>Ga0208011_1000015_pt1 | contig 113408 bp, 104 predicted proteins | sample 7_EtaG_FD_184080 | JGI IMG/M metagenome (GOLD analysis project Ga0208011, IMG submission 184080) | Marine viral communities from the Subarctic Pacific Ocean - 7_ETSP_OMZ_AT15161 metaG (SPAdes) (version 2) | ecosystem: Environmental > Aquatic > Marine > Oceanic | place: Pacific Ocean...
CCAGCTGGTACCGGATGTCTTGGCACTTCCGTACTCCTTCCCGCCGGAGCCTTGCACGACTTCATAGGTATTTGGTTTGCGGGTCCCGCAGTTGATATACACTATTCTAAAAAGACTGTATTGCCCGGCGCCGGCGCGCTGGGCGCTGGCGTCACCGGGGAGATTATTTTTCAAAGCCTTCCACTGTCCAAGATGATCGCATATCCAATCATCTTTATTCCCTATTGCAAAGTTGTAAGCCGTTTCAACTGCAAGATCTTGTTTCGTCTTTCCACCGCTTGCAGGGGACATGTCTCCAAGGGTGTTGTACACAGCCTTGGAGGTCAATCCATAGGAATCTGGATAGCAATTGTTTGTCCACTTTGTAGAAGACATGGAGAACCAAGAATATTGGAATTCTCCCCAGATTCCTGATATTGGTGCTGTCCAGCCGTCTCTTGACCATGCCGAATAGTCAAAATTATCGCCCTCGGGCGCCCAGATGTATGACGCAGCAACACCGTTTTTGGTTGCAAAAAACGGTTTGTTTACGAGGGGTTCGACCGAGGCTTCGTACCATCGCCATCGCCAACCTTTGTAATTCTCTGCATCGCACCCGAAGGCGCCGGGATCGAGCCTGACAGCTTTGGACTGCGGCTTGTAGCATCCCCAAATATGTTGGCTATAGTTGGTCCCGTGGTGAGCCACAGTGGTAGCGAGGAGAGTAGACATTGCCTTCTGGACCGCTTCCGCTCTCGTCTTTAAGTTGTTGCCGTTTTTAACCATCCAATTCTTCCACTCATCGGCATCTTTGTTCATTGCATTGGCGGCTTCGGCTATAGTCTTATACTTATTTAACGGTCCGCATTCGATATCACATCCCATAGCTTTATGCTCCTAAAATTTCCAAAGCTTCTGAAATATCGAGTGGAATTCTTATAACATCTCCTGGAAAGATGTCTGCTTCGGTGGGATATCCATTCCACCATGCTATAACCCACCAATATCTAACATCGCTGTAATACTGCTGTGCCAGCTGGTAAAATCTGTCTCCATAGCTCCATATAAGTGTCGTTGTTCTAGCCCTAGCTCTATCTGACACCGAAGGATGCCTCATAACAGGTGTTCCATAGTGGAGGGCGTTTTTTATCCCTCTCTTTTTTTTAAGGAACCGGTAGTGTTCCGTGTCGTTGAAAAATAATTTAGTATCTATGTATCTAGGCATTTTGAATTCCTTTTATAATTTTAATCAACCCAATCGATCCAGGCGATGTTTCGGACCAGCCACTCTTGCGAAGAACCGTGCGCGCTGTCCAGCTTTTCTTCAAAATTGGCGGTGCGCTCTTCCATCCGCTGCCCAAATGTGGTCTCTTTGCGGTTTTCTTTCCTGTCGGCGCGTCTTGTTCCCATTCGACCAAGAAGTGTTTGTGCCTTCGCGGCCGCTTCGTCCTCGGCTTGTTGATCAGAAAGGGCTTTAACGCGGCCCTTTTCCGCGGCTTCTTGGTATTTGCGCGCTTCATGGCGCGCCTCACTGTTATAAGTTACCGTTTCTGAAAAATCTCGACTAGGGGCTGCATATTTTAGGTCGCCAGGATGGGATATCCCGTAAGGACCCGACATATTTTGCTGCCAGTAATTATCCCAGCCGCGCGGTGTCTCGTGGATTACGTCAAACGATAATGAAACTTCTATAACTTTAGGCAAAATAGTGCCTTTCGAAAATTCTATAACGCCGGCGTCTGGTTTTTCTAAATTATGATTAATAGTTAAACTGGTGATAATTCCTAGGGCGCCACTGCCGGCATTATTGGTGGTGCCTGATTCTTTAAGTTCTTCAAATGTACGTCCGGACGATGCGGCGCGCTCTCTACCGGAGAGCTTTTCGAATTCCTCCTTGTTCTCTTTTTGGTACTTTAAAAAGCCAGAATATAGTGCTTTTTGGCTCATTAAAAGGTTCACAACTTTAAGACGAATTAGCGGCGATTGCGCAATCGTTTGCGCTGCTCCGACTTGTGTATAATTTGGATACAGCATGTCGCTTAAAAGCCCAACTTTATATAAGTTCTCATATGCTTCGCTTTCTGAAGCTGCCGGTATATTAAAGTTTAACGTAATCGATCTGCCTGTGGATTTGAAGGAGTGGATGGGATCCACTCTACCAAACACATGCTCAGAGGCCCAATCAGACTTATAGGTCTCATTAAAAGAGGTTACAAACGCTTTGAAGTATACTTGCATTTTAGACGGCACATGTTGAATCGACAATACATATCTAGTTTTATTAGCATATGCATCACTTGCATCTGCATATTGTGGTCGGAATTTAGTTATTCTATTGTGTGCGGTTTGCGACTTTATCTCGGTGCCGTTAACTTCGTCAAAAGTTTTAACCTTTTTAAGATAGCCGTCGATCGATTCAATCTTTCTAAATTTGTTTGCGTCGAAGTCCGTCGCGAGTACTCCCGCCACCGAGCCGGGTATTTCATCGCTATATCCCATTGTTTGTTTTCTCCTTCATTTATGTCTCTCCATAAAGCATTTGTCTTCCCTTATTGCCTTGGACCTCAATTACCGCCTCTCCAAACTTTTCTTTGTCTAATTTTAGTTCTATGGGAATTGTAATTTTTCTAGCTTTTTCTGGGCGCGCGTCTCTCGGTCCACCGCCTCCGGGTCCACCACCACCACCTCCAGGGCTAGCTCTAAAGCCGACTGCTTCTGCCGCTTTAAGTGCTTTGGTTGAAGTGTTTAACAGTGCCTTCATAGCTACAAGTTTTACAAGGTTTATCGAATTAATACTTGTAGCAATATTTTTAAAGGAAGTCTCGATTGGTCCTAGTCCGTATTTATCTATCTCTTTAACTTGTCCAAGAATTTCGCCAAGAGCAATTGCTGCTGGACCCATGTTAACTGCCGAAGTTTCTAATTTCTCAAAAACTCTTCCCAAGTTCCAGACACCCATTAACGCCAATGGGTTACCCATTAAGGTAAGCGCCGCGGCTAAAGATATAACTCCTAGCGCAAAAACCTGAAGTGCGCCGGCGAATGTAACAAATGCGGCGGCGCTTCCTGGGTTTACAGCTTTGACTAACTCTGCCATACCTAACGCGGCGATACCAACGCCGGCGCCCATCAAGAATAAGGCGGCGCCGAGAGCAAGAATAATCGGATAAGTTACTGCTGCTGCAGGTGCCATTGTCAGCATCATATACGTAAAGCCTAACATGGCGGCGCCGATTAACACAAGAGCAACACTTACTCCAATCATCTGATCGACACTTAAAAGAGCAAACGATTCAGCTAATTTTGAAACTCCCCAAGCAGCCAAGCCCAAGCCAGCGCCCATCATTAATACTGCAGCTCCAACTGCTAAAATTACCGGCACTGATTTTGACATTGCTGCTAAGTTTCTCATTCCAGCGTTACCCATTAAATTGGCGGAAAGTGCTGCGCTTCTTTCAACTGCAGCTTTGGCTGATATGACACCTGTGAGAAGTATAGTCAAAGTCTTGTACGCAACCCAGCCAGCAAGAAAGGCTGGCCAATTTGCTAGCATGTAGCCAATATAGCCCATTACTGTTTTTATTGGATCTATGAAGCCCTTAACCGAAGTCTCAAGCTCTTTAAATGCGTTATCGTTGCTGAGAACTGCATCTGCCCATTCGTGAAATTTATCTAAAACCGGCAGCAAGAGAGGCGTTAATTTAGCTATAATAGTTTGAAACTTTTCTTGTAATGTCGCCATTTGCTGCTGTTTCTTTGCCATCTCTTCATAGTCTGCGGATGTTTTTCCTATTTCTCCACCAAGGGTACTCATATCGCCCGACATCATCATAGCTAATTCACTGACGTCACTTAGACCTAAAGAATCGGCATAGAACTTGCGCTGGTAGTACGACATGTCGTCAAAAGATAATCCAGCATTTAAGAGAGAGTCTCGGAGCATTTCAAAACGCTCTACTGGATCGGTTGCTGTCATCAGATCCATTGCATTTACAAAGTTTCCACCCAAAGCAGCGTTAAGTTTACCAGCTTGAGTTGCGGCGCCTTCAAATGTATCAAACTTATCGGTCATTTGCAACAATTTGCCCATTTCCAAACCAGTGATTTTAGAAACTCTTGCCAGATCTTTGAAAGCCTTTTCTCCATCTTTGCCTAGCTTAGCTAAACTGCCGCCAAACTTGGCATAGTCAGAAGCCAACTGCTTAGGAGGTACCCCTAAATCAATCGCTGTCGCTGTCAGTTCTCTCATTGTTTCAGCTGCTTCTCTGGGACCCTGACCCATTACCTTTGTAGCAAGTTCCATTCCTTTAGCGGCATCCTGAACAGCAACTCCATATTTGCTCAGCATTGTTACAGTGTCACCTATCTCGGCGCGCTGTTCAGCGCTGAGCATAGTGAAAGTGCTCATGCCCGAATATAGCCCTTCCCAGGCGGCAGAGGTTTCCTTTATGCTTGCAGTAAATTCTCTAGTTCGTGTATAAGAACGAGCTACTTCGTTTCCAAATTCACGGTTAGCGCCCGTTGCTCTTTGAAACGCAGTGCGCATTCCATCAATCTCAAACATAAGACCGATTATATTATTGATAAATCCAGTAATAATTCCACCAGCCAAAGCACCAAGAAACGGCATCACGCCCTTTGCGCCGGCTTCTTTAAAAGTCTTGCCAATGGCTGCTATTTTTTTAACGTTAAAAAGAGGGTGTGTTTTATAAACAGACATGCTGCCAGAAATGCTGTCGTTCATTCCTTCAATTTTCTTAATTGCCGCATCGCGCGCGGCGTTTGATCTTTTTAGAGCATTTGCTTCTTGCTCAGCAATTCGGACTTTCTCTCTGAGAGCTGCGAGTTCTTCTTCAGTGGCATCAGCTTCTGACTGTCTTAAAGTCAGCTTCATTTGTGCGACACGAACCTCTTGATCTGCAATTTGTTGTCGCGAGCGATCGCTCTTTTCCATGCTTTGAAGGCGCGCAAGATATTCTTCGGCATTCGACACGTCTTCGGCTGTAATCACTCTGGCGCCAGCAGGCGCAAAACCACCACCGCCGCCGCCTGCTCCACCAGGAGCGGCCGCAAAACCATCGACAATTCCCTGCGCTACCGCAGCTTGTATTTCTTCTAATGAAAATTCAGCCATTGATCGTAAACACCTATACTAGTACTAAAAATAAATAGTTTCATAAAAAAAAGCAAGACAGAATCATCTTGCTTTATTGCTGGTGCTATATGGCGCATTTGGAGGGAGCGATGGCTGATTTTGAGCGGTTAAAGTTTGAGATTTTGAGGAACCGGAACCTTTGCTTGCATTCTCTATGGCTTCCCTTTCTTCATCTAGTTGTTTAACGAGCCTTAGAACAAACCACTTTCTTAGCCCAATTGGCAAGCTATATGCTTCACTAAAGCTCCATCCGCCAGCATATTTTAAATAGAAGAATTGTTCATATACATCTTCCATATATTCATCGGTCAGGCCAAAAAAAGTCCGCCGTAAGCGGCACCTCCATTTGCTCTTCGTGATCACAACTTTCACAAGCAAAATGCTGTGTTAAGTCAATATCTGGAGCCACCTGCTTATATGCTAATCTAACGTGTCTAGCGTCCATAGAAGGAATGTTCTCAATAGTGTAGTTAATCGCCTCTGGAGTACTATTTCCATTAACGGAAACCAGTGTGCTTCTTAAATGTCTTGTCACTGCGCGTTCGTGCTGGTTTCTGTTTTTTCGATCTGCTTCAACGCCTGCAAGAAAAGACTTTTCTGATTTTCCAGTTAGTAGGCGAAAAGTTATGTTTAACTTAGTCTTGGGTAACTGAGTGGTAAAAGTGCCGTCTTGATTATTAGTAACCTCAAGCCCCTCTTCAAACTCTCCATGATATACATGCGCATGATTTAAGTCGAATTTATATTTCTGCACAGCATTGCAGCTTGGACAAGCAACTGATGTATCATATTCGTTACCATATCCAGAAACTCTAGCTGCAATAATGATCGCATTTCTATCACCAACCAGCAAGTTATCTGTCGTAATTCTTTTATCAACAATTACATTTGATAATACTCTATCTAGCGCTACTCCTTTCTTAAGCAAGGTTCTGGAAGTTAGAATATCCTCTTCCTTAGCGGTCATTTGTCTGACTTCAATGCTATCTTCTCCGCGAAGCGGATGATCTTCGGGATAAAATTTACCCTGCGAGGGCAACTCTACAAATTCAGTAGGCACCACAAATGAAAAACCGCCCCCATCGTCGTGATGCTTTTGAGGGGGTGCGTCCGTGTTAGGATGTTGTGACCCTACACGATTCTTATTTCTTGACAATATACACCTCTTGTTATGTTATATTATAGTATAAATTTAGCTTTCTGTTAAGAGCTTTCTGTTAAGCCGAAAAATTCTGTTCCGCCTGCGCCGGCAACGGCGACGGAAGGATTAGCGGTCTCTACGCGAGCCCAATCGTACCTAAGCCCAATCGTCATCTCGGTAATATCATCGCTTCCATATTCCAGATCGCCATACTTAACTTCTGTAATAAAGGCATTCCAAAGAGTCCATGTTTCAAGTTTGGCTCCGTTAGAGTCCAGCTGTGAAATTGTTACTGTGCCCAGAGCACTGGTGGCTTTTGCTTTTGAGATTGTCGAAAGCTGATTTGGGTTTGCAGGAGGAGCATAGCCAGACTGAACAATAATATCAGAAAGAGTAGCAGACATGTCTGGCGAGACAGGATCAACCAAAGTTATAGAGACCTCTTCCCATGTTACGGCGCCAGGATAATGAAATTTGTGATTTAAATATGAATGCTCAGTGCTTTCAACTTTAAACGAAGGCTTCCCGGCTGTTTTTGCGTACCAAAGCTGGGCGCCGCCCTGTGCAGCTTGAATGCCTTGAAATTCTACTATAAATCTAAATTTCCTTTTAGGATCTTTAAGTGTTGTGTCTTCACCAAAATTTGTTGACCAGAATGCCATAATTTATAACTCCTCTTATATATTTAATTAGTGTTGTGGGACAAAAAAGCTTGTCCCTTGCTTTTTTTAATCATCGAAAGAAGCACCCGAAGAAGCAATCACAAAGTCAATAGCAATGAACTCAATCGCCCTTGCTGGCTTAACCATGATCTTTGCATACAGAATGTTCTGATCAATCAAATCTGGGGTTGTAGTGGAATCATCGAGAATTAACTTGTATTCAGTGATACCAAATCTTGTTTGAACATTCGCAAGGAATGGCTCAACTAATCCCTTAAAGCGAGTCCAAGTTGCATCGACATTCTGCTCAAAGAGAACCTGAGTAGAAAGAATGGAAATCTGCTTCTTCATGAAGATAACCAACCTTCTAACATTAATTCTATCTAGAGCGCTCTGGCGATCTTGAAGTGTCTTTTGTCCGAATACCACAATCCCTGTTGAAGGAAAAGAGGCGATTGGATTAATGTTATACTCATAAAGAGTATCTCTCTGCTTGGAAGTTAATCTTTCTGTAATTCCAGTAACTGGGATTCCTGCGGCTCCTTCAGTTAGTCCACCACGATTGAAGCCAGCCGGTGCAAACCAAACTTCAGAAGCAGCCTGCGAACTTGCCATAACGCCAAGCATCGCAACACTAGGCGGTACCCAGATAAGCTGTCCGGAAGGATTATCGCGGGTTTGGACCCATGGATAGAAAGTGCACCCATAGCTTGAATCAATTCTTCTATCTCGGAGAGCCGTTGAGGCGTTTTGCGGAGTTGTGCCGATTCTATCTGCTTTAGTGCTCTTATAAGCTTCATGACTTGGAATATATACATCAGCAAGGTCAATAACAGCTAGTGCATCTGCACGATCCTCGCAAACATCAACCATGTGACCGGTTAAAGCATCGAGAGTAAGCCCTGGAGCAGCTAAAACATTCATGTCCAGCAGTTCAGGATCTGCAACGGTGTCAATTGCACGAAGCCATGTCGCATATGCATAGTTTGTCGTCTCGGTTGCGCCGGCCATTCCAGCGTTGTAATAGGGGTCTGGTGCCTTAATATTTTCTCCATCGTGTCCACCAAAGAATGGGGCGACAAAGCTATCCATTCCAGCATTTAGCAGGGTTGTGTAGCTTCCGCCAGCACTAACAGAAGCCTCACGTGCACGGGAACCAGAAGCGTAATAATATCCGTTGGTAACATCGGCATTTAGCTGAATATCATCCATTGTGAACACATAAGACCAAGGATCAATGCCGGCGCCCCAAGAAACTGAAGTTGGATCGTCAGAAATATCGGCAGTCAATCTTCTATGGAAGTCTTCAATTCCTAAGCGACCTCCCCTTGTGCTAGTTTCTGTTCTTCTGCTAGCCATACCAAACGATGCCTTTGTAGCATCAGAAAGCCCGCCATCAGAAGCCGAAACTCTAAGCGGAGCGTATGGAAATGATAAAGAAGCTGTCAAGTTCCAGGCTGCAGCTGTCGCAGACCATGGTCCATGACCGCCCATATCCTTAGCGCCAAAGAGAATGGAGCCAGAAGAGCCGATTGCTGAGGAGTCTGGGTACAAAAAGGATCCACCGCTAACATAAGCCTGATTAAAGGCAACCCGACCGGAGCCGGCGGAAGACTCGCTATCGGAGTCTGTAACGTAGATAGCTGTTGTAGAATTGAAGGTATCTGATATGTGCTCCGTTGTAAGACTAGCCAGACCAGAAAGGCGTGGAGGACCAAAATATCCGAATGGAAGTGTCTTTGCGGGAGTACCTCCAGCAGCAACCTTTTCGTTCATCTCAATACGAACATACTTCGACATATTATCATATTCGCCGTAGCTCTTAACGCGCCTGTTCGTGTTGTCCCATTTTGTATATTTATCACCAATTTTACGCTCAATATAATTTGGAGAAGTTGGATCTAAACTTAAATTGTCAAATCTCTCTAGAACTTGTGGGTTTGAATCAGTGTCGGTAAGCTTTCTAATAACCACCGAGAAAGTTCCATAGTCATCCACCAAGGAGGTCGACTGACGGATTCTTTCAACACCCACCTTGCAGTTCTTGTGCAGCCATTCTCCATGCCCGCGACCAATAAGACGGAAAAGCTTCTGCTTGTTGAAGGGGACGTTATCAGCTGCAGAGCCAAAATCTTGTCCAATAAACCAGCCTGCAACTGCATCCTGAAATCCTGCCACAGTGCCCACTTGCTGCATTTTAGCAGGACCAACAGTGAAAGACGAACTACCAAGAGGCAAGACAAAACCCAGCTTGGCTTGTGTGTCAAGACTGTTCCATCTTAAGTGTTGTTCAAATGTTTCGCCAAGCCAGTAGCTCTTATAAGAAGCAGATGGATAAAAATCGCCTCTTGTAGAAGCTAACTGAGGATTTGTATTAAACTTGTTTCTGATGAACGTATCAGCGCCATCGTCAAATCCAAACCTAATGTTTTCAGTGGTCTCAGCCCCATCTGTTTGTGTAATAAGCGAAACAGTAAACAGGTTGTCTGAGTCTGTTCCAATCACAGCGCCGTAAGAAGCCGTAGCACTACGACCAGTATCGCCGCGCGTCTCGGTGGCGGTGTCGTGGGTATTGCCGGGTCCACCATAAAGCGCGCCACTCAACTTAACGTGAGAGCCAGAGTCTACATACCAAACAGCAGCTAAGCTGGCTGTTCCCAAAAGGGATGTCGCTGCTGAACTCGATGCAATAACGAATAGACCATAAGCGCCGCCATTTGCATGGGTTGCCTCTGCGGGAGTATTAGTTGTGACCCACCCAGAATAGCCCGAAGTTGCGTCGGGACTTTCAGTACCTAGTAATCGGATATATGTAAGAGGAGCGACATTTGCATTTAGGAAAGCTTTTGCAGCATATGTTCCGTACATGGGGGACTGATAGTTACCATAACGGTATACGTCTCCTCCTCCGTTACCGGGGACTGTGCCACCAAATACTTCTACAAACTCTTCATAAGACTGTACTTTAATCGGCGTTAAAGCCATTCCTTGGGGTGCACGACCTACTACTACAGGACCGATAGCGTCTGCAGACTTGGGCAGAAATGAATTATCAATCTCGTTGATAAACACTCCAGGAGATACAAATTTAAAACTCTGTGATGACATATTGTTTTCCTCTTATTAAAATTCACGCAAATGATGCTGCAATCATACATTAAATAGTATTTTCAGTCTCAAAAAGCTGTTCAGGAACTATAAAAAACCCATCTTTCACTTCAGGATGTCATTAAATATATTTGGGACACCGGGAGGAGCTATAGATTCCTGCGGAAAAGTTACCTCCACAACATTCTCATCTAAACGAACTATTGGTCGATCGTCGCTTTCTCCCTCTCCAATTAGGTACCCTAATATCTTAATGGTTATCTCACTTGTAAATAGTCTTGTCTCTTCGCCCATGGAACTAACATTGTTGCTGTGTGTAAAACCCTGTTCAATAAAGCCCTCATATATATGGCCGTTTCTACGCATGGTAAACGCATTAATCTGCCCAGTGCGTGTTATAAATGGCTGCATTAATTCGTTAATTTGCTGCTGATACTCTGTTCTTATGGTGATTTTATATTCGAGATCAACATACACCGGAATTGGAATTGATAAAAATTGAATTACTACTTTCTTATTAATTCTTGGATAGTGCCTTTGTAACTTCTGTCCAACATTATTTCTAGTGCCAGTCGCAACAGCAAAATTTTTAGTTTTATCTTGCACTATCCTTTTTGCAATTGTAAAGCGTCCGGAGCGTCCGTTTTTGTCTTTAGAAAATAGATTGGCTTGAAATGTGCCTTTTCTGGCAGGATCCTTGGTGATGCCTGTTCGCTCAACACTAATAAGGGGCAGAATTAAGGAGCCGGCGCCGTCTCTTAAATCCTTGTCGTGCTTAAGTTGATATGCCCTTTCTGGTGCTTGCCACAAAACGGGCGCTTTTTTAAAACCCGAACTGGTTGTGGTAGTTAAGTTTAAGTCTTCTTTTATCCACGACATCAGCGCATAATCAATACTCTCAATTGATGAGCCCAGCATTCCAATTTCTTGTAAAGTAAAATTTGTACTTCCAGAAGGAAGCATAGCAAAATCAAAATTATCAGGTAGCATCGAATAGTCCCTTTCTTGCCCTCTTGCAAGTTGCTGAGATCTCAAGTTCCTTCTTGGCTTGTCCAAAGAGAAGCTTTGGCTCGCTTAACTTGATTATCTCATAATAATGGTCCCCATACAAAATAAAATCGCCTTCTCTCACAAATAGATCCTGATCTTCTGTCAATCTACGTCTGTGAAAATGAACTTGAATCTCCCAAGTTCTGTCAACGCCGAAGCCATCCATATATGCTGTTTCATCGAGCATCCACTCTATTAGCGCGTAAACTCTAACTGGAGGTAAGTATGTTTTTTCAATTGCTTCCCCGTATAGTTCGTGAAATTGCGTTGTTTTCAAATCAATAGAATAATAGAGAATTTGCTGTCCGATGACTTTTTCAATAAGCTCATCATTAACTTGTTTTACTAAATCTCGTTCTTTTTTGCCAAGAAATAGTGGAGGAGGAGGCAGTTCTGGTTGTTTCCATTCGTTTCCCATATCTTATTTACCCCACAAATATCGGCAATGGAGTAATCTTTATCACATTTGCAGATGCATCGGCGATCTCCTGATCCTGTTTAGCAAGAGCAACGTATTCGGTCTCTTTCAAGATTTCCATAAGCTTGTCCCTCAATTGTGTTTGCTCCTCTTTTGCTTGAGAAAGCAACTCAGAGTGGTTTAAAGTTACACTTTCTCCTGGGATCGGAATTGTTGTAAACTTACCGCGAATTTGCCCAAGCATCTCTTTACAAAGCGCTAGTGCATATTTTCGGATCCATTGTTTGCCTATTGCGTTAATTCGATCATATGGAATGTTGTCGAACGGCAATGTATTTAAATTATTGATTCCTTTTACTCCAGACCTATAGTCATCATTCTCTTCCCAGGGATCAGTATCAATATAGAACCTAAACCAAACACGATCTAAGCCACCATAATCCCAGTAACTTGGATCGGGATAAAGCCTTAGCCTATTGTTAATTATTTCAAATGAATAATGCGATGTGCGAGTAAATAACGAATCTTCATACATAATTGCTTGCATTTTATTCTGCCAAGCTGGCACTACTTCAAATGTTGAATCGTCCGCATACTGTCCATAAGTTGAGTAGTTTCCAACCGTTCCTATGCCGCCATAATACCCATAGAAGCGCCATATCGAGGCAGGAGACTTATAAAAAACTTGCGTCACAAAAATACGGCTATCTGAGACTTTTCCAGCGTAATCAACCGCATTTCCGGCAGTATCCACGCCGCTATCACTGGCTGTCTCGACAATACTTTGCAAATCATAATCCTGTTTAGCCGTGCTGGGGGCAAACGAGGCCGAATACTGCCTTAGAGTGCCGCCAAATCCGCCAACTTCGGCTGCAGCATCGCCAACACGACGAGAATAGCCTAATGTGTGCCTAGGATAGCGTAATTGTACGTAAGAGCCACTTAATCCGTCGCCGCCTACAAATTGACCATTATGGTCAAAGGCGCCAGTTGTCTCGCCTAAGACATTTGACAAAACATTCTTGCCTTGGTGCAAATTAAAGATATATGAGTATTCCAGCACAGCCTCTTCATAGGCAGCATAAACATTAGAAACCGTTAACTCAATATCAACGACATCTCCACCAAGTTTTCTATAAACATAAGATACTTGATCAGATGCACCGCTAATGAAGTCATATGAGCCGGTATACATACCGAAAACAACACCATCTTTAACGTCATCTCCGCTACCATCTGCAAGGTTTCCGGTTGCTGGTAGTATAATGGCGCTAGTTGTCGATTTTGGGGTCAAATCAGTGGGCATAAATCATCCTCCTACGGTAATTAGTTTTGATTGCTATTGATCTCATGATAAAACTAAAAATCTCAAAAATTTACCGGCGAAAAAATCTGGGAAACTATCATTTTTGATTATTAATTTCAAAATAAAAAACCCCGCCCTTTTAAAGGCGAGGTCTTATTATTAAAAAGAGCTTTTAGCTTTTGGCGCCCTTAGCTGCTCCCTTAGCTTTGGGTGCTGCCTTCTTGGCTGCTCCTTTTGCCTTGGGTGCTGCCTTTTTAGGGGCTTGTCTTACTTTGGCCCATGGAAATAATCTCATTTTTTCACCTTATCCTTTTTTAGTTTGTTTTTTGTTTTATCTTTCCATACAACATCTGATATAGTCAACGCTTACTGTGTTAGCAGCACCCTCTCGGGCTGCAACGCTGATGTAAGGAAAGACAATTGTTCCGTCAGGAAAGCCAGTAGTTCCTCTACCAACAGTAGCCTTTAAAGAGCCGTTGACATAAGCTTTTATATCAGGTCCGCTGAAGTAAAAACTAAGAGTCATGTATGTGTCATCTACTACTGTGTGGCTGAGCGATGTGGCGGTCTCGTTATCGTCCTCAGCTGTTAAAAGCGTGAGAACTTCGGAAGCGGCGCCATCGGCAACGTAAAATCCGCATGCATCTTCAATATCAGCACCGTCTGCATCAGTTTCTTCGGAGCCGGCGGCTGAACCAAGACCGATAAAGAAACCAGTACCAGAAATATCACTAGTTTTAATTCTACATTCCCACCAAATATTTCTTGCCGTTGAAGAACTTGTATCGAACTTAAAGCAATGGTTGATTGCTGTCATAAATGTTGCCTCGTTATCACCCGTGCCATGAAGAATTTCAAGAATACCGCCGGGGAGCGCGGCATCAATAGTGATTGTATCGCTCGTTCCGGTCGACACATTGGTACGCCAAACAATGTTATCGATGGCAGTTGCTTGCGCCAAAGACTCACCAGCACCTACTCCTGTTGAGCCGTTTGCAACCAGGAAGTCGTCCATAAATCCCCAGTACTTTGCGGGCTGTAGCTCCCATGCAGGCATATCAAAGCCTGTCTTTCCTGATCTATCGCCGGTAGTATCGGCTGAGAGTGCGTTCATTCTTTTAAGAACGGTCTCAAGGCGCTTAGCACCTAATCTTCTATTTCCCATAATTTAATTTCTCCTTTTATTATGTTATTGCAATAACTTGATTTTACTCAATGATTCTATTCCAGCCACTTCGAAATAGGGTCTTTCTGTGGGCAGTGGCCTCGCCCAAAGGAGAATAATCTCAAGTCACTAATAAATAGCACCAACAAATAGAAAACTCCCACCTAAGTTGCCCTAGGTGGGAGTTTGAGTATCTAACTTAGTTAGACTTGTCTATTATAGACCAGCCTCACCAATGAGTCCGCGAACGATAACGAGACCGTACATATCAGGACGAACCATCTTCTTGGCATAACGAGTCATGACTCCCTTACGGGGCACGAAGTCCTCTGGTCCAAAGATGGTAGGTGTGGTCTGCAGTGGTACGTAAGGTGCGTACACATATCCGCTTTCAAGGAAAGAGGATCCGCGACGACCAACGAGAACCACGTTGCGCAGGAAGTAGGGGTCAACAATAACGTCATACTTCTTGCTCAAGGAACCAGCCTTGACAGCACCAACAGAGCCCTTGGCATCATCCATTGCGACACTTGCACGGAAACCGGAAGTGAACTCAAGGATGTTAGCAACCTCTGGGGAAACCACCAAGAAGTTAGCTCCACCACGAAGAGTCTTTCTGTGGATCTGGGCAGAAACATCGTTAATTGTCTCAACGAGAGTCTCATACCACTCGCTAACCGTACCAGTGAAGTCGGGAGCAGCAGAGCTAGCACCGATTTCTGCACCAGTAACGCGGTTCACGAACAGACCTGGAGAACGAGACCAGTAGTAAGTAGCTGCTGTAGCACCATTCACAAGGTCAGCAAGGACCTCGCGATCGATTTCGAGAGCAATCTGCTCCGAAAGGATGCTTGTAAGCTCGACCTCCGCATCAAGGTTGTGGTAGGCATTAAGATCTTGTCCTAATTCCGGCGTCCACTTAGCCTTGAGCTTCTTGGTCTGAGCGGTAACAGCAATGCTATCCACCTTGATGTCGATCTCAGGGATGAATTCGTTGGATTCAAGTCCCCAGGATGTAGCACCAACAACCGCACCAAGGGCAGTTGCGTTTGTAAGCTTATCCTTGAGAGGATAGCTAAACTCACCAGTAGCAATACCGGTAGCGCTGCTCTTGTCAGTATTACCAGCAGTTAAAGAACCACCAGCCATAGCTAAGACGACTCTGAGAGCCTTGTTAGTAAGAGTGGCATCAGCGGCAGCAATACGACTAGTCAAACGACGAATCTGCTTCTGAAAGTCGGCACCAGCCGCGTCAGCAACAGCATCCAACGTTGCCAAAGCTGTGTCGCTAATTACGAATGCTCCGAGATTGTCGAAGTCCATGTAATCAACACCACGTGCGTCAGCAAGATCAGCCTCATCTATATCCATAATAACAATACCAATTGAAGAATCGGTGGACGAGAGAAGATCAGCATCATAGTCGATAAGCTTTTTGTTAGCTTCAGTGACAGCACCATCAAGCAAGAATGCACCCATAACTGTGATGCTAGCCTGAGTAATATTAGCGTCGTTACTTCCGGTTGGGGACGAGTAGTTGTAACCCATGGCAGTACGAGGACCACCAAAGTCTTCGGCATAAGTGCCTCCGACAAGATCCACACCCGAAACGATTTCGCTACCAACCTGATTAGTACCATAGATCGACTTGTCGACTGTGTTACCAGTTCTGGCGGCTAGGGTTCCGGAAGCGCCAATATCAGGCGAGTACACGAAGTCCAGGAAGAAGATGAGCCCACTTGGCAGACTCATGGGCTGAACACTAACGAGATCGTTAGCAACCAGACCGGCGAAAACACGACGGACGATGGGGAATGCGACGGCTGCGAAACCTTCAACATCTCCAGCAGCCATACTGCTACTCTCGCGAAGAAGCTCCTTAGCCTGATTCTCTAAGAGTCGAGCCATGGTGCCTTTCTTACGATCATCTCCAAGACCCTCTAAGAGTCCTGTGCGCTCCCACTTTGATAACAAAGCATGACCTTCGGAGCGCATATTACGGTCAACAATACCTTCTGTCAACCTTTCAACAATACCAGACATTTTTAAATCACCTCCTTTTATATAATGATTTTTAGTTTATTTTATTCCAGCTAGTCTCTTCATCCTTTCACTGAAAGGATCAGAGCTTGTGCTCTCATTATTACTATGCCGAGAAGCACGAATTACAGATGAACTAGAACGACGATTAATTGCCTCGCTCAGCGATTGTGGTCCACGCTTGGGCGTTGACTCCGCTGTGCTTTGAAGCGTATCAAAAATTGTTCTTGCTTCCGTAACTGAACCGGCGCGTGAAATAGCTTCGACAATTCTATCTTTTTGTCGCTCATTTAAGGAGGTATTTCTCAATACACGGTTCGTGTAGAGCAAGCGAGCATTGGAAAGATTTACATCTTGTAAGCCTTCCTTCAGCTCATTAGTTGCTTGCTTATATTGTTTGTTTTGCTCTTTAAGTTGTTTATTTTCGAAAAACAACTCTTCTTGAGCTTTCTTTAAATCTTTTAATTCTTCTTCAACATCAGTTGAGCGGCGATGTGCCAGCTCTTTTTCCATTTGATGTTTCATATCTTCGTTAGAGCGTCCGGGCCAACCAGCTAAGTCGGCGCCCATGTCAACAGTAAGTTTTTCTGTGATGGCGTCTACGAGGCTGTCGAGGTCAAGACCCTCCTCATATGGCTCTTCTTCTGGATCACCAGCTTTTTCAGGATCGTCGGCGGGCATCTCTGGCTCATCTTCTTCTTTCTCTCGACTGTCGCCATCCTCAGTGACCGTAACAGTCTCAGCTTCCTCTTCTTCGCTCTCTGAAAGAAGGTTTACAAGCTCTGATTCATCGAACTCATACTCTTCCGATTCATTCAGTTCCTGCTCTAAATTGCTAATAGCTTCTTGCAATGCGTCTAGATCCACATTGAATTCTACAGACTCTCCCTGCTCTGGCAGTTTACTTAAATTTTGACCTTGCTCGTTAGACAGCCCATCAGTTGAAGCTAGGGGAATGTTCTTCGCGATCTCTTCCGGCTCTTCTTCGGGCTCGTCGCCCTCGTCGGCAGCGGGATCATCAGTAAAGATATCATCCTGCTCTAAAAGTTGATCTAGCGTCTTGCGAAATTCATCAGAATACTTCTCAACAATCGCAGCTTCTGCATTTTTTAAAGCTGTTTCGCGCAATGCTTTTGCGTCTACGATCGCTTCTTGTAATAAACTAGACATATAGTGGCTCCTAAAGAAATACTAATTCAAAATAAATAGTATTTCTATGGCGAAAAAGCAATATATTATTACTATCAGATTCCTGAAGTATCATATTCTATAACTAAAGTTACATTCACGTTGCCGGGGTTGGAGTCGGGCTCTACAGCGAAAGCAATGGAATCCCCAGCAACCCAGTGCGCGGAACCACTTGTGTTATAGACCCCCACGGCTGCAGCACCACCTTGGCTAACCACTACCTGCTCAATCTCAGTCGCAGTAGTCCAGTCGGATGCTGCGGTACCAGCGGACATTTTATGGATGCCGAAGGTGACATTTGCATTTTGAGCATTTTCCGTTCTTATGAACGCTCTTACAAGTCGACCATCGAAGGGAGCTACAATAGAATGGGTAGCGTCCGCGCTGGTGAGGTTTGCAGCGGAGCCCAGATGCATCGGAATAGCTTTTTGCTGGTCACCGGACGTGTCATACGAACAAAAGTGATTGTAGATAGATCCCGATGCTCTTAGCTTGCCGTTAACTTTTGTAACAGAAGCACCACCGGCACCAATAGTTACATCGATTTCGCCGTCTGCATTGCCGTCTTGCAGTTTAATACCGGTAGTAACTGTACCGTCATGCTCAGCGACTTTAAGCTCTAACGTACCGCCTTCTGAGCCAGCGGTCATATCAGAGATAGAGCCGACAATTGCACTATACATATGAACATTGCTGCCATCGTCTTCACTGACGAACGCTATATTACCGACAACATCGTTGTCTGCCACGCTACTACCGTTCTTGGTGAACTGCAGTGCGGGACCATTAGCATCAGCGTTTGTATTCTTGATCTCGACATTGGGCTTTTCAGAAGTTGCACTCGTAATAACCACAGAAGGTCCGTCAATCGTGACTGCGGTTGACGCATTTAGATCAATTGTGGGCGCCGTCATGTCTAAAGTTGTACCAGAGTTGATTTCAAGGTGACCATCGGCGGAGGCAACAATGTTTTCATCACCACCAGCATCGTTGAAGGAAATCTTAGCAGAAGAGCCTAAAACTAGCTCATCTCCAGACATGTCCCAATGTACGAATTTTCCAGCAGATTCGCCAAAGAACTTAAAGTCAACGCCATGATCATCAGCGCCACCAATTAACATTCCCTCTGTATTGCCGTCAGCATCCCACTGGATACCAACATGAGCTGCTGTGCCAGCTGTATAAAGGAAGGCGTCTGCGCCGCTACCTGCGGAAGCTCCAACCTTAACCTCGCCGGTAGCGGTTAAAAGACCAGCAGTAGTGGTAACAGATGCTGCGCCATTTCCGATCGTAACATCAACTTCGTTGTCGGCGCTACCATCTGTAAGAACAAGACCGTGATTTAAGCCGCCGTCGTGTGAGGCAACTGAAAGGTGCATCTTTCCGCCTTCATCGCCATCAGTATGCACCGCAACTCGTGTTCTAATACGGCCGAATAATATTTGTTCCTGTGCGGCATTATCGCCGTAGAACTCAATTACTCCTACATTGTCATCGGCGGCACCTGCAGCTCCCTTATCTTTAACGAAGCGTAAAACACCAGCATTTGCGTCATTTGTAGTGTTTTTAATCACAACTCTAGGTCTAGCAGAAGTGCTTGACTCGACGCTAACAATTGGACTATCAATAGTTGTCACAGTAGACGCATGAATCTCTGTTGTTGGCGCAGTCATATCAAGTGTTGTACCAGCGTTAACCTCTAAGTGTCCATTGGAAGAGGCAAGAATGTTTTCACCGCCGGCTGCATCGTGGAAAGAGAGCTTGGAGGATGAAGCGAGAACAAGCTCGTCACCAGACATGTCCCACTGGACATACTTTCCAGAAGTTTCTCCAAAGAACTTAAAGTCAACACCATGGTCATCAGCACCACCGATTAATGTTCCCTCTGTATTGCCGTCAGCATCCCACTGGATACCTACGTGTGCGGCAGTTCCAGCTGTGTACGCAAAGAAGTCTTGACCGGAGCCTGCGCTTGCACCTACCTTCGTAACACCACTGACTGTCAACCCTTGATTGTTTGTGGTAAGAGTTGTGCCGGGTTCATCAATGGTTTTGTCGTCTCCGTCACACGCCATGATAACGCCGGCAGTAGTAAAGGTGCTTCCCGCTGATACGTCACCGGAGCCTCCACCGGATGCGGCTTCCCAACCGGGCACAGCGCCATCTAATGTAAGCACATGATTATCACTACCAACAGCGATTCTAGTTAAAACCCCGCTGGCATTTCGATAATACATGTCGCCAGATGCATCGGATCCTAAAGCAAATCCGCCATTTGGTATGTCTAAGTCGCCTGCAATTGTGGTGAGAGAATCTGCGCCAGCACCAATTGTGACATCAATTTCACCATCAGCGTCACCATCTTGTAACTTGAGACCGGTAGTCACCGTGCCGTCATGCTCTGCAACTTTAAGTTCTAGTTTACCGCCTTCGGTGCCGGCAGTCATATCAGAGATTGATCCAATAATTGATGCGTATGTGTGAGCATTGCTTCCGTCATCTTCGCTTACGAATGTGATATTACCAATCACATCGGCATCAGCAACACTGCTTCCGTCTTTCAAGAACTTGAGAGAACCACCGGTTGCATCAGCATTGGTATTCTTAAGGGTAAAGACTGGACAGTTTGTTACGCCATTGCCTTCTAAAATAAGACCCACATCGTGTTCGTGAGTTAAAGTAATTTCTGAGTTTGTACCAAAATGAATAACTGAGGAATCACTCAGAAGGATTAAGTCATCACCGACAACCGCATCAAGAGCAACACTTAGTCCGCCATCTGTCTGCAAAGAGCCGTCCGTCGTAGATGTTGCAGCAGTGGTATCGTCAACAATAACTCTACCCTTTCCAGTAATATTACCGGCGACGATCATATTGTGCGAGGCATCAATAGAAAGCGAATTGCTTGCCAATGTTCCATCAAAAGAAGCATCCGTGTTAATAATGAAGGCGTCAGCAGTATCGTCAATTCCCATAATGGTTTTGAGCGTGCTGTGACCAAAAGTAATTGTTCTGTCTGTTCCGTCAGAATCGGGGCCAATTGTTAAAGAACCAGTCATGGACACGTGATTTCCAAATGTAGCTGCCCCAACAACATGAGATGTGCCTGAGCCCGACATAGCACCAGCCACCTTTAAAATGCTTCCATTAAATGTAAGATTTCCTTCTGAAGATACCGTACCGTCACCATCATCTGTAAGAAGCTGGTTAGCGGCGCCGTCTACGCCAACTGGGTGCAAGTCGGAAACAACAAGAGTAGCGCCCGATCTGTCTAATCCAGTTGTGCCCACTGTTCCTGCTAGCACATCAAGAAAATCTGATAACGTTTCCTTTCTGCTTCCATTAGAATCGTTAGCATCAATGAACACAAGCGAATCGCCATCTGCGATTGTTGCGGCTGTAAGCTCATTTAAGTCAAGCGCAAGACTAACACCGCCGCTAGTTCCGCCTCCAGAAAGTCCATCGCCAGCAGTTACACCAGTAATATCACCGGTTGCAGCCAAAGAGGTGCCCGATGTGATTTGAATATCATCGCCCGCATCTGTTGTGAAGTAAAGCGCGTTAGGAGTATCGTCCTTGACCCAAAGCTGTCCGTAAGCAGCGGTGTCGCTATCGGCGGCGCTTTGCTCTTTAAGAGTTACAGCACCTTCAACGGTCAACAATGTGCTGGGCGAAGTAAGTCCGATTCCGACTTTTCCAGCACTAGTAATTCGCATTCTTTCACGATCGGTGTCTGGCACCTGATCATCAGTTGCAGTATGGAAAACCATAGCGGCATCAGAATCAGCATCACTAGCTTCTTCGCGAATGACTGCCACCGTACCACCGTAATTAGAGCCACCAGTTTCACCAACATAGAAATCAATTCCAGGACCATTGCCAATGTTCATGTCAACGCCTTCGTCTTTAATCTCTAATCTCATTATTTCTTGGTGCGCACCAGCTGTAGTAGCCGCCTTTTGTACGACAATCGGCTCTCCCTTAATTGTTACGCCCGTTGTTCCATCATGAGTAATTGTAAAATCATCCCCGGCGCCCATTGAAAATACAGCGGAATCACTATCAAGTCGTAAATCATTCTCTACTCTAACTTCTGAGGAACCAGAAAGTACGATGTCGGTGGTGGAGTCTAGCGTTAGATTGCCAGTTGAATTGACAGAGACCGGCGTTGCAGCAATCGTGAGACCAGTTGTGCCGTCATGTGTTAAAGTAGCGTCATTGCCAATACCCATTGACAATACAGAAGAGTCGCTATCGAGTCGAAGATCGTTTTCAACTCTAACGTCAGTTGATCCTGAAAGCGTAACAGTCGCCCCGCCATCAATTATAGATGTATGCACAGCTCCAGCTGAACTATAAATAACGCCCTTGCTGTTGGCAACTGTTCCAGCGGAGGAACCGTCAAGTAAATTAAGCTCTTCGGGGGTAGAAGTAATAGATGTTGTGCTAGCTGCAGCCAAAACTGGCAAATAATAGTTGCCGGCGCTCATGGCAGGCAGGTAAATAGTGGTATCAGCCCCAGGTGCGGCGCCTGTTCCGTCACCACCAGCATGAAGAGTGGTTTCATGCGCGTCAGCAGGTCCCTCAAAAATAAAAGAGCTAGTAATGTTGATAGTGGTACTATTAATGGAAGTCGTTGTACCGTGAACAGTTAAGTTACCAGACATATAAACATTACCAGTAACTTGCATTGATCCGGTAACTTTATATGAGCCAGAGACAGTGACGGTATCTCCTGTTGTTGGTAAAATATTATTTACGTAAATTGTTGACATAGTTATTGGTTTCCTTGTTTAATAATTTGTACAGCATGAATTAAGCATCTTGAATATCTACAATTTTTAAGCTAGCTCCAGAATTAACCACCAATGTTGCACCAGACTGAACAGTTATTGGGCCGTATAAAAGGCAATTCCAGTTCGCAGTGATAGAGGCATCCATCGCAGCGGTAATAATTGTAGCATTTGCAGGGAGATTTAGTCCCGCAGCGTTAATAAACGCCCATCCAAAATTTGCCATACTAAAGCGATCTCCCGAAACTAATCTGAGTGCTCATTAAATTGTTTTTAAACATTTAATTCTCCCCTTTCAATATAAATAGAAGCTGTATTGATAAGAGGCATTAAGAAGTAGTAAAATGTGTGGACTAGTCTATTCCGTAATATTCAATGTAAATAAGAAGCGTGCCGCTAGATGCATCCGATGTGCCGTTACTAGTGCCGGCATTCATAACATATGGATACACATCAGCTGTTGTCATGAAGGATGGAGTATCATTAATATAGCTTTCTTTTGCTGCGGTCAAATCAATATCAACGGGCGATCCAACATTCGTTGAAGATCTTGTGGTTGAAGCACCACCGCCCAAAGCTTCTGAAGATGTAGATGCTGCATCGTAGTCAGCGGCGCGACCATCGCCGGCGTCAAAACGGATGTTAACATTATGTGTACCAAGATTACTAGCTGTTTTAACTATAGCCACAACTCTGGTTACAACTGAATCCTGTGGAATTTTATTACCAAACTGAACGCTTACCGTGTTGTCGGTAGTATCGCATTTACGAACATCAACTTCTTCGTATATAACTCTTCTAGCATCTCCCTGAAAGAAGTCTTCTGTGACCTTCATTTCACCGGCAATTGTTGTTAAAGATGCGGCGCCGTTTCCAATTGTTACATCAACTTCATCTTCGGCATCTCCGTCTTGGATTGTTATTCCAGATTGCATTTCTCCATCATGTGTCGCAACCCTAAGCACCAATCGTCCACCTTCAGCACCATTAGATGCATCGGCGACCTGTGCGCCAATAGAAGCAAACTCCATATTGGTCTCTGCATCATCGTCGCCATAAAACTCAATTGTCCCAATGTTGTCATTGTCTTCGCCAGCAGCACCTCGATCTTTGACAAAACGAAGGCGAGCACTGGCTGTGTCATCAGTGGTGTTTTTGATTATAACGAGTGGATCATTAGCATTAGCCGATCCAAAAGTAACAAGATCAGAATCAACCGTTACAGCAGTAGAGGCATTGATGTCAACTGTGGGGGCTGTCATGTCTAATGTTGTGCCAGCATTGACCTCAAGATGACCGTCTGCAGAAGCAACGATATTCTCATCGCCACCAGCATCATTAAATGAAAGCTTGGCTGAAGATGCTAGAACAAGTTCATCTCCGGACATATCCCAATGAACATACTTGCCGGATGATTCTCCGAAGAATTTGAAATCAACACCATGGTCATTGGCGCCACCAATTAATATGCCTTCTGTCTCGCCATCTGCATCCCACTGGATACCAACATGCCCAGCAGTCCCGGCTGTATATAAATATGCGTCGACTCCGGAGCCGGCGGCGGTTCCAACTTTGAGAGGCCAAGACGACACAACCTCGCTAGCTGAACCATCTACTACTACGGCATTAGTTGTTCCTATCCGCAAATTAATATCTTTAGAAGAGTCTTCTTGGCGTATAAAAAAGTTTTCAGCAGAGTTCATATACATGCTAACTTTATCTGTGCCCTCACTTTCGAAAACGATCTCCCTGCTATCAGCATCAGCTTTTCCAATTCTCAAGGCTTCGGTACCAGAACTGGAAAGATGAGTAGTTCCTGCCACCAGGACGTCCCCGCTAACAGTTAAATTATCACTAACTGTTGTTTCAGATGTCGTATGTCCGATTGTAACTGGACCACCGCTGGCATTTCCTACAATAACTCCATGGTCTGTATCGCCAGAGATAGTAACACCGCCGGCGGTAGAGGTAATGCCGACTGCTGAAGCACCGGTTCCAGCATCGTTAACAATCGTAATTGTCTGGTTTGCGCCTGCATCTGCGTGTAATTTGATAGCATCTGCTGCGTTTTCATTTGCTGTGACAATAACTTGTCCTGCTTCTGCCCATATTCTTTTATCATCTGCACCATGAAGTCCGATTCCGCCGACTGTAGCTTCTATAAGAATCGCTCCTTCAGCTTCAGCGCCATCGTCTGTGCCACCATCATTGACAATTACAATTGTCTGACTTGTACCGGCATCCGCGTGAAGCTTAATGCATTCTGCGGCGTCTTCGTTTGCTGTAATAATTGCTCGACCACCCTCGGCCCAGAGGTCTTTTCCATCGGCCCATTTTAGTCCTATGCCGCCGGCGGTCGCCTCAAACAACATAGCGCCTTGGCCATATGCACCATCAGTTGTACCGGCAGTGTTAGTAACAGAATATGCTTCGCTTCCAGCAGTGCCGTGTGGAGCAATAATAGTTTCGACGGCGCCATTCTTGCCTAATTTCAATGTTTGACCGTCAGCTAAAGCCGCTCCAATTGTTATTGAGCCGGCACTAGAATCTAATGATGCGGCGCCTGTTACATCGATATCGAGAATTCCCGCATCGATCTGAACTTCCGAATCAGCATGTGCATTAGCGTCAAGATGAAAAGCCACGCCGGCGACATGTGCCGAAGTGAGCGTAATGTGTCCATCTGCCGAAGTGGTTGCGATCTCAATCTCATCAGCGGCGTCAATATTAATAGTGTCTTGAACATCGATATCTATAATACCGGCATCAATATCTAAAATAGCGCCAGCAGCGGCATTAGCGCTAATTAATATAGATTGACCAGCGGTATGAGCAGATGTAATTGCGATATGGCCATCGGCAGAAGTTGTATCAATTGTAATTTCGTCAGCAGCATCGATGTCAAGCATGTCAGCTGCATCAATGTTAATTCCGCCGGCACTAGCATTCAAGTGAAGCGCGCTGGCGCCCGTACCTGCTGAAGCAAGACGAAGCTCTTGGGTGCTTCCGCCAGCTACGGCTATATCTAGGTCTTTTCCTGATCCTGTGACTGTAACGTTTGAATCATCAGTACCGTCAACCGAAAATATAGCCGTGTCAATCGTAGCTGTCGTAGAAGCATTAATATCAACGGTTGGCGCAGTCATGTCTAGCGTTGTGCCAGAATTAATCTCAAGATGTCCGTTTGAAGAGGCAACAATATTTTCGCCGCCTGCAGCATCATGGAAAGAAAGCTTGGATGTAGCCGCAAGAACCAATTCGTCTCCAGACATATCCCACTGAATATAGTTTCCGGCGGTTTCTCCAAAGAATTTAAAATCAACACCGTGATCATCGGCGCCGCCAATGAGCATACCTTCAGTGGCACCGTCAGCATCCCATTGAATACCGACATGGGCGGCTGTTCCTGCTGTATATAGATAAGCGTCTACTCCGCTGCCTGCGGCGGAGCCAATTTTAAGAGCACCGGTCGATGTAATCGCACCAACTCCTAAAGTTCCCACACCACTCATGTTGGCGCTGTCGTCAACAGTGATGCTGGATCCTTGAGCGGTCTCTCCGCCTGTGCCATTTGAACGCAACAGTCGATTATCGCTGCTGCCTAAGCCAGAAAGGCTACCCGCAGCTGCCGCTAAGGCTCCGTCAGCAGTGATCGCAACATCTTGACCCGTATCATCAGTAAAGTATAAGTTACATGGGGCATCTGACTTTACCCACAACTGACCATAAGCAGCCGTGTCGCTTGAAGCGTTAGCCGCTTCTTTTAATGTTATGGCTCCTTCAACAGTTAATTCGGTTTTTGGAGTGGTCAGTCCAATACCAATTCTATTGTTGGACGCATCAACCGATAAAGTGCCGGAATCGACCTCAAGGTCATCCGCATTCATTACTGTAACATTAGTATTGCTAGCTTTAAATCCGCCCATAACTTTACTCCGTTATGCCGGATCCGGTAAGATGATACATGGATCCGGTATCGATTGTGGTTAGTTCAGCAAAAACTTGATACTTCAAGTTATTGGTTCCAGACCGATTAGATATGTAAATCTTCTTACATCGGGTATCCATTGTTAAAGAAGAGTTTCCAGCTGGGACCGTAACATAATGAAATCTTGCCAAAACATCGTCTGTAGCGGCGATGGTTTGGGCGCCAGCAGAACCTGGAACTGTTAATGCGGTAACAGCCGAACCACTATTAAAATGTACGAATATATCTTCGCCAGAAGTTGAGTTAGTGTTTACAACAGTAAACGATCTACAAACATAAGGAAACTCAATCATATGGACCTTATTATTATCTAAATCATCAGAACCCGTAACAAACGGATGACCTGAAATTTGATATGAACCAACATTTCGTAATCCCGGTGAGGGCCATTTCGTAGCCATTTTTTATCTCCTAGTTGTGCTTAATATAAATAGTCGCTAATTTCTTCTATTGCGCCTTTCTTGTGCTCTTCTCATTTTTTGTTGATCTCTCAAGCGTTTCTTAGCTGCGCGAAGTCTTTTTTCTTTTTTAACAATAGAAGGTTTTTTATAGTACCTGCGATCTTTTATTTCTTCTATGATTCTATTCTTTTTTACTTTTTTCATGAATTTTCGAATCATTTTTTCATGATTGCCGCGGCATTCGCGCGCCGTAACTTGAGTATTTATTTTCTTCGCCATTTTATACCTATTTCATCGCTTTCCAAATTTGAGAAGCATTTCCCATAATTGATGATATATCAACACCCGGATCATTAGAGTTTCCAAGATCCGCATGACCTGATTGAGAGCCCTCATCCGCAATAGGCTGTGTATTCTCAAATAGATTAACTCCATTATATGCATCGGAATTAATAGAATTCATCAGCTTGGCGCGGTGTTCTTTTAATTTTACCCTTGACTCAGCAGATTTGCGCTGAATATGTGAATCATCTGTGACTGTTGTCTTGGGAGCGCTTTCAACTATAAGAGCACCTTGCATTCCTTTGGCAACCTCAACAACAACGCTAGATAGAAGCCCTTCCTCTAGAAGGACTTCATGTATGCATTCTTTTACGAGAGGCTTAATCAGCTCTTTTAGATCTGATTTCTTCATATATCACCCTTTAAGTATACCAGCAATTTCACCCCAACGAGAGAAAGTGCTTAGCTCTTCTGCAAGCTGCTTAACCGTCTCAGCTTCCTCTTCCTCTTCTTCTTCTGCAGCTTGAGCTGCGGCACCAGGACCGCCTTTAACTGTTTCGGCTGCAGCTAGCTGGGCATCTGCACCAGGGCCGCCTTTAACTGTTTCGGCTGCGGCGGCTTGAGCTTCTGCTCCGGGTCCACCTTTAACCGTTTCAGCTGTTTCGGCGCCGGCTTCTGCAGGGCGAAGAGCCATGCTAGACTGAGGATCAAGTTTAACCTTGTGCTGTCTAAGCATTTGAACAATTGCAGCTTTCGCCAATTCTTTTTGAGCTGGGTCCTGAATTTGTTCTAAAGCCTCTAGTGTTTGTACAAGAGCGATCATTTCTCTTTTTGCCTCTTCAAGAACATTGAACCCAGCAGCAGTTAGATCCGAACGCAGACCCTTCAATAGGCGACTCATATCTCCGCCTTTAATGCCACCGCGTGCAAATTGTGATTGCATTCCCTTGCCTGCTTTGCCGCGGAAAACATAAATATCGCCGCGCTTTGCTGCTGTTTCTGGATCTACTTCGGGTCCGGTTGGTCCAGGTCCAGGAGTGGTTGGTCCAGGTCCAGGAGTGGTTGGTCCAGGTCCAGGTCCAACAGGTCCAGGTCCAACAGGGGGCTGATCGACGCCAGGGGTTTCAGTTCCAGGTCCAGGAGGCTGATCAACACCAGTTTGCTGACCGGTTTCCGGATCAACGCCGGGAGGAGGCTCTTCTTTTCCTTTGGTTTTTGGGGGAATTTCCTGCTCGCCACCCTTGAGTGGAGACTTTGCCTCGTCGGCATCCGGAAGGGGAGCCATTACTTTAAGCAGATCGCCTAGTTGCTGGGTGCGTGAAGATTTATACATCTTCCATCTACCAACAGCCAAAGCAGCGACTCCAGCAGCTACACCAGCGATACCCAACATTGTGGCGGTAGACATTCCGGCGCTGGCAGCTTGGGCGCCGGCGCTGGCAGCGGTGCCAGCCGTGCCTGTACGACTTCGTGCGGGCTCTTCATCTTCATAGGGCGCCTGCTCGGATGTGCCGGGCTCTTCATCTTCATAGGGCGCCTGCTCGGATGTGCCGGGCTCTTCATCTTCATAGGGCGCCTGCTCGGATGTGCCGGGCTCTTCATCTTCGCCGGGGTCGGGATCGGGAGCCGTAGAACCCATTTTGGCGGTGCGGCTCGTGGGCTCATCATCTGAGGGAGGTGCTTCATATCTGCCTTGCTTCTCCGCGTCAGACATCAGCTGATCTTCGGATGCATCGTCACCGAAGCCGGCGTCTTCTAGGCGCTCCATGGCATCAGATTGCCTGCGGTTTAGATCGCCACCTCTTCCTTGTTTTCTCGTCTGAGTTCTTGCAAGCTGATCATACATGCGCTTGCCTCTCTTAACTTGTCTAACTGTCTGGCGTCCTTTCTGAATTGTATTCCAAATATCGAAGGCGGCACCAACGCTGATCTCGTTCATAAGCTCGTTCTCAGTAAGTGGCTCCACGCTCCAGTCGCGATCTCTTCGTAGCATTTCGTTAGTATGTTTGTAAATATCAGCCAACTGATACTCTCTTGCATGGTCAACCACTTTGCGCAATGCATTGATAACGCTGTTAGCTGCAACAGGATCATAGTCTCCTTTTTGAGCCGCTTCTAGGACGGAATCATACAATTGTGCAATCTCTGTGGCTGCATCTTTGAACTCTTGTGTACCTTTAGTATTTGGCCATCCGGGGTACTTATCCTGCAAACCCTTAACAAGAGATTGCACGCCTTGGTCAGCGGATGCATCAAGTGCTGCTTGCAATTCTTCTTGAGCCTGTTGAGTGCGGCGCCCTCTACCAAACATAGAGCCGCCTTTTTCTAAAGAACCAGCCTTGGATAGAAAGTGTTTAAATCCTTCCCAGCGACTATAACCGCCACCTTTTCCGCCTTCAGGCGCCTCTTCACCTTCTGCGCCCTCGGCGCCTTCTTCACCTTCAGGAGGAGCTTCGGCTTCTTCATCTTTTCCGCGACCAAACATTTTGCCAACGCCGCGCTTAAGAGCATCCCAGGCTCCTTCGTCAATTGAATGAATATCTACAGGATATCCTACTCTATTTTCAAGCAAATTTTTGATAAAAAGACTTTCAAAATCTTTTCTTTCGGCTGCAAGTTTTTTGTGCTCCTGCAGTATCTTCTTATTAAGTTTGTACTGTGCTTTTTCTTCTTCAATAATTCTTCTTAAAGTTTTTTTATCCATTATTCAAAATCTCCTAAAATATCGTTTAAAACTCTATTAATCCTGTCTGCCTTGGTAAAGACTGTGTTGTTATAATTTTTTGCTTCTTGCATCATAAATGCATTTGGCGTTGATGGCTCTGATACAAAATCAAAACAAATTAGCTGAAAATCATCCTCGACCATAGTTTGCCCGGCGCTTTCTGTCACAGAGCCCATGCCACGAGAGGAAATGCCAAGTTTAACTCCAGAATCAACTAGGCTTTTAAGAACTTTTCCTGACGGTGTGTCGAGTACTTTTACTTTTCCCATAACGCTCTTATTGTCCCACCACACATCCGTCACAAGATGAGATGCATTTTTAAGATTAATAACGGAATCCTCTGGGTGGTCTAGTTCTCCTAGGGCTCGGCGTTCTTTTACGAGCTTCTGATAGTTTTTCATTTCGCGCATCAGCACTCGATGCGGATATACCCTGCCATTGCCGTTTTGAATATCTGCTTCTTGAAGCTTGCCTGACAAGATCATGCCGCCGCTTGCCACATATCTTTTTTCCTCTTCAGTCAAAAGATCTTGACAAACGCCACCTTCGCATAGTTCATAATATTCTCGTAAGAGCTTCTTACCCATAGCTAAGATCCTTTACAGCAACGGCGAACGGGCTGTAGCATCCATTTACTAGTCCAACTTGTGTTCATGTTTTACTCCATCATCTCCGAAGAGCATTGTTAAAATATATGATGTTCCTGAAGATATTCCTCCAAGTAAGAAGAAATTAAATACAGTTACATCAAAACTAAATAGTTCTGTAAACGGAGAAAGTAGCATTAAAAGCCACCCGACGTGAAATCCCATACACATCGGGCAATTTGCTAATTCTCCGAGCTTGCCTTTCTTTGGTCTTAGCTTCGAAAAGACTTTACCATAGACAAGAATCTGTGTGAGCCCGTAGGCGCAAAGTATGAATGTCAATAACTCCATTAGTGTTTCCTATTCAAAAGTATACATATATGACACCGAGTATGGATCTCTAATATAGTTCTGTTGCATGGAGCCTTGGTTAGCTGCCTGTGGAACTTCTCCCAATTCAGTAGAATCTGTCTTGTCTGGGTGTAGCAGCTCATCATCCTTCATAGAAATTATAGCCTCAGTAGATTCGAAATATGGACGCTCTTCGTCAATAAATCTAGAAATATTAATGAGAGCCATCTTTGGTGCACTTAGATCTTCCGATATTGTCTCCTGCATAGTAGCCTCGATGGATCCGTAAAACGATCCGGCTTGGATAGAATCGGCGACAATTATGCCTTTCTTCTGCAATTCAGTAAACAATCTGTTTTGGGCGCCGTAAACTAAATCACTCATTGTATCTTTAGGGAAAGCAATGATTTTATTTTTTGCGGTGGACAAAACAATATCAACATCCGCGTGATCAAAAATCATTAGATCGCCGCTCATACTCTTGCGAATATCCATCTCAAGACGGACAAAGGCATCATCAGCCCCTTTACCAATTCGAATTTTAATTGGCATCGCTATAAATTTCCTCAACTAGTGATTGTGTCTTTAAAACAGTTAATAATATTTCATCATTAAAGTCTTGCTTTGCGAAGGTATTTAAGTGTTCAATAATTCTTTTGGCCTTATTGTGCATATCCGAATCGTTTTTAATCTCCTGCGTTTGCAAGGCTTCATTAAGCTTTAGTTTTAATCTTGAAATTTCTTCATTTAAAAAGACCTTCAACCCCAAAGCATTATCGGCAAAAGAAGAAATATAATGTGTAAGCAGCTCTTTCTGTTCGGATAACAGATTCTGCTCATATTTTTTATTAAACTTATCGACGAATGCTCTATAAACAAGACCATCTACCAAATCAGTCGATACATGTCGTATATTAGACTTTTGCATGCTATCAACGATTCGGTTTTCTAAGATTACTAATGACTTAGGAGAAGTTCTATCTGAAAATAATTGTCCAATTGTGGCAAGAGATTTGTAATTTGGCACAAAATTACCAAACACAGAAGACGATAATTGTTTATTGATGTCGTGAATTAAGCTTGTTTGAGCATCGAAAACTGATTCAGGATTTATTAGTTTCTGTTGCAGCTTTGCTTCTTGTATAATTCTCTTTGATGTCTGCTTGTCTAGATTTTGCTCTTCATACAAAGAGCGATAGCATTCCAGATCTTTTCTCAAAATGCTGCCGGGCTTAAAGTATTTTTTAATTAGACTGGCTGCATTGTTTTGTCTTTCAAGATCCTTTTTAAGAATAGCCACAGTTGCTTCTACTATTAAGGCTTCGTATACAAAGGCTGTGTTTCTCTTTTTATTGTGCTTTATCTTCATTCTTTTGCTCCATTAATAAATTATTAGCCTCTAGTCCCTTAAGCAAGTTACGAAGAGAGTCGTTTATTTGAAATAGTCTATCTTCTTCTGTCTGCTCTCTTAAAGTATAATTAGATTCTTGTTTCTCATAAATACCTTTAGAAATCGAGGGTATCGTGTTAATTTCTCTTCCTGGATATAATGGTCGAGGAGAAGCGCCACGCATTTCATTGTCTCGCTTAGCGGCATAGTTCCTGGTTCTGGGTCCAGTAGACTTTCTTTTATCTACCTTTACAGGGGTATATTTTTCGCCGCGACCATATGTTCTTGTATTACGGGAGCCAGGAGGCACTGCAAGCAATGCAGAATCTTCACCACCGCCCTCGTCACCGCCGGCGTCGGGAGCCGGCATTTCTTCACCACCGCCGATGTCTCCTCCGAGGTCTCCTCCGAGGTCTCCTCCGAGATCACCACCAAGATCTCCTCCGAGATCATCGCCGCCTAAATCACCGCCGGCGCCACCTTCCGCAGCTGCGGCTTCTGCAACTGCCTGAAGTGCCGCGTCATGCTTGCGATCATAGTACATCTCGCGCTGATTGCGCATAAATTCTTCATGAGACATTCCAAAGATATGTTCTGCGACCCAACGACGGGAGAAGAATCCTTCGGTTGCGCCACCAGCAATATCAAATTTAGACTTCCAATGTTCAATTTCTTGAAGTTCAGCAATCTTTGATGGATTATTTAACGCCAACTTAAATGCCAGCAAATCATCGCCTCTAAATCCTAGCGTGTAAAGATGGATAACTCCAATTTTTGTAAGCTCAGCTACAACAACTCTTTGTAACCTTTGAATTGTTCTGGCGAACCTAAGATCTTTTTGTGCCAAGGTTGTTTTATCTTCTGCTGCTCCTTCACCCATTGCAAGGTAAGCTTGAGGTATCTTTAATGCAGAAAATAATTTATCGCGAAGATATTTAATATCATCAATCTGTGTCGTGTTTTGCCCACCAGCAAGATTGGTAATTTCCGTAGCAGAGCCAGGACGCACAGGAATAAAATAGTCTTCTTCGATAGACATTGGATTATATCGTAAATCAATTTGTCCGGTTGATGCGTCTACAACTTGATGTCTTTTAAGCTGTGAGACAATCTTTTGCATATATTGCTCGACTTCGTTTGGAGGTATAGCGCCAACATCGATTTTAAACAATCTTCTTTCAGAGGATCTAACAATCCTATATGCCATCATAGCGTCCTCCATTAAAACCAGCTGGCGCCAAATACGACGAGCAGGCTCAAGAATAGATGTGCCGTATGGAGCATACTTGTCATTGCCTAAAACACGAAAATGTGCAACTTGCCAATTTTCGAAAGTCATGCCGGCGCTGTTCCACTGATATTGGACGTAGTTAGGGTTGGTGGAATCTTGTCCCTCAAGCCTCTCAAGCTCAGAGGGAGGCAGCGCGATTACTGATTGTACGCCGTACTTTTCATCAATATCAAGATACAAAAAGAAGTCGCCATATTTAGACATCGTGCGACTCCAGCCAAAAAGATTGTACTGAACATTAAGAATGTTGTCAAAAAGGACCTCTAAAACTGCTCTAATCTCCTCATTAGGACATTTAACATTTAACATAGGGCTAAGACTTGAATGAGTTGTCATCTCGTCAGCGTAAATGTCTAACGTGGAGGCAATCTCGGGTGTATATTCCATCTGATCAAAATCAACATATCTTTCAACGCGCCTTTGATTGGCAATTGCATTTGTGGCAATTGTGTCCAAAGGATTGTAAAGTGCTTTTTTAAACTGTTGACCTGAAGCTGATTTAAATCTAGTGCCAAATTTGTCTAAATGCTGTCTTCTGATCTTCCTTCCTGTCTGTGATCGATAATTAACTATTGGTCCGGAGAATAGTCTAGTTAATGCTTTGAATAAGCCTGATTGATCATTAGAAGGGTTTTTGTTTGGGGGCATTTATTTTCTCACTTTATAATCCATTTATATTGTTCATACATTTTTTCTGCTTCAGTCATTTTATCAAAAATTTCATTGGTTTTGTAGCCATGCTGTCCTTTGATTTGTGTATTAATTTTTGTTCTAGAAGTATAAATCGCGCCAACAAAAGCCTTTTGATAATTTAAATCTCGCGCGTTTGCTTGCAGTGCTGTATCTCTTACCCAGCACGCGATGGCTAGCGCCATAATCAAATCATCATTGTAGCCTTTCATTGCTTGCGGTTTGCCGTTCCTCCAAATAAAAGTCTTCATCTCGCTCACAGTGCGAGAAGAATATATGGTAATTAGTTTGTTTCTGACAAACTCCTCTAATTTAGCGACGATGAGGGGGCGCGTCTTCATAGAGGTCGTGAAGCCGGGCACTGCAGAATTCATTACTTCGGCTTGATGTTGCTCAATATATTCGTGCGTAGATTTAATCGAATGATAAACATTGGGATATTGGTAATCATCAATGAGTTTAGTGAGAACAGAATATCCGATGTTATTGTTTTCCACCACAAGCATACAATTACCGAACTCTTTACCGACACTGTTTAACATATTTGCAAACATATCCAATGTTGGTTTTCCTTGATACTCTCCCACCACTTCAAGCGTTTCAAGTTTAACGATATGAAATGTAGAAAAATCGGTGGCGTCTCCGCGGGACACATCTGCAACTAAAAGATAATTGCAAGTTGGATCAAACTCTTCCCATATCCAAAAGTTTCTATCAAAGCCAGTTCGATATTTCGGATCGCGAATGGTCGATAACATCCACTCCATACATTCGGGATCAATCACAGTCTCGCCAGATGTATTGAAGTTGCACTCAAGCTCTTGCGCAATCTGGCGCTTAGACATATTCTTGGTTTCTTTCTTATACCATTCCTGATTCCGATCTGGATGAACATTCCACGGCAAGGTGGTCAAATGAAAGTTGTTTGCTCCTGATTCTGAATCATTGCATGTTTTATGAAACCAGTTACCAACGCCGTTTGGTGTTGACAGTGCAATGCAACGCCCACCAGTTGATAGCGTGGGATACAAACCGGTCCAAAGCTCCTCTAATCCTTCAATGTGGGCGGCCTCATCAAGCACTAAAAGCGACAGGGCTTCTGAACGACCAGCATCGCCAGAAGTAGATGCCGCTTTAATTGAAGAGCCATTAGAAAGCTCAAACGAGGTGCGATTGTCAACACTTATTTGTGCAATTCTCAGCCAATCAGGAACATTGCGCATGATGTGCTTAACTTTCTTAACCAAGTTTCCCGCTGTAGCAAACTTTGTTGCCATAACAAGAATGGATTTATCGCGATGAAATAACATCATCCACACAATATAGCCTGCAGTAATAGTTGAAATACCTAGCTGGCGAGCTTTTAAAATAACATTAAAGCGGTAATCATTAAAATCTTTGAGAAGCTCATCTTGGAAGTCAAAAGTGTTAAAAAGAATAAGCCCGTGCATCGGATGAGATATTCTTGCATAAGTGTTAAGGAAGTAGGAGGGATCTTTTCCACACTTAAGTATCTCTTTTACTCTTTGTTGTTTGTCTAATTGGTAACTCATTAATCATCTTTATTCAAACAGTTCTTCTAAAATTAGCCTATCATCTGAAGTGGGCAAGGACCAGTCATTTGTAAATCCGGTCCAGTCGATTTCGCATATATATTTTCTTTGACCCCGAAGAAGCGACTCTACCAATCTATGATACCCATCAACAACGAGAAACTTGTTTTCTTCTTTAATCCACACAACACTTAATGGTCGGTGGGATGATTTGCTTTTAATGCCTTCCGTAAAGTGACGATAGGCTGCAAGGATTCCGTAATCAGAATTTCCTTTTTCTACAATCAAATCATTATAATGCAATTCGCAAACTTCAGGGATCTTATCAAAAAGATATTTCTCAGATCTCTCTTCTGCCTGTTCTACAGTAAATCTAATTTCTTCTAAAATTAGCTGCCTTAACTTGGATTTAGTAAGGCGCACTTTTTAAGATTCCTTTTTGCGAGTATCGTTTTTTGGTCTCTTTCCTTTCCAGCCGCCTAATTCAACAAACTTTTTCCAAGCTGCTTCATGGCTAGCATGAACCGGATCTACATTTGCTTCGCCAACTAGTCCGACGCTATCTAATCCACCGATCTTATAGTGACACTTGGCTGTTACCCAGCTTCGAATTCTAGATGAGTTTTCAACCAAAACCTCTATTTCGCCTTCTTTTGTTAGGCTAACCGATTTACCGGTAATTCTACGATACTCTTTCTTTAAATAAGAAGCAATATCAGCAATTTTTTGCTCAATCTCGCCTTCAAAGCCGCTATCGTGCACCTCTTTAAGCTGCACTTCTGAATGATACTTAATACACATCATAGGTCCATAAAACGCAACCCCAAATCCATCTAGAACTCTTTTATCTAAGATAAGATCACCTTCTTCTCTCTTTAACCCAATCTCTAATAGTTCTCCATCTTCAGTATACGCGCCATCATATGCGTTGGCTGCAGCCTGAGCTAAACCACTTACGATATCTGAGACAGATGCTGCTTCTTGTTTTTTAGCCATTATGACTCTTCTCCTTCATTTGGTCTCCATCCTTTTTGCCATCTTTCTTCTCTGCCTTCGACAAATTGAATGTAACACTTATTGCAACAATCAAACTTGACTAAGCAAACATCATCCATAGAACTCTTTGGGAAGAACCCGCAGACAGGACAACATTTTAAAGATTCTCTATTAAGTAGTTTTTTTGAGATCTTAATACCATTAACATCTACTTTTTCTTGCCACTCGCCAATCTTGTTTTGTTTTTTGTAAAATTGTTTAGATTGCTTGAGATATTCTTTTTCCTTCGTCTCGTCCCAGTTTCCTTTAGGGTTTTGAACCGCTTCTTTGCCATACTTTTCTACAATAGCTTTTTCAATTGCTGCAATCTTGTTGAAATCTTTACTCATCAAATGCCCTATATGCGCCATAAGTCGCAGCTGCGCCGGCGGCTATACCGCCAACAAACCACCACCACTTATTAGAAGGCGCTTGTTTCAACATTGCTTCTTGCAGGGCGACAATTTCAATGTCTTTCTGCTCGATCCGCAAATCATATTCTTTAGTAAGCGCGTCCAATCGAATCTGAAAATTTTGTCGCTCAAGCTGAAACTCAGTTGCCTGAACATCGATCCGATACTCTACTTCTAAATCGCAATCCATCCGATATTCTTCAGGAAGCACCAATAATTCTGCGATACCACGCTTGTTAAACAAAACACCCTCAAAGGGTGCTGGCTCATTCTCTCCAAGAATGGCAAATTGCGGAGGCTCACCAGCGTGAGCCACCATCGAAAATAATAGCGCTTTAAGGAACATACTGGAATCCGAATGTATCTGTTACTTGTTCTGCGAGTTCTTCTTTGTTTTCTGTGAACTGTCTGCGGTTGTCGATCGTTGTTTCAATTTCAACAATTCGTTCTTCAACCACCACTTCAATCTCATCTCTGTCTTGCTCATATTGCCTCTCCAATAATTCTAGTGCATCACGATAGGTTTGCAATGCTTGTTCTTTTCTTTGTAATTCTTCTGCATGTATATCTTGTAAACCGTCGATCTGGTTCTGAAGAGACTGCTGGCTAGTTTGATAGGTGTTCTCAAGTTGTTTATAATCATAGCGCATTTTTCCAATAACTGTAAGCAAAAGAATAACAATTGTTATTTCTTTCCAGTTTTTCTTTGCGACGTAAACAACTTTAAGCCAGTCAACTTTAATCATCAAACACCTTTCATTCTAGCAATACCATCGATAACAGCTTGACCGCCAATGTAGATTGCAGAGATCATAACCCAATCGCTGGATGCTAAATCATAAAATGCGAATAGACCTGTAGCTGTTAGCCAAACCATAAATTTACGAGAAATTGCTTTCTCAACTAATCTATCTAATTTTCCTTGTACATAAACCATCATTTGTTTTTCCTTTCTTGTAAATAGTTTTTTATTTCTTCCTTGGATTTGGATCTTCACGGATCCGTAAGCGGGAATCCGCCGCCTGTAGCAGCATATGCGGCTCGTCGCTCTTCTGGAGTTGGGTGGCGCGCGTTGCCGCCAGGACCGCCTAAGCCGCCGCCGGCGGGACGTGGACCGGCATCGTGTTGTTGAATATTGCCTGTAGTATTTAAATAATTGTAGAAGGCAGCTAGCGCATCCAATATTGTTTCTTCCTCGTCATTATCTGCCTGAATTGTTTCCATAGCGCTGCGAAGATCTCCTTTGTATTGGCGCCACATATTTTCCAGTTGTTTAATTTGACTAGTCGTGCGTCTCATTGGATTGGTAATTACGCCATCAACACCCGTCATAGCTTGCTGGCGCAACTCGGCGGGGTCAACATAGTCACCGGCTTCAAACTCTTTCACAGTTTCCTTGGCATCCCATGCATCCTCGCGCGTCACAGTAGGATCGCCAGGATCAGCCTCAAGTTTTGCCATAATCTCACGGGCACGGTCGATACTCATGCCGCGGACTTCGTTTAAAAGTTCGGTACGCATATGTTGCTCAATTAGATAAAGATAATATTCTTCTTGAACAATGTTCTCAGCCACTTGCACATCTTCGGGATGAGGATCCATTTTTTTCAGCTGAATGGCCATGTTGATAATATCTTCTTGAGAATATCCAGCCTTCAACAAGGCTATTAACATTTTTTCAATTTCATAGCTCATGTCTCCAATCTGTGCGCGCATTGCCGCGATCTGCCTATCGGGAGCTAGACCTTCCGAAAATTCCCCGTGACCTTCATTAAGCATTTTATTAATTTCTTCCTTAATAATCTCGGTTAACTCAGCTAAGCTCTCTTTAAATCCCATCACGGGGCGATCGCCTTCGCCGCCTCCAGGCTGATACTCTGTGGGGAACTCTTCTTCTTCTGGCTCGGGGCTGGGCTCTGAGACATCAGCGTCATACATTTCATCATACACCGCGCCCATAATGTCGCCGGTCACATTTGGTGGAGTGCCCTGCAGTAGTGCAACAATAGTACGCTGGGCATCTTCGGCGCTCACCTCCTCTTTGATAACTTCCTCGGCTATAATCTCACGTAATCTTTTAAGGGTAATTTTCATCTTAGTATTTTGCCTGTATTAATTCTGCCACAATACTAGCTAATGCCTCTGGTCCCAAGCCAGAATCTCCAGTAAGGGCTTCAATCTGAGTTCTAATATCCTTGGCTAAGGACTGGGCTGCAGCCGGAATTTCTTTTACAGCTTGCATAACTTTTTCGCCCTCTTCTTCTTCTTTAAGTGCCTTAAGTTCTTCTTTAATAATTTGTTTAAGCTGTGTTTTTGTTATTTTCATTATTTGCATCCTTCTGGTAAATGTGATTTTAGCGTCTCTTTGTAAGTATTTAGTGGCGGCTGTTCCCATTCAATATGTGGGCAATAATCTTTATGATCTTGTTTGTCTTGTAAGTATAGCTCTAATGCTAAAGCATCTCGCTCCATATCATTTAAATCTGATTTTAATTTATCTATATCAATCGGCAGCACAACAGCAGCAAATAAGATACCCGCAAGAATAACTTTCATTGTGTTACTAAGCCCTCAATTCTATCAAGTATATCCCTGAGATGTGTAAGCTCGCTCTCGACTCTAATTAATGTTCTCGTTGCTTCTTCCTGTTCGTCAACCTGTTCCTCAAGTTCTGCTACCTGTCGCTCCAAGTCTCCCATATCATTTCTTAATTGAGATACTTCTACATTTACAGACCACACCCAGCCAGCAAGAGGCATAATAATTGCCCCTAATACAAGTGTAAATATTTTCCACATATCTGGTTTCATGTCGCTAATCCATTCATACTTAGTATCGCAATCAATCCAGGCACATTCTTACGCACGTAAACACCAGAGAATAGTGTCTCGCATCTACCGCCGACATAAGCGATTGCTGACTCAATGTTTTTACTAACTCTTGGATCTGCCACCATTTCCTCAGACGCCACTAAGATTAGGGAGCCGGCTGCAGCTTTTCCTTTAGGTGGTGGGCAGGCAGACCTATTCATACAGTTGTGTAGGATCACCGATCCAAGCTTTCCAGTATTTGGATCTTTTATCATGGTTGAGCCGAGAAAAGCTCTCCCGTCGTTGCCCAAGCATGTTTCCAGATCTTTACTATCAAAAGATTGGATCGGTGAATCCTCGGTGGAGAGTTTTAGCACCTGGGCGAACGACTTAGCAAATTGTGTGTTGGCGACAGGATACATGCCGAGCATGCCGATCCTACCGCGAAGCAAGCGCGTTGCGCGCTCGTTATCTAGAATGATGTGTGGGTGCTTGGCAACATCGTTTGCCAATGTCAGCGCATTTCTAGCGATTGTGGGGTTAAGGTTTTCCTGTGCTGTTGGCCAAGAGACAATATATACTACCTTTCCGGAAGACTGAACAGACTTCATATAACGTTCGAATACCGGGTGAAGTGCAGTCACAGAACTACCGGTTCCGCCGCCTCCGCCAGCAAGAACAAACAGCCAGTCAACCTTTCCAAGTTTAATGCGCAATGCGTCTTCTACGATTGCACCGTTAGTAGAGAAAACCTCTTTACCGTAATCTACATTCTTCCCGATGCCGTCACTGTCGGGAATAAGAACAACGTGATCTTCTTCCACGTTCTTCGGGATGTCCTTGCCTGTGGAATTCACAAGCAGAGTCTTATTAAAGCCAAGCTCTAAGAAAGCATTAGCCATCTTGTTTCCGCCCCCACCAACACCAACAAAGCCTACGTTAATAGACGAAGGAGCAGTGTTTTCTGGAAGGAGATCTTCATCAGAGTATTCCATCTGTAGTCCGAAGTCCTCAACCATTCCAAAATCTTCTGCTGCGACTTCTTCGTGATAGCTGTCTTTCTCCTGATTAAAGGAGGGTGGTGGTTCTGCGGGAGGCAAAAAATCAAATTCATTATCGTTGTCTTTATTGCTCATTGTTGCTCCATTGCAAATTCTTCTTCGGCCTGTGCGAGAAGTCTATTTTGTCTTTCGTTGTTAGGAGATGCTGTCACTCTCACGCCGGGCATGCCTCTCATAATGCCTTTTACCATATCGATATATTCTCTATCAGGGTCTCTCTCGGCTTGTCGCTTCTCCCAAGCTTCTCTATCAACATCGCTCATTCCGCCTCCATAACTTTTCTTAGGCTTTTTTCGATACGGAGATGCAATCTCGGGTTCGCCTTGCGAATCAAAAACAGCGCCATAATCGTGACGACCATAGGACTCTTCAAGCTCTTCTTCAGAAGCAGGTGCACGCTTGAAAAGAGTAGCCAACTGATTAATCAGAGCAACTCCTGCGGTTCCAATGGTTGCCGCGAGCACTTCGGGCTGTCGAATAAAATGTTGTGCTGCATCGGCCACTAGCTGGAGATTTTCTGGCGTAACATTTTCAAGCCCTTCGTTCAACTCTCGTGACTCCATGGCCAATTCAAGCTCTTCTTTGATAATCTGTTTAAGTTGGGATTTTGTGACTTTCATTATTGGTTAACCCTTGCATATCCGCGCTTTTTGTCTATAACAATTTGCATATCAACGCAGTCTTTGAGCGAATCAAGGTGTGAGATAAGCAAAACGTTCTTAAAATACACTTTAATTAGTTCCAAGATTCGAATAAAACCCTCCATATTTTCTTCGTCTAGCGCTGTTCCCGGCTCATCAAGAATGAATAAATCACTCTTGGGCAGTGAAGACACAGATAGAAGCGCCAACCGAATAGCCATCGCAGCCATCGTTTTCTCTGCACCTGAAGCCATTTCAATCGGGCGCTCATCGTATTGCGGGTGCTTGATAAAGATGTCAAACTTATTGCCAGAACTCTCAAAGAAAATCTCAAACTCCACAATGTTGGCGAGAACCTTGGCAATCTCTTGATTGATTACTGGGATCTTCTTTTTGATAACATCGTAAGCAATTCCGTTTGGATGCATACAGCGCATAAACAAATCGTATGCTGCGAATGAAGATCTTAGATCGTGATATTCTTGCTTTTGCTCTCGCAGCGTTTCTACACGCTGCTCGTAGGAGCCCACAAGTTTAACGAGGTCAAGTGTTTCTTCTTCGCAAGATATGATTTTCTTGTTATTGCTCTCGATGCTCTTTTCTAAAGAACGCTTTTCGCCGAGCAACTTCTCAAGGTTCTCGATTGCTTCCTTATTGTCCTCATACTCAGCAATCTTCGAAGAGATGTCTTTAAGAGCGAGTTCGATCTTTGATTTGACAGTTTTGTTGCGTTCTCGCTCAAGATCGGTTTGCGTTGTTTCTGCTTCAATCTTCTTAATCAATTCAATGAGGCGGCTGTGTTCCATAAGTTTAGTGAACACGTCGGCTGGATTAAGAGCGTTCAAATCAACTGTCGCATTTCGAAGTTCGTGCTCTGCGAGATCTTTGCTGGCGACAGCGATATGAGCTTCCCTAACAAATTTATTTTCACAGCAGAACTTACAATTCGGATCGTATTCGTGCTCTTCTAATAGCTTTTCCTTTTTCTTGATCTCGGATAGTTCTTCTCTGAGTTCCTTTTCTTTTTCACGCAACTGATCAATCTGCATCTGAAGCTTCATGAACTTGGCGATGTCAACTTTATTAGTCTTACTTTTAGAATCATCAACTACTCTCTTCTTTCTCGTAATTTCTCGCGATTGCTCCCGGATCTTCTCTGTAAGCAGTGCAACTTTCTCGGTCTTACCCTTTTGTTCTTCGCGAAGTTTGGCGATATCAATAAGCTCGTTAGGAATTGCGGAGATTTGTGTATCTAGGGCGCCCAGACTATCTTGCAAGAGGGCTAGCCCCTCCCTTAATTCGGTACAAAAATATTTATTGGCTACTACACTATCGCGATGATCTTCTAACATTTCATTCACGGTGTCGATCTCCTCATTATAATCCTTATCTTCATGCTTCTTAAGCATTACCTTGGCTTCGACAGAATCTTCCTTTGCCATTCGGAATTTCTTCTCAAAAACCTCCAGATCTAAGAACTTCGCAATGATTTCCTTTCGTCGCGTTGAACCTTCGTCAATGAACGCGAGCGCTCCGTGTTGGGAGGCCAACGACGATACCATGAAGTCATCGATAGTTCCGAAATGCTTGCGAATGTTTGCATCAGTCTCGTTACGTGTTGTGCCATTAAGTGAAATTACCTCATCAGTGATGTGATCTCGCATCTCAAAGTTTAAATCAGTCTTTGCTTCTTGAGTTTCAACCCCCTTTAATCTCTTTACGTACTTTGTGGACTCTCGTTCAATTGTGTACGTGGCGTTGTTGGCCTCAATCTTAAGTCTTCCGCGTCCACTATCTCTATTCTGGTTGATGACATTGAGGTTCTTTCGCTCATTCTTTGAAGTTGTATTAAAAAGAGTATAAAGAGCAGCGTCGATAATAGAACTCTTACCACTAAAGTTCTTTCCGAAAATGCCAACAATACCATTAAGCCTATCAAAATTGACAGCATTCTTTTCTCCATAGTTAAAAAGATTATCGAATTCAAATGACTTTAGCCTCCAATTTACATTGCGCGCAATCTCCTCTTTCTCCTCGATAATTTTGTTGTAAGCACGATTAAGGTCATAAACTTTTTCCATCGCGCCAGAAGGCACCTGAAAGTCTTTAAGATACTCTGAGATAAGCTCCTCTTGGATCTTTGGATCTCGCAAGTTCTCTGTCTGCAATCCGTTGGTAATATCCTCTACATTTCCGCGTTCGCCACTGGCACGATTCAGAAACGAAATGCTTTCTGGCTTAAACCTGTGCTTGGCAATATCCATTGCTCTGCGCATAACATCAAGCGGCAAGTTATTGGTGCTAACAAGGCGAAGTCTGGCGCCAGTTGGCACGTCAATCTTGCGGGGCATCCTGCCCTTCAATGTGAGAGGGATTGTAAAGAACGGCTTTGGATTCTTGAGCACAATCGGCTCAATATCCCAATCATCCTTTGATTTAATATCCCAAATTAGAATTCCCTTATCGTTAGTCTCGCCGTGATTCTGTTGAACGGTAGAGCCTGCGTACCATACGCGGCCTTCTTCGTCCAAGAACTGGCGCCTGTGGATATCCCCAAGCATTGAGAAATCGTGGTCATCAAAGATTGTGATTGTGTCTTCGCCATTAACCATCGTCCAATTCATATCGGTTTTACAATTGCTAATTGAGCCATGATAGAGCGCGATGTTGATCTTGTCTGGGTTGCTTGGCTTTATCCACTTCTCTCGATCGAAGACCGAAAGCACATTCAAGCAGAACTTATCGTCCAAGTGTGTTTCGCCAGAATCTTTGAGCAAGTTGAGTCCGGCTAAGTTTAACGCATCCACAATCGGTGTGAGTGCATCCTGGCGGCTGCTGTTCTTTAAGTTGCCGTCGTGGTTACCCAAGATAATATATGTGGGAGCAATCTCCGCTAAGTTGCGGAAGAAGCCAGAACACATTTCCACAAACTCTGGTGAGATTTGTGTCTTCGTGTGTGCGATGTCGCCGCAGTGAACGATGTAATCGACTTCTTGTTCTCGTAATGTTTCGTATAATTGTTCAAAGACAATCCTATACTCGTAATGATACTTCAGATTTTTGATATGAGTATCGCTTATATGTGCAAACTTCAAGTTCCCTCCAGACGTAGTTATGCCGTTAGTATTATAATACCCTATGCGGGATCTGTTGTCAAGACTTTTTTAACTGTCGACTAATCGTCGTCCCCAAATCCATGTTGGGCGCCTAAGATCATTGCCGCGGCGGCATGGGGAGCAGACAGTTGCAAAGCTTTAGCTACATTTTTAACAAGGTGTTCTTCGCCTAAATGCTGACCTATGCGATAAGCATGCATAGATACGTCGATATTCATACGATCTCCAAAAAGCTGCGATGCTTCTTCTTGTTTGTTTGGCGCTCTTTTTGTTTGCATAACGGCTTGCTCGCCGGGGGCGCCTGCAGTCACGCTATCTTGATCTACGTTTTTAAGAGGATAAGAAGCCGCAGCCTCTTCAAGCTCTTCCTTAATAATTTGCTTAAGTTGTGTTTTTGTGATTTTCATAATAATAGTGCCCCGATCGCTCCATAGAGCATCATTCCCATAACAAATGTAGCCATTCCAAGAATTCCCAATATCTTTAAAAGCTCCAAATCGCTTATGCCTTTCTTAAAAAGATATCGTGAAAGTTTTCTTAGCATTAAAAGATTGACCCCAAGTTGACCTCTCCGTCTTCAGTGTCTTTAATAATCTCAAGCTCTTCTCCGGCGAGACGTAGCTCTCGTTTAAGCTTTTCAGCATGTTCCCATGCTGACTCATCAGTATGATCTCGATACGAATGTCTTTTTATCAAGCCACCATCTTCATCACGAACGTCGATATAATACTGATTCATGAACTCTTCTTCTTGACCAGCGCGATTAATATGATGGCGGCGGCGCATTTTCTTGAGCATATCCCCTAAGCCTTCTTCAAGCTCTTCCTTAATAATCTGTTTAAGTTGGGATTTTGTGATTTTCATTTCTTCTTTTCGCAATAGCCTTTCAAGCCTCTAGAGAGATCATAGCTTTTGGATTCGGGGCCTTTGGACTCTTTGGCGTATCTCCATTTTCCACCTTCACTTTTACATTTCTCTATCTTGTCTGGATCATCTTGGCCCGATTCGCCGCCGGCGGGCTGATCGTGGGGATCTGTAGCCTCACTCAGCGCCTCCTCCTTCTCGTCCATAAAATAACGAGGATCAATAAATTTTGTGTTTTTTCTTCTAGCCATGGTGTTCTCCTATACTGCCGACAGCAAATCTAACAATAAATAGTTATCTCTGTCGATAAAGGTGGCGTTTTGTTTTCTTTGGATAAATACATCTTTCGGCATAGAACCCACATCTTCGTAGCCGCTCACATCTATCTTGTATAGCTCCACGTCATACTTCAATAAAGTCTTAATTACTTTTCGTTCTTTTTCTGCTGCATCAGGATCAAGTGCGACGTAGACTGGTGTGTCGTTGTAAACAATTTTTTTGATGAGCGAAGAGTCTGTGCGTAGCGTTGAACCCAATATCGGTACAGAATTTCCTGCGTTGATTGCATCGAATACCCCCTCTACAAGAATCAGGTCTTCGTTCCAATTAACATATAACTCGTTGAACACGATGTTTTTGGAGGCGCGCGGATTCTTGTATTTGTAAGTATCGCCATTGTAACTTCTTGCCACAAAATAACTAACATTCCCGTCATCATTAAAAGAGGGCACCACAATTCTGTTGCGATATTCTCCGCTAAAGCAGTATCCAATCTTCCATTTTAGAATCTCGGAGTCAGCAATGCCACGTGATATCAAATAGTTGCGAGCATAGATACCGGTCTTTGGTATATTGTCGTGGCAGAGGCTTACGAATTCTTCCGGTAAGTCGACTGTCTGATCGTTTCTCTCCACGCTTCTCTCAGCAAAGAGATCATCAAATCTTTCCAGATCTTGCCGACCGAATATTTCGTCCCATTTCTGTAATTGTGTATAGGAACCAAAGCTCCTAATAAGACGCCTAATAGAGCGGCCCCGATAATCACAAATCCAACACTTAAATACATTTTTAGACACGTTAACAGAAAGCTTAGATTTGTGGTGATTGCACTTCGGACATTGAAAGAGAATTTCCGAGCCTCGATCCAGGCCGCGGCCAAGTGCTTCATTCAGTATCTTCTTCGCTGCTTGCTTGTTCAATCGCCCACCCTGCTTTTGCTATAACAATTGCATCAGCACGATCATACGATTCAGGTTTCGGATTTCCGTGCTTTGTATATTCTACCCTGAAAGCAGGCTCGTTGTCAAGCAGATATTGTAAAACAACTTGTTTTGCTTTTTGTCCTCGCGGAACTTTAATGCCAGCATGCTTGCGGGCGGAGGTGGCTGCGATATATTTCGGCTCCATTTCAAACATCTCATACGCGAGCCACGAAACAATACCGTTAAAACGAGTAAGAGTTGAGAGAGTTTTGGCCGAGGATTTGCCGCCCATAAACATATGGAGCGACTGTTCGATATAGATGTGATTTATCTTATTCTCTTTATCTTGATCGTCGGCTAGCCAATGCTCTTCTCTATCATATTGATAGTTGTCCAATAAGTTGAATAGCGCCTCTTTTATTCTTTCTGCTTTCTCAAATAAATTCTTATATTTTCGCAGATCAACAGAATCATAAAAAACTATTTCGCCTTCTGCAACAATCGCAAAGCCAGTTATGCTGGTTGAAACGTCTATACCAAGTATCATGTTATTATTATACTATATGTCAAGCCGCAATTTAAATGTATAATCTTGATCTTCTTGCTTTAATACAGGGTTTGCCATAGTGGCAATACCAATTAAATTCTTCTTATCATCATATATAGCAACCTTAGAAATATACACTTGGCGTTTAAAAGAGGCGGAGTGGTTCATAAAACTTGATGATACCACATTCGCCAATAATCTATCAGAACTCTCTTCATAAATTTGCGAAGAAGTGATTCTTAATTGTTCTTGTCCGTACAATAAGAATGTTGGATTGTTAGAATAGTTTGCTTCACCTCTTCTGGCGTGAGCAAACATCGTCATAACCTGTGTTTCGGTTGTGCCTTCGAAAGATAAATTAAACGAACAGGATACGAAAGTGGAGCCTGCCGAGGTTGTATTAACTCCGTCGCCTGCGCCGGCGCCGAAAAACTGCCACTGCGGTTTAGCGTTGAGGCCGTCTGTTTTCATCTTAATCGTTTCTGGCTGCAGGGGCCAGGAGCCCGTGAGAAGAATAAACCCTTCGTCATAAAGCACCACGCCGGCGACCTTATCATTATATGAATCGGCGTGCACGCCGCCGGAAACCTGTATCAGTTCCCCGTTTCTTTTGGTATCTCTCAGCTCTCCACACAACGATCCAGTAAAATACCACTTAAGAGATAAGCTTCCAGGCCTAATCTTTGATCCAAAAAAGATAGATGGGATTGAAATCATTCCTATTTTTTGATTATCTTTGTCCCACCCAATGGCATCATCTACATTAAATCCATCCTCTAGGGACGAAGAAACAACATAGTGTTTACTCCTGATGCCATAAAAATTTAATCTATTTCTTAGTGCCCAATAATGACGATATTTTGGAGAATCTTCCCACCTCTTAGTGCCGTGAGAAAAAGGCGAACTTTCTCCGGTGGGCTTTGTTCCCATATTTCTATCGCCTGCTTTGTTCATATATTCTCGACTAATAGAGGCAGACATCGGATAACTGCCGTATAAAATATCTCCAACGCTTGCTGTGGTCCACTCGTTAAGGCCGCCCGAAGAGGTTACAGATCGGAAGCTAGCCCCTGCTGTGTCCTTTGTAATAAAAGGATAGATAAATGGGTTATCTCCAGAGGGGGAATCAGAATCACTAGACCCCGTTATCTTATCTATGTTATATTCATATAGGCTAATATGTCCTGGTTGTACATTTCTAACATTTGCACTAAATGCTCCGGATTGTTCAGGAATATTGTTATAATATATCTTGCTATCAAAAATGAAAAACTCACAACGAGGGTGAGCTTTCATTGTGTTCAAAAGAATATCTTTAGGCTTGAACTTTTTTATTGACATTTTTAGAAATCTAATCTAACACGTAACGTAATCTCATTTGTTGGAGTTTTCTTCAGAGGCTCTGATAGTTTAGCTGTTGCCAATAATTCATTACTAGAATTATACAGCCCAATAGTGGTAAGATAAGCTACCGGCTCATCAGATGCGACAGACTTAACTCTAATCTGGCTTCCGGATAAGTATGTTGGGTTAGAACTATAGTTATACTTGTTATGCGGCACCCTGCAGAAATAAATTGTTGAGTTAATCTCTGTGGTATTATTAAAAGAGATATCATAAATTCTATGCCTTAATGCGTCACACGATGCAGAAATAACAGAACCAGTAAATGCACCAGAAACGCTTCTTACGTGGGGCTCTCCGTCTCCGGGAGAACCACTAAAGAAATAGTGACCATGTGTACCGGCGGAAGAAATACCTGGATGATTGTCTGTCTCTGCTGCCATGTCATCAAAGATAGACGAAGTAAGAACAATTATGCCGGCCTGATAAAAGATCACACCAAGCCCGCGAGTAGTTAGACTGGCCGTAGTGTCGTATAAAATTCCAAAATCACCACCCGGAACACTAGTTGTTCCTTGTCCGTTTGTAGACGCAGAAAGATCCTGCAGTGTTAATATGCCGCTTGGGGCGTTGGAGGATCCGGTTGGCCAAGGTTGGCCCCAAGATCCGGTACCAATCTTAATAGTAAAAGAACCTTTCTTAATCTGGTCTTTTACAAGCAGTCGAGAAAAACTTAAGAAGAAGCAAGACTTCATAGAGCCTGTTTGATCAAGCGTCAAATCGCTTTCAAACAATCTAACAGTATTATTTGAGCCAGTGAAGCCCAAAAGAACCTGGGAAAATTGGTTATAAAGATTAATCTTTTTACTATTTTGACTATTGGCAGATGAAGAAAAGGCGGAGCTTTCATCATATCCGATAGTAATATCAAAAATATGGTTAGCAGAAGAACTTAAATAAGGATAATCATAAACACTCTGGAACATTCCATGAGTATAGTTTTTAATATTTTCATTGTTATAAGTTGCTAATGCTCCATCACCGGCGCCACCGCTTATGATTGCGCCCGTAAGAGGGATCGATTCATGAAGAAGCGTCCTCGTGGTAGTTACATCTGTGTTTGTATCTAATGTTTCGTAATTAATTACTGGCATTTATTTTCTCCGATATTCTACGTGCCTGCGTATCTAATAATTCTGACTGGTAATTGTAGTCGAGCGGATGTCACCGATCCTTGAACATATATAGTCGTATCAAGATAATCAAATTTATCGCTGCCGCCGAATATCTTTTGATCATAGGTGCCGTATTTATCGTACTTAATAGATCGGGCGCCCGTAGAAGTTGATGTCATCTCGCTATCAACTACAATATTTAAAGCAGTTGCGGATCCTCTAGGGCCCGATATCGCAGAGATCGTAGTAGCATCAACGAGCGAATTATATGTCACCTCGTTGGAAACCCCAATGGCACTATATGTATTATAGTTGTCTAAAACTGCTGTCGCTGAGGTAGCCGTAGTGGTCCCCAGCGGCGTCATACTAATTTTTGATGTTCCGTCTGTTCCATTTCGGAAATAACCCGCTCTCGGCGCAGTCAACAGCCCTGCAACAAATCGACTATCAGCGTATATTGTATAAGCAGAATCAAGCAAGTTTGTATTAACAATATAGCTAGATCGGTTTGATGAATCGCTAGTTAAGTTTGTAGTATCAAGGCCGGATTCAACATAAATCGCAGTATCAGAAACTTGACTCGATTCTAGAACATAATTAGAGCTGCTGAACGCAGTCTTTAATTTGGTTGCTGTTTCTGAATTAGCTGCAACATAGTAAACGCTTGAAGTTACTTTTGCAGCTGTGCTGACCAGCTCATTTGCTTTTAAAATTGGCAGATAAAGCAAATCTGTTCTTGTGTGTGACGTAAGCCCATAATTAATATTTGCATTCGTCTGGGTGAAAGCCTCAAAGATCGGTGTTTGCATAATTTGCAAGTCAAAATATGCGGAACCACTAGAATGATCTCTATTAAACAAAGTATAATCGATCTCATCGTCGCCTAAAGCAAACTTAGTAATCTTAAAGTTTCCTTGCGCTAATCTCTTTCTTCCAACATCTGTTAATACGGCGTCTAAAATAATGTCGCCAGAGTTATCTAAAAATGCCATTTAATTATTCTCTCTCCTATAAATAGTTAGTAATTTTGGTTTATCCGCTGCTTACATTATAAGTAATATTTAAATCAATTTTTTTACCAGTTTTCTTTGATGTAAGGCGAAGTTTAAATGTTTTGCCCCATATTTTATCTTCTAAATCTGCATTTCCTACTTCTAAATTATCAATCTGTGTGTAAGACGGCTCGGCATAGTCAACATCTGAGTCCACTAAAGTCAGCTGACTCGCGTGGGGCATAATTTGAAAAATTTTACCAAATGATTTTGTTGGGTTAGTATATGTGGCTGTGTCCAGATCCTCTTCAAAAAGAATTTCTGTTATCATATAATTATAACCGCCATCGCTAACCAGCTCAACTTCATAAATTTCAGTCAATGGGCCAGCTATACCAAATTCATTTAATACTCTAAACATATAATAATATTTTGTATTTGTGGAGATTTTATCATGACACTGTACTACCGCTCTTGTGCCCTTTTCATTTTGTATTGTGAGATCGTATGTTTTAAATGGCGATTCGCCAAAGTCTGCGATCGCGGTTGGTCTCGTCGCTAGTCTAAATACTTCGATTGTACGTGTTGGCGATCGAGCGGGCATTGTAACTTTTTCGTCTTCTAATAAATCATTATGGTATCTGTAATTACTGTTATATTGCATATCGCCTGTCGTTAATGGAGTTGGCAGTTTCGTTTTTGCGAATGCTTCTACGTTTATCGAAAACCCAATTACTCCAGAATCATCTAGCATCTGATATGAAGATACGTCTAAGGAGGGGGCTGGATGATCTAAAATTCTAATTGTTTTTGAGCCCAGCGCAATTTCAACTAGTTTTAATGACGGTTCATAATTTAACATAAAATCAGCCAAATAGGGATCTGATGCATCTCTAAAAATCGAATCACCCAGATAATCTGCTAAATCCGTTGAAGTTTCCTCTTCTTCCTCTTCTTCCGTCTCTTCTTCAGCTGTAACACCATAAAGCGGCTGAGCTAACTCTCCAGTTTCAGCACTTAAAAACTGCAAACAATAGGCTGTCGTATCGTCTGATAATGTGGCTGGCTGGGCTATTTGTTTTGTGTATACCAAATCAGAAAGACTATATCTAATGCCGTGTATTAATTTATACATATAAATATTATATACATAATCGGCGCCGTATCTCAGCTGTGAATCATAAAGTGTTATTGTATCTTCCAGGCCGGTGGCATTAAAAATCCAAAAGTTTTGTATATTCTCACCATTGGGTGCAGCTTTTTCAATTCGATATGCTAAGACTTCATAATATTTAGACGATGAGGCCAGATCATATAAATCCTCAATGCTTTCAATTGATGGTGGATTGCTCTCTAAATAGGATATCACATCATCAACTACTTTTAAATTCTTTCCAATGTTATAGTATATGTAAGGAGCATCTATGGCCTGCGAGGCTTTCGAATCATAAGTAAGAGGTTTTGCGTAAAAGGCCCCCTGTCCGAAGCTGCGGTTGCCAATATTATTATATGATGAATATAAAAAATCCAAAAAATCTATTGATTGGTGTGTTTCAACTGCAGAGTTTTTTAAAGATGAAACTATATCGGAGGCCTCTGAGCCTGAATTGTACGAATAGTTTGCTACTATATTGTGCCCTTCTTTCGAAACGCGATCATCTGTAAAATATTGAAGATCTAACATAAATCTTTCAACATATTTTCGGGTCTTAAGTATATCTCTAAATGTTGTTCCCCCAGAACGACCCAAAGGCATTTCTATTTCAGTATAATATGGCCAGAGGCCGGCGTCAGTATGAACTTTAGAGGTTGAGTTCAATAGCGTGTCGGCTGACTCATGATCAAAAATAAGATGTTGCGATGCAACGAAAGCGCTAGCGGCTGAGGATGCAGAGAGTGTACGGTTTGGATAAGATGAGCTTAAAAAACGTCGAAGATCATAATTTCTATCAAGCATAATATCATCGGTGGAGTCGCCATCAAGATCAGAACCTTCATATAACGATTCCGCTGGGGGCAGCATCTGGTGTGCAGTTGGCGAAAGTAGGGAACTAAGCACATTGGAGTCGGTTGAATATCCCATAATATTACCCAATTCGCCATCTAATGTAAGGTAGGCCATCATATCTTCATCGAAATTTTGGCCAGTGGACTCTGCATCTGCTGCTATTTGATAAAGATATATATTTGGAATTAAATAGTCAGCATCGGATGCGATAGCTTCTTGATATTCTTTTATATAATAATTATAAACTGGCTGAACTCTTATAGATTCATAGCTATCTCCGTCAAGCTCAGATAACACTCTGGCCGCATAATTATCATAAGGCATATTAAATGAAATATAATAATCATCATTTACGTTGGTATTATAAGCCGCAGCGAAAGACGCTGTTCCATAGGAGTATCCCAGCAAATAAGACTTCCACATATTATCATTTAATATGAGATCTTCATTGCCGCGAATTCGAACCGGTATTTTGTAATTTGGTATTATGGCGTCTTCTGACATTTCGGCTACTTGTTCGTAATCAGTAAGAACCTCTTTTAAGTAATAGGTTATTCCGCCGTCATAATCAACATTTCCATTAAAACTTAAAGTAACGCCCTCAGAAGAACTTACATATTCCCAAGATTGCTCCAGTTGCGTTCGCAACGGTTCAGAACCTGATATCAAATTGGTATCAACATATTCAACAGAAACTGATGCCATTAGTAGGATGTCTCCGATACGGTTACCGTGGTTGTTTCTAGTTCAACGCCTACTTGTGTTTCTGTGGTCTCAAAGGCGGTAGTAAAGGTTTCAAGCGTGCCTCCAAAATCGATAACAGACATATAGTCAGTGGCCTCCTGCGTGTTTGGTTCCATTTGACCTACCAAGTCGTCAATACCATCGCTAATTATAGATTGGATATCCTCGAATGCATTTTCAGAACTTGAATGATTGCCAAATTGATTTTGTAGTTTTCGTGTCATTGATTTTTTGCTAGACCAAGTGTCACTCTGGCTGTCTGGACCAAGAGCATAGGTGGTGTCGGTGTTTGCCGTAGTTCCGTAATCTTTGGTGCCGCCAATGTACCAAGTAAAAGTGGTAGTACCGGTGCCGGATTCTTTGGCGCCAAAATGTGAATAATATACGTATGACATTTTTTAAATCTCCTTTATGGCCAGTCTATAATATCTTTAAAATCTAAATTTTTTGTGAGTAAAACAGGCCTGCTCTTATAAATAATGCCTTTTTTAATTCTTTCGTGTTGTTTTTTTGATGGAAGAGTTAATTTAGTTCTCCACAGGGAATCAAATATTTTTGAAGATCCTAATTTCCTGTTTGAAACCTTTTTTTCATTTTTAATTATTTCCGACGCTATAGTTATTGATTCAAATGTGTGGGGCGTGAGGCAATGTTGCAATTCACAAGTATCGTTTTCATAGTAATGTTCACAACAAATACTTCTTCTAAGGCACGGACCTTTGCTTAAAAATTTCTCATACGAATCGTTCCAATTAATATCGACAAGTTGTCTATAATCAAAACCAATCTGTGTGGCACTAGATAAAATATTTTGTAATTCTTTGTATGAATTTACTTTTCCTGTTACTAAAATATCTATATCCCATGTTTTCCAGTTTTCCAAAACCCCTCCGCAGATCCAGTATTTGTAGTGTTCGACGGCCTCTATTTTGAAAAATTGTTCTTTCCAGAGATTTAACTGGTGCGGATCCGGCCTAAACCACGGAATATTGGTTTTGGTGTTTCCCTTAACATATTCAAATTTTTTTGCCTTCATACGAATTCCTACGAGTAGCCTTCGCCACCGCCCCCAGATGCATATTCCTCTTCTTCCTCTGTTCCCATTTCTTCTGATTCATCTTCTTCAGTGTCTACCTCGTCAACTTCCGCATCTCCTGGAAGTTCTGGATCATACGGACTATATGGCGCCTCTGACAACTCCACAAATTTGAATGACTCAATTATATCATCGTCAGTGTACGCGGCATAATTCATGTATTCATAAAAACCAGCATCAGTATAGTTGACCGCCTGTATAAGGCAAAATGAATAAGACGGAAGATCTGCAAGCTCCTCGGCGCCGGCGTCTTCTTCTTCTTCAAGTGGGCCAAAGTGAGCTGGAGAAAAAGATGTTAATAGCTCAGTATCTGAATCATAATCGCTCGATCCTGTTACTGGTGTGATCATATATGTTTGAGGAAAGCCGGTGGCCATGTTTTACTCCATATTTAATAAATATTATCCAAATTGTTTTAATGTGCTATCTTCTCTGGATATATTTAATGATACCAGATCTGCTGTTATTTGTATAACATCGGAAGTTGTCTCATAGGACGTTGTTCGACTAATCTTGTCTCTAAGGGTTCTGGGTGGCGCATCGTCCAATGTAAAAAACGGATCACTATCGGAATTAGGAAACTTATCAGTTGCTGAAACATTATCCGGAGTAAGCTTGAGAACAGATTTGTCAAAAATATTTTCATTTTCTACAATGTCTGTATCAGTTTGAGAGGGCAAGAGAGACATTTCTGTTGACATGGAGCACACAGAGCACCCTAAAGCCCCCAACACGCCTAGCGCGCTATCATTATCAGAAGTAGTTGGAGATTGTACGGTAATTATTCCATTTGAATTCATTTTTTTATAGGCGCCTTGTATCGCCAGCAAATTGCTAGCGTCGGCGCTATCAGATGTTACCAGCTGACCTCTTATAATCGCAACACTGCTTCCTGCCGATATACCGGAAACAATGCTTGAAGCGCTTGATTTTTTAAGTTTAAATGATGGCATTTATTTTGTTCTCCTTGTTTTTATTTATCTTCATGTTAAATTCTATGAACTTTCCTCGCCGTCATCGCCGGTGTCCGCGCCATAATCCTTGGCGGTTTCAGGAAGCCAAGTGGATCCATCGCCAGAATATATTATTTCTGGAAGACTTTTCCATTCTTGATTATACCATATAGTAGTGGCGCCTCTGGACTCAATCATAGACTCTATGGCTGTTTCAACAAGACCACCATCTGAATAAAATTGCGTCCATAGTGCCTCTATTTGATCTTTAAACGTCTCTAGCTGTACTAAATTTCCTGTATACGGTCCGATTCTATCAGAAATGCTTTGGGCAGTGTCTAACAGCTTCTCTGAATCTCCTCCAAATTCAGAATATAGAATATCTTGATGCACATTATAAATTACAGGCATCCGCATCCACGGCTTTGCGCTATCGTCAGGATAAATTTTATCCATAGCATTTACAAAAAATTCATTAAAATAGCCTTCAACATCGTTATAGCTACAATATTCATTAGCATAATCATAATAAGCTTGAAACTCTTCATAAACTGCTGTGTAGTACGAACCAGTAATAGCCATAAGAACGTCTGCACTTTTATCTTCCGTAACTATTTGAAAGTCATATGACTCTATAGACATATCGTCACCACTAGTGCTAGTCATTGTGTCGCTATTTGAATATTCAGTCACTGTTGCATCCGATGTCGAATCTAAATCATAGTAATCTTGGAAGGCAAAACACGCCAATCGATAGTCAGTTGTTGCGGCGTCGAGAGACATTCCCGGCACAGAAAATGGCGCCAACATACAATATGAATAGTCTCCGAAGCCCTGGGTACCATCAGAATTCGCCCCAGGATAAACTTCTACTTCTCCAGGATCACCAGTGTAGCCACCGACGATTGTCGTGCTATATGCTGTATAAAGCGGAAACGGATAACTTGGAGAATGTGTATCATAATGGGTCTCTATTGTTCGAATTTTACCTCCATCATAAAATCTTCGCAATCTTGTATAATCAAATCTTAATGATGCGTTTATAAGAGACTTGCCAAACCAAGCTTCCAGGGACTGTATGTTAAAAACACCAGCTAAGGCAGTATCATATCTAACCGCTTTTTCAAAATCAAAGAATATAAATCCATAACTTAAAAACATATCTTCTGCATCTTCATAATCAGGGAGATCAGTACCGCTGACAACGGCGGATGAATATGCGTATCTAGTAAAATACTCTATAGAGTTTTCATATATCCTTTCAGAATCCATAGTTTCATCATCACCAGCTAAATAAGTGCCGGCCGCAAACTCCTCTACATCCGGATAATCATAACTTACTTCAAACTCCACCTGTCTTGCGTCGATTACTTTAAAATTTCTAATTAATTTTTTTTGTAGTGGGCTGGAATCCGATAAAACATTATTTTCATTAGCTACTAATTCTGTAAGCTTTGTATAGAAAGCATCTTCTTTGTAAGGGAAAGCTCTTCTATACTCATTTAATCTTGTTAAAAAAGTAGGCTCATATGCGTCAGCCTCAACCAAATACATCAAATTCTCTAAAATTTCTTGCCCCTCTTCCGTGACCGGATCTTGTGGCATAATCGTATATATTGCCTCTACAATTCGTTCTCGATCGAAATCTGAGTACTCTCGTGTCGTGCCGTCTGTCGCGATCATTGGAATGCCGTCCCAAAGTGTGTCGGCCAAAAACCACCTCAGACGCGGCTCGGAAGTGATCGAGCCGTCGTCAAAAACCTGCTCATATGCTAAACCTGAGTGCCTCTTATTGATGAGATTTTTATTTTCATTTACAATAGAAAAGACATCAACACTCTCCAAATCATGTTCTATTGTTGAACTAAATGCATAAACATTGATGCTTTTATAATCAACCTTTCTGTCGTCTGATTGATAAGCAGCATCCATCAAGTCGTCAAATAAGGTATAATCACCAATCATAGGGATACTGATTGAGGCTATATATTTATAAAATCGTTCTGTCTCTTCAACAATTACTAGCTCTCCCTCGTCACTAAACTCATCAAATGTTATTGCATTATAGTTGGTTTTGCAATAGGCGCGCAATGACGAGGAATTGGTATCTTCTGCATAGGTTGCATTAGTATAAGATGCCTCAGTAGATACTCCGTAGCCATAAGCTATAAGATTATCGTGATAGCTAGGGTTTGCTTTAATATCTGACATTGCATTATTGGCAAAAGATGCGTCAGACATATACATTTTTTTCATATGTTCGAAGATAGACTCTTCTCTTCTGCTGATTGCAGTAATTGATGGATCACCAACAATATAAACAGCATAAAAAATCAGATCATTTATAGCTTCTCTTTGTTCTGTTGGTTCGGCGCCATCAATCTCGGGTAGATAAATCGCTATGTCAACCTGTAAGCCATCCGAAGTATTATCTTCATAATCATTAGTCTGCTGACTTTGAACGTACACTCTTTCAATAAAGGGCGTCGGGAATTTTCCCGACATAAGATCTTCTATGGCTCTTGGCATATCTCTGGCTCCGTTACTGGCCCATAAATATCAAAATATTTGGGCGATACATCTTCAGTTAAAGATGTATATTGACTGCAATCGTAATCTAAATCAATATAATATGATTCTTTATTAAAAAGTTCTGTGGCACGGCATGCTAGCTTTGGATCGACTTCTTGATCCGCAACAATGCTGAAGTAATATTCTACGCTACCTGTATGAAGCTCTTCTAGTGGGGTTTCTATTGGCTGTGGTGAAACCATAAAACCATCTACTACTTGAGGTACCCCTTGCTTAAAAAATTTCTTTATAAGGCTTGTCTTTACATCCGTGCCGCCAGTAAAAAATCCACCATCAGTTGCAATCTTGTCTTCATCTGAAGATGTTATTCTAGCCGTAGTGCCTTCGGAATTTGTTTTTTTACCGGTGCCATTAGTGTTGGTTATCGTTATCACTCCTGTGGTTTCATCAGACGCGGCACTAACTTTAAGATCGACGCTAGACTGTGCAACATAATTGTTTATTATTCTAACGGCTCGTTCTGCTAATGTAACCGCAGCGGTGCTGGGTGGAGCACCGTCTTTTATTTGTGTAGAAGAGGCAGCTGTCTCTTTGAAAGTAAACGTCGCCGATGTTGTACCATCGTTTATTGTAAACGTTTCATCTCGGATTCCGGGCCCAGATGCATTAAAGGAAAATTGTGCTGCAGCATTTTCCGCATCTTCCGTTTGTTGTTCGAAAACTTCAATATCAAAATTATCAGTTAATAATAAGGTGTTCATTTCTTCAGCATAAATTAGACCATCATCATACACTAGTTCGATTTGGTAATTGTCTGAAAATTTTGCGGTTCTAGCTGCCATTTCAGGTACGGAATCGGGGGCGATCAAGGGTTCAATATCAGATAGCAACTTTTTCTCATAATTTAAAGAGATATTTATTTGAGGGATTTTTGAATTATTTGCTGGATCACTTGTTGCGGAAGAGGAAATTTCTCCATTTAAAGCAACTATTTTCCAAGCAGGGGCAGCTTGAGTGCCGGCATCTAAAAATGCGTCTCCTATGCCTTCATCAATCCTGAACACATCCAACCTTGGCTCGACCATGGTCGCTGTAACGTCTGTTTCAAAATTGTCATCAGATAGTTTTCCTATGTTATTTTCGACATCTTCAAATAAGACTAAGCTTTCTAAATACTGAGTCTCTTCTTTTATTCTTTTGTGAACTTGATTTTGACTTTCATATAACATTAAATCGACACTAGATTTCTCTGGGGCGCTTGAGCCGGTATACATAGCATAACGACCATCATATAGAATATTGTCATCAAAAAATTTATAGTATGCTGGCTTGAATTTACCAACCGACATCAAATAGTGGCCATACGAGGTAAGCTTTAAATCATAAACTTGCTCTTTTTTATTTAAAAATTTAGCCATTATTCGCTCTCCAGTTCGCCATATACATCAGTTGAGCCATTTGTGGTATCTGTATCGTCAGATGATTTAAAAAGAACTTCCGCATCCATCTTAATTAGCTCAACAAAAGATAAATAATCATAAGGCCAATTGAATCCAAGCTTGTATCCAGAAGTATCATCATCAAAGCTAAATACATCTTTTGAGGCTTGGCCTGCTTGAGCAGTCGTTAGATCATAATAGTGAGTGCCGGAACGCTGTTTTACTTTAAAGACCATCCATCTTAAGTTTTCATTATCTACTAAGTTTGCCTCCGTCAGCAATTCAGTGTCCATAAGCTCATGTGCAACTGATTCATATTGAAAGGATATTTTTTTATAATCTCTTGGCGCTAAATTCTGCCATATATACGATAGATCATTTTGATCTAAAATATACTTAAATTCAAAAATATACATAACAACCGGATCAACATCTGGATTAGTTAGGAAGTCAAACTGAGGTGGCAAAACGTACCTTTCCATTTTTTGAACTAGCTTTCTTATTGACTCTCCAGCGGCATCTAATGAATCACCTTCCGCCGTTCCCTTAGCACTAGACATGGCAGCTTCATATCTCTGTTTTGGAATGCTTATAAGAGACTTCATGGTCGATGTAAGTGCGCTAGCCTCGTTAGATATGCCTGCTTCATTCTGTATTACATAAGGAACCGCCACAACTGCTTCCCTGATAATTTTACTTTCTGCTATTTCTCCTAAGCGCTTTGACGTTGATGATTTAAAGCCTGCCAGATCTGTTAAAGATTGCATTTCTTTAAATACCTTGTCGCCGGTATCAGCATCATCATTATTATAAACGGTATCGTTTGTTAATACATCGTAATGATTTTTTAACCAATCCTTTGGAATATCTCCAATTTCTAAGAAAATTCCTTTATCTGGCGATTCTGGCATTATACCAAATTGATGCCACATCCCTCTTGGCACTGATGCTTTTCCATAATCAGGCAATGTTAAGTTACCATCATTTTCGGTTATTGGGTGCACCCCTTGATTACCAAAATTGAGCATTGGGGTTTCCCATTTTGGCTGAATTACCCAACGTTTTGCTGCGGTAATATTTGTGCCTTTGATCTTGTTTCCAAACTTATCTTCTTCTTGCTGCAAGACCCTTTCAACACCAAGCAAATTAATGCTGGCGCTGATTTGCATAGCGTTTGCATTAACATTGTGTCCAGAATAAATATAATTATCAGCATTTGTAAATGAGGCAGAACCAAAAGAGGAGATTAAAACAGGATTAGAGCCCAAATAGCCAGCACTACCTGTGCCAATCCCAGGATCAGCTCGCCAATATACCAAAGAGGCCTCAGCTAATATTTGTTCTAAATCATAGCTTTTCGTACTATCCGGTCTAAAAATTACATCGCACCAAGCTTCACCATTGTAATATGGAGGGGTGAATGACCAATAATACCCATTTACACTATCTAATGGATCTGAAGCTAAGACAACTGAGTCTTTCGATCCTGTTGAATCCGGTTGGCCGGCAACGGGAGGACCGAAGGCGGAGGGGCGAGAATACATTGTAAAACTTTCTTGAAAAGATTTGTTAGTTGCTCTTGGATCTTGTGGTATTGGAAAGGCACCGTTTTGATATGCCCCCAAAGTTGAATCATAAATTCTACCACCTGTTAGATCATATGGATCGCTTCCTCCAACAGAGCCAGATTCTAGAAGATAACCTCTAGAGCCCGACACAGATCTTCTTAACTTTATTCTAGCCCCATAAACGCTACCGGATGTAAATCTTAGATCATCTGTAACTGGCTCAGAGGCAAGCTGTGTAAACATATTATCTTTCAAGAAGAAAGACCCAACTTCTCCGAGAAAATTACTGGCCATCATAGAATAAATTTCATCACTTGCCGCTCCCAAAGAAGCAGTTGCATTCAGAGAACAAGAGGGGTGGGGCTCTATATCCAAAAATTGTATCCCTGCAATATATTTTTCTGGGGCTAAGATGGCCTCGAAAGGAACTTTAATGTCCCAGAACTCTCCGCCGCGATATCCAACTTTTGTACTATTGGGAGGGAGGGCCGGCGTGATCATCCAATTTTCTGTATTTTCTAATTTTGATTTACCATAATATGATGCACTTAATTTTCTAGTATCAGTTATTCCTGGATAATTAACTGCCAGTCCAGATTTAATACTGTTGAATAAAATACCTGGAGAATATAGTGTCGTCATCAAAGGCCTCAATAAGCCCGGCCTGTTCTTGATAAGCTCTTCGCCGGCGACTGAAAATTGTGTACCGTCGCCCTTCTTGGACGCAAACAATCCATCGCCATAAGAACGAGAAAACTGTGAGACTAGATCTAAAGTTCTTTGTGCGGGATAAAACCCTTTATACGGATTAAATCTAATTGCAGCGCTACATACTAATCTAATTTCTGTTGCATCAAGCAATGAATCTTGCTTAATGTTGAGAAATTCTGTCATAAACTCAGAATTAGAATAATCTACATAAAAAGAACTTGTCGAGCTGTTGATTGATGTCCCTGGAATCTCGAAAGTGTTTGATTTATTTTTTGATGCCAAGCCATACTTTATGTAATCTTCGATATGTTCACTAATCCTAAATTCTGGAATAATGGAGTAGTCGCGAGCCAACAATAATAAGTCTTCTTTATAATCATCATAATCGTTGAACCAGGGACTAGAAGCGGTCGCTTGAAAAATTGAGGTAGAACCAGAAACTGTAACAATTCCAGCTTGTGAGCCGGCTTCCCATACTGCTTCGCCTGCATAAATATCAATCTGCGAGCTGCCTTTCCAAAATGGAACTCCAATTGAAATACTTCCTGTTTCTGGAATATCCATTCCTGATGGAGATGCCACCGAAAATGGTGAACTAAGAGTGTGTTTTCTGGCGTAAAGGGCGGCGGGGGCCATGAAAGTAAACACTTCATCGCTGGTCTTGGCGGCGCCTGTGTGATATGCAAAATAAGTATTTTGAAGCTCTCCTGCTTGACCCTCTTCAAAGAAATCATGATCGCCGCCGCCAGTTCCAACATTTGGCACTTTTGAGCGCGTCAAGAAATTAGCCGGCGCGTCTAAGGGCCAACAACTTTGTGAAACAGCGGGAGACCTTACACCAAAGGAATTTTTCAAAGCATTTCCAACCGCCAAGCGATCTATTGATGCATCTCTCCAAAATTTATTATCAAAACCAATTCTTTCGCGAGACGAGGAAACAAATTCGTTTCTTAAAGATGGGAAAACATTTTCGCAATACATAATCCAATTTAATGAATAATCGGCCGACTGTATAATCGATAAAACTTGATCATACGCAGTAACAGTTTCCATATTAGGCAAGCCTAGCTCATCATTTAAAGTCGTGCTGTTAAAATAAATCTTTTCATTGTTGTGAGTAATTTTGAGTGTTGTATCTGAATCATCCTGGCTATAATTAATAAGGAGAGGACGGCCTCTCATGGACACAGGTGGGAGACTATACGTTGTGACATCATCATCAGTAATGGCGGCCCGCGTAAAAGTACTACTTAAATATTGATCAACTAAGATTGGGTGATCTTGAATCCTTAACCTCTTCCAGTTCCAACCAAAAGTACCACCACGCCTTGTCATCAGCAAGTTAAAGTAATTCGCGGATGTCGTAAGGAAGTTTTCGATCTGGAATCTATCTACAATTGTTTTATTAAAATACTCATCGTAATCAATTGTTGTTGCATGTCCAAGCGTGTTGTTGTCGCCAGAGGCAGTTAAAGGATCGTGTGTTAAAATATTTAATCTTGTTGTCGGCTGGTATAAACTTTGTGTAAGTTGTGGCACAACAGAACTGGCACTCACATAATCAAAATAAGCAACATAACCATTAGCAGAACTAGAAAACAAACCTGCTTGCTCGCCATGTATTCGGGCATGGCCATAAAATCTTATATCTGAGCCAGTAATTGAGCCAGTAACCCACGAATATTGTCTGTCCGATCTGGGGATGGGGTAGGACACATAATAGTTATCGTATTTCGAGGCCGTCGCGGTTGTTATCGTCTTTGGACTAAAGATGTCGCCGGCATTGGTTATTTTTATTACTGCTCTTCGATTTCTATTAAGCTTATGAAAAGATGGAAGCTGGTCATAGGAGGCGCCGGGCATATCATTCGAAGAAGTAACAAACATGGAATCTCTACCAAATCTGGCACTATGTCTTGCCAAGTGTGAGCGCAATCCAAAATCTTTTCCATGAATATCGAATACTCGAATTCCCGCAGTACCCGAGCCAACAAGTTCAGAATACGAACCAGTTGGGCCCTGAGAGGGCTTGATAACTGTCAAGTTTCTATTCAATAATGAATTATAAACAGAATATTCTGAAGCTCTAAAATCTAAATAGCCTCGACCCATCACTTCTATGCCACCAGGAGCAGCAAATCTAGATAGCATAATTGATTTGTTTTCGGTACCCGTTAAATAACCAGCGTTATATTCATCTACAAACTTGAAATGACTTCCAGACTCACGACGGAGATCTAATAACGTTCTTACGTTTGTGGTGCTGCCCGAATGGCTCAAGTATACCGTAGATGGCAAGGTGGGCTGTTCTTCAATAAATGCTCTAGCATTTTCATATGCACCAACCGACTGTACTATTTCGTAATTTCTCTGATAATTTCCAAGTACCCTGGATCCAGTTGTAGTTAATATGTTCCTAATGTTTACTGGACTCTTCGCGACCATGCCTCTATACAGCCAAGCCTTGTGAGAAGCTGTCATTGGGTATGGTGAGATCCAAGCGCCTGGAGACGAGCCGCCTCTTTCGTTGGCCTCGGGCCACGGATAATCTGGGCCCACCATGCCGATTGCGCCTGTTAAATTATGTGTTCCAAGATCACTAGTTCCAAGAAGTATCTTCCATGCTTCCGGACGGTTATACCACTGATCTGAACCTGTATTTATTGCAATGTGGCGTGATTGGTGGCCCCCAACATGAGTATTGGTAAATGGGCCCTGCATTGGAATCTCAAAAGAATCTCCATAAGTATCATGATGCAAGTTAACAATTTCAATACCTCCGGTAACTCTATCGGTTACAACTTTGTTGTATCCACTTTTTATTGAAGAACTTACAATATTAAAAGGAAATGCGAAGGAAGATTTAACATTACTATATCCGGTTCCATCGTACTCAAAGTTTCTTCCGTGGAGAGTTTTTAGATATCTTTTAGTTAATATTCTTGGATACTTATCAGTCTCCCATTGGTGAGTTTCATGCAGTTCAACCAAGTCATTGGCAAATCCCAAAATAACATTTTGAGGAACAAATATGGTGCCGTCATTATTAACTGGACCTGCAGGACGAAGTGCATTATATGTAAAATCAATATTTTTATTATCTGTGAAGTTCGTGCCGCCTTTAATGGTACTGCCGGAACCTATATAACTATCGTATTGAAGATTATAGAGGCCTCCATAACTACGACTTCGGTGGGCTCCAATATCATATGATGTACCAGTGCTAGTATAGGAAAGGCGCGTACTTTGGCTCATATGTGGATTAGAATATATAATCGTTTTAAACTTTTCTCTCTGCCCGTCAATAGTTGAATTAACCGTGGGAGAGTTAGTTGAGCGACTGGAGGATAACTCTGTTGCGGATCTTTCAGCGCGTCGATCCCAATATAGTCTATTCTTTTTTGTAGAACGAGGAGAAGCCGGAATTGTAGAGCTACCATCTTTCCACGAATACGAGCTTTCTTTTGCCCCTTTCATGGCAAAATCTAAATCTGGCTCTTTAAAATCGAATGTTGGAAATTTAGTTTGATACTTATTTCTTTCAAGCACGTGGCTTTCAATAATATTCATCATGTCGTTTTCAAAATCAGCCGATGCCGGGATCAATTGCGATATAATTGTTGTTAAAGAGTCATCAAACCACTTATAATAATCAACAAACTTTTCTACATCCTTGGTGTTCGACACTTTCCTGAAGAAAATCTCTCGGAGTTTTTCTAGTGATTTATATCTATGGCGATATCTATTAACGGCCTCGCCAATAATATTATTAAAGTCTACAACCCCAGCAAAGAAGTCAAGAATTTCTTCTGAAATTGCATTATACATGCTTTTTTCAACTGTGAAATAATAGTCCGGAACGACATCATCTGTGCCAAAAACTCGATCATCACTAGACAAGATCTGGACCATATCTGATGAAACTACTCTTTCTGGATCTATAAACTTAAAGTAGTTGATCGCATTTTTTTCAACAACGTTGGTGGACGAGGTACTAAACCCAAATCCATATCCAGTATGTTGATATCCTGCCCAGTTGCCAGCCCAGCCAAAATTATCTCTTATCTCTGATGAGCCTGAACTCATATCCGTAATATAAAAATTACCATTACTATCTGAGCCTGTTATATTTTCAAAGTTCCAATGGAGAGCCAAAGTATTTAAATTTAAAATATCGTGGCCAAAACTATTTAAATCTCTTGGGGAGGTGTTTTGGTACGATGCAGATATGCCGGCGTTAGTAAGATCATTCGCGTGTTGTTCTAATACTCCATCTTCAATATATTTTGTCCAATATTTTATAGAGTTTATATTAACATCTGTTTGATTTAAAATAGCACCAGTTATATTTGTTCGGCGGGCGCCGGCATAAACCCTTTTGGCCGCATTTAAAAAGTTTACCGCAGTATCATAGTCTATCGATGCAGTTAACTTAAAACTATTCTGAATTGTACCAACTTCATTATGATAGCCATTAAAGATCAGATCATAATTGCTTTCTGATTCTCGGGAGCCGCTAACAATGCCGGCAGCACCATAAGAGCTTGTTAGGGACGGAACAATTCTAACGGAAAGGTTCCAACGACTATCTGAGTAGACATCATAAAAGGTGCTACTTGTTAATAGCGGAATCGGGGTCGGCTCATTAGAGGAAGAAATCATAAACCGAATATTTTTTGAATATTCGCTATCTCTAATTGCAAAAACTTGAAAGTTTGCTGCGTCTGGGCCTTTTTCGGAATCTCCTGCTGCATTGTTTCCAAGGCTTGTTATCCACGTAGTGTCGGTACCGTTTTTAATCCTAGTAAGAGGATAACCAGAAGCACCGGACGGAACAGTATATAGCCCAAACAAAGAGCCTGTTAAAAAATTTCTATCAAATCTATCTTGGGTTCTATAGAATGTTGGAAACGTAATATCAGCTTCCATTGTAAATCCATAAGGATCTTCAATACCCCTATCATCCGGAGCATTGGTGGCATTATAGCCGATACCCCACGAACCAGAAATATGTCCTATGGTATCATCAGCAATTACATCATTTGGGGCCGGTTCATACGCGGAGCCAGTATATTGCTTCTGATAAATAACGGCGTTTGTATTTTGCTTCTGATTAAAGTTAATACTATTTTTATTTATAAGAGTCTGCAGGGTATTGTTTCTTAACAAATATGTTGTATTATCGGCATATGCGTTTAATCGGATCAAGCTCTCATCAAGATTAAAGCACCTAAATACATTTCTAATTGATTTTTCAGTACCTTTGCTCTTAAAAATATTTGTTATATTATTATAAAGATTGAGATAAATTAGATTCTTAGTTTCTGCTAAGTCGCCCTCAAAGGATCCGGTCTGGTTTCTATTGAGAAATTTCTCCATAACAGATGCATCAATAAACAGCTCCGGGGAGACGAGCCCCATTGATTGTGGCATATGCTGTGCAAAGGGAAATGGCGTATATGAAGCGCTTGTATATCCGGCTTGCTTAAATTTTGGAAGAGACTGAATTTGTAAGTATAATTTATCGAAATATGTTCCTACAATATGAGATACGTATCGAAGATTTGTAGTAAATTCACTACCATGATCTTCGTCTTCTTCGATAATCCAAGAAGGCGCCATGCTCAACATAGAAGAGTTGTTTTGTCTATCGTGATAGGAGCCACTATTTAATAAAGCTGTTTTTAATGCAGACACATCTGGGTGGTTTGAATACATAATTGGATCTTTGTATTCTGATGAAATTGCCGAGCCGCTGGCCAAGACCATCGCAGAGCCAGTGGCGCGGGAATTACTTCCGTAGCCTGTCCAAACACCATTGCAAACGCGGCCTCCATAGTCCAGAACAACGCTATCGGTGGCCGCTACAGTTGTTATACCCTCATTAAATTTATAATAGACACCAAGGGTCGTATTAGAAATATCTGTGTTTACTCCGCCTCTAATTTGATCGAGCCAGTTTAAACCAATTTCTCTGGCAGTTCTAGCGACTTTCCAATATCGAAATTCATCCATAGAGCCAGAAAGTTTTCCGGCGCCGGCAAGGGAGCCAGTGGCGGTTGTTTCAGAAGGAGTCGTTAAGAGTGCTCCAAGGCGCCCCATCATGTCTTTTTGAGGCAACTCTCCAAAAGAACCAGTATGGGCCAGTACATCATTATAATCGCCGTCTACATAGAATTTAATAGCATGGCCGCTGCCAGTATTCTCCATTACAAAAGCATAATGATGCCATTTTGAAAGGGTGTCGACATCTATGTCGGCGCCGATTGATTGTTGAAAAATTCCAGGGTTAGCATTACCAGACTGGACTGTGACTATAAATGGAGATCCGCTGCTAGCTGTCCCATTTAACTCAATCGTTATGCGTCCATAATCATGCGTAGTGTCGGCATTGTTGTTCCACATATCAAAGATAACTTGCTTTTCTGTTTCGTTATTCAGTGTACTTAGAGGAATAGCGGAGCCTGTTTTTAACCAAAACTCAACTGTGACGCCTGTATTAAAATTAGCTTTAAGATTAGACTCTCTAGAGCCCGATCCATAAGTTGCTGGTAAGCCAGCATTTGTGTAGATATCTTCATCATATATGTTGGCGTGTTTTATCTTTTCATTATAAGGATTGGGCACAAGAGAAGACAATGCACCATCTTCGGCGGAACCAGTGCCGGGCCCTCCTTTAAATGTAATGTACTCTAGCGTGGATGGAATTCCATAACCATCAGAATCATCTGGATCATTAGTGGTGCCGCCCCAGCCGCCATCATGAGGATTAGCAAAAGTAACAAACCCGTTTGTACGAGGATAGATATTATCAAATATATACCTTTCGATATCTAATAGTTTATTTCTATATTCATTTATTTCTGCATCGGAACCATCATATGGATAATAATCATGAATCCATTCAATAGCAGATTTATAATAAAGATATGCCGATCCGTAGCGTGCAAATCTTTCAGGCTTTGTATAATCTATTTGAGGAACAAAAGTCTTCTGCCTCTTTGAGATCGCCTTCATGTTTCTGGACGACTCTATATCGGCGAAAGCCTCTCTTTCGTCGGTCTCAGATAAATAATTTTTTGATCTTTGCGAATCAAAAAGCTTTTTAATACTCATAATCTTCTACTCGAAACTTAAAAGCCTGTTCTTGTTCAACCCACGTTGATAACGAATTATCATAAAAAGAAAATTTAAACGAATATTCGTATCCAGGTTCCAGCAAGCTCATATCGAAATCAAAATAATTTCCAGATACATCATATGACAAATATGTATGTTTATCGCTTCCGGTACCATATGTAACCGAATCATTAGCATCTAAAGTTCTATAAACTCTATAGGATGCACTGTGAACTGTCTTTGTCTCAATATTAGAGCTGGCTTTTGTGTAAATATTGGGGCTCCAATTCTTCTCTCTCACAAATAAATTGAACCGAGCTGTTTCGTCGGCTCTATAGCTGTTGCGCAGGTTAGTAATGCTTAAATAATTTCTATGCTTCTGCATTCTATTATCTGATTCTAATATTATCGGCTTAATTGTTCCAGTATGAAATTGTGTTTGCAGATGATCAGCGTCTACGATACTGCCTGTGGACCAAACATCATATAAGGTCAATATTGGATCAAATCCGCTTGTTGTTTTAGAAGCAGTTATGGCTAACGAGGCTGAATATATTCCAGTCGAAACCCAGCCGCCGGTAACATGAAGTTTAACGCCCCCAACCTTACCCTCGTTGCCGGGGTTTGAAGAGCTATTAATGTGCAGCTGTCCACTTGATCCCGTTGGTCTAGTGTCATCAAGGTTGCCAGAAAATAAACTAACCATGATAGAGCCCGTTTTCTCAATTCCGGGAATATCTTTCAATATACCACGAACATAATTATATAAATAAATGGTATTTAAGTTATCAGGACCATCTGCCAAAGAGCTACTATAATGAAAGTCTCCCCGATCATCTCTTAAACTATCATCCCAACGAGCTTCTATGTGAGGGCGCTTGAAAAAATATTGACTTTTTCTACCAAAAAATCTTTTAATATAATATGATGTAGTAGAACCGCTTGGGTTTTGAATAAGCCCATCGTCATCCGCTCTGCCTGTTGGGAGGCCGGCTAGAGCATCAACAGAACTGGAGGCCTCCTGGCTAGCTGTTAACATTACCCCAACACCATAATTTGAGTAAGTGCCCGCGATCCATTGCTCGACCCATGGCGTAATATCAACTTCTATATCTTCGGTTCCATCGGACAAAGTTTGGTCAAAGATGTGAATTTCAGTATCTACCTGATCGTTTGGCGCGCCAGATTGTGTATGATAAGAACCGCCGGCCAACAACGTACTGCAGGCATCTGTCCAATAGGCACTATTAGATGCAGACATCCAATCGGCCCCCTCATTGCCAAGTGTCAAGTCGGTATAGCCTTCCATATCTAAGCCGGCGCCCTCCTGCCATGATTGAGAAACCATCATAAAAGTATATTTGGCCTCTTTCGGAACTGTTCGCGAATGAGAAGCATTATAAAGGTGCAAGTAAAAGCTAACACTACCACTTGCTGGTATTATAGAATTTGTTCGGTCTGTTGATATATCAGTTATGGGAAATTTAACCAACACGCGAGACAGCTCAGCGGAACTAGTTGATTGTCTTGCATAGACAGAAAAAACATCTAACACATCAGATGCTCCCATATTTGCGCCGGTGGCTCTAGTAATAAGTCCAGGCTCGTATGCGTTCGCAATCGTAGTGTCAGCGCTCGCTGTGTATCTCTTTAGGGCCATTATCTAACCTTTCCTTTTATGTCAACTTCAGGAAACTTAATTTCTAATATAGCGTTTTTTGGCGCCACTAAATGACCCCCATCTGGCGACATGTTTCTTTTAATATCAAGAACATTCCCAGAATAATTAGAGCCTATTTTATTTAATAGTTTAACACTGATTACGTCCAGGACTCCCGGAACTTCATTCAATGCTTTATAAATATCGCTTACATACAAAGATTCTCCAATAAAAAACTTTGAACTATATTGTTTTGTTATAGCATCTATACACTCTTGGAGTGTGTCAAACTTTTCTGCACCGGCTGAAGCTTTAATATCAAAGAATATTCCAATATTAATAATATAAGGATCTAAAATATCTATAGTATCATTTATCATTCTATAATTGTTTAACCAAACTTTTAAATTATTTTTTATAGTCTGGTTCGTAAGTGTTAGTTTGCCAGCTAAATCTTCCGATACGATGTACATATTTAGATTTCTTTTCTTGGCGCTAGGATCCTTCTGGACGCTAACCCGCGATACCGAGCCAAATTTTGCTGGCATTCTTAAGGCAATGTTTTCATAGTCTGATTGAGTTACTGCTCGATTCTGCGTAGGAAATGTATCGTAAATTCTTTGCTTTAATTCATAGGGACTTATAGCCGTGACATCACCAGTTATTGGAGATTCATTAAACACCTCTATTGAGTTTCTCACCGCTACTACCTCATCATTTGATAATATTTGTCTATCCGAAAACGACATTATAGCGTTTGTAACTTTATTGATAGATCCGGCGCCAGCATTAGAGTTTACAGGATTCGTGCTTCTATACACCACCGTTAACGTCGTATTAGAGGGAACAATTCCAAAATTCTCATTTTTAGACAATCTAGTAGGGTCAAATGTAACATCAGTGGTATAATTTTTTCCAAATAAATCTATCGCAACTTCTTGCGGTGAAGCAACAACGCTTGATTCGCCCTCTTTGCCGCTACCAAATTGTATAATGGTAGATTCTCTGCCTCTCTCAACAACAAATTTTCTAGATACCAAAGTGGGCTTTAATATAGAGGGCACATTATCATTTAAAAAGTTTTTATTTGATATTTCCTTATATATCATATCTTGAGATAGATAATCTACTTCAAAATATTCATTACCCTCTGTATCTACCACTTTAATAACTTCGGAAACATTTGGATCAGCAATCGCAACCCTCTTAAATCTCTCATAAGGTCCAACATCTATTTCTTCTTGTTGTAATTGGCCCGAGACCACGTTCCCATATGCTTTAATGGCATAATGTGTTGGAGATCCTGTATCATCGTTTACTCTTGCTACCACTCTAGGATAAGTAACGTTAGAAAAATCAATATTTTGCGTTAATATATACGATAGGCCGGCGCGAGATAGAAAAGAAGTACCTCTTTTAAGTATCGGTATATATCTTGTATCTGGACCTATAGCGGTCGGGGAGGCGGGCACCAAAACAAACATAGCAACTATTCCATATGTAGAGGGCCTTCCTGTGCTTTTATAGCCAAGGACTCTTCCTTGTCTTAATATATTGCCATATTGATATGCTGTATCTAAAAAGGTCTCGTTTACGTTGTAATCCAAGTAAAACGAAAGCTGATCTCCGACATATGCAACCGCATCTAACATCAAAGAACCAAAAGAGCCCTCGCTCCAATCCCGAAACTTATCGGGATAAAACCTTTCTACGATTTCCATTAAATCGTCTCTAATCCCATTAAATTCCCTATTAGTATAATCTATGGGTACCATTTTTTTTCTATTGTCGGCCATTAAAGAATCCTCATTTTAAATAGTAAATTGCAGCGCATCATCTATCGATATTTGTGGAATTGAATATCGTATAGTTATCCCCAAAGTTTGATTATCCGGGTCTGACGAGTTAAAAATTATATTTTCTATCTTGACTGCCGGCATATATATCTTAACTTGGCGCCTAATGTTATTCTCTAGATCGCCATATAGATTTTGATGAAAGCTTGAAAATAGATACTTTTTCATACCAACACCATACTCTGGTTCCATAACTCTTTCGCCAGGAATTGTCAAAATTAACATTTTTAAATTTTGTTTGACAAGGCGCCGAAAGCCCTTTATCATAACAAAACCATCAGCATCGGATAATCGCAGTGGCAAGGCCACACCTAAAGAAGACATATTTTTACCTCAATATAATTATTCAGCCCTCATCTTTTTCACAAATATTTCCATTCTTGTCATACGGATTTCTGCGTATTCTTCTTCTTTTCCACCATGGCAAGAGGGTTCGACCGGCTGGTGGTCTTAAATTTTCTCTTAGATTGTTCATTAATATTCGGCCTGGGCTGGGGAGATCAAGCCCAAAATCTCCGGGTCGGCGCCATCTATTACGATAGTGTCTTCTGAACATCCTTTTTAGTTTTACCTTTGATCTTGTTAGCAGCGTTCTGTTCCAATTATCCCACTCATTAACAAATAGACCACCAAATAAGCCAGGGCTCCTATCTAGCACGCTAGCCCAGCCAGCAGACGGATCTTCAGTAATCGAGTCTACAATCTCATTCCCATCATCGTCTTCCACCGTAGATATGGTTGCCTTCATGCCGGGCTTCTGATCATATTCAACACCGACACCGTGAGTTGAATCATCTTCAACAGTCACTTCTCCAATAGAGGCCAAAAACGCCATGTCGTTATAAATTGCAAGAGTAGAAGTTAATTTATTTAATGGAAAAATATAACGAGTTAAAAGTCTAAAATCAACATCTTCTCTGAGAAAATTTAACAAACACAATAGCGTTTTACTGTCTCCTTCAAAGGGAGGAAATTCTGATATTGGGGTATCTAATGCGTCTATTTCTACAGTAGTCACAGTGGCTCTTTGTCCATCAATAACAACGGAAAGACGCAAGCCATATCTTACTCCAATGTTTCCCTTAATTCCTATTACCACATCAGTTGGCGCTGCGCGGGTCGTGGCAGCTTCTTCATCCTCAGTGCCGTGAAAGTCTAATTCAATATTGCCGGGAGCATAAATAAGCTCTAAAGTGCCTGGATATACATCTGAAATATTTAGATTTCCATCATTTGCTAGAATCTTATCTACCGCATCAGATGATGAATATTTTACATTATCAATACTAATATATTTCTCAATCAAGAAAGGCTGACTATTGTCCGACGATGCCGAAGCTCCATAATTGGCAACATCGCCAATTGGTAAACTAACTTTAGTTGAGAAAGGCATTAATAAATTATGAGGACCGTCAACATGAACTTCTCCTGCCATATAGTTTAAGTTATCTTCTTCGTCTAAATGTGTATGATAATATCCAACATATTCATCGCCTTGGGAATATCCAGCATCAGGATCATTTACCTTATAAACACTAAACTCACCACCAGAAGTATATTGATCTTCAAGGCCTCCCTCTGTAGGCAGCTCGGTACTTGTCATTACCATAGCTTCATCTGACAAATCTAATTCGGCGCCCTGTACTAAATTTTCAAATACATAGTGAGACATATCTCTAACTTCTGGGGTTACACCAATAGATTTAAGAGCGTCAACAAGTCGGGGGCCCATTATATTTAATTGTTCTGAGACCAATTCTTTGAGAACTTTCTTTGCATCATCTCTCGTGCGGTAAACAGCATTGAAATTTTTCTCTTCACGATAATTTCTTAGTGTTTTTGTTCTTTTAACGGTATTGGCCTCTTTGGCTCGCTTTAGGGATTCTTTGCTTGCGATCAGGTGCCTTCCTTGCATGTCGTTTAAATTGGCCAACGCATCGAGAGCTTGTCGGGGCGGATCGCTTACATAGCCGTCGTCTATTCTCCGCGCATACATTTGGACAGACTGTTCTAAAAACGCAATCCAAAACTCAGAATCTTTAAAGAGGCTAAACCTTTCCACCTTATCATCGTCGGCGCCAGATAACGCCTCCTCCATACTCTCAACAATATATGCAGCATATATATCACTAAATATGTCAGGAAAGTCCATCTTAAATTTAGAAAATGTTGCTAGGGATCTTACAACGTGTGTGGCAATAAAAATTCTGATGGCTGCAGTAATAATTCCCTCTAAGGATGCGGCCGAATCCCTTTCTAAAATTCTGTTATATGGAAGCTGTTCAATGCACTCAGGATCGCTACTCTTAAGTCTTTCATCGTGAGGTATGTTTGGTCTACGATCTGTAATTAAGTCTTCAAGTTCTCCAAAGTTAACTAAATCTTTTTTACCATTTTTACAGTGTGTTAACTCAGGAAATAATGCATCTAACACGCCCATCCAACCTTCATTTTTAATAGGCTCAATATATACAGGAGGGTTCATATAAGTTCCTCCAAACTGGTTAGGGTTTAAATAATGCACTCTGTTTATCGTAGCAGAGCCCTCATATGTTCCTTCCTCAAGCTGATATTGCATGCGACTCATGCCTAAAATCATATCATTATTCAAAATTTTACGATATTCTTTATTGCCGTCTTCGTCCTCTCCTTCAATTTCTGCCTCGCCATATGATATACCAGAATCTCTATAGCCTGGGCCTAAAACATATTCCACGTCAGTTTCGGATAGCTGATCGAATTCGGCGCCATAATTAAAGGCAGGATTGTCTGTTCCAATTATTGTTGCAAAATTATCTAAGAAAGTTGTCATTATTTCATCATGTGCATTTTTAATATCAGCGCTGCTAAAATTCGCTCCTCTATTATTGAGTATCTCTTTCAAGAGCACAACTTGCGGCAAATATTCTTTTTCGCCCGAAAAGCTCTTAGCAAAGCTAGGATAATTTGACAGATCTAGTTCATCAAGAGCATTATCTGAAGCACTAAATTCATACTTTACCTCAGATATTACTGTCTCTTCGTTGTTATCGTCACCAACAGCTGGGATTGGGAAAAACGAAATTTTATTGAGCGGAGATTCAAATTTTGCACCAGGATTATATTTCTCAACAATTGATATCCTAACATTATCACTATAAATATTGTGAATAGTTTTTTCCGGCACGGGCTGGGTCTTGCTGGCGAGGTTGCTGGCATACATCGTTGGCGCTGTGTTCTCTAAATCCGACAAATACATTTCAAGATCAAATCCATATGAATATGCTGAGTCTTTTGAATTGTCTCCCAGTCTCAACCCTTTAGCATTGTCTTTGAATACGAGCGTAGTATCTGGATCGGCTTTCCTCCCTTTTCGTATAAACCTCATGCCCTCATTTTCTAAATCAACTTTAATCCCAACATTATATCCCAAATCAGGTAATTCATATAATTTGATTTCTGGTTTTTCATATAACTCCCCTGCACCAGCTGCGGCGGCCATGGCGCCGGCTATGCCAGCACCAGCAACAGTCAGAGCGCCCGCTGCAACTTGAACAGCGAGGGGCTTGTGTGTCAGGCCCAAATCTTCAAAGGAAGCCGTAGTTACTTGCGGTCCTATATAATTATTGTTAGAACTAAAAGACAAAGAATCTCGAAAATCTGTGGCTGCTACGACGGACTCATCACCAAGCAGCTGATATTCTAGCCATTCGGCAACTTTAGCGGGAAAGGCGCCTCTTTGAACAGATACAGGTATAAATCTTCCTGCGAGTAAATCTGTCCAAACGGTATCGTCCTCTTCGGTAAAATAGTCAACGTAGAATGGGTTAAAGTAGGCCTTTCTATGATGCGCAGTTAGTGGATTTCCCATTGTATCAGACATAATCATATTGATTAGTCCCCACCTACTTTCACCGGGGCCATTCCCAAGCATGTCTACAGTAAATGCTATTTCCAATCTCTTTAATTCGTTTTTTGCTGCCATAGATGCAGCCGCAACAGCTTCTTCTGATTCATAGGGGATTAGACCATTATCACAACCAGGATCCGAGACCAAAGGTGGCATATTGTTTGCAAGATATTGTGGCAAACCACCTTGCAATAAATCACCTAAATCTTCAAGATCGTTCTTTGCTTGATCTCTGGTATTCTCACACATCTGTGCAATCTGTGATGGGGTAGCGCGACCGGCAAGGAGTGCTTGGCGTCTTTCGCAAAAATCTTCTATCTGTTCGGGGGTAGCACACAACGACGGATTAGCAGGTAGCACATCTTCATCGCCGGGAGCATCTAATTGATCTCTGATGGCATCTTTAAGATCTGCTGGAAATAAGTTCCCTACGTTTGCAAAAAAATCTGCTGCAGAATTCTGATTAGGCAGCCCTTCTCTGAATTCGGTATACTCGTATTCTATCAGCCTATCAACGATTTGCAGTAGTTCGGACGAAGGATCGCCTACGAATGCAGACATAAGCTCTTTATTTGTCACCGAAGATGACAAATCAGACATAAACGAATCTACACGTTCTTGGTTTGCTAAAGCTGCAGCACCAAGACCCAAACTCTTAAATAAGTCTGCGATCGTATTATCTACTTGTTCATCGTCGGCATCATCACCACAAATTGCACCTTTTATTGCGTCTCTAAATGCGCCGGGGCCATTAGTTTCTCCTTCTCCAGTAATCGCTCCACCGATGGCGCCTAGGCCCTTACAAGCGGCGCTGCTTATTAGAGCACAAATCTTCTGCATCATTTGAACAATTAATCTTACAATCATTTGTTTAATTTGTAATTTGAGTATTTTAAAAATAACAGCTGTAAAATCTTTAATTTCAGGGATCCACTGAAATGGGTTCTCAAATTTCGGTATTGAAATTGCCCACGGAGTATTACAAAACGGGAACTCGCCCGTCTTCATAAAAGACGGAACTGGGGGATCTTCAGGCGCCTCCGGACAGTCAAACATAGCCAAAGCAGTAGCAATTATCTGGGCGCCTGGATATTTATTTAGTAACTCAATTGGAGATAAAATATCGCCTGCATAAACCTCTATAAGGGCGTCGGCGTATGCCTCGATAATTACAGAATCACTGAGCGCCTTGAAAGCGCTAGCGGTGGCCAATGTACCGGGAGCGGACCCAGCATTGCTTTGTGTTACTCCTTCGCTACTTCTAGAAGGAACCATGGATTCTTGATTTCCTTCTACCATGGATTCTTTTTCTTCTTGTACTTTTCCGCTATCAGTCCACGGCTCACCTACGGTGGCTCCAGTTGCTATAGCATTTGAAATTTCTTGAGATCTTGATTTGTCTGGGAAAACATTTCCACCATCTATTTTAGTCTGCACTAAATCTTGAATCTCTTTTGCTTTCTGTGGCGGAAGCGCTACTAAGAAAAAATCTCCTAAATTCTCAAGAGACATTCCTTTTATTGCAGACTTAATCATACGACCCGCGGCCTCTTCCAGGGTTAAACCTTTAAGCAAGCAGCCTATGGCTTCAAGCGACAGCTCAAATAATCCACAAACCTTTATTTTATCCAGACTTCCCTTATATAAGTCCTCCAGCGACATGCCGCCCGGCTTAGAGTCTCCATAGGATGCAAGGAATTGTATGCATAAAGAATTAAAAGATATATCATCTTCCTCAATTGATTTAAGTGCTTGTTCGGCAGCCATACCTTTGATGGTTGTGGGAGTACTCGTAGCTTTTGGATTATAAGTTAATCCAAGCTGTCGATCTTCTTCTTCTAAATCTTCAATGCTATCTATGCATGTATTTTTACGAAAAGAATAGAGAATTGCATCTCCGATACTAAAAGCTTCATCAAGCAAATCTTGTCCAATCTGTTTACCTTCTTCTTTTAAGCGTTCAGCTATACAACTTCCGGTTCTAAGATCTTGTTCCACTGATGGAAAAGTATCATAAACTTCTGGATAAGTATATTCTTTGATAACGTCTATCCACTCGGGCGATTCTCGGCCTTGAAGTACGGAATCCATTTCGTTTAGCTGGGCAAAATATGCTAGCGCTGTTGGATCTTTAAAGGAACTTTTTGCATTCAAAGCTTTAAGCTTTTTCTTTCCATATATTTTGGGTATATCTCCGCAGCCAGCAGTATAAACTTTCATTTTCTTTAGTTTATATTTTGAAGTAAACCTAAAGCTTATTTTTGTAACTTTTTCTTGAAGAAATCCTCCGCCTACACCAGCAAGATTATAGCCTTTGCTGTTTAAAAAAGCATCCAAGTCTATAAGAATAGAGCCCAGTGTAGATTTTTTAAGGCGCCCTGAGTCACCATAATTTTCTAGGTTAAATACACTATTGTCTTTTACTCTAAGAATGTTGCCGCCCTCTACTGCTCTAAAAACTTTTAAATATTTTGAGTAAAGCCTTAAGGCTTTTCTTATTTTAGTAATTTTAGGTCTTATTTCGTCCGCAAGGAACTCTACAGTAGTGGCTGTTCCTTCTTCTTCATCGTCTTCTTCATCGTCTTCCTCATCATCAGCATCGGCAATGGCTGACAATACTTCTTGCTCAACAGAGTAAAGCAGCGTTAATCGAGAATTAGGGCGCACATCTAAGTCAAAATCTGTATATTCAATTGTCTGTCGGATAACACTTTTTGAAGGATCCGAATCGTCTTTTGAGTTATTAACCAGTAAAGATTCAACCGCTTCTTCAAGATATTCATCGAAGCGCTCATTCGTAGCTTCGATGGCTTCTTCGCCTGTCATATCGGAATTTTCCAAACTCTCATCAGACATTGTTGTGGTGTATTTTGTTACAACTGCAACCTGATATTTACACACCCTTTCGTTAAAGAACGGTTCGTCAATATCCAATTCTTTCCAATTTGGGATTGCAGCGTAAGGATTTGGAATACAAGGAGGACAATAAAACGGTTCTTTAACATCTACCTTGTCTTCACAAACATCAATTAAGCCATCGCCGTTTTTATCTTGATATTTTAAAAATTTTGATTCAGCCATTTTTTAATTCCTTATGTGGCAAAGACATTTCTACTGCAGATATATTTGTATCCGTAGGGAGTACAATAATTGTTCTCCCATAAATTAGCATTTATTCTTGTTTGCCATATATTATTAATTACCATATCTATTATTTGTGTTGCAGACGCACCGCCGGCGGCACCATAATGAGGACTATTCGCCGGCCAAAGGTTTACTCCAATTGCAGCGTTAAAAGCAGACTGAATGACTGCTAAATTAAATATAGCGGACATTATTTTTTCAATAATTCCATTTAAATCTTTCAACGCAGAATTTAAATTATCGCCGGCTACAACTGGTTGTAGGCTATTTATGGATTCTCGTGGCAGAAACATTCCTCCAAACACCGTTCTAGGGCCGTCGTAATTTCCTGCTATTAGCTCAATTGTGGGGGAAGGCTGTATTATTTTTCCTCCAAGAGAGTTTGGCTCACCAGATGATCCAAATCCGGGGAATTCCCCTTTACCGGTGACAATTTTGATTCCTTCTCTGCCAACAATTCTTACTACGTCTGCTTTTATACCAATACCGGAACGGGCCTTAATGTTGCCGATGACCCCATCGGCAATGGCAAAGTTTGTATCAATATCTGTTAATTGACTAATATATATTCTAGCGGCATCTGCTCCAAAATGACTATTGACAATTCTCGGCCGCTTTCTCGTATTAACTTTTGGCAAGGATGACATTCTTCCAACAACAATATCAATTGCATCAGCACCTAGGGCGCCCTTTCCGCCATATCCAGAAGGCAGTTGGCAAGGCCTGTCTTTACCAAAGACTATGTATGAGCTTCTTTTGCTTATAACTCTCTGGCTAGGGGCCGGCCGAAAGGAAATTTTCGGCTCCGCGGAATCGGTCTGCATGGGCCCTGCGCGATCCGGAATTTGAAAGAAGCGTTTTCCATCTTGAATTTGTTTATGTAAAGTTGAAAACCTAGGTCGGGAGGGAGGATCCTCCGCACCTACAGCAACCTCATCTTCATCCTTTTCCGGATCCGCACCGGGCATCTTGGGATCTTCGGATCTTCGAAATTTTCCGAAAAAGTCATCATTAAATATTTTTTTACTCATCCGCCGCTATAGCTCCAATGCCATGGCTCTTTTGCAAGCCAGCCTTCCTTCTTCTACAGATGCTTGGCTAAAGGTGGAGGATTCGGCGCCTGTCTGTGCATCAGCAAGGAAAATAGGTTTTGATAAAACGATTGCCTCAAAAACGGTTCTCCCTCCAAAAGCATCAAAACCGCGTAAGCGCTGTCTAACCATGTTGTTGTGCAGATCTATTGCAGATATTGCATCCGAAAACAGACCTGGATCTAAAAAATCTTTTCCCATTATATTTCCTTTACGTGCCAGTGGATGCGGCGGCGCCGGCCGCCGGCGCCGGTGCAGCGGCTGGCGCGGCGGCGCCACACTTGCCCCCTGCATTCTTGCTCATATAGGCTATAGGATCAACTTTTCCTTTCGAGCCATGACCGATTGGGGAACCCTTGATGCGGACCTCTAAATGAAGATGCGGGCCGCTACTATTGCCTGTAGTTCCCATAGTGCCAATTTGTTGCCCGGCTGTCACCGTGGCTCCTTTGGCGACAGTATAGCTGCTTAAATGTGCATAATAAGAAACAATTTTTCGTCCCTCATCTGTCCCAGTGTGTGTAATCATTATATAATTTCCCATACAACCACCGCATATGCATGGCCATACCTTGTTTCCGCATTTATTGGGCCCGCACGTGGGATCGCCGGCATCGGGACATGGTGCGCCTTTTTCGCCGGGGTAGGCCACCGAGATCGTCCCGTCAGCTATGGCGAATATTGGGGTACCTATCTTGCCGGAAAAGTCTGCAGCACCATGAATGGATCCTTTCCGGCTAGACGCAAAACTGCCGTTATTTCGACCGCCGGGGGGTAATGGAGAAACTACAGTTTCACCGGTGCAAGGAGCATCTCCAGTAATTTTCCAACCAGTCTCGGGCATATTGCCGCCGGTAGCGGTGGCAACGCCGGCGGCAGTGCCAGTGCCGAAAGCAACTCTGGCTGATATACATTGCTCGGTTTTGGGAACATCGGGGCCCACCAAGTTACTTACAATCCCAAGGAATTTGCCATATTGTAAATTATAAGAGTGTACATTTTTAGTTAGCTCTACGCGAACCTTATCGCCAATATTAGGCAAAGTTGAGTTTGTTCTCGTATAATCATCAGAAGATATAAATGTTGTATGAAGGTTTGTTCTCCTTATGACCTTCTTTTTAATTTTATCATCGCTAGCATCGTTTAAATCACATGGATCTGGCAAAAAATCGTGAGGCGAAGGGGAATCAACTATTCTTCCTTTGAAAGAAAATTTTTGTAATCTTCCTTCAGCTACAGATGCTTGGCTAAAAGTGGAGGCTTCCGAGCCCAATTGGGCGTCAGCAAGGAAAATTGGCTTTGACAAAACGATTGCCTCAAAAACAGTTTTACCTTCATAGACATCAAAACGTATAGCTTGTCTAAGAGAATTACCATACATATCCAGGGCGCCTATTGGATCAGATAACAAGGTCGGATCTACAAAATCTTTAGACATTAGTTCTCTCCCTGGATCATATCAAATATATTATCCTTGTCTTCGTCAGAAAGAGAGACCGAATGGGGTCGGCCCTTTTGTCGAAGGCCGATAAGCTTTACTAATTGTTCATTAGATCTCTGAAGGGTTTCAATGTGTTTGGCCGCTACGGGGCTAAGATATTTATTTTGTTCTGCATCATTTGCAATTTGATTTGCAACCTCATTAAGAAACTCTCTAGCTGCTTTTCTGTCGTTACGAATATTATCTAGCGCCTCGTCAATCAGAGATTCTAAATCATTATTGTTCATAGCTCTCCATTTTCCCAATCTTGTTTAAAAATATAATATTTTCTACGAAATTTCTTTAATGAATTAACAATCTGTTTTGTGTTCAAGCCAGTAATTTCGCGAAGGTATAAGTAAATAGCTTTTTTATTAAAAATATCGATGTCATCTTTTGATTCAAAAAGAATATTAATTGCCTTATACACTTTTAAATCATTTTCTTTCATCGTTGAAGCATCCCAAGATTTTAGCTCCCCATAAAAAGAATTCCAAAATTCGTTCTCTTCTCTGTTAGAAAGGTATGATTCACTTGTTGATAAAAACTCTTCCTCGAATCTTTTAGAAATATTATCATAATCAACTTCTCGTTTATTTCTTTTTTGCTGCCTTTTGACTTTATGAATAAACCAGTTTTTTGTTATAACTGAAAAATAAGAAAAGGCCTTGGAGCCTTTTGATGGATCATATTTATCAAGAATTGTCATCAACCAAATCTTACATTCATCTCGTAAAACATCACAATTTGGTAAATTTGTAAATTTATAAGTAAATACAATCTTATCAACCATTTCATTAAATGCTGGCTGGATCCATTTTACATATAGTTCTGTTCTTTCTCTAATGCAATCGGTGTTGCTATATTGAATTATAGCGTTCTCATGGTCTTTTGTAAAATAATGATTTTTACGTTTCTTGCGGGTCTGCTTCTTCTGTGTCGTCATCTATTAGAGTAGTTCCTTCTTCTGTTAATGAATAGATATATTCAAACGTAGTCAACTGTTCGCCAAAAGAAAGAGAGTGTTCTAACAATCCTTTAACTGTTTCATCGCCATAAAACATCTCAAGCTCAGAGATCGACTTTAAGTGTTCTGTAAATGAATCTACCATTTGTTGTAAATCTCCTAATTCTTCTGAAACTGATATTAGCTGTACGATAGCATAACGCGCGTACACGAACAAGCCAACATTAATAATCAAGGATAATGTCGATATGGCAGATAAAATTATTTCAAGTCGGCTCATAATCTTTACTTTTTGCTTCTTTTTTTTGCTTTTCTAAAATCTTACGATTTGCTTCAATATATTCTTTCGTTAGTTCGCCTATTTTGTTTTCTTTAATTACGATATCATCTTTTATCAATATAGGCGTTGACAAAAGCTTTCGCATACTTTGCGAAGCGCCACATTCTTGACATTTTACCAACACTTCGTTGATTCCGTGTAATACTGTAAAGGTCAGCGTGCACTCTTCGCACATATACCTATATCTAGGCATCCTTGGGGGCCGCCAAACTAACCAAGTCTTGCTCGGTAATTTCACTGTTGTCAGTAAACCTTACTGTTGGTGGGTTTGTAACTACAAGGCCAGACTCTGACTCAGTAAGCTCAAAGCCCTTAAGAATTGGAACAATATCCAATTGATTTAAAAGCGACTCTTGTAGCGCCATCATGATGGCACCTAGTGCTTGATTTGATAATTGCATTTTTTCTCCTTACCATTTAAAATTATCTTTATAAAAATTAACTATATTTTTAATCTCTCGATCAAATTGTTTTTCGGGGCGCCAACCAAGCGCACGAAGTTTCTGGTCATTAAGAGCATAACGAACATCCTGGCCTTCTCTATCATATGAAAGATCAAGATATTCACTCCAATCACCCTCTTCTCTTATTTCATCAAAATAAGATTCTAAAATTTTAATAATAGTTTCTATATTCTTTTGTTCAAACCCGCCAGCTACATTGTAAATTTCGTTTACAACTCCCGATTCAATTAAAGTAGTGACCGCAGAAGCTGTGTCTTCAGCATGTAGCCAGTTTCTAATTGGTTCTCCTTTGTCGTGAAGTTTAATTTTTTTATTTCTCATAAGATTTTTGACAGCTAGCGGTATTAGTTTTTCAGGATACTGTCCTATCCCATAATTGTTTGTGGGGCGCAAGATTAAATATTTAATTCCATAAGTTCTTGCCCACGCAAGAACTAACATATCTGCTGCAGCTTTTGATGCAGAATATGGATTGCTTGGCTTAAGAATATCAAATTCGGTGTGCTCCCCTTTGGTAATATCACCGTATACTTCATCTGTACTAAAATGAAAAAACACAGGACGATCACTAACATTGTCTTGCTTATTTTTAATTAAGTCTAAAAGATGTTTAACGCCAAAGATATTAGATTGAATAAAGCTTTCACTATCAACAATACTGTTTCCAACATGAGATTCGGCCGCTATGTTGATCACGTAATCACAATCTGGCATTTGTTTCAGCTCACATATGTCTTCTTTTCTAAAATCAAAATTTTCATAATATGAAAACTGGCCTAAAACTTTAGGATTAGATGCATACGTAATCTTATCAATGCCCAGCACTTTCCATCCTTTTTCAAGACAGTGCCTTGTAACATGCATACCAATTAGTCCTAAACATCCAGTTATAACAACTAATTTCATTTAATCTCCTTTAATGATCCTGTGGCTATCACTGTCGAAGTGTTCTGTAGAAAATTCAAATAATTCGCTATCTTCCAGTGCAACCATTTGATGTCGCAAGCCAGTTGCTACATGAAATTTTTCACCAGGATTAAGTATTATTTGACTTGCTTCTCTTATATCATCGTTCATAGAATAGTAAACCATCATTTTACCAGACTGTAGGTAAAATACTTCATCTTTAATCTTGTGATAATGCCACGAACATCGCTTCCCTTTATTAAAAAACAAAAGCTTGCCGCAATATTCTGGACAATTTACAATCCATCGTTCCCAGCCCCAGCCTTTAGGGACGTGCTTCATTGATAGTGGCTTCTTTTTGCTCATTGTAAAGATTTCTCCATTTGTTCAAAAAAATCAACATCTCGCATCGCTTTATCGTCAACATAGATATCTCCAGATGGCTTGCCTAAATATAAGGCATGATATTTAACTTCCCAACTTTCTAGCTGTTCCGCAGTATAATTATAAAACATTACATATGCCGCCAGTTGGTTGTTGTTTGTTCTGCCCATACCTCTGGCTGTTTGAAAAACTATTGTGTGGCCTTCATCATATAAATTATTTATAAGCTCTATACGTTCCCGTATTGGCTCTGCATAATCATAATCACCGTCTGTAGTAGTGCAGATTGTTCCGTCGATGTCAAATACAAACGTCATTTATTATTTTCCAGGATCTTTGTTGTTGAGTATGTACTTATTCTATCAAAAAATTTTAATTCTGTGCAATATGACTCACCTACAACTTCTTTTCCTTTCCAGTCCGAACCAATAACCATATAATCTGGTTCTAATAGTTTTATTAAGTGTTCTAATCCTGCACGAGAATTAAAAACCAGCACCTTGTCAACATATCTTATTGATTCTAAAGCAAACTTACGATCTTCAGCATTATTAAACGGACGATTACTACCTTTATCTTTCTTTACTTTTTGATCAGAATCAATGCCTACCATTAAATAATCACCGAGAGACTTAGCATACTTCAACATTTCAAGATGCCCACGATGTAAAACATCAAAACACCCATTTACCCAAACTAGTTTCACTTAAGTTTTCCAGTCAAAATATCTTTAAGCATAACCCAATCGCACGCTTTCGCCCAAATAGGGCGCGAAAAGGCGGCCGGTGTATTCTTCTCAAAGAAAAAGTGTCCGGTCCACGCAAACGGATATACCACAAATGGTGCTGCTAATAGTGCCCACCACCAGCCGGCTGCGATCATTGATACAACATAACTAATGGTCACCATTTGGCCTAGTACGTGTAAATATCTATTTGTAGGATTCTGATGTAAAGTCAAATAATATTGATAGTATTCTTTAAATGTCATTTAATTGTATTAACTCCTTTTTGTTGTACAACTCTTGTAGCACATTCATTGGCATATTTTATAGCAGATATTATATCTGCCTCTTTAACAAACTTATAAACTAAGGCTGCCAAAAACGAGTCGCCGGCTCCTGTCAAATCTTTAATTTCAACTTGAAGAACTCGATAAATATTACCATTGTATATACAGCCGCGGGCGCCCATTGTAACAATCAACTTTTCGTCAAGCCATTCTTTATCTACCAAAAGGTGTCTAGTTCTTTCATATTCTTGTTCGTTAATTTTAATAAAATTTATATTCCTTGCCCAATCGCCTAAAAGTTTTTTTGTATCCAAAAAAACAAGCTCATGATTATCAGCAATAAATTGTATATCTTCTTCAAGCAAAAAGCCCTTATTATAATCAGAAATTATAACTGCGTCATATTGCTGTAGAGCTTCTATGTTAATATCTTTGATTCTATCGATCTTTTCTTCATCAGAATCAACACGCACTATCATATGATTGGTCTTTTTTTCAACATAACGAGTCTTTATAATCTCGGCTTTATTAGTAATTATATCGCACTTTACCCCTAGAGATAATACATTTTCATAAACATTGCCGGCCATGCCTTTATTGGTCTTTCTATACTTTTCGACAAATACAGGAACTGGCGCTGCTGGAGCTAATCTACTACAATCTCCATAAATAAAAACGTCTTTGCAACTATCTCCAATAACAAGAATTCTCATTACTCACCTTTTATAACGCTACAAATATAATCAATATCTTCGTTAGTGAGTTCTGGGTAATTTGGTACAAAGAACCCACATGAATGTATCTTATTGCTCATTTCGTCATCAAATTCGCCATACTGCTCCGTCCAAAAAGGATGCAGTCCTAGATTACCGGCGCTAAAAATTCTTGTCTCTATCTTGTTCTCAACAAGTCTTTCTACAATAGTTTGTCGATGTTCCGTACTGTCTGCAAGGGCTCCAAATGAAATAGATACTGGTTTATGATCACGCCAATTTTGAAATTCTACATAGCCCTTTAAATTTTCTGCATATCGTTTGTGGTTTTCATACCTTCTTTGGGCAACCCAGCCTGCTTTTTTCATCTGTCTGAGTCCCAAAAATGCCTGTAGATCTGTCGAGCGCAGGTTAAATCCTGCGACAAAGAAAGTAAACGGCTTATGAAAATCATCCACACCGTGCTGTTGAATCAGCCCATCGTATGTCTCTTGATCAAGATCCTTTCCCCAGCCATGGCTGCGCAGCATCAACATCAAATCATAAAGCTCTTTGTTGTCGGTATTAACCATGCCTCCCTCAATAGATGACAGCTGGTGTCCAAAATAAAAGGAAAAACTAGACATATCGCCCAGGGCACCAATCATAGTTCCATCGGAGTATTCTGCCCCTAAAGCGGCACACGAATCTTCTAAAAGCACAAAGCCATACTTCTTCTGTAATTGCAGGATTCTTTCTTTATAGTGAGGGACACCCAACACTTGAACAAAAATTACGGCGCCAGGAATGTCTTCTTCACACAGCTTCTCTAACTGGTCTAAGTCCATGCCAAATGTTTCTTTATCTGCGCCAATCATAATTGGTTCTAAGCCAAATTGCATTGCTGGGGCAATCGTGGTGACCCACCCAACAGAAGGCACGGCGATCTTATTATTTTTCATTTTGCCAGAAGCATATGCAGCGTAGATCATAAGAAGATTAGCGGAGGATCCAGAATTACAAAAGACTGAATATTTCGTTCCAATATATTCTGCCCACTGACTCTCAAACTCCTTAGTTAGATCACCTTTCGTAAGCCTAGGATAAGATTTAAGCCAGCTGCACAAGGCATCAATATCGTTGTTATCGATTGTTTCCATCGCTAGTGGAAACCTAATTTCTTTTTCTCTTTCTTTTTTGAATGTCATAAGTTTATTCTCTTTAAATTATTACTTCATCAACCAAGCTGTCGTTTTGTTTTCCGTAACTGTGTGCATGCCTGATGGCTGTGTCCATCCTTCTGGGACAAGAAAAACATGTTTATTTGTTAAGAGGTGGTATCCTCCCTTAAAGGGAACAATTTGGCCCGTATATTCTCCAGATGAAATACCTTTACTCCAAAATTTTGCATCGGCTTCGGCGTCAACAATACCAATAGCCGCTCTGACTATTTTATATCCAGCAAAAGTATACCATCCATCCGAGATCGTATTAACATTAACTTGAAAGCAATCCCACACAGCTGCATGTACGCCTGGATGTCCCTTGTTGTCAACGACATCCATGCTTAATTCTTCTACGGTATAGGTGCCAAGGTTAACAAGATATGTATAAAAACTTACTACTCCATCCATATCGTCGCCGGCCATTATGCCGCCTTTTTTAACTTTAGGCAAATAAGCTTTAATATCTTTTTTACATTCTTCATACGTGTGACCAGCATCAATAAAGCATAAATCCAGCTCTCCATCGGGTATTTGTTTTGCCATTTCAACACTATCGCCCTTAAGAATCACTACATTATCTTGTGCATCGTTTTCATTAACGATCTTTAAAACTTTCTGATATGCTTCTTCATAGATGTCTTCGTTAAATGACATCTCTGCTTCTTCTTCGACATGCTTGCTGCCTTTCCACCAATCAATTAAATATAGCTTTCCATCTAAGTCTTTTATCTTTCGAATATAAAGCGCTAATGAGTTACCTTCCCAAACGCCGACTTCTGCAACAACCATCTTTGGCTTTGCAAAAGAATAAACTAGGTAAGGAAGTATAGTTGCAACAACTCTGTTGTCAGTTTCATTCCAAACACCCCCTTCAAGGTACTTCATGTTGTATTCCATATTTAATCCTTTTTATTAAAAATACTTGGCATTGGAGGATCCTTAGAAATTTCTAATGGCTCGATCTCCATGTTAGAATAGAATTCTTCTCGCGGAAGATAAGGGTACATATCTTCAATAGGAGTAGACCATCCAACAATCTTTGGTTCATATGTGTGATACTCGTGACAATTTACGTCACAAATAACTGCCGAATCATGATCTAAAAATTCACGAATCTGTCTACGAACTTTTTCATAGTCTGTTCCATCTTCAATAATCATGTTATCGATGCCATATGCTTTTGCAATTTTAATAAAGTCTGGAGGATTATAACCTTTTGGTCCACATGCTTCGCTGCGACCTTCAAAGTTAACTTCTTGAAAAGCTTTTGTAATTCCGTAAATATGATTATTCAATATAATAGTTTTTAGTTTAACACCATAATTTATTACGGTTTGAATTTCTTGAATATTCATATTCATTCCACCATCACCAATTACACATACAACATTCTGTGTATCCTCTGCTACAAAGCATGCGCCCATTGCGCCGGCGAATGAAAATCCCATGGGAGAGTTTCCATTATTAGTAAAATAATGTTGTCCCACTTTGGTTTCAAAAGAGTGATTAATGGCAACAATATTTCCACCACAATCACCTGCTAGAATATCATTGGCGCCCATTTCTTCGGAAAGAATTCTTAAAAACACATATGGATGAATATATTGAGAAGGATTATACATGTCTTTTGTTACTGGATCATATTTTACTTTCCATTCCATCACTCTCTCTGTCCATTGTGTATAATCTGGAACATCATAGTTCTTTAGTTTCTTAATCATCAGGCTAATAAATAGCTTAGCATCCGAAAGGATACACTCATCAAATGGCAGCTGTTGTAGCTTTCTTTGCATAGCGGCTCCATCAACGTCTACCATATATTTCTTAGCTCCTCTTGCGAACAAGTGAGGCTCTCCGCCAGTAATTCTACCAGAAATACGACTTCCAATTGCCAACAATAGATCGGAATTTTGGATTCCAAAGTTTCTTCCGGCTCCACCATATGTTCCAATACGGCCGCCATAATATTCAAAATCTGAAGCAACAATATCTAATGCATTCCATGTGGGAAAACACGGTATCTTTAAGATTCTTGCCAACTCAAGCAGCTCTTTTTCAGCATCCGCTAGACGAACGCCGCCGCCAACCATTAAGCAGGGACGCTCTGACTTGAATAAATCTTTCAGAAAACGATCTATTTGTTCCTCGATTCTACTATTATTGTAGCAAACTTCTTGGAGTTCTTCATCAAAACCAATTAACCTTTCAGGAACAATATCTGCTTTTTGTACATCAATGGGAATATCTAAAAATACTGGGCCCGGTCGACCGTTCTTTGCAAGATAAATGGCCTTCTGTAGTTCATATTTGATACTATTCGGGTCTTCGATAAGCTTCGCATATTTAGCTAATGGCTTCACAATGCTTACAATATCTGTCTCTTGGAATCCGATCTGGCGAATTGACTCGTCAGGTCGCATGTACTTTGTTTTAATCTGGCCCGTAATAAACAGACAGGGCACCGAATCATAAAAACAATTACCGACAGATGTTACAAAATTCATTCCACCAGGGCCGCTAGTGGCGATCGCAACACCTATGTTTTTTGAAACCTTGGCATATCCTTCTGCTGCAAATCCGGCACCCTGTTCGTGCATGGTCGCCACATATCTAATTTGATCGTTTCTTGTAAATGCGTCGATAAGGCTACCATTGGCGGCGCCATAAACAACAAACACTTCTTTAACTCCGATATCGGCAAGATAATTTATAACATAATCAGCTAATTTCATTTATTTCTCTTTATTGTATTGACCATGGTTCTTTAAAAATTTCTAATAGTTCTCGTCTTAACTCATTGGTCATGACAATTTTTTTTTATAAGGATCTTCTTTTAATGTAACGGTGTTTGGAGTTACGCTATGGTTTGTAGGAAAACCCTGATCAGTTTCATACTTCCACTTTGAGTCTCCGAGAAGCTTTTCAAGCTCTTCTTCCCTGATGGCGTAAAAATTCTCTTCTGCGGGAAAAACGCCCTCTCTGACTTCTTGTGCATATTGTTCTAGTGCAGATTGCATAAGCTGGCCGGCCTCGCAGTATCTCTTGACAAACTTAGACTTGAACTCCCAAAATAATCCAGTTAGATCGTGAAAGATCACAAGTTGTCCATCGACCATATCTCCGCCGCCAATACCATAAACAGGAATTCTTAAGCTTTCTGTAATCATTGCTGCAGATTCTCTTGGCATACCCTCTAAGAGCAAGAAAGAACAGCCGGCTTCTTGTAGCCTTAGTGCCTGTTCCAGAATAATTTCTGCTTGCTTTGCGGTCTTGCCTTGCACGCGATATCCGCCTAACTTTGCGCGAGTGTGGGGAGTGAGGCCCAAATGGCTCATTACCATAATTCCAGAATCAGCAATAGCCTTAATTCTTTCGGTTTGGGCGCCCTCGACCTTGACACAATCCATTCCAGCACAAATAAATCTGCCGGCGTTCCTAACAGCTTCTTCGTTGGAAATCTGATACGACATATAAGGCATATCACCAATCAAAAAAGCACGCTTTGAACCACGGGACACCGCTTCGCAGTGCGCCATCATGTCATCCATAGTAACCGGGATTGTTGTCTTGTGGCCAAGAGTTGTCATTCCCAAAGAGTCGCCTACCAAAATAGCATCGACCCCGGCATTATCAGCAATACGTGCTTGCGGATAATCATATGCTGTGACTAACACAGTCTTTGTTCCTTCTCTCTTTTGTCTTCTAAGTTTTAAAACAGTAACTTTGTTTTTATTGTCTGCGGGCATATTATTTAATCTCCTAATAATTTTCTTTTTAATTTAATCTTTGTTGTGGCTTCCACATTTTGGCGAGCCACGGTACCAAACTTTGTTTCTAATAGCTTCAAATACTCTGGATTCGTATGATATTGCATCCATGCTTTATCTCTAAAGCCCAATATCTGTTTCGATGTAAGGTTGTTGCTTGATAAATTTAATGTATCGTAAGAATGTTGACTATAACCAGAATAAGCCTGTGGAAGGATCAAGCCTTCTTTCTTTGCAGTTAGGTGTAGTGGGCTTCCTGGGTATGCCATGGCACAATATAAATTCACCATCTCTGACATATTTTCCATTGCAAAATCAAGGGTGCCTTGCATGCTTTCTTCTGTGTCCATTGGTAAGCCAAAAATATAGTTCGCTGCTACATTTATACCAGCGTTTCTCATACTATCCATGATATCAGTAATCTTTACTTCTTTGTAGTTGTCTTTATGTATTTGCTGGCGCAAAGTCTGGTTGGGGTTTTCAATACCAAGACCTAACCAGTTTACACCAGCTTTCTTTAAAGTATCTAGATATGCAGGCTTACAGGTATCAATTCTAGAGTATGCCCAAATATTAAAACCATAGTCTCTTTCAATTAGCAATTCACAAACTTTCATAAAATGTCGAGGGTTTAATACAAACAACTCGTCAGCAATTTTAACATTTTTGACACCCATCCTGGCAATTTCATCAAATTGGCCTATAATAAATTCGGGCTCCCACCATCTGAATATATTACTATCAGCACTTGCAATGTTGACGGCCGAATTAGTTCGATTAATAATGTTGATCATACAAAATGAACATCTATAGGGACACCCTAAGCTTGTATATAAAGCAGCAAAAGGCTCTTTTTCGGTATTATTAGACCAGGAATGCCAGCCGGCTGTTCTATACTTTGTAATATCAGGCAATAAATCCCAAGCCATTCCAGGCAATTGGTGTGCAAGATCTTTCTTGGCAACAATAGATTCTGTTTCATTTAAGATAGGATTTCCAGAATCATCTCTGTAGCCTAAGCCACGGATTTTGCTCGGATCAAAATTTGAACTTTGAAGGGCTGCTAACAAATTACTGATAGTGTATACGCCTTCATTCTGGCATATATAATCAATAGATGGCTCATTACGCAACACATCTCTGGGCAATGCCGACACATGGCCGCCGACAAATAAGATAGGGATAGAAGGATCAACCTTCTTTAACATATTTGCAGTATCCACGGCGCCTTGCATATTCTGTGTAGACGCACTAGGCTGTTGACCATAAACCACAAAACAAGCCACTCTAGGATTCATATCACTGATTAAATTGGCCGACGTTTCATCGTCTATTCTTTCTGCTTCACAATCTAATATATTAACACCAAAACCATTAGCTCGACAATGATTAGCTAACATGGCCGCCCAAATAGGAGGCTCGATCGCTGAATGATCTTTTGCTAAGTCTTGATAAATCTTTTTTGAAGAGTTTGTGTGTACGAATAAGACATCTAATCTTCTTGTTTCCAACTTATTTCCCAATCTTTAAATTCTGCGGCAAGGCAGTCAATCTTATAATCTTTTCTACCGCCCGCAAGTTCTTGTATCTTGTTTTTAGCAGTGTTGCGAATACCATTTAAGCCGTGCGTAAGCTCTAAGTTATTGCCATCTTTGATCCCTTTGCGGTAATTTGATTCATTGTGCCAAATATGCAAATTCATTTGTGACAAAACAACAATTGCTCTAACAGCATCAGCATCTAATATAACCTCTTTTTCTTTTAAAGTCAAATTAATATCATGAAGAATATCAGAAATTTCCTCTGCGTACTCCTCTTTATGTTCCGTAATAAACACTTCTTTTAGTTGTGCAATTGATAATCTATCTATCAATTCTGACAGCGTGGGTAGGTACTTTCTTGTCATTTATTCTCCGCTAAATCTCTTAAATAGCTTTTGAGCAGTATAGTTTTCTACTGCTTTGTTGTATGCATTTTCTGTAATTTGTTTATACTTGTCCCAATTGTTTGATATTTCTTTTATAAGAAGCGGTAATTGTTCATTGCTTTCATAATAAAGATAATCTTTTTCTGGCTCAAACCATCGCTCAACAACATTCCATGGATCTTTTTTAACAAGCGAAAGTGTTTTATTAAAAGCAGCCTCAACAACTCTTGTTTTCATCTGTGGCACTATCCTCTGGTCTACATGAGAAAAAGCCTCGTTGCTATTATGAGCTGGAAGCGCCTTGACGCTCATAGTGTGAGCTTCTGAGAGGTAAAGCGTGTTTGTAACTACAAAAATTTTTGTTTTTCTTAAAACATCCCACATTTCAATACGTGGAGTGCTAACACCTGAAATTAGTTTCACATACTTTTCAGGAACATACCTATCATAAGGGCGGCCGTCTGGATTTCGCTTGCCGTCATCAAAACGACCCCCATAGCTAAAAGCAGGGGCAGACCAATGTGCCGGATGCACAGTAAATAAATTAGATTTAAAAAGAGGCAAGGAATCCATTATTGCAATATGATCCTCTGAATGAATATTTCCCCAATATATCACATCAAATTCTTTTTCATATTCTTTTTTAGGGATGTCGTTTATGTTATATGGAATTATAGCTGATTCAAACTTCTCATTACCGTGTAGTCCATTTAGCCATTTGGCGGTGTATGGACAAATGGTATAAACCTTATCAAAATAATTATCTGCATCAGCGCTTAGATTTATTACATCTTGTTGTCCTGATAAAAATGCACAAGGCTGCTCTCCAGTAACGGCTATCTTTCTATCATAGTGTTTATATTTTTCTTTTAATGCTTTATTGTTTATCGCATTATATCCAAAAAACATTATGTTGGTCTCACTATCATCACCCATTTCATGATATTTTAAATAATGATCAATATCATCTGGGTAGCCTCCCGATAAATCATATACAACTTTCATTTACAACCTCTTCTTATCTGTCGAATTTAGGTACCAATCGATTGTCTTCTGTAGGCCTTCTTTTAATGGTGTGCTCGGAACATATCCCATGTGCTTTCTAAATCTTTCCATACAGTAAAATCTTCTAGGCTGTCCGTCCGGACGATCAGTGTTCCACACTACATCTCCTTCATAGCCAACAAGTTCTACAATTGTTTCGACAAGTACTTTAATAGATGTTTCGACACCCGTGCCTAAATTTAAAGGACCGCTATGATTAAACTTTTCAGCAACATCAAGAATAGCTTTCGCAGTATCTTCTACATATAAAAACTCTCTTGTCGCGGCGCCTGTACCCCACACTTCTACTAGTGGTATATTGTTTTGCTTGGCATCTAAAAATTTTCTTATCAGGGCTGGAACAACATGGCTCTTCTCTAGATCAAAATTATCATTAGGTCCATAAAGATTTGCTGGTAATAATATCGATGAGTTGAACCCATATTGTAATCGGTACGTCCAAGATTGTACTATTAACATCTTTTTTGCCATTGAATATCCCATCGATTCTTCTTGAGGTAAACCACTCCAAAAATCATTTTCAGTATATGGCACCTCTAAATTTAATGGATAGCCGCATCCTGCCGCTAGAGCAACCGTTTTCTGAACATTATAGCGGCGAGCATATTCTAATACAAGGGTACCCATCATAATGTTGTCATAAAAAAATGTTCCCGGATCTGACTTGTTTGCGGCAATTCCACCAACCTTTCCTGCTAAGTGAATTACGACATCAGGTCTGAGGTGCTCAAACATTAATTGCACCTGCTGTTCAACTGTTAAATCATAATCATATCTAGATGGGGCATGTATGGTTGCAGCCTCTTTTTCTTTTAACATTCTTATAACGTGAGTACCCACAAAGCCATGGCCGCCGGTTACTAATACTGTTTTATCTTTCCAAAATGACATTTTCTTTCCTAATAATTTGCGTACCATGGAGATTCAATAATGCTATACGCTTTAATAAGTTGTCGTATTCCATCATCTAAATCATACTTACATTCAAATCCTTTATCATAAAATTTTTGGCTGCTTACGATATAATCGCGCGTATCAGGATCAGAAGTAAATTCCGCTTTTATAATCTCAAGTGGGAGATGTTGGCCAATCTTTCTTGCAAGCTGCAGCTTATTCATATTAATTGCATCGTTGCCCACGTTGTAAGTTTCGTTTTTACAAGATTCCCAGTTGTCAATAACATATTTAAATGCCCGACATACATCTTGTAGGTGTACATAATTTCTCATAAATTCACACTCATAAAGAACCAATACTCGATCGCGAAGAGTCCTAAGAACAAAATTATTAACAAGCAAGTCTGTTCTCATTCTTGAACCGGGGCCAAATACTGTTGCCAGTCTAAACGTTACATGATTATCAACATTCTTATATTCTTTTTCGGCAGCGACCTTCGTCTGTCCATATAATGAGACAGGATTTAGCGGAGACTCTTCTGTACAAACAGAGCCGTCGACACTAACTCCATAGCCAGAATTAGTACAAGGATATATTACCATCTGATCATCAGATTTATTTTTAGCAATCCAGGCATTTACTCCATGATTAATTTCTACGGCGCCTCTCTTATCTCTGTCACAGAGCGGAAATCCAACGAGAGCAGCCAAAGGAATAATAACATCAGCCTTAGACACTTGTTCTCTCAATAAATCTATGTTAACAACATCTGCTTTTATAAAATTAAAATTTGGATGAATCGTATATCTCAATAAAGATGTCGCATCGTACATCAAATTATCCATCGCAGTAACTTCATGACCATCTCTTAAAAGATGATCTACTAGTTCACTACCGATATACCCGGCGCCTCCAGTTATAAGAATCCTCATTTTTTTATCCTTCCTTGTATATCATTATAAACTCTTTTAAGGCCTTCTTGTAGGCTTGTTTTGGCTTCAAATCCTATTTCTTGTTTTGCTTTGCTGCAATCACACCATTGGCCCCATATAAGAGTCTCTTTTGTTAGATCAAATTCAATATCAATTTCTTTGCCGGATGTTTTTATGACCGCTTCGGCTAGTTCTTTAATTGAAACACGCTCTTGCTTGCCAACATTATAGGGCCCAACTTGATTCTTCTCTTCCATTTTTTCAATCATCAGTTTCGTGCATTCAATTGCATCATCAATAAAACAATATGATCTTGTTTCTCTTCCTGTGCCCCACACACTAAACGGAATCTGTGGATAATTTATTGCACGATTTGTAAATACAGGAATACAGGAGCCTGTTTCTAAATTAAAATCTTGATTTTCTCCATAAATTCCAATATATCTTGCGATTGCTACACACAAATCTGGTCTTTCTATTAGTGCACATTCAATTTCTTTCTCCGAAATTAATTTTGCCCAACCATATGACAGCTCTGGATCTGCTGGGTATGCATGGTACTCTCTAATTGCTATGGAGTTTGGGGTACCTTGCAGCTGTTTCGGATAAATATGAGCACTTGAAGCATAAAAATACCTTTTAATATTGTTGTGTAAGACAGATTTTAAAACATTAGAGTCAATCAGCATGTTTTCTCTCATTACTGTGTGTGGCTGTGATGTATAAAGACCAATTCCGCCCACTTTGGATGCCATATGAATGACAATATCAACATCTGAAGTGAAAATTTCTTCGCAAAAACTCACATCCTTTAGATCGCCTTCTATCAATTTGCAAGAATCTAAGATTTCTTGAACGTATTCTACCTTTCCTCTTTCGAAATTATCAACTATAACGACATTAGAGCCCTCTAAAACTAAATTTTTACATAAATTTGAGCCTATGAACCCGGCGCCACCAGTTACAAGAACCTTTTTATCCTTCCAAAAACTCACACTAATCTCCAGTTATCGGGATAAAATCCCTCTCTATAGGTGTATTCTGGCATATCTGGGTGGTATTTTTCTGGTGCTACTACGATTTTATCCTGATTTTGGTTCAAATATGCGGCCCACCAGCCAAAAGAGCTAATATGGCTTATAATGTTGTGATCACAAGACATTATCAATGAAAAATCATTTATAGCGGTATTTCCTTTTGAAAAAACAAAATTATCTCCTTTAAGATTTTGTCTGCACCATTCGATATCAGATATATTGTCATTGCCGGCAAATCTTGCTCCTCCTGAAAATACTAAGTACTTTACTTTTTTATTTTCAAACTGTTCAAAAGCAGCATTAATATACTTACCATAAAAACTGTTTGGATCAAGTTCATTGTTTTTTCCATACATTTCATTAAGCTCTTTGCTTGGATTTGAACCATCTGTATTATCCCCTCGACGCAAGTGAATTGACACTATCTCATGATTGGGATATTTTTCTTTTATGTGTTGAATAGCTTTTTTAGCATTATCAAGGTGATGTTGCTTCGGAGTAAGCTCTTTTTTGATTTGCTCCTCACAATGTTTAAAATACAAAGTACTTTGAAAAAAACCATACAAGTTTGTATTGTCCTTGATATTAAAAAATTCAGGATCAAAGCTCATATGATTTGGCTCACGATATAACATGGTTATGTCGCTAGAATTCTGTGCGTTTAAAAATTGGCATTCAATATTAAACTCATTCAATAAACAATTTTGTCCATGCCAATCTCTATCTTTAGGATTTGGAATGGCCATGGCATATCCGTGATATAACGATAACGATCGAAGGGCACTATATTGAAAAAATTGATTTCCTAAACGCCCAAGGCGACCTAGTTCTGAAAATGTAATCATATTAAGCGTTCCTTAGCACACAGACGGGCTGATATGGGGATTCGTAAGCGTTATTATACGAATTGGTAAACATTTCGTCGGTAACTCCATAAAATGCTACTTGTTCCCACCCTTCGATAAGCAACGGAAATCTATGTATACCATAAACTCTGTGTACATTAAAATAAACACAATCATTGCCAGTCGGAACAGCCAAGTATATTAGTGCATCTTTTTTAAGGATTTTTTTCATATTTTTCATCGCCTCCAGATCCCCATCTGGATTTAGCGGATCGCCATATCTTCCTAGGCCATCGTGCTCAAAAGAAGATATAGAAAAACAAGCGTCGTATAGTTGCTCTCCTACTTCAGATGGCTTTATATATTCTATTTTTGGGTGAAAGCTTTTTCTGTCAGAGTACTCTATGACTGTACACTTTTCTGCTCCAAACAAGATAGCCATGGCTTCATACCAAGGATATGCGGAGCCTATGATACATATATGCTTTCCTTCAATTGGGAAATCTGATAAAGCAGCATAAAGCCAATAATCAGTGTCCATATAATAGTTGTATTCTCTTTTTTTAATTTTCTCAATACACTTATCAAATTCTTCTTTAGTAAATTTGGCATTTATTTCATTTTGTATTTCTTCGCTGCAATCATTTCTATAGTTATATCCCATGCTTATTTTACCATTCATGGAATATGCATTATATAGTTCAGCGGGAATGACTTTGGGTGCTTCCATTATTTTGTCTCTACATCTTTAAACAGGCTAAACTCTCTTAGATCTCTGTAAAACGGTTCTTCGGGTATATCCTCATTGTGTTCTGGATAATTTTGCATTAGCATTAGGCCGCGAGCCGCCTGCTCAGGACTCATATATGCGTTCCAGCCATTAATTTCAATATTGTCCTTATGATACATCACCTCAGATCTGCCTTCATAACGACCTTTTCTAAACCACCTTGCGGCCTGCTCGTCGTCAGTTAAAATCATACCACCCTTGCCTATCTTTAGGTGTTTTTTGATGTGAAAGGAAAGGCACATGAAGCTTCCTGGGATGTACATATTACTCGTAAGGCGCCTAGCTGCATCATAAATCGGATAGGGCTCCAGTTGATATACTCCCTTCCATCTATAATCTCTAAATTTCAATGTTCCGCCGGCATGCAAAATCGATTGCGGAACAGAAAGATAAGTCCGCGATGGGATCGTAACCTCTTTAACATTAAGATATTCACAACACAACAATAATGCATCTGTACAGTTATCTGTAGATACAGCATATTTTGAACCGCAGTAATCGGCCATTGTTTCTTCAAACATTTTTACAATTTTGTACGGATTGTGTCTCATTTGTTAATATACTCCAAAACTTTATTAAAGTGATTTATTCTATTAGACACAGATCCATAAATATTATTCTTATCGTATAAGCAACAATTAAAGCCCACTTCTTCTCCTGGCAGGTAATCTAACATATAGCTGTCGCCAATATATAATGTATTGTTTGGCTTTAAATTATTGTTCTTTATAACATATTCATAAAATTTGATATCTGGCTTTTCTAAGCCAATGCACTGAGAGACTTCTAGAAAATCTAAATGTTCTACGAGGCCCAAACTATCTGCCAACTTTGTTTTTAGACTGCGTTCAAAATTAGATGCCACTCCAACAGTATAGCCTAGTTTCTTTAATTCTTTAATTGTTTCCATGGCGCCATCATGTAAAATCCACTCTTTATATAAGTTATCGAAATAGTCATAAAGCGCAATACAATTTGCAATTGTATAGTCTACGTCTAGGGCCATTAAAAGTGCTTTGTTATATTTCGTTTGAAAAAAGTTTTTCTTAGAGTCTTTATCAACAATCTCAAAACAACTATAATGACATTGATCGTCGGCTATCTTTAACGCATCAAGAACCTTGCTCTTGTTGAGCTTTATTCCCTTATCGATCAAAAAGTTATAAATCACATCTTCTCTTTTTGGGTTTAGATAAGCTAATGTATTGACAAAATCAAATACTACGGTATCAATCATCCTTACTCCTATTTAAAAGTTCTTCTCGCTGCTCTTGTGTGGAAAAAATTTCTTCATAATATCTCATAACATAAAATTTCTTACTATGCAAGAAAGGAGACACATTTTTTTTTAAAACAAGTTCTTTGATTGCCATTTCTGGTGCATTAAAAACATTGCTAATAATACCAGTAGTTCCGGAAAAACGACCATTTAGTTCGAAAGGACAAACTTTTCCATTCTTTAATCTAAATTGAATATTTAAATATTTCATTCTGACGTGGCTAGCTATAGCTGCAATCTCTTCTTCCAGCTGCAAGTCTAATACACGTTCGGCAGTATATGTTGAGCCGTCTTTGAGGGTTCTTTTTAAAATGCAAACGCCTTTTATTCTATTATCCTCTCCAAGATAAACACCAGCGGTGTATTCGTCTCCATCTAAATATTCTTGAATAATATAGTCTTTATTATTTAGAAATGGCCTTATCTCTTCTTTGCTATATATAAGGTGAATATCTTTTGAGCCACAACCCTCTCTTGACTTAATAATTACAGGAAACTTATTGTGATCAATCGTTGTGATCAGATCTGTTTCTGGGCATGATAACGAAAAATCCTCTAGATATCTTGCTGTCATATATTTGTCGTTACAAATTTGAATTTTATGATAATCATCAACAAAAACTTTGCAACTTGTTTTAGACTGTATTTTGTCTTTATTTTTTGAAATTATGGGTATTTCTAAATCTATGCAAGGAAAGAATATATCAATCTTATGAGTATTAATAAACTTAATTAAGTAAGATATATAATCTTCGTAAATTGTAGGACTAATAAAACAATCATTATCAAGATAAAGCCACGAATCATTAACACTTGAGCTAATTTTAAATATACGCAATTCTAAATCAGATTTATTAAGACACCTGATAACTCCTTGTCCTACATCACCTCCAACGCCGCTAACTAAAACGTTAATCATTAATCAACTCTTTTGATATAATATTATATAAATGGGCTGCCACAAAGGCCGGATCAAGTGGTATTGCATCACTAAAGCTTTCATTTTCGAATTTTTCGCTTGCGGAAAGTGTCTCGTACATTCTTGTTTTGGTAATTCCAGGATCAAAATTATATGTTTCTAAACAATTGTTGTCTTCTACTTCAATAAACTTTAGAAAATTCTCAATAAATAATTTACTTGAACTATAGAGGCCAAGATGCTTGTTCGTACTATGAGCTGCTCCCGAAGTAATATTAATAATATACAACTTATTAGGCAGCTCTGTCAAGAGTTTTAATAAAATTAATGGTGAAAATATATTTGTATTTAATGAATCAACAATTTCATAGTTTTTATAATCTGATACTTTACCGATCGGGCCTAAAGAAAATGCGTTGTTTATAAAAACCAATGTATGGTTTGAAAAGTCAGATTTAATTTTTTCTCTAAAGTAATGCGAAAATTTATACACTTCTCCAATGTGAGAAAGGTCTATTTTATAATCATATTCATCAAATTTTTTACGATTTAATGAAATTATATCTATTTTCTCTTTCAATAACAATTGTTTTATCTCATATCCAATACCACGGCTAGTGCCGGTTATTATATATAAAATATCTTGCATATCACCACACGCATTTCATATCAATATATTGATTATTTTCCTTCATCCAATAGCCACGTAGATAGGCCCGAGAAGCGATCCAGCCGTCCATATCCATAAGCGGATTAAGCGTGCTCCCAATGTCTAAATATGTATTTTTATCATGCTCTTTATACAATTCATGAATCATATAATTTGTAAGAGTTGCAGCAGAAAACAAGAATAAATGATGTTTAATATCATTGTCCTTCACCCAATTTTTAACTTCTTCAATCAGATGAAGATCATTAACATGACAATTATTGCCAATTCTAAATACCTTTTTAACATCAAAGGGGAGCTTTTGTATATTGGCAGATTTATTACAAATATATACCACAGAATATTTAACAAATTCAGGCACCATCTCTTCTATAAATCTTGTATAGTTTCCATTGATCAATAAGTTGGCCCAAGTAAGTTGTGTGTCTTCTAAAACGTATTGCTGTTGCCATTTCCAATCTTCGGGCCCAACACAGCATTTACAACTAATCCCTTTAATATAATTGTGCTTCTTAAATTTGAACGCCTTAATGAGCTTTTCTCTATGCATCTGTTGTTCTTCGGGAATAAACTCTTTTAGTTCTTCTTCGCCCCAGACACCTTTGTGTGTATCTCCTCTAAGGAAAACTTTATCCTTTTCGATCTTAAACTTTCTATTTTGCATCATATATAATTCACCGTCAGAGAATCGGGTAAACGCAAAATGTTGTTTTGTCTTAATTAATCCTAAAACCGAGTCAAAATCCTTATTAAAATCTTTCATAATTTAATATTCCTAACTGTTTGCCAGCCTTTTCTTAAGCCAGCTTGCACGCACATATCTCGCTCAGAAAAAAATTGTTTATGAGACACGTTACTGTTGGTGGAGGTTGCCTTATTATCAATCCCCAGCTCATTGCCTAATATTGATCCGTGCATTTCCTTGTCGTCCGGAGGATGTGGCGGGCAATATGTAGGAATGCCTCCATGAATCTTTGCCATAAATGCAAATTGAATATCTTCACCGTTGTTCCATGTTGTAGGCTTTTCTTGCCATAAATAACGCAACCATTCTCTCTTAAAAAACCACGCATGGCCAACTAAGTCGACTTCTGTGACTTCTGGGTTGTGTGTTGGCCATCCACAGCGGTCGTGCCTAATATAATATATATCATTTAGTATTATGCCGGCGGATCCTAGAATACCCTCGTTTGTCTGCATTGTATTCATACAATTTTCAAGCCACTTTGAGCCGGGCACGGTATCGTCATCAAATAGCGCAAGATATTCTGTATCTGCCAAAAGGGCGCTAGCAAATCTTCCATAGAACTTCCAATTAAAATCGTTATGGAATATCCTATCAACGCCTAGAGATTTAAAATCAAACCCTTCATTGTCTTCATGTGCATTCACCCATAACCATATTTGTTTTGGTTTTATGGTCTGGCTACGAATCGCTTCGATCTGCATCTTAAGATTATATGGGCGCCTATAGGCATTTAAAATAACAGTTATATCAGAATCGCCATGCAAAGATTTTTGCTCTTTAAACATCGCGTTTTTAATATCATTATATACTCTTTGGCGCTGTTCTCTAACAAACTCAACAAGCTCTTTACCTCTATATTTAGCAAACCAGTCTTCTGATAAACATCCGTTATTTTGAGTTGTTATTACTTTGCAATTAAGCATTCGTGCTTCAATTATGACACGATTGAAGGTTTCTAATACCTTTGGAAAGTATAAATATCTCGTATGAGAAGAGAGCTGTTTGATAAATTCAGCGTAGTCTGGTGATCCAACAAGGGTATAATCCAAATTCTTTTCAACGCAATACGACACACAAGCTTGTGTGTTTTTTGTAGGATTCTTACTATTGACAATTGCGAAATCATTCTTCTTCTCGTTATCTATATTCTTTTCAATAATTGCTAGTTGTTGATCTGTCCAGAGATTCATTCCAAGGCTTATTATATTATTAATCTTAAGATTCTTTTGAATAACCTCTTTGTGTAATTTTGACTGTGCAAAAATAGCTTTTGCATTTGTATAAAACATACGATTAATAATTTGATTTGGAGGAGCGATAAAATCTTTGAAAATAGAAGGATCTCTAGAGCGTAAATATTTATGATCATGCTCCATAATAGAGTATGTTCCGGGATATTTTATTAATTCCTGTTTTACATCTTCTCTAAGATTGCAAAAGTTAGAAACTAAAAATTTAAACCCACACTGACGATAAAGTTTAATATGTTTATCTATTACTGTGTGGGAATTTAGTTTTATAACCTTTGTATCATCTTCAGACAACATTGAAACAAGCACATCGTCGCATATTTCACCGCCGCCGGCGATTTGGTGAACAAAAAAATCAGATATAAAAACTATCTTTTTCATTAATCAAATTCTAATACTATATCGTCTATACTTTTTTCAGATGTATCAATATTTAATGCTTTGCAAATAGATTCAACCATTAATGCATTTTGTTTTTCTTCTGAAAACGTTTCGTGCAGTACTTTAGCGTGATCGGAAAATCTTTGAAGCACTGTGGCTGAATTTTCTGAGGTTAAATCTGAATAACATTCTCGCATTTTTTGTTTTGCAGAGTGTTCGCGACTATTTGCCCACATTGATTCTTTAATAATTACACCTTCCCAAACAACGCTATCTGGCACCTGATGAAGATCATATTCTACACTGTAAAATTCTGACTTTCCTGTGTTTTTGTTGACTAGAAAATCTAATTGTCCAGACCACCCAGGAACAACAATAGGCATGCCTGAATATGCTGCTTCAAAAAGCGGCAGGCCGAAACCTTCTCCATGAGTAAAACTAACAAAAGCTTTAATCTTCGGATGTTCAAATAGTGAGTGTATCTCTTTATCATCCAAGTCTCCATGGAGAAGATAAACTTTACACTTTCTATTTGGATAATTTGCAGTAAAATTCTTTAGATCGTGAAATAACTTTTCTCTATCCATTAAACAATTCTTAGCTATATTTGACTTTAAAACAAGGCCCACTTCTTCATCGTGAAATTCTTCAATAAACCATTTTATTGTATTTGGTAAATTTTTACGAGGCCCAAACTGAGCCATTGAGAGAAAGTTAAAATCATATTCTAGTTCTAGAGGTAGTTGAGTGCATGCTCCAAAATCCTTAACAGGATAATTTACAGCATCAATCTCAGTCTCTAGCCTGACTTCAAATTCTTGATCTGAGTTTTGGGAGCCGGCTATATAAACGGTATTTTCATAAATCTTTTTAGAATGATTTGAAACAACCACAATTCTATCCATCTCGTTTCCTTTGTGAATCCATTGATGTGCAACCTTAGTTGTCTCCATTCCGGCTGTAAATCCTATATTAACTGGCGCCAAATTTTCCCATTCATTGGGGATTGTAACTTGAAAACTTGCATCAAATTTTCCGCCTTGCTGGGCATATGCTATTGTCTTCTCAATTGCTTGATCAATCCACCTTCTTTCTTCGTCTTCTTCGCTGATCCATGATGTTTGTCCCCACTGAAGAGGCTGAATATAAACATCAAAAAGATCCGGACGCGATCGGATGGCTCGCATTGCAAATCTGGACTGTTCTCCATATCCAGAGCGAGTCAATAACGGTCCTTTAAAAAATAACTTTGTTGTCATGCCACCTCCAATAAATGCCAACGTTTATAAACCTTTCTATTCTCCCAAGAACTATGCTTTTCAACAATTGAGTCCATCTTTTCAACCCAACTTTTATTAAATTTTGCAAAACTATAGTTTTGTTGTACATGTTTTTGCCCCAAGTCTGACATTTGTTTATATGCCTTTGGTCTGATATTAAGGGCCTTTTTAAGGGTTTTATGAAAGTCTTTCTGTGATATTCTATCTTCATAAATATAAGGGACTTGCAAGGATCCAATCACTGCTGAACTGGCTGGCTGGATACCCCATCCAAACCAATTATCTCCATCTGTCACCTGTTCTTGTAATCCGCCCGTCATTGTTACAATAATGGGCGTGCCACAAGATAATGATTCTAGAGTGGCTAATCCAAACCCTTCAGCATCAGATATATTAATTGTAAAGTCTGCGGCATTATACATTCCTGCCAACTGCCTACTGTCAATCTTATCGGTTGAAAGCAAAACCTGCCCATCATTAACACCAAGATGATTTATAATATGAGGTAGATCCTGTCCATGAGGATCCCTGGCGTCTGTGTGCATCAAAAGCGTTGCTTTGTCGTGTCCTACTTCGTCAAGAAATTCCTTAAACCACCAAATTAAAGTACCGCTCTGCTTGCGGCGGGCGTTTCTATTGTTCCAAAAGAAAATCGTTTTATTTGGATTCTTCAAGTTTATACTAGAGCCAACCTGAAGTTTTTCTCTTATTTCTTGGCAATGTTGCTTTTCTTGTTCTGTGATAAATTTCTTAAACACATTATCATCTACAGCATGTGGCAGATAGCAAGATGAAACTTCTGGCACCACATCTTTAACGATATCATGAGTAACCTTCGAAATGCACACTACCTCATCAGTTGAACGATAGAACGAACCATTATATACTGGGGCAGGCCAGTTATCCCAAACATGATAATATACCATCGGAATATGCGATCGAACTTCATTTTCAATCTCCCACAGCCAGCCATAAAATCTTGGATCTGTCATAAACCAAAGAACGTCTGGTTTTTCTTTTTGTAGGATAGAGCGGATAATTTCATGATTTCCGTATCCATCGACCGGAAATATTCTCCAGTCTTCACCCCACGGATCAACTTTCTGTGGTCTATAGTCTTTATGTTTCATTGCTCCGCCTAAGCAAATAAAGCTATATTGGCCGGTATTTAATAATGCTTCAATAAAATACCTTGTTTGTGTGCCAACGCCTGAAGGCGATAGCGGATGGTCGGATAAGACCAAAATCTTCTTTTTTTCTGTCATTTATTCCTCATGGACATTCTTTTGTGTGTCTAAACGTACATCGCTCACACGAGAGTCTATTTTTAATGTAACGTTTATTTTTAATATTGTACAATGCTTTGTGCAATAATTTAAGAGCGTTTTCAGTTTTTCTTGGGCCGCTCGTCACTCTAAATAGTTCTACTCTGTTTTTCTTTGCTGTTCTTTTAAGAAGAGCAAAGTGGGTTTCAATATTTTTAGGATCTACATTCATCTTTTGCGCAAAAAAGTGTTTATAAAGCGTAAGTTGGTACGTTGTCATCTTTTCGCTTCGGCGACGAGAGTCCCATCCCCAGCCGCAAGTCTTCCAATCAAAAATATGAACTTTTCCATCTGGTGTCGATACAATCGCGTCAATAAAACCTTTGAACTTATAATCATCTTCACCATCGATAGGCTCATAAAGCTGCAATTCTACTGCTTCGACGTTATATTCTCCGAAGTATTCTTTGACCGCTTCTTCAATTTCTGGAAGTATAGCTTTCCCTTGTCCCACCATATCAGCAACGAGTCGATCATCCACATCCACATCGTCGTCCAGTGAAGCAATACAATCAGAGAAGCTACTAACAAAAAATCCTTCATCGTCAATCTCTTCCTTTAATAGTTTCTTCTCGCAAACAGCATGAATAGCTGTTCCAAATGCTGTAAAAGCATTTCCTTTGAACCCTTTTAGCTTGTCAATGCGCGTAAGTTTATGATAAAACGCGCAAGTATTCCAATCTTTGAGTTCTGAATATGATATATGTGGCAAAATCCCTCCAGATTTATATTATATTATAACCACTTTTTTATTAGTTGTCAAGTTCTTCTGGATCTTGTAATAAAAATATTTTTTTATATAACTCAGGGCTTACTTTTTGAAAAAAGTCATGGGTTTCTGGATGTAGATAAAATTCCGTGAAGCCTGTAGCAAAGTATTCTTTTAATGATGTTGCGGCGTAAGGAGTTAAGAATAAGCCCATCATAATTCCAGACAATTTATCATATCCTATTTTTTGATATAAAAACATATCAAATTCTTTATCATACTCTGAATCCAAAAAAGACGATAAAGGCGCCTTGACACCTTTTTTCCACAACAAATCATGAAGATGCTTTCTCTTTCTTAGAAATTCTTGTTCAATTTTTTTATCACCATAAATAAAATATCCATGCGACTCTTCTAGAGAGTGTGAAATTTCATGAATTAGATCATCATACATATCCATAAAGTCATCTTGAATATTTGAAACAAACAAGGTACCGCCATCATAAAAAGCATTTATGCCGCGCTCATCAAATTCATCAAACCAGCCAATTATAATCATCTCAACTTCAGATAAAAGATGTGAAGGCATTGTAGATTCTAATTTAGAGACCAGCTCTTCAATATCAAGATCTGGATTTTTCAGCGGATCCTTAAAAAATACATGAATCCCTGTTGATGTATAAAAATTAGTCTGTTGTTCCAGAAGCATCTTCTGTTTCTGGTGTATGTAATCTCGTAGCGTCATTTAATCCTAATTGATATCCCCGAAGAAAGTTTTCTTCCGCAAATGCATATACAAACTCTGGAAAATCAGTAGCAAGAACTTCTGCTATCATATTAACAGTAACTTCTTCATTGTCTAATTTTGTTCCAACATATTCTACAAGATAATTCTTAAGTTCTGAATCAGGCTGCACCGGCATTGCCAACATTGGATTTGTGTGTATCTCTCGTTCTGTGGTTATTTTTTGTTCTGACATATAAATTTCTCCTTTAAACTATATCATAAATTATAAGACTTTTGAAGCAAGTGTGGCTAACTCGCTTCTTTCGCCTTTCTTAAAAGTTACATGGCCGGCTATTGGATGCTGCTTAAAGCTTTCAATTGCATGTGCTAGACCATTTGATGTTTCATTAACATAAATATTATCAATCTGTTCAATATCTCCTGTTAATATAATTTTTGTACCATCTCCGATACGCGTAATAATAGTTTTAATCTCATGTTTTGTTAAATTTTGAGCTTCATCAATCACAACAAACGCATTTGCAATTGAGCGGCCTCGAATATAAGTAAGGGCTTCAATTTCAATCTTTCCTTTCTCCATATACATTTCTAAAGATGTACGATCCCCCATAAGAAATTTAAGATTATCTTGAATAGGCATTAACCAGGGAAGCATTTTTTCTTGCATGGTTCCCGGTAGAAAGCCAATATCTTTTCCAAGTGGCTGCACGGGTCGCGAGACAATAAGTCGTGAATAATGATTGTGTTCTTGTCTCATTCCAATTGTTTGTTGTAGGCCTGCAGCAATTGCCATTAAAGTTTTGCCGCTGCCCGCTCTTCCAATCAGAGAAACAATCTTAACATCAGGATTCATCAGCAAGTCCATAGCAAACGCCTGCTCCTTGTTTCTTGAATTGATTTTCCAGTCAGGGAGCTTGTCATGTATAATTTTTTTCAATGGTATATGATGGCTTTTAAAGCGTGCTAGGGCTGTTTTCTTGTCATTAGCATTGGACACCATCATAATAAATTGATTTGGATACCATAGTGTTTGCACTTCGTCCTCTTCAATGAGTATATCTTCTCCCTCATAAAATCGATCGATTATCTGATCATCCACCAAGTGCTCAATAAAGCCGCTGTAAAGTTGGTCGGATGATTCTGCGGCTCTTTCGGTAATATAATCTTCTGCTATCATACCAATGGAATCACAGATGACACGCATATTAATATCACGCGATACAACTATCATCTTTCGATTTGGCTGTTCTTGTTGGACCGCTTTACCAGTTGCAAGAATCGCATGATCAGGAATTCTAATGTCCAAATCGGGAGGAAAAATAGATCCAGATAAACAAGTATAAGACATTACCTTGACGAGGCCTTTTCCTTTACCAAGCCTGACGCCCTTTTGCAAATCGCCCGCTATTCTTAGTTCATCGAGAGTTCTGATTATTCTTCTAGCATTTGCACCAGCAGAATCCTGGCGTTTTTTATGTTTATCTATTTCTTCAAGCACTTTAAGGGGAATGAAAATATCGTTATTGCCAAATTCAAAGATAGAGTTGGCATCCGTTAAATAAACGCTTGTATCTAAAAGATAATTCTTTTTAGCCATTTGATTTAATTAGTTTGATTATATTTGTTTCATATACAAATGTTTCCATCAGATCGGGAAACTTAAATGGTATTTGCCATTCTCTTCTAAGCATATCTGCTTCTTTACGTTTTGTCAAGCGGGCCTTCCATATTATATAGGCCGGATCAAAAGAAGTCTCGCGTTTTATTTTTTGTATTAACTTAACATGAAATGGCGGAATAGCCGGTCCAGCTTCCGATTTTACTAATACTATATCGCCCTCTTTATATTTCATTTTAAATGGAGCGAGTGACTGGGTTCGAACCAGCGACAGCCACGTTGGCAACGTGGGGCTCTACCACTGAGCTACACTCGCATGGAGCCACTTATAGGAGTCGAACCTACGACCTGCTGATTACAAATCAGCTGCTCTGCCAACTGAGCTAAAGTGGCAAACCCGGTTTTTTGTCGCGAACTAGGATGACCGGAAACCCCTGCCTACGTAAGGATCGGCAGCCACCTATCGTTATTAAACCGACGATACAGCGATTTTACTGAACAGTAACTGTGCCAAATTTTGTAGGAACAGAAATTGTCCAAGCATCAATATGCGGCCGTTCGTTAATTAGTTCTGCGACGGGAATTTGTATTTCGGCTGTGAGCGTACAAAATCCTCGCTTATAATCATATTTTTTAACAGACTTATCAATAAAGTCCAATTCGTAAAAATTATCACGAATTGTTTCGCTAATATAGTCCGAAAATGAAAAGCTGCCTCGTTCATAATCTAAAAGATAGTCGTTATGGCGAAGTTCTCCTATAATATTGGTACCAAACGGCGTAGTAGCATTAATACCGGGAGTTGTAATAAGTTCGCTAAATTGTTGAACTACATTTGTTTCAGAAAGAGCAGTTTCTACTTCGTCTTCATTCATAAGAAATACATCGGCGCCTTCGCTATACGTAAGTGTAGCTATAGCATCGGACTCAAGATGCAAGCTTTGTAATTTTTCTATAAATGACATTTTATTTATTGCTTCTGCAGGGATTCGAAAACAACCTTCATGTCGCTTGTGATCCTATCGCGGAAAGTTTCAATTTCATACTTTAAAGAATTGATTTCATCTACCAGTTGGCTGACTCTTGAGCGAAGCTTAGAGAGTTCCTGTGATTGCTGACTTACCTTTTCTTTTAGTTGTTTTGTTGTTCTTGTTTCAGTTGATGTGGGTGACATTTTTTTCTCCTTTTTAAACGTACACAAATCTTTCAATTTTTTAAACATTTCTCGATCCAAACTACGGTGTATTGATTCCTAGTTGGAGGTGAAATATTATTTGTTGTATTTTCAGTAATATCCATAGGAATAAGGCAAGACTTCAAAATTCTTATTGCTATTTTAGTACCACCGCTAATCCATGGTACCGTTTGCGCTTCACAATTTTCCTTTATTAAGACTTTTTCATGTGAAGGGTACCAAAAATTATTATGTCCGATTTCGGACGTATAGCATATTGTATTTTTTTCGATTTTCATATTTTTCCTGGCTTATGGTCTATAATATAACTGATTTATAAATATATGTCAAGGATTATCTATCAGAATGTTTTGCTCTTGCTCTAATGGGGGCCGACTCGAAAGTTCTAGAATTTTTTACTAAATCTGATGAGCTGGCCATCTTTTTATCTCCTCCAACACCCCATAATAATTTAATTTCCATTTCATTACAAACATCAACTTCGGGAGTATTAGTTCTTCCTCGATCGCCTCCATTCGCAAAAAAGTCTGGCTTAATGCGTCGGATTGCTTCACATACAGTACCATCGGTATCATCTACCGAGTCTACTAAAATCACGCCTTTAATTGCGTTAAGGATCTCGGCGCGCTGAGCAAAAGTCATGAATACAAAGCCTTTCTTACGAAATAGCCAATCATCTGAATTTGCTACAACTACAACTTCTCCAAAATTAGCTGCGTCCCTAATCATCCGAATATGACCAGCGTGAACAGGATCAAAGCCTCCAGATACCATTACTGTTGGTTTCTTTGATTTTTCATCACTATGTCTTTTATCATTTTTATCATACATTTTATTATGAACTGGCATTTCTATTTTCCTTTCTTTAAATCCGGGAAGTACCTCTTTACTTTAAATTGTGAGCCTCCAGGGCCACACCGACGAACTTTTACTTCCAAAAGTCCTGTATCATCATTATCTAACATTACACAGCGCAATTCGTTTGCATCTGCATATCTGTCGAAAATTCTAACCTTTTGCCATTTTTTTGGTGTTTTTTCCATTACTTCTTGCTCTTCTTCTTATTTCCACGTTTCTTTGAACCGACTTTTCGGCGGCGCCGAAATTTTCGCATTGGTGCTTTTCTACTCATTTATTCTCCTTATAACTCTTTTGAGTAATTAAAATTTACAAAATCATCATCATAAAAATCACAGACTATCTTATAAGTTTCTTTGTTTTTATAATATTCTTGATATGGTTTTCTTTTCTTTTTTCTCTTGTTTAAGTGAGGTAGTTCAATATCAGTACTTTGTCCTATAAAAGTTTCTACAAAGTGTTGAAATCCTTGTTCTATGGTTTCAAATTTATATCTATAGTGCAAAACTTCTTCGGATGATCGAACAAATAGTGTTTGACATTGCCACATCAATGCGTGTCTGGCAGCTATAGCATCAGGATCTAATCGATTAATTTTATCTGCAGTCTCAAGAAAATAAAAATAATTATATGGAGTTATTAACGGCAAAAATTCATTAACAAAATTATCAAAGGTGTCAAAAATTTCAGGAAGCTTAACTTTCTCGATTTCAACAACATAATGATAAGCAGAAACCAATCTATCAAAAGGATTTCTAACAAAATATACTAAAGGTAAATTTTTGTTAATATCAAATTTGGTACCCAATTCATCTTCGCCACTTGTTATGATCTCGTTTATAGTAAGATGACTGCCCGTTTCTCCAATAATATTTTTTACTGATGTCCCTCCGGTTTTTGGTATATGAATAAAAATAAATTCTTTTTTTAAGTCATTGCCAACCTTTATTAAACTCATTTATTCTCCCGGTATAACAAAAGGTGATGGTATAACACTCTCTTTCTGTTCGCAGTCACACCCAAACACAGAAACTGAATCCATACGATTGCCATTGGAACTACATGATGTCTCACATTGTTTAATAACCTCTTCGTCTACTTGACAAGAGTTCACAAACACAATTATAATCACCGTCGCACAGATGTAAAGTATTCCCTTAGCAATAAATGATAAATCTAATGACGCTAAGGGATCTGGAGGCTCTGGCGGTCTTCTATTTGATCTGTCGTAGTCTGATGTATCGCCCAGTGGCCTCGTCGTAGATGAGTCGTTGTTTGGATATCTCGTCAATTACGTGCTCTCTAAAAATATTATTAATAGGCTCTTCGCTCAACTCAGCTTCTCTTTCAGCCTTGTAGTCTCTTTGTGCCTGATCCAATAAACATTGTACCTTATGATTGAGTTCTTGTGTTCTATATTTTTCG
>Ga0208011_1000016_pt1 | contig 108230 bp, 93 predicted proteins | sample 7_EtaG_FD_184080 | JGI IMG/M metagenome (GOLD analysis project Ga0208011, IMG submission 184080) | Marine viral communities from the Subarctic Pacific Ocean - 7_ETSP_OMZ_AT15161 metaG (SPAdes) (version 2) | ecosystem: Environmental > Aquatic > Marine > Oceanic | place: Pacific Ocean | collected...
CCAGCTGGTACCGGATGTCTTGGCACTTCCGTACTCCTTCCCGCCGGAGCCTTGCACGACTTCATAGGTATTTGGTTTGCGGGTCCCGCAGTTGATATACACTATTCTAAAAAGACTGTATTGCCCGGCGCCGGCGCGCTGGGCGCTGGCGTCACCGGGGAGATTATTTTTCAAAGCCTTCCACTGTCCAAGATGATCGCATATCCAATCATCTTTATTCCCTATTGCAAAGTTGTAAGCCGTTTCAACTGCAAGATCTTGTTTCGTCTTTCCACCGCTTGCAGGGGACATGTCTCCAAGGGTGTTGTACACAGCCTTGGAGGTCAATCCATAGGAATCTGGATAGCAATTGTTTGTCCACTTTGTAGAAGACATGGAGAACCAAGAATATTGGAATTCTCCCCAGATTCCTGATATTGGTGCTGTCCAGCCGTCTCTTGACCATGCCGAATAGTCAAAATTATCGCCCTCGGGCGCCCAGATGTATGACGCAGCAACACCGTTTTTGGTTGCAAAAAACGGTTTGTTTACGAGGGGTTCGACCGAGGCTTCGTACCATCGCCATCGCCAACCTTTGTAATTCTCTGCATCGCACCCGAAGGCGCCGGGATCGAGCCTGACAGCTTTGGACTGCGGCTTGTAGCATCCCCAAATATGTTGGCTATAGTTGGTCCCGTGGTGAGCCACAGTGGTAGCGAGGAGAGTAGACATTGCCTTCTGGACCGCTTCCGCTCTCGTCTTTAAGTTGTTGCCGTTTTTAACCATCCAATTCTTCCACTCATCGGCATCTTTGTTCATTGCATTGGCGGCTTCGGCTATAGTCTTATACTTATTTAACGGTCCGCATTCGATATCACATCCCATAGCTTTATGCTCCTAAAATTTCCAAAGCTTCTGAAATATCGAGTGGAATTCTTATAACATCTCCTGGAAAGATGTCTGCTTCGGTGGGATATCCATTCCACCATGCTATAACCCACCAATATCTAACATCGCTGTAATACTGCTGTGCCAGCTGGTAAAATCTGTCTCCATAGCTCCATATAAGTGTCGTTGTTCTAGCCCTAGCTCTATCTGACACCGAAGGATGCCTCATAACAGGTGTTCCATAGTGGAGGGCGTTTTTTATCCCTCTCTTTTTTTTAAGGAACCGGTAGTGTTCCGTGTCGTTGAAAAATAATTTAGTATCTATGTATCTAGGCATTTTGAATTCCTTTTATAATTTTAATCAACCCAATCGATCCAGGCGATGTTTCGGACCAGCCACTCTTGCGAAGAACCGTGCGCGCTGTCCAGCTTTTCTTCAAAATTGGCGGTGCGCTCTTCCATCCGCTGCCCAAATGTGGTCTCTTTGCGGTTTTCTTTCCTGTCGGCGCGTCTTGTTCCCATTCGACCAAGAAGTGTTTGTGCCTTCGCGGCCGCTTCGTCCTCGGCTTGTTGATCAGAAAGGGCTTTAACGCGGCCCTTTTCCGCGGCTTCTTGGTATTTGCGCGCTTCATGGCGCGCCTCACTGTTATAAGTTACCGTTTCTGAAAAATCTCGACTAGGGGCTGCATATTTTAGGTCGCCAGGATGGGATATCCCGTAAGGACCCGACATATTTTGCTGCCAGTAATTATCCCAGCCGCGCGGTGTCTCGTGGATTACGTCAAACGATAATGAAACTTCTATAACTTTAGGCAAAATAGTGCCTTTCGAAAATTCTATAACGCCGGCGTCTGGTTTTTCTAAATTATGATTAATAGTTAAACTGGTGATAATTCCTAGGGCGCCACTGCCGGCATTATTGGTGGTGCCTGATTCTTTAAGTTCTTCAAATGTACGTCCGGACGATGCGGCGCGCTCTCTACCGGAGAGCTTTTCGAATTCCTCCTTGTTCTCTTTTTGGTACTTTAAAAAGCCAGAATATAGTGCTTTTTGGCTCATTAAAAGGTTCACAACTTTAAGACGAATTAGCGGCGATTGCGCAATCGTTTGCGCTGCTCCGACTTGTGTATAATTTGGATACAGCATGTCGCTTAAAAGCCCAACTTTATATAAGTTCTCATATGCTTCGCTTTCTGAAGCTGCCGGTATATTAAAGTTTAACGTAATCGATCTGCCTGTGGATTTGAAGGAGTGGATGGGATCCACTCTACCAAACACATGCTCAGAGGCCCAATCAGACTTATAGGTCTCATTAAAAGAGGTTACAAACGCTTTGAAGTATACTTGCATTTTAGACGGCACATGTTGAATCGACAATACATATCTAGTTTTATTAGCATATGCATCACTTGCATCTGCATATTGTGGTCGGAATTTAGTTATTCTATTGTGTGCGGTTTGCGACTTTATCTCGGTGCCGTTAACTTCGTCAAAAGTTTTAACCTTTTTAAGATAGCCGTCGATCGATTCAATCTTTCTAAATTTGTTTGCGTCGAAGTCCGTCGCGAGTACTCCCGCCACCGAGCCGGGTATTTCATCGCTATATCCCATTGTTTGTTTTCTCCTTCATTTATGTCTCTCCATAAAGCATTTGTCTTCCCTTATTGCCTTGGACCTCAATTACCGCCTCTCCAAACTTTTCTTTGTCTAATTTTAGTTCTATGGGAATTGTAATTTTTCTAGCTTTTTCTGGGCGCGCGTCTCTCGGTCCACCGCCTCCGGGTCCACCACCACCACCTCCAGGGCTAGCTCTAAAGCCGACTGCTTCTGCCGCTTTAAGTGCTTTGGTTGAAGTGTTTAACAGTGCCTTCATAGCTACAAGTTTTACAAGGTTTATCGAATTAATACTTGTAGCAATATTTTTAAAGGAAGTCTCGATTGGTCCTAGTCCGTATTTATCTATCTCTTTAACTTGTCCAAGAATTTCGCCAAGAGCAATTGCTGCTGGACCCATGTTAACTGCCGAAGTTTCTAATTTCTCAAAAACTCTTCCCAAGTTCCAGACACCCATTAACGCCAATGGGTTACCCATTAAGGTAAGCGCCGCGGCTAAAGATATAACTCCTAGCGCAAAAACCTGAAGTGCGCCGGCGAATGTAACAAATGCGGCGGCGCTTCCTGGGTTTACAGCTTTGACTAACTCTGCCATACCTAACGCGGCGATACCAACGCCGGCGCCCATCAAGAATAAGGCGGCGCCGAGAGCAAGAATAATCGGATAAGTTACTGCTGCTGCAGGTGCCATTGTCAGCATCATATACGTAAAGCCTAACATGGCGGCGCCGATTAACACAAGAGCAACACTTACTCCAATCATCTGATCGACACTTAAAAGAGCAAACGATTCAGCTAATTTTGAAACTCCCCAAGCAGCCAAGCCCAAGCCAGCGCCCATCATTAATACTGCAGCTCCAACTGCTAAAATTACCGGCACTGATTTTGACATTGCTGCTAAGTTTCTCATTCCAGCGTTACCCATTAAATTGGCGGAAAGTGCTGCGCTTCTTTCAACTGCAGCTTTGGCTGATATGACACCTGTGAGAAGTATAGTCAAAGTCTTGTACGCAACCCAGCCAGCAAGAAAGGCTGGCCAATTTGCTAGCATGTAGCCAATATAGCCCATTACTGTTTTTATTGGATCTATGAAGCCCTTAACCGAAGTCTCAAGCTCTTTAAATGCGTTATCGTTGCTGAGAACTGCATCTGCCCATTCGTGAAATTTATCTAAAACCGGCAGCAAGAGAGGCGTTAATTTAGCTATAATAGTTTGAAACTTTTCTTGTAATGTCGCCATTTGCTGCTGTTTCTTTGCCATCTCTTCATAGTCTGCGGATGTTTTTCCTATTTCTCCACCAAGGGTACTCATATCGCCCGACATCATCATAGCTAATTCACTGACGTCACTTAGACCTAAAGAATCGGCATAGAACTTGCGCTGGTAGTACGACATGTCGTCAAAAGATAATCCAGCATTTAAGAGAGAGTCTCGGAGCATTTCAAAACGCTCTACTGGATCGGTTGCTGTCATCAGATCCATTGCATTTACAAAGTTTCCACCCAAAGCAGCGTTAAGTTTACCAGCTTGAGTTGCGGCGCCTTCAAATGTATCAAACTTATCGGTCATTTGCAACAATTTGCCCATTTCCAAACCAGTGATTTTAGAAACTCTTGCCAGATCTTTGAAAGCCTTTTCTCCATCTTTGCCTAGCTTAGCTAAACTGCCGCCAAACTTGGCATAGTCAGAAGCCAACTGCTTAGGAGGTACCCCTAAATCAATCGCTGTCGCTGTCAGTTCTCTCATTGTTTCAGCTGCTTCTCTGGGACCCTGACCCATTACCTTTGTAGCAAGTTCCATTCCTTTAGCGGCATCCTGAACAGCAACTCCATATTTGCTCAGCATTGTTACAGTGTCACCTATCTCGGCGCGCTGTTCAGCGCTGAGCATAGTGAAAGTGCTCATGCCCGAATATAGCCCTTCCCAGGCGGCAGAGGTTTCCTTTATGCTTGCAGTAAATTCTCTAGTTCGTGTATAAGAACGAGCTACTTCGTTTCCAAATTCACGGTTAGCGCCCGTTGCTCTTTGAAACGCAGTGCGCATTCCATCAATCTCAAACATAAGACCGATTATATTATTGATAAATCCAGTAATAATTCCACCAGCCAAAGCACCAAGAAACGGCATCACGCCCTTTGCGCCGGCTTCTTTAAAAGTCTTGCCAATGGCTGCTATTTTTTTAACGTTAAAAAGAGGGTGTGTTTTATAAACAGACATGCTGCCAGAAATGCTGTCGTTCATTCCTTCAATTTTCTTAATTGCCGCATCGCGCGCGGCGTTTGATCTTTTTAGAGCATTTGCTTCTTGCTCAGCAATTCGGACTTTCTCTCTGAGAGCTGCGAGTTCTTCTTCAGTGGCATCAGCTTCTGACTGTCTTAAAGTCAGCTTCATTTGTGCGACACGAACCTCTTGATCTGCAATTTGTTGTCGCGAGCGATCGCTCTTTTCCATGCTTTGAAGGCGCGCAAGATATTCTTCGGCATTCGACACGTCTTCGGCTGTAATCACTCTGGCGCCAGCAGGCGCAAAACCACCACCGCCGCCGCCTGCTCCACCAGGAGCGGCCGCAAAACCATCGACAATTCCCTGCGCTACCGCAGCTTGTATTTCTTCTAATGAAAATTCAGCCATTGATCGTAAACACCTATACTAGTACTAAAAATAAATAGTTTCATAAAAAAAAGCAAGACAGAATCATCTTGCTTTATTGCTGGTGCTATATGGCGCATTTGGAGGGAGCGATGGCTGATTTTGAGCGGTTAAAGTTTGAGATTTTGAGGAACCGGAACCTTTGCTTGCATTCTCTATGGCTTCCCTTTCTTCATCTAGTTGTTTAACGAGCCTTAGAACAAACCACTTTCTTAGCCCAATTGGCAAGCTATATGCTTCACTAAAGCTCCATCCGCCAGCATATTTTAAATAGAAGAATTGTTCATATACATCTTCCATATATTCATCGGTCAGGCCAAAAAAAGTCCGCCGTAAGCGGCACCTCCATTTGCTCTTCGTGATCACAACTTTCACAAGCAAAATGCTGTGTTAAGTCAATATCTGGAGCCACCTGCTTATATGCTAATCTAACGTGTCTAGCGTCCATAGAAGGAATGTTCTCAATAGTGTAGTTAATCGCCTCTGGAGTACTATTTCCATTAACGGAAACCAGTGTGCTTCTTAAATGTCTTGTCACTGCGCGTTCGTGCTGGTTTCTGTTTTTTCGATCTGCTTCAACGCCTGCAAGAAAAGACTTTTCTGATTTTCCAGTTAGTAGGCGAAAAGTTATGTTTAACTTAGTCTTGGGTAACTGAGTGGTAAAAGTGCCGTCTTGATTATTAGTAACCTCAAGCCCCTCTTCAAACTCTCCATGATATACATGCGCATGATTTAAGTCGAATTTATATTTCTGCACAGCATTGCAGCTTGGACAAGCAACTGATGTATCATATTCGTTACCATATCCAGAAACTCTAGCTGCAATAATGATCGCATTTCTATCACCAACCAGCAAGTTATCTGTCGTAATTCTTTTATCAACAATTACATTTGATAATACTCTATCTAGCGCTACTCCTTTCTTAAGCAAGGTTCTGGAAGTTAGAATATCCTCTTCCTTAGCGGTCATTTGTCTGACTTCAATGCTATCTTCTCCGCGAAGCGGATGATCTTCGGGATAAAATTTACCCTGCGAGGGCAACTCTACAAATTCAGTAGGCACCACAAATGAAAAACCGCCCCCATCGTCGTGATGCTTTTGAGGGGGTGCGTCCGTGTTAGGATGTTGTGACCCTACACGATTCTTATTTCTTGACAATATACACCTCTTGTTATGTTATATTATAGTATAAATTTAGCTTTCTGTTAAGAGCTTTCTGTTAAGCCGAAAAATTCTGTTCCGCCTGCGCCGGCAACGGCGACGGAAGGATTAGCGGTCTCTACGCGAGCCCAATCGTACCTAAGCCCAATCGTCATCTCGGTAATATCATCGCTTCCATATTCCAGATCGCCATACTTAACTTCTGTAATAAAGGCATTCCAAAGAGTCCATGTTTCAAGTTTGGCTCCGTTAGAGTCCAGCTGTGAAATTGTTACTGTGCCCAGAGCACTGGTGGCTTTTGCTTTTGAGATTGTCGAAAGCTGATTTGGGTTTGCAGGAGGAGCATAGCCAGACTGAACAATAATATCAGAAAGAGTAGCAGACATGTCTGGCGAGACAGGATCAACCAAAGTTATAGAGACCTCTTCCCATGTTACGGCGCCAGGATAATGAAATTTGTGATTTAAATATGAATGCTCAGTGCTTTCAACTTTAAACGAAGGCTTCCCGGCTGTTTTTGCGTACCAAAGCTGGGCGCCGCCCTGTGCAGCTTGAATGCCTTGAAATTCTACTATAAATCTAAATTTCCTTTTAGGATCTTTAAGTGTTGTGTCTTCACCAAAATTTGTTGACCAGAATGCCATAATTTATAACTCCTCTTATATATTTAATTAGTGTTGTGGGACAAAAAAGCTTGTCCCTTGCTTTTTTTAATCATCGAAAGAAGCACCCGAAGAAGCAATCACAAAGTCAATAGCAATGAACTCAATCGCCCTTGCTGGCTTAACCATGATCTTTGCATACAGAATGTTCTGATCAATCAAATCTGGGGTTGTAGTGGAATCATCGAGAATTAACTTGTATTCAGTGATACCAAATCTTGTTTGAACATTCGCAAGGAATGGCTCAACTAATCCCTTAAAGCGAGTCCAAGTTGCATCGACATTCTGCTCAAAGAGAACCTGAGTAGAAAGAATGGAAATCTGCTTCTTCATGAAGATAACCAACCTTCTAACATTAATTCTATCTAGAGCGCTCTGGCGATCTTGAAGTGTCTTTTGTCCGAATACCACAATCCCTGTTGAAGGAAAAGAGGCGATTGGATTAATGTTATACTCATAAAGAGTATCTCTCTGCTTGGAAGTTAATCTTTCTGTAATTCCAGTAACTGGGATTCCTGCGGCTCCTTCAGTTAGTCCACCACGATTGAAGCCAGCCGGTGCAAACCAAACTTCAGAAGCAGCCTGCGAACTTGCCATAACGCCAAGCATCGCAACACTAGGCGGTACCCAGATAAGCTGTCCGGAAGGATTATCGCGGGTTTGGACCCATGGATAGAAAGTGCACCCATAGCTTGAATCAATTCTTCTATCTCGGAGAGCCGTTGAGGCGTTTTGCGGAGTTGTGCCGATTCTATCTGCTTTAGTGCTCTTATAAGCTTCATGACTTGGAATATATACATCAGCAAGGTCAATAACAGCTAGTGCATCTGCACGATCCTCGCAAACATCAACCATGTGACCGGTTAAAGCATCGAGAGTAAGCCCTGGAGCAGCTAAAACATTCATGTCCAGCAGTTCAGGATCTGCAACGGTGTCAATTGCACGAAGCCATGTCGCATATGCATAGTTTGTCGTCTCGGTTGCGCCGGCCATTCCAGCGTTGTAATAGGGGTCTGGTGCCTTAATATTTTCTCCATCGTGTCCACCAAAGAATGGGGCGACAAAGCTATCCATTCCAGCATTTAGCAGGGTTGTGTAGCTTCCGCCAGCACTAACAGAAGCCTCACGTGCACGGGAACCAGAAGCGTAATAATATCCGTTGGTAACATCGGCATTTAGCTGAATATCATCCATTGTGAACACATAAGACCAAGGATCAATGCCGGCGCCCCAAGAAACTGAAGTTGGATCGTCAGAAATATCGGCAGTCAATCTTCTATGGAAGTCTTCAATTCCTAAGCGACCTCCCCTTGTGCTAGTTTCTGTTCTTCTGCTAGCCATACCAAACGATGCCTTTGTAGCATCAGAAAGCCCGCCATCAGAAGCCGAAACTCTAAGCGGAGCGTATGGAAATGATAAAGAAGCTGTCAAGTTCCAGGCTGCAGCTGTCGCAGACCATGGTCCATGACCGCCCATATCCTTAGCGCCAAAGAGAATGGAGCCAGAAGAGCCGATTGCTGAGGAGTCTGGGTACAAAAAGGATCCACCGCTAACATAAGCCTGATTAAAGGCAACCCGACCGGAGCCGGCGGAAGACTCGCTATCGGAGTCTGTAACGTAGATAGCTGTTGTAGAATTGAAGGTATCTGATATGTGCTCCGTTGTAAGACTAGCCAGACCAGAAAGGCGTGGAGGACCAAAATATCCGAATGGAAGTGTCTTTGCGGGAGTACCTCCAGCAGCAACCTTTTCGTTCATCTCAATACGAACATACTTCGACATATTATCATATTCGCCGTAGCTCTTAACGCGCCTGTTCGTGTTGTCCCATTTTGTATATTTATCACCAATTTTACGCTCAATATAATTTGGAGAAGTTGGATCTAAACTTAAATTGTCAAATCTCTCTAGAACTTGTGGGTTTGAATCAGTGTCGGTAAGCTTTCTAATAACCACCGAGAAAGTTCCATAGTCATCCACCAAGGAGGTCGACTGACGGATTCTTTCAACACCCACCTTGCAGTTCTTGTGCAGCCATTCTCCATGCCCGCGACCAATAAGACGGAAAAGCTTCTGCTTGTTGAAGGGGACGTTATCAGCTGCAGAGCCAAAATCTTGTCCAATAAACCAGCCTGCAACTGCATCCTGAAATCCTGCCACAGTGCCCACTTGCTGCATTTTAGCAGGACCAACAGTGAAAGACGAACTACCAAGAGGCAAGACAAAACCCAGCTTGGCTTGTGTGTCAAGACTGTTCCATCTTAAGTGTTGTTCAAATGTTTCGCCAAGCCAGTAGCTCTTATAAGAAGCAGATGGATAAAAATCGCCTCTTGTAGAAGCTAACTGAGGATTTGTATTAAACTTGTTTCTGATGAACGTATCAGCGCCATCGTCAAATCCAAACCTAATGTTTTCAGTGGTCTCAGCCCCATCTGTTTGTGTAATAAGCGAAACAGTAAACAGGTTGTCTGAGTCTGTTCCAATCACAGCGCCGTAAGAAGCCGTAGCACTACGACCAGTATCGCCGCGCGTCTCGGTGGCGGTGTCGTGGGTATTGCCGGGTCCACCATAAAGCGCGCCACTCAACTTAACGTGAGAGCCAGAGTCTACATACCAAACAGCAGCTAAGCTGGCTGTTCCCAAAAGGGATGTCGCTGCTGAACTCGATGCAATAACGAATAGACCATAAGCGCCGCCATTTGCATGGGTTGCCTCTGCGGGAGTATTAGTTGTGACCCACCCAGAATAGCCCGAAGTTGCGTCGGGACTTTCAGTACCTAGTAATCGGATATATGTAAGAGGAGCGACATTTGCATTTAGGAAAGCTTTTGCAGCATATGTTCCGTACATGGGGGACTGATAGTTACCATAACGGTATACGTCTCCTCCTCCGTTACCGGGGACTGTGCCACCAAATACTTCTACAAACTCTTCATAAGACTGTACTTTAATCGGCGTTAAAGCCATTCCTTGGGGTGCACGACCTACTACTACAGGACCGATAGCGTCTGCAGACTTGGGCAGAAATGAATTATCAATCTCGTTGATAAACACTCCAGGAGATACAAATTTAAAACTCTGTGATGACATATTGTTTTCCTCTTATTAAAATTCACGCAAATGATGCTGCAATCATACATTAAATAGTATTTTCAGTCTCAAAAAGCTGTTCAGGAACTATAAAAAACCCATCTTTCACTTCAGGATGTCATTAAATATATTTGGGACACCGGGAGGAGCTATAGATTCCTGCGGAAAAGTTACCTCCACAACATTCTCATCTAAACGAACTATTGGTCGATCGTCGCTTTCTCCCTCTCCAATTAGGTACCCTAATATCTTAATGGTTATCTCACTTGTAAATAGTCTTGTCTCTTCGCCCATGGAACTAACATTGTTGCTGTGTGTAAAACCCTGTTCAATAAAGCCCTCATATATATGGCCGTTTCTACGCATGGTAAACGCATTAATCTGCCCAGTGCGTGTTATAAATGGCTGCATTAATTCGTTAATTTGCTGCTGATACTCTGTTCTTATGGTGATTTTATATTCGAGATCAACATACACCGGAATTGGAATTGATAAAAATTGAATTACTACTTTCTTATTAATTCTTGGATAGTGCCTTTGTAACTTCTGTCCAACATTATTTCTAGTGCCAGTCGCAACAGCAAAATTTTTAGTTTTATCTTGCACTATCCTTTTTGCAATTGTAAAGCGTCCGGAGCGTCCGTTTTTGTCTTTAGAAAATAGATTGGCTTGAAATGTGCCTTTTCTGGCAGGATCCTTGGTGATGCCTGTTCGCTCAACACTAATAAGGGGCAGAATTAAGGAGCCGGCGCCGTCTCTTAAATCCTTGTCGTGCTTAAGTTGATATGCCCTTTCTGGTGCTTGCCACAAAACGGGCGCTTTTTTAAAACCCGAACTGGTTGTGGTAGTTAAGTTTAAGTCTTCTTTTATCCACGACATCAGCGCATAATCAATACTCTCAATTGATGAGCCCAGCATTCCAATTTCTTGTAAAGTAAAATTTGTACTTCCAGAAGGAAGCATAGCAAAATCAAAATTATCAGGTAGCATCGAATAGTCCCTTTCTTGCCCTCTTGCAAGTTGCTGAGATCTCAAGTTCCTTCTTGGCTTGTCCAAAGAGAAGCTTTGGCTCGCTTAACTTGATTATCTCATAATAATGGTCCCCATACAAAATAAAATCGCCTTCTCTCACAAATAGATCCTGATCTTCTGTCAATCTACGTCTGTGAAAATGAACTTGAATCTCCCAAGTTCTGTCAACGCCGAAGCCATCCATATATGCTGTTTCATCGAGCATCCACTCTATTAGCGCGTAAACTCTAACTGGAGGTAAGTATGTTTTTTCAATTGCTTCCCCGTATAGTTCGTGAAATTGCGTTGTTTTCAAATCAATAGAATAATAGAGAATTTGCTGTCCGATGACTTTTTCAATAAGCTCATCATTAACTTGTTTTACTAAATCTCGTTCTTTTTTGCCAAGAAATAGTGGAGGAGGAGGCAGTTCTGGTTGTTTCCATTCGTTTCCCATATCTTATTTACCCCACAAATATCGGCAATGGAGTAATCTTTATCACATTTGCAGATGCATCGGCGATCTCCTGATCCTGTTTAGCAAGAGCAACGTATTCGGTCTCTTTCAAGATTTCCATAAGCTTGTCCCTCAATTGTGTTTGCTCCTCTTTTGCTTGAGAAAGCAACTCAGAGTGGTTTAAAGTTACACTTTCTCCTGGGATCGGAATTGTTGTAAACTTACCGCGAATTTGCCCAAGCATCTCTTTACAAAGCGCTAGTGCATATTTTCGGATCCATTGTTTGCCTATTGCGTTAATTCGATCATATGGAATGTTGTCGAACGGCAATGTATTTAAATTATTGATTCCTTTTACTCCAGACCTATAGTCATCATTCTCTTCCCAGGGATCAGTATCAATATAGAACCTAAACCAAACACGATCTAAGCCACCATAATCCCAGTAACTTGGATCGGGATAAAGCCTTAGCCTATTGTTAATTATTTCAAATGAATAATGCGATGTGCGAGTAAATAACGAATCTTCATACATAATTGCTTGCATTTTATTCTGCCAAGCTGGCACTACTTCAAATGTTGAATCGTCCGCATACTGTCCATAAGTTGAGTAGTTTCCAACCGTTCCTATGCCGCCATAATACCCATAGAAGCGCCATATCGAGGCAGGAGACTTATAAAAAACTTGCGTCACAAAAATACGGCTATCTGAGACTTTTCCAGCGTAATCAACCGCATTTCCGGCAGTATCCACGCCGCTATCACTGGCTGTCTCGACAATACTTTGCAAATCATAATCCTGTTTAGCCGTGCTGGGGGCAAACGAGGCCGAATACTGCCTTAGAGTGCCGCCAAATCCGCCAACTTCGGCTGCAGCATCGCCAACACGACGAGAATAGCCTAATGTGTGCCTAGGATAGCGTAATTGTACGTAAGAGCCACTTAATCCGTCGCCGCCTACAAATTGACCATTATGGTCAAAGGCGCCAGTTGTCTCGCCTAAGACATTTGACAAAACATTCTTGCCTTGGTGCAAATTAAAGATATATGAGTATTCCAGCACAGCCTCTTCATAGGCAGCATAAACATTAGAAACCGTTAACTCAATATCAACGACATCTCCACCAAGTTTTCTATAAACATAAGATACTTGATCAGATGCACCGCTAATGAAGTCATATGAGCCGGTATACATACCGAAAACAACACCATCTTTAACGTCATCTCCGCTACCATCTGCAAGGTTTCCGGTTGCTGGTAGTATAATGGCGCTAGTTGTCGATTTTGGGGTCAAATCAGTGGGCATAAATCATCCTCCTACGGTAATTAGTTTTGATTGCTATTGATCTCATGATAAAACTAAAAATCTCAAAAATTTACCGGCGAAAAAATCTGGGAAACTATCATTTTTGATTATTAATTTCAAAATAAAAAACCCCGCCCTTTTAAAGGCGAGGTCTTATTATTAAAAAGAGCTTTTAGCTTTTGGCGCCCTTAGCTGCTCCCTTAGCTTTGGGTGCTGCCTTCTTGGCTGCTCCTTTTGCCTTGGGTGCTGCCTTTTTAGGGGCTTGTCTTACTTTGGCCCATGGAAATAATCTCATTTTTTCACCTTATCCTTTTTTAGTTTGTTTTTTGTTTTATCTTTCCATACAACATCTGATATAGTCAACGCTTACTGTGTTAGCAGCACCCTCTCGGGCTGCAACGCTGATGTAAGGAAAGACAATTGTTCCGTCAGGAAAGCCAGTAGTTCCTCTACCAACAGTAGCCTTTAAAGAGCCGTTGACATAAGCTTTTATATCAGGTCCGCTGAAGTAAAAACTAAGAGTCATGTATGTGTCATCTACTACTGTGTGGCTGAGCGATGTGGCGGTCTCGTTATCGTCCTCAGCTGTTAAAAGCGTGAGAACTTCGGAAGCGGCGCCATCGGCAACGTAAAATCCGCATGCATCTTCAATATCAGCACCGTCTGCATCAGTTTCTTCGGAGCCGGCGGCTGAACCAAGACCGATAAAGAAACCAGTACCAGAAATATCACTAGTTTTAATTCTACATTCCCACCAAATATTTCTTGCCGTTGAAGAACTTGTATCGAACTTAAAGCAATGGTTGATTGCTGTCATAAATGTTGCCTCGTTATCACCCGTGCCATGAAGAATTTCAAGAATACCGCCGGGGAGCGCGGCATCAATAGTGATTGTATCGCTCGTTCCGGTCGACACATTGGTACGCCAAACAATGTTATCGATGGCAGTTGCTTGCGCCAAAGACTCACCAGCACCTACTCCTGTTGAGCCGTTTGCAACCAGGAAGTCGTCCATAAATCCCCAGTACTTTGCGGGCTGTAGCTCCCATGCAGGCATATCAAAGCCTGTCTTTCCTGATCTATCGCCGGTAGTATCGGCTGAGAGTGCGTTCATTCTTTTAAGAACGGTCTCAAGGCGCTTAGCACCTAATCTTCTATTTCCCATAATTTAATTTCTCCTTTTATTATGTTATTGCAATAACTTGATTTTACTCAATGATTCTATTCCAGCCACTTCGAAATAGGGTCTTTCTGTGGGCAGTGGCCTCGCCCAAAGGAGAATAATCTCAAGTCACTAATAAATAGCACCAACAAATAGAAAACTCCCACCTAAGTTGCCCTAGGTGGGAGTTTGAGTATCTAACTTAGTTAGACTTGTCTATTATAGACCAGCCTCACCAATGAGTCCGCGAACGATAACGAGACCGTACATATCAGGACGAACCATCTTCTTGGCATAACGAGTCATGACTCCCTTACGGGGCACGAAGTCCTCTGGTCCAAAGATGGTAGGTGTGGTCTGCAGTGGTACGTAAGGTGCGTACACATATCCGCTTTCAAGGAAAGAGGATCCGCGACGACCAACGAGAACCACGTTGCGCAGGAAGTAGGGGTCAACAATAACGTCATACTTCTTGCTCAAGGAACCAGCCTTGACAGCACCAACAGAGCCCTTGGCATCATCCATTGCGACACTTGCACGGAAACCGGAAGTGAACTCAAGGATGTTAGCAACCTCTGGGGAAACCACCAAGAAGTTAGCTCCACCACGAAGAGTCTTTCTGTGGATCTGGGCAGAAACATCGTTAATTGTCTCAACGAGAGTCTCATACCACTCGCTAACCGTACCAGTGAAGTCGGGAGCAGCAGAGCTAGCACCGATTTCTGCACCAGTAACGCGGTTCACGAACAGACCTGGAGAACGAGACCAGTAGTAAGTAGCTGCTGTAGCACCATTCACAAGGTCAGCAAGGACCTCGCGATCGATTTCGAGAGCAATCTGCTCCGAAAGGATGCTTGTAAGCTCGACCTCCGCATCAAGGTTGTGGTAGGCATTAAGATCTTGTCCTAATTCCGGCGTCCACTTAGCCTTGAGCTTCTTGGTCTGAGCGGTAACAGCAATGCTATCCACCTTGATGTCGATCTCAGGGATGAATTCGTTGGATTCAAGTCCCCAGGATGTAGCACCAACAACCGCACCAAGGGCAGTTGCGTTTGTAAGCTTATCCTTGAGAGGATAGCTAAACTCACCAGTAGCAATACCGGTAGCGCTGCTCTTGTCAGTATTACCAGCAGTTAAAGAACCACCAGCCATAGCTAAGACGACTCTGAGAGCCTTGTTAGTAAGAGTGGCATCAGCGGCAGCAATACGACTAGTCAAACGACGAATCTGCTTCTGAAAGTCGGCACCAGCCGCGTCAGCAACAGCATCCAACGTTGCCAAAGCTGTGTCGCTAATTACGAATGCTCCGAGATTGTCGAAGTCCATGTAATCAACACCACGTGCGTCAGCAAGATCAGCCTCATCTATATCCATAATAACAATACCAATTGAAGAATCGGTGGACGAGAGAAGATCAGCATCATAGTCGATAAGCTTTTTGTTAGCTTCAGTGACAGCACCATCAAGCAAGAATGCACCCATAACTGTGATGCTAGCCTGAGTAATATTAGCGTCGTTACTTCCGGTTGGGGACGAGTAGTTGTAACCCATGGCAGTACGAGGACCACCAAAGTCTTCGGCATAAGTGCCTCCGACAAGATCCACACCCGAAACGATTTCGCTACCAACCTGATTAGTACCATAGATCGACTTGTCGACTGTGTTACCAGTTCTGGCGGCTAGGGTTCCGGAAGCGCCAATATCAGGCGAGTACACGAAGTCCAGGAAGAAGATGAGCCCACTTGGCAGACTCATGGGCTGAACACTAACGAGATCGTTAGCAACCAGACCGGCGAAAACACGACGGACGATGGGGAATGCGACGGCTGCGAAACCTTCAACATCTCCAGCAGCCATACTGCTACTCTCGCGAAGAAGCTCCTTAGCCTGATTCTCTAAGAGTCGAGCCATGGTGCCTTTCTTACGATCATCTCCAAGACCCTCTAAGAGTCCTGTGCGCTCCCACTTTGATAACAAAGCATGACCTTCGGAGCGCATATTACGGTCAACAATACCTTCTGTCAACCTTTCAACAATACCAGACATTTTTAAATCACCTCCTTTTATATAATGATTTTTAGTTTATTTTATTCCAGCTAGTCTCTTCATCCTTTCACTGAAAGGATCAGAGCTTGTGCTCTCATTATTACTATGCCGAGAAGCACGAATTACAGATGAACTAGAACGACGATTAATTGCCTCGCTCAGCGATTGTGGTCCACGCTTGGGCGTTGACTCCGCTGTGCTTTGAAGCGTATCAAAAATTGTTCTTGCTTCCGTAACTGAACCGGCGCGTGAAATAGCTTCGACAATTCTATCTTTTTGTCGCTCATTTAAGGAGGTATTTCTCAATACACGGTTCGTGTAGAGCAAGCGAGCATTGGAAAGATTTACATCTTGTAAGCCTTCCTTCAGCTCATTAGTTGCTTGCTTATATTGTTTGTTTTGCTCTTTAAGTTGTTTATTTTCGAAAAACAACTCTTCTTGAGCTTTCTTTAAATCTTTTAATTCTTCTTCAACATCAGTTGAGCGGCGATGTGCCAGCTCTTTTTCCATTTGATGTTTCATATCTTCGTTAGAGCGTCCGGGCCAACCAGCTAAGTCGGCGCCCATGTCAACAGTAAGTTTTTCTGTGATGGCGTCTACGAGGCTGTCGAGGTCAAGACCCTCCTCATATGGCTCTTCTTCTGGATCACCAGCTTTTTCAGGATCGTCGGCGGGCATCTCTGGCTCATCTTCTTCTTTCTCTCGACTGTCGCCATCCTCAGTGACCGTAACAGTCTCAGCTTCCTCTTCTTCGCTCTCTGAAAGAAGGTTTACAAGCTCTGATTCATCGAACTCATACTCTTCCGATTCATTCAGTTCCTGCTCTAAATTGCTAATAGCTTCTTGCAATGCGTCTAGATCCACATTGAATTCTACAGACTCTCCCTGCTCTGGCAGTTTACTTAAATTTTGACCTTGCTCGTTAGACAGCCCATCAGTTGAAGCTAGGGGAATGTTCTTCGCGATCTCTTCCGGCTCTTCTTCGGGCTCGTCGCCCTCGTCGGCAGCGGGATCATCAGTAAAGATATCATCCTGCTCTAAAAGTTGATCTAGCGTCTTGCGAAATTCATCAGAATACTTCTCAACAATCGCAGCTTCTGCATTTTTTAAAGCTGTTTCGCGCAATGCTTTTGCGTCTACGATCGCTTCTTGTAATAAACTAGACATATAGTGGCTCCTAAAGAAATACTAATTCAAAATAAATAGTATTTCTATGGCGAAAAAGCAATATATTATTACTATCAGATTCCTGAAGTATCATATTCTATAACTAAAGTTACATTCACGTTGCCGGGGTTGGAGTCGGGCTCTACAGCGAAAGCAATGGAATCCCCAGCAACCCAGTGCGCGGAACCACTTGTGTTATAGACCCCCACGGCTGCAGCACCACCTTGGCTAACCACTACCTGCTCAATCTCAGTCGCAGTAGTCCAGTCGGATGCTGCGGTACCAGCGGACATTTTATGGATGCCGAAGGTGACATTTGCATTTTGAGCATTTTCCGTTCTTATGAACGCTCTTACAAGTCGACCATCGAAGGGAGCTACAATAGAATGGGTAGCGTCCGCGCTGGTGAGGTTTGCAGCGGAGCCCAGATGCATCGGAATAGCTTTTTGCTGGTCACCGGACGTGTCATACGAACAAAAGTGATTGTAGATAGATCCCGATGCTCTTAGCTTGCCGTTAACTTTTGTAACAGAAGCACCACCGGCACCAATAGTTACATCGATTTCGCCGTCTGCATTGCCGTCTTGCAGTTTAATACCGGTAGTAACTGTACCGTCATGCTCAGCGACTTTAAGCTCTAACGTACCGCCTTCTGAGCCAGCGGTCATATCAGAGATAGAGCCGACAATTGCACTATACATATGAACATTGCTGCCATCGTCTTCACTGACGAACGCTATATTACCGACAACATCGTTGTCTGCCACGCTACTACCGTTCTTGGTGAACTGCAGTGCGGGACCATTAGCATCAGCGTTTGTATTCTTGATCTCGACATTGGGCTTTTCAGAAGTTGCACTCGTAATAACCACAGAAGGTCCGTCAATCGTGACTGCGGTTGACGCATTTAGATCAATTGTGGGCGCCGTCATGTCTAAAGTTGTACCAGAGTTGATTTCAAGGTGACCATCGGCGGAGGCAACAATGTTTTCATCACCACCAGCATCGTTGAAGGAAATCTTAGCAGAAGAGCCTAAAACTAGCTCATCTCCAGACATGTCCCAATGTACGAATTTTCCAGCAGATTCGCCAAAGAACTTAAAGTCAACGCCATGATCATCAGCGCCACCAATTAACATTCCCTCTGTATTGCCGTCAGCATCCCACTGGATACCAACATGAGCTGCTGTGCCAGCTGTATAAAGGAAGGCGTCTGCGCCGCTACCTGCGGAAGCTCCAACCTTAACCTCGCCGGTAGCGGTTAAAAGACCAGCAGTAGTGGTAACAGATGCTGCGCCATTTCCGATCGTAACATCAACTTCGTTGTCGGCGCTACCATCTGTAAGAACAAGACCGTGATTTAAGCCGCCGTCGTGTGAGGCAACTGAAAGGTGCATCTTTCCGCCTTCATCGCCATCAGTATGCACCGCAACTCGTGTTCTAATACGGCCGAATAATATTTGTTCCTGTGCGGCATTATCGCCGTAGAACTCAATTACTCCTACATTGTCATCGGCGGCACCTGCAGCTCCCTTATCTTTAACGAAGCGTAAAACACCAGCATTTGCGTCATTTGTAGTGTTTTTAATCACAACTCTAGGTCTAGCAGAAGTGCTTGACTCGACGCTAACAATTGGACTATCAATAGTTGTCACAGTAGACGCATGAATCTCTGTTGTTGGCGCAGTCATATCAAGTGTTGTACCAGCGTTAACCTCTAAGTGTCCATTGGAAGAGGCAAGAATGTTTTCACCGCCGGCTGCATCGTGGAAAGAGAGCTTGGAGGATGAAGCGAGAACAAGCTCGTCACCAGACATGTCCCACTGGACATACTTTCCAGAAGTTTCTCCAAAGAACTTAAAGTCAACACCATGGTCATCAGCACCACCGATTAATGTTCCCTCTGTATTGCCGTCAGCATCCCACTGGATACCTACGTGTGCGGCAGTTCCAGCTGTGTACGCAAAGAAGTCTTGACCGGAGCCTGCGCTTGCACCTACCTTCGTAACACCACTGACTGTCAACCCTTGATTGTTTGTGGTAAGAGTTGTGCCGGGTTCATCAATGGTTTTGTCGTCTCCGTCACACGCCATGATAACGCCGGCAGTAGTAAAGGTGCTTCCCGCTGATACGTCACCGGAGCCTCCACCGGATGCGGCTTCCCAACCGGGCACAGCGCCATCTAATGTAAGCACATGATTATCACTACCAACAGCGATTCTAGTTAAAACCCCGCTGGCATTTCGATAATACATGTCGCCAGATGCATCGGATCCTAAAGCAAATCCGCCATTTGGTATGTCTAAGTCGCCTGCAATTGTGGTGAGAGAATCTGCGCCAGCACCAATTGTGACATCAATTTCACCATCAGCGTCACCATCTTGTAACTTGAGACCGGTAGTCACCGTGCCGTCATGCTCTGCAACTTTAAGTTCTAGTTTACCGCCTTCGGTGCCGGCAGTCATATCAGAGATTGATCCAATAATTGATGCGTATGTGTGAGCATTGCTTCCGTCATCTTCGCTTACGAATGTGATATTACCAATCACATCGGCATCAGCAACACTGCTTCCGTCTTTCAAGAACTTGAGAGAACCACCGGTTGCATCAGCATTGGTATTCTTAAGGGTAAAGACTGGACAGTTTGTTACGCCATTGCCTTCTAAAATAAGACCCACATCGTGTTCGTGAGTTAAAGTAATTTCTGAGTTTGTACCAAAATGAATAACTGAGGAATCACTCAGAAGGATTAAGTCATCACCGACAACCGCATCAAGAGCAACACTTAGTCCGCCATCTGTCTGCAAAGAGCCGTCCGTCGTAGATGTTGCAGCAGTGGTATCGTCAACAATAACTCTACCCTTTCCAGTAATATTACCGGCGACGATCATATTGTGCGAGGCATCAATAGAAAGCGAATTGCTTGCCAATGTTCCATCAAAAGAAGCATCCGTGTTAATAATGAAGGCGTCAGCAGTATCGTCAATTCCCATAATGGTTTTGAGCGTGCTGTGACCAAAAGTAATTGTTCTGTCTGTTCCGTCAGAATCGGGGCCAATTGTTAAAGAACCAGTCATGGACACGTGATTTCCAAATGTAGCTGCCCCAACAACATGAGATGTGCCTGAGCCCGACATAGCACCAGCCACCTTTAAAATGCTTCCATTAAATGTAAGATTTCCTTCTGAAGATACCGTACCGTCACCATCATCTGTAAGAAGCTGGTTAGCGGCGCCGTCTACGCCAACTGGGTGCAAGTCGGAAACAACAAGAGTAGCGCCCGATCTGTCTAATCCAGTTGTGCCCACTGTTCCTGCTAGCACATCAAGAAAATCTGATAACGTTTCCTTTCTGCTTCCATTAGAATCGTTAGCATCAATGAACACAAGCGAATCGCCATCTGCGATTGTTGCGGCTGTAAGCTCATTTAAGTCAAGCGCAAGACTAACACCGCCGCTAGTTCCGCCTCCAGAAAGTCCATCGCCAGCAGTTACACCAGTAATATCACCGGTTGCAGCCAAAGAGGTGCCCGATGTGATTTGAATATCATCGCCCGCATCTGTTGTGAAGTAAAGCGCGTTAGGAGTATCGTCCTTGACCCAAAGCTGTCCGTAAGCAGCGGTGTCGCTATCGGCGGCGCTTTGCTCTTTAAGAGTTACAGCACCTTCAACGGTCAACAATGTGCTGGGCGAAGTAAGTCCGATTCCGACTTTTCCAGCACTAGTAATTCGCATTCTTTCACGATCGGTGTCTGGCACCTGATCATCAGTTGCAGTATGGAAAACCATAGCGGCATCAGAATCAGCATCACTAGCTTCTTCGCGAATGACTGCCACCGTACCACCGTAATTAGAGCCACCAGTTTCACCAACATAGAAATCAATTCCAGGACCATTGCCAATGTTCATGTCAACGCCTTCGTCTTTAATCTCTAATCTCATTATTTCTTGGTGCGCACCAGCTGTAGTAGCCGCCTTTTGTACGACAATCGGCTCTCCCTTAATTGTTACGCCCGTTGTTCCATCATGAGTAATTGTAAAATCATCCCCGGCGCCCATTGAAAATACAGCGGAATCACTATCAAGTCGTAAATCATTCTCTACTCTAACTTCTGAGGAACCAGAAAGTACGATGTCGGTGGTGGAGTCTAGCGTTAGATTGCCAGTTGAATTGACAGAGACCGGCGTTGCAGCAATCGTGAGACCAGTTGTGCCGTCATGTGTTAAAGTAGCGTCATTGCCAATACCCATTGACAATACAGAAGAGTCGCTATCGAGTCGAAGATCGTTTTCAACTCTAACGTCAGTTGATCCTGAAAGCGTAACAGTCGCCCCGCCATCAATTATAGATGTATGCACAGCTCCAGCTGAACTATAAATAACGCCCTTGCTGTTGGCAACTGTTCCAGCGGAGGAACCGTCAAGTAAATTAAGCTCTTCGGGGGTAGAAGTAATAGATGTTGTGCTAGCTGCAGCCAAAACTGGCAAATAATAGTTGCCGGCGCTCATGGCAGGCAGGTAAATAGTGGTATCAGCCCCAGGTGCGGCGCCTGTTCCGTCACCACCAGCATGAAGAGTGGTTTCATGCGCGTCAGCAGGTCCCTCAAAAATAAAAGAGCTAGTAATGTTGATAGTGGTACTATTAATGGAAGTCGTTGTACCGTGAACAGTTAAGTTACCAGACATATAAACATTACCAGTAACTTGCATTGATCCGGTAACTTTATATGAGCCAGAGACAGTGACGGTATCTCCTGTTGTTGGTAAAATATTATTTACGTAAATTGTTGACATAGTTATTGGTTTCCTTGTTTAATAATTTGTACAGCATGAATTAAGCATCTTGAATATCTACAATTTTTAAGCTAGCTCCAGAATTAACCACCAATGTTGCACCAGACTGAACAGTTATTGGGCCGTATAAAAGGCAATTCCAGTTCGCAGTGATAGAGGCATCCATCGCAGCGGTAATAATTGTAGCATTTGCAGGGAGATTTAGTCCCGCAGCGTTAATAAACGCCCATCCAAAATTTGCCATACTAAAGCGATCTCCCGAAACTAATCTGAGTGCTCATTAAATTGTTTTTAAACATTTAATTCTCCCCTTTCAATATAAATAGAAGCTGTATTGATAAGAGGCATTAAGAAGTAGTAAAATGTGTGGACTAGTCTATTCCGTAATATTCAATGTAAATAAGAAGCGTGCCGCTAGATGCATCCGATGTGCCGTTACTAGTGCCGGCATTCATAACATATGGATACACATCAGCTGTTGTCATGAAGGATGGAGTATCATTAATATAGCTTTCTTTTGCTGCGGTCAAATCAATATCAACGGGCGATCCAACATTCGTTGAAGATCTTGTGGTTGAAGCACCACCGCCCAAAGCTTCTGAAGATGTAGATGCTGCATCGTAGTCAGCGGCGCGACCATCGCCGGCGTCAAAACGGATGTTAACATTATGTGTACCAAGATTACTAGCTGTTTTAACTATAGCCACAACTCTGGTTACAACTGAATCCTGTGGAATTTTATTACCAAACTGAACGCTTACCGTGTTGTCGGTAGTATCGCATTTACGAACATCAACTTCTTCGTATATAACTCTTCTAGCATCTCCCTGAAAGAAGTCTTCTGTGACCTTCATTTCACCGGCAATTGTTGTTAAAGATGCGGCGCCGTTTCCAATTGTTACATCAACTTCATCTTCGGCATCTCCGTCTTGGATTGTTATTCCAGATTGCATTTCTCCATCATGTGTCGCAACCCTAAGCACCAATCGTCCACCTTCAGCACCATTAGATGCATCGGCGACCTGTGCGCCAATAGAAGCAAACTCCATATTGGTCTCTGCATCATCGTCGCCATAAAACTCAATTGTCCCAATGTTGTCATTGTCTTCGCCAGCAGCACCTCGATCTTTGACAAAACGAAGGCGAGCACTGGCTGTGTCATCAGTGGTGTTTTTGATTATAACGAGTGGATCATTAGCATTAGCCGATCCAAAAGTAACAAGATCAGAATCAACCGTTACAGCAGTAGAGGCATTGATGTCAACTGTGGGGGCTGTCATGTCTAATGTTGTGCCAGCATTGACCTCAAGATGACCGTCTGCAGAAGCAACGATATTCTCATCGCCACCAGCATCATTAAATGAAAGCTTGGCTGAAGATGCTAGAACAAGTTCATCTCCGGACATATCCCAATGAACATACTTGCCGGATGATTCTCCGAAGAATTTGAAATCAACACCATGGTCATTGGCGCCACCAATTAATATGCCTTCTGTCTCGCCATCTGCATCCCACTGGATACCAACATGCCCAGCAGTCCCGGCTGTATATAAATATGCGTCGACTCCGGAGCCGGCGGCGGTTCCAACTTTGAGAGGCCAAGACGACACAACCTCGCTAGCTGAACCATCTACTACTACGGCATTAGTTGTTCCTATCCGCAAATTAATATCTTTAGAAGAGTCTTCTTGGCGTATAAAAAAGTTTTCAGCAGAGTTCATATACATGCTAACTTTATCTGTGCCCTCACTTTCGAAAACGATCTCCCTGCTATCAGCATCAGCTTTTCCAATTCTCAAGGCTTCGGTACCAGAACTGGAAAGATGAGTAGTTCCTGCCACCAGGACGTCCCCGCTAACAGTTAAATTATCACTAACTGTTGTTTCAGATGTCGTATGTCCGATTGTAACTGGACCACCGCTGGCATTTCCTACAATAACTCCATGGTCTGTATCGCCAGAGATAGTAACACCGCCGGCGGTAGAGGTAATGCCGACTGCTGAAGCACCGGTTCCAGCATCGTTAACAATCGTAATTGTCTGGTTTGCGCCTGCATCTGCGTGTAATTTGATAGCATCTGCTGCGTTTTCATTTGCTGTGACAATAACTTGTCCTGCTTCTGCCCATATTCTTTTATCATCTGCACCATGAAGTCCGATTCCGCCGACTGTAGCTTCTATAAGAATCGCTCCTTCAGCTTCAGCGCCATCGTCTGTGCCACCATCATTGACAATTACAATTGTCTGACTTGTACCGGCATCCGCGTGAAGCTTAATGCATTCTGCGGCGTCTTCGTTTGCTGTAATAATTGCTCGACCACCCTCGGCCCAGAGGTCTTTTCCATCGGCCCATTTTAGTCCTATGCCGCCGGCGGTCGCCTCAAACAACATAGCGCCTTGGCCATATGCACCATCAGTTGTACCGGCAGTGTTAGTAACAGAATATGCTTCGCTTCCAGCAGTGCCGTGTGGAGCAATAATAGTTTCGACGGCGCCATTCTTGCCTAATTTCAATGTTTGACCGTCAGCTAAAGCCGCTCCAATTGTTATTGAGCCGGCACTAGAATCTAATGATGCGGCGCCTGTTACATCGATATCGAGAATTCCCGCATCGATCTGAACTTCCGAATCAGCATGTGCATTAGCGTCAAGATGAAAAGCCACGCCGGCGACATGTGCCGAAGTGAGCGTAATGTGTCCATCTGCCGAAGTGGTTGCGATCTCAATCTCATCAGCGGCGTCAATATTAATAGTGTCTTGAACATCGATATCTATAATACCGGCATCAATATCTAAAATAGCGCCAGCAGCGGCATTAGCGCTAATTAATATAGATTGACCAGCGGTATGAGCAGATGTAATTGCGATATGGCCATCGGCAGAAGTTGTATCAATTGTAATTTCGTCAGCAGCATCGATGTCAAGCATGTCAGCTGCATCAATGTTAATTCCGCCGGCACTAGCATTCAAGTGAAGCGCGCTGGCGCCCGTACCTGCTGAAGCAAGACGAAGCTCTTGGGTGCTTCCGCCAGCTACGGCTATATCTAGGTCTTTTCCTGATCCTGTGACTGTAACGTTTGAATCATCAGTACCGTCAACCGAAAATATAGCCGTGTCAATCGTAGCTGTCGTAGAAGCATTAATATCAACGGTTGGCGCAGTCATGTCTAGCGTTGTGCCAGAATTAATCTCAAGATGTCCGTTTGAAGAGGCAACAATATTTTCGCCGCCTGCAGCATCATGGAAAGAAAGCTTGGATGTAGCCGCAAGAACCAATTCGTCTCCAGACATATCCCACTGAATATAGTTTCCGGCGGTTTCTCCAAAGAATTTAAAATCAACACCGTGATCATCGGCGCCGCCAATGAGCATACCTTCAGTGGCACCGTCAGCATCCCATTGAATACCGACATGGGCGGCTGTTCCTGCTGTATATAGATAAGCGTCTACTCCGCTGCCTGCGGCGGAGCCAATTTTAAGAGCACCGGTCGATGTAATCGCACCAACTCCTAAAGTTCCCACACCACTCATGTTGGCGCTGTCGTCAACAGTGATGCTGGATCCTTGAGCGGTCTCTCCGCCTGTGCCATTTGAACGCAACAGTCGATTATCGCTGCTGCCTAAGCCAGAAAGGCTACCCGCAGCTGCCGCTAAGGCTCCGTCAGCAGTGATCGCAACATCTTGACCCGTATCATCAGTAAAGTATAAGTTACATGGGGCATCTGACTTTACCCACAACTGACCATAAGCAGCCGTGTCGCTTGAAGCGTTAGCCGCTTCTTTTAATGTTATGGCTCCTTCAACAGTTAATTCGGTTTTTGGAGTGGTCAGTCCAATACCAATTCTATTGTTGGACGCATCAACCGATAAAGTGCCGGAATCGACCTCAAGGTCATCCGCATTCATTACTGTAACATTAGTATTGCTAGCTTTAAATCCGCCCATAACTTTACTCCGTTATGCCGGATCCGGTAAGATGATACATGGATCCGGTATCGATTGTGGTTAGTTCAGCAAAAACTTGATACTTCAAGTTATTGGTTCCAGACCGATTAGATATGTAAATCTTCTTACATCGGGTATCCATTGTTAAAGAAGAGTTTCCAGCTGGGACCGTAACATAATGAAATCTTGCCAAAACATCGTCTGTAGCGGCGATGGTTTGGGCGCCAGCAGAACCTGGAACTGTTAATGCGGTAACAGCCGAACCACTATTAAAATGTACGAATATATCTTCGCCAGAAGTTGAGTTAGTGTTTACAACAGTAAACGATCTACAAACATAAGGAAACTCAATCATATGGACCTTATTATTATCTAAATCATCAGAACCCGTAACAAACGGATGACCTGAAATTTGATATGAACCAACATTTCGTAATCCCGGTGAGGGCCATTTCGTAGCCATTTTTTATCTCCTAGTTGTGCTTAATATAAATAGTCGCTAATTTCTTCTATTGCGCCTTTCTTGTGCTCTTCTCATTTTTTGTTGATCTCTCAAGCGTTTCTTAGCTGCGCGAAGTCTTTTTTCTTTTTTAACAATAGAAGGTTTTTTATAGTACCTGCGATCTTTTATTTCTTCTATGATTCTATTCTTTTTTACTTTTTTCATGAATTTTCGAATCATTTTTTCATGATTGCCGCGGCATTCGCGCGCCGTAACTTGAGTATTTATTTTCTTCGCCATTTTATACCTATTTCATCGCTTTCCAAATTTGAGAAGCATTTCCCATAATTGATGATATATCAACACCCGGATCATTAGAGTTTCCAAGATCCGCATGACCTGATTGAGAGCCCTCATCCGCAATAGGCTGTGTATTCTCAAATAGATTAACTCCATTATATGCATCGGAATTAATAGAATTCATCAGCTTGGCGCGGTGTTCTTTTAATTTTACCCTTGACTCAGCAGATTTGCGCTGAATATGTGAATCATCTGTGACTGTTGTCTTGGGAGCGCTTTCAACTATAAGAGCACCTTGCATTCCTTTGGCAACCTCAACAACAACGCTAGATAGAAGCCCTTCCTCTAGAAGGACTTCATGTATGCATTCTTTTACGAGAGGCTTAATCAGCTCTTTTAGATCTGATTTCTTCATATATCACCCTTTAAGTATACCAGCAATTTCACCCCAACGAGAGAAAGTGCTTAGCTCTTCTGCAAGCTGCTTAACCGTCTCAGCTTCCTCTTCCTCTTCTTCTTCTGCAGCTTGAGCTGCGGCACCAGGACCGCCTTTAACTGTTTCGGCTGCAGCTAGCTGGGCATCTGCACCAGGGCCGCCTTTAACTGTTTCGGCTGCGGCGGCTTGAGCTTCTGCTCCGGGTCCACCTTTAACCGTTTCAGCTGTTTCGGCGCCGGCTTCTGCAGGGCGAAGAGCCATGCTAGACTGAGGATCAAGTTTAACCTTGTGCTGTCTAAGCATTTGAACAATTGCAGCTTTCGCCAATTCTTTTTGAGCTGGGTCCTGAATTTGTTCTAAAGCCTCTAGTGTTTGTACAAGAGCGATCATTTCTCTTTTTGCCTCTTCAAGAACATTGAACCCAGCAGCAGTTAGATCCGAACGCAGACCCTTCAATAGGCGACTCATATCTCCGCCTTTAATGCCACCGCGTGCAAATTGTGATTGCATTCCCTTGCCTGCTTTGCCGCGGAAAACATAAATATCGCCGCGCTTTGCTGCTGTTTCTGGATCTACTTCGGGTCCGGTTGGTCCAGGTCCAGGAGTGGTTGGTCCAGGTCCAGGAGTGGTTGGTCCAGGTCCAGGTCCAACAGGTCCAGGTCCAACAGGGGGCTGATCGACGCCAGGGGTTTCAGTTCCAGGTCCAGGAGGCTGATCAACACCAGTTTGCTGACCGGTTTCCGGATCAACGCCGGGAGGAGGCTCTTCTTTTCCTTTGGTTTTTGGGGGAATTTCCTGCTCGCCACCCTTGAGTGGAGACTTTGCCTCGTCGGCATCCGGAAGGGGAGCCATTACTTTAAGCAGATCGCCTAGTTGCTGGGTGCGTGAAGATTTATACATCTTCCATCTACCAACAGCCAAAGCAGCGACTCCAGCAGCTACACCAGCGATACCCAACATTGTGGCGGTAGACATTCCGGCGCTGGCAGCTTGGGCGCCGGCGCTGGCAGCGGTGCCAGCCGTGCCTGTACGACTTCGTGCGGGCTCTTCATCTTCATAGGGCGCCTGCTCGGATGTGCCGGGCTCTTCATCTTCATAGGGCGCCTGCTCGGATGTGCCGGGCTCTTCATCTTCATAGGGCGCCTGCTCGGATGTGCCGGGCTCTTCATCTTCGCCGGGGTCGGGATCGGGAGCCGTAGAACCCATTTTGGCGGTGCGGCTCGTGGGCTCATCATCTGAGGGAGGTGCTTCATATCTGCCTTGCTTCTCCGCGTCAGACATCAGCTGATCTTCGGATGCATCGTCACCGAAGCCGGCGTCTTCTAGGCGCTCCATGGCATCAGATTGCCTGCGGTTTAGATCGCCACCTCTTCCTTGTTTTCTCGTCTGAGTTCTTGCAAGCTGATCATACATGCGCTTGCCTCTCTTAACTTGTCTAACTGTCTGGCGTCCTTTCTGAATTGTATTCCAAATATCGAAGGCGGCACCAACGCTGATCTCGTTCATAAGCTCGTTCTCAGTAAGTGGCTCCACGCTCCAGTCGCGATCTCTTCGTAGCATTTCGTTAGTATGTTTGTAAATATCAGCCAACTGATACTCTCTTGCATGGTCAACCACTTTGCGCAATGCATTGATAACGCTGTTAGCTGCAACAGGATCATAGTCTCCTTTTTGAGCCGCTTCTAGGACGGAATCATACAATTGTGCAATCTCTGTGGCTGCATCTTTGAACTCTTGTGTACCTTTAGTATTTGGCCATCCGGGGTACTTATCCTGCAAACCCTTAACAAGAGATTGCACGCCTTGGTCAGCGGATGCATCAAGTGCTGCTTGCAATTCTTCTTGAGCCTGTTGAGTGCGGCGCCCTCTACCAAACATAGAGCCGCCTTTTTCTAAAGAACCAGCCTTGGATAGAAAGTGTTTAAATCCTTCCCAGCGACTATAACCGCCACCTTTTCCGCCTTCAGGCGCCTCTTCACCTTCTGCGCCCTCGGCGCCTTCTTCACCTTCAGGAGGAGCTTCGGCTTCTTCATCTTTTCCGCGACCAAACATTTTGCCAACGCCGCGCTTAAGAGCATCCCAGGCTCCTTCGTCAATTGAATGAATATCTACAGGATATCCTACTCTATTTTCAAGCAAATTTTTGATAAAAAGACTTTCAAAATCTTTTCTTTCGGCTGCAAGTTTTTTGTGCTCCTGCAGTATCTTCTTATTAAGTTTGTACTGTGCTTTTTCTTCTTCAATAATTCTTCTTAAAGTTTTTTTATCCATTATTCAAAATCTCCTAAAATATCGTTTAAAACTCTATTAATCCTGTCTGCCTTGGTAAAGACTGTGTTGTTATAATTTTTTGCTTCTTGCATCATAAATGCATTTGGCGTTGATGGCTCTGATACAAAATCAAAACAAATTAGCTGAAAATCATCCTCGACCATAGTTTGCCCGGCGCTTTCTGTCACAGAGCCCATGCCACGAGAGGAAATGCCAAGTTTAACTCCAGAATCAACTAGGCTTTTAAGAACTTTTCCTGACGGTGTGTCGAGTACTTTTACTTTTCCCATAACGCTCTTATTGTCCCACCACACATCCGTCACAAGATGAGATGCATTTTTAAGATTAATAACGGAATCCTCTGGGTGGTCTAGTTCTCCTAGGGCTCGGCGTTCTTTTACGAGCTTCTGATAGTTTTTCATTTCGCGCATCAGCACTCGATGCGGATATACCCTGCCATTGCCGTTTTGAATATCTGCTTCTTGAAGCTTGCCTGACAAGATCATGCCGCCGCTTGCCACATATCTTTTTTCCTCTTCAGTCAAAAGATCTTGACAAACGCCACCTTCGCATAGTTCATAATATTCTCGTAAGAGCTTCTTACCCATAGCTAAGATCCTTTACAGCAACGGCGAACGGGCTGTAGCATCCATTTACTAGTCCAACTTGTGTTCATGTTTTACTCCATCATCTCCGAAGAGCATTGTTAAAATATATGATGTTCCTGAAGATATTCCTCCAAGTAAGAAGAAATTAAATACAGTTACATCAAAACTAAATAGTTCTGTAAACGGAGAAAGTAGCATTAAAAGCCACCCGACGTGAAATCCCATACACATCGGGCAATTTGCTAATTCTCCGAGCTTGCCTTTCTTTGGTCTTAGCTTCGAAAAGACTTTACCATAGACAAGAATCTGTGTGAGCCCGTAGGCGCAAAGTATGAATGTCAATAACTCCATTAGTGTTTCCTATTCAAAAGTATACATATATGACACCGAGTATGGATCTCTAATATAGTTCTGTTGCATGGAGCCTTGGTTAGCTGCCTGTGGAACTTCTCCCAATTCAGTAGAATCTGTCTTGTCTGGGTGTAGCAGCTCATCATCCTTCATAGAAATTATAGCCTCAGTAGATTCGAAATATGGACGCTCTTCGTCAATAAATCTAGAAATATTAATGAGAGCCATCTTTGGTGCACTTAGATCTTCCGATATTGTCTCCTGCATAGTAGCCTCGATGGATCCGTAAAACGATCCGGCTTGGATAGAATCGGCGACAATTATGCCTTTCTTCTGCAATTCAGTAAACAATCTGTTTTGGGCGCCGTAAACTAAATCACTCATTGTATCTTTAGGGAAAGCAATGATTTTATTTTTTGCGGTGGACAAAACAATATCAACATCCGCGTGATCAAAAATCATTAGATCGCCGCTCATACTCTTGCGAATATCCATCTCAAGACGGACAAAGGCATCATCAGCCCCTTTACCAATTCGAATTTTAATTGGCATCGCTATAAATTTCCTCAACTAGTGATTGTGTCTTTAAAACAGTTAATAATATTTCATCATTAAAGTCTTGCTTTGCGAAGGTATTTAAGTGTTCAATAATTCTTTTGGCCTTATTGTGCATATCCGAATCGTTTTTAATCTCCTGCGTTTGCAAGGCTTCATTAAGCTTTAGTTTTAATCTTGAAATTTCTTCATTTAAAAAGACCTTCAACCCCAAAGCATTATCGGCAAAAGAAGAAATATAATGTGTAAGCAGCTCTTTCTGTTCGGATAACAGATTCTGCTCATATTTTTTATTAAACTTATCGACGAATGCTCTATAAACAAGACCATCTACCAAATCAGTCGATACATGTCGTATATTAGACTTTTGCATGCTATCAACGATTCGGTTTTCTAAGATTACTAATGACTTAGGAGAAGTTCTATCTGAAAATAATTGTCCAATTGTGGCAAGAGATTTGTAATTTGGCACAAAATTACCAAACACAGAAGACGATAATTGTTTATTGATGTCGTGAATTAAGCTTGTTTGAGCATCGAAAACTGATTCAGGATTTATTAGTTTCTGTTGCAGCTTTGCTTCTTGTATAATTCTCTTTGATGTCTGCTTGTCTAGATTTTGCTCTTCATACAAAGAGCGATAGCATTCCAGATCTTTTCTCAAAATGCTGCCGGGCTTAAAGTATTTTTTAATTAGACTGGCTGCATTGTTTTGTCTTTCAAGATCCTTTTTAAGAATAGCCACAGTTGCTTCTACTATTAAGGCTTCGTATACAAAGGCTGTGTTTCTCTTTTTATTGTGCTTTATCTTCATTCTTTTGCTCCATTAATAAATTATTAGCCTCTAGTCCCTTAAGCAAGTTACGAAGAGAGTCGTTTATTTGAAATAGTCTATCTTCTTCTGTCTGCTCTCTTAAAGTATAATTAGATTCTTGTTTCTCATAAATACCTTTAGAAATCGAGGGTATCGTGTTAATTTCTCTTCCTGGATATAATGGTCGAGGAGAAGCGCCACGCATTTCATTGTCTCGCTTAGCGGCATAGTTCCTGGTTCTGGGTCCAGTAGACTTTCTTTTATCTACCTTTACAGGGGTATATTTTTCGCCGCGACCATATGTTCTTGTATTACGGGAGCCAGGAGGCACTGCAAGCAATGCAGAATCTTCACCACCGCCCTCGTCACCGCCGGCGTCGGGAGCCGGCATTTCTTCACCACCGCCGATGTCTCCTCCGAGGTCTCCTCCGAGGTCTCCTCCGAGATCACCACCAAGATCTCCTCCGAGATCATCGCCGCCTAAATCACCGCCGGCGCCACCTTCCGCAGCTGCGGCTTCTGCAACTGCCTGAAGTGCCGCGTCATGCTTGCGATCATAGTACATCTCGCGCTGATTGCGCATAAATTCTTCATGAGACATTCCAAAGATATGTTCTGCGACCCAACGACGGGAGAAGAATCCTTCGGTTGCGCCACCAGCAATATCAAATTTAGACTTCCAATGTTCAATTTCTTGAAGTTCAGCAATCTTTGATGGATTATTTAACGCCAACTTAAATGCCAGCAAATCATCGCCTCTAAATCCTAGCGTGTAAAGATGGATAACTCCAATTTTTGTAAGCTCAGCTACAACAACTCTTTGTAACCTTTGAATTGTTCTGGCGAACCTAAGATCTTTTTGTGCCAAGGTTGTTTTATCTTCTGCTGCTCCTTCACCCATTGCAAGGTAAGCTTGAGGTATCTTTAATGCAGAAAATAATTTATCGCGAAGATATTTAATATCATCAATCTGTGTCGTGTTTTGCCCACCAGCAAGATTGGTAATTTCCGTAGCAGAGCCAGGACGCACAGGAATAAAATAGTCTTCTTCGATAGACATTGGATTATATCGTAAATCAATTTGTCCGGTTGATGCGTCTACAACTTGATGTCTTTTAAGCTGTGAGACAATCTTTTGCATATATTGCTCGACTTCGTTTGGAGGTATAGCGCCAACATCGATTTTAAACAATCTTCTTTCAGAGGATCTAACAATCCTATATGCCATCATAGCGTCCTCCATTAAAACCAGCTGGCGCCAAATACGACGAGCAGGCTCAAGAATAGATGTGCCGTATGGAGCATACTTGTCATTGCCTAAAACACGAAAATGTGCAACTTGCCAATTTTCGAAAGTCATGCCGGCGCTGTTCCACTGATATTGGACGTAGTTAGGGTTGGTGGAATCTTGTCCCTCAAGCCTCTCAAGCTCAGAGGGAGGCAGCGCGATTACTGATTGTACGCCGTACTTTTCATCAATATCAAGATACAAAAAGAAGTCGCCATATTTAGACATCGTGCGACTCCAGCCAAAAAGATTGTACTGAACATTAAGAATGTTGTCAAAAAGGACCTCTAAAACTGCTCTAATCTCCTCATTAGGACATTTAACATTTAACATAGGGCTAAGACTTGAATGAGTTGTCATCTCGTCAGCGTAAATGTCTAACGTGGAGGCAATCTCGGGTGTATATTCCATCTGATCAAAATCAACATATCTTTCAACGCGCCTTTGATTGGCAATTGCATTTGTGGCAATTGTGTCCAAAGGATTGTAAAGTGCTTTTTTAAACTGTTGACCTGAAGCTGATTTAAATCTAGTGCCAAATTTGTCTAAATGCTGTCTTCTGATCTTCCTTCCTGTCTGTGATCGATAATTAACTATTGGTCCGGAGAATAGTCTAGTTAATGCTTTGAATAAGCCTGATTGATCATTAGAAGGGTTTTTGTTTGGGGGCATTTATTTTCTCACTTTATAATCCATTTATATTGTTCATACATTTTTTCTGCTTCAGTCATTTTATCAAAAATTTCATTGGTTTTGTAGCCATGCTGTCCTTTGATTTGTGTATTAATTTTTGTTCTAGAAGTATAAATCGCGCCAACAAAAGCCTTTTGATAATTTAAATCTCGCGCGTTTGCTTGCAGTGCTGTATCTCTTACCCAGCACGCGATGGCTAGCGCCATAATCAAATCATCATTGTAGCCTTTCATTGCTTGCGGTTTGCCGTTCCTCCAAATAAAAGTCTTCATCTCGCTCACAGTGCGAGAAGAATATATGGTAATTAGTTTGTTTCTGACAAACTCCTCTAATTTAGCGACGATGAGGGGGCGCGTCTTCATAGAGGTCGTGAAGCCGGGCACTGCAGAATTCATTACTTCGGCTTGATGTTGCTCAATATATTCGTGCGTAGATTTAATCGAATGATAAACATTGGGATATTGGTAATCATCAATGAGTTTAGTGAGAACAGAATATCCGATGTTATTGTTTTCCACCACAAGCATACAATTACCGAACTCTTTACCGACACTGTTTAACATATTTGCAAACATATCCAATGTTGGTTTTCCTTGATACTCTCCCACCACTTCAAGCGTTTCAAGTTTAACGATATGAAATGTAGAAAAATCGGTGGCGTCTCCGCGGGACACATCTGCAACTAAAAGATAATTGCAAGTTGGATCAAACTCTTCCCATATCCAAAAGTTTCTATCAAAGCCAGTTCGATATTTCGGATCGCGAATGGTCGATAACATCCACTCCATACATTCGGGATCAATCACAGTCTCGCCAGATGTATTGAAGTTGCACTCAAGCTCTTGCGCAATCTGGCGCTTAGACATATTCTTGGTTTCTTTCTTATACCATTCCTGATTCCGATCTGGATGAACATTCCACGGCAAGGTGGTCAAATGAAAGTTGTTTGCTCCTGATTCTGAATCATTGCATGTTTTATGAAACCAGTTACCAACGCCGTTTGGTGTTGACAGTGCAATGCAACGCCCACCAGTTGATAGCGTGGGATACAAACCGGTCCAAAGCTCCTCTAATCCTTCAATGTGGGCGGCCTCATCAAGCACTAAAAGCGACAGGGCTTCTGAACGACCAGCATCGCCAGAAGTAGATGCCGCTTTAATTGAAGAGCCATTAGAAAGCTCAAACGAGGTGCGATTGTCAACACTTATTTGTGCAATTCTCAGCCAATCAGGAACATTGCGCATGATGTGCTTAACTTTCTTAACCAAGTTTCCCGCTGTAGCAAACTTTGTTGCCATAACAAGAATGGATTTATCGCGATGAAATAACATCATCCACACAATATAGCCTGCAGTAATAGTTGAAATACCTAGCTGGCGAGCTTTTAAAATAACATTAAAGCGGTAATCATTAAAATCTTTGAGAAGCTCATCTTGGAAGTCAAAAGTGTTAAAAAGAATAAGCCCGTGCATCGGATGAGATATTCTTGCATAAGTGTTAAGGAAGTAGGAGGGATCTTTTCCACACTTAAGTATCTCTTTTACTCTTTGTTGTTTGTCTAATTGGTAACTCATTAATCATCTTTATTCAAACAGTTCTTCTAAAATTAGCCTATCATCTGAAGTGGGCAAGGACCAGTCATTTGTAAATCCGGTCCAGTCGATTTCGCATATATATTTTCTTTGACCCCGAAGAAGCGACTCTACCAATCTATGATACCCATCAACAACGAGAAACTTGTTTTCTTCTTTAATCCACACAACACTTAATGGTCGGTGGGATGATTTGCTTTTAATGCCTTCCGTAAAGTGACGATAGGCTGCAAGGATTCCGTAATCAGAATTTCCTTTTTCTACAATCAAATCATTATAATGCAATTCGCAAACTTCAGGGATCTTATCAAAAAGATATTTCTCAGATCTCTCTTCTGCCTGTTCTACAGTAAATCTAATTTCTTCTAAAATTAGCTGCCTTAACTTGGATTTAGTAAGGCGCACTTTTTAAGATTCCTTTTTGCGAGTATCGTTTTTTGGTCTCTTTCCTTTCCAGCCGCCTAATTCAACAAACTTTTTCCAAGCTGCTTCATGGCTAGCATGAACCGGATCTACATTTGCTTCGCCAACTAGTCCGACGCTATCTAATCCACCGATCTTATAGTGACACTTGGCTGTTACCCAGCTTCGAATTCTAGATGAGTTTTCAACCAAAACCTCTATTTCGCCTTCTTTTGTTAGGCTAACCGATTTACCGGTAATTCTACGATACTCTTTCTTTAAATAAGAAGCAATATCAGCAATTTTTTGCTCAATCTCGCCTTCAAAGCCGCTATCGTGCACCTCTTTAAGCTGCACTTCTGAATGATACTTAATACACATCATAGGTCCATAAAACGCAACCCCAAATCCATCTAGAACTCTTTTATCTAAGATAAGATCACCTTCTTCTCTCTTTAACCCAATCTCTAATAGTTCTCCATCTTCAGTATACGCGCCATCATATGCGTTGGCTGCAGCCTGAGCTAAACCACTTACGATATCTGAGACAGATGCTGCTTCTTGTTTTTTAGCCATTATGACTCTTCTCCTTCATTTGGTCTCCATCCTTTTTGCCATCTTTCTTCTCTGCCTTCGACAAATTGAATGTAACACTTATTGCAACAATCAAACTTGACTAAGCAAACATCATCCATAGAACTCTTTGGGAAGAACCCGCAGACAGGACAACATTTTAAAGATTCTCTATTAAGTAGTTTTTTTGAGATCTTAATACCATTAACATCTACTTTTTCTTGCCACTCGCCAATCTTGTTTTGTTTTTTGTAAAATTGTTTAGATTGCTTGAGATATTCTTTTTCCTTCGTCTCGTCCCAGTTTCCTTTAGGGTTTTGAACCGCTTCTTTGCCATACTTTTCTACAATAGCTTTTTCAATTGCTGCAATCTTGTTGAAATCTTTACTCATCAAATGCCCTATATGCGCCATAAGTCGCAGCTGCGCCGGCGGCTATACCGCCAACAAACCACCACCACTTATTAGAAGGCGCTTGTTTCAACATTGCTTCTTGCAGGGCGACAATTTCAATGTCTTTCTGCTCGATCCGCAAATCATATTCTTTAGTAAGCGCGTCCAATCGAATCTGAAAATTTTGTCGCTCAAGCTGAAACTCAGTTGCCTGAACATCGATCCGATACTCTACTTCTAAATCGCAATCCATCCGATATTCTTCAGGAAGCACCAATAATTCTGCGATACCACGCTTGTTAAACAAAACACCCTCAAAGGGTGCTGGCTCATTCTCTCCAAGAATGGCAAATTGCGGAGGCTCACCAGCGTGAGCCACCATCGAAAATAATAGCGCTTTAAGGAACATACTGGAATCCGAATGTATCTGTTACTTGTTCTGCGAGTTCTTCTTTGTTTTCTGTGAACTGTCTGCGGTTGTCGATCGTTGTTTCAATTTCAACAATTCGTTCTTCAACCACCACTTCAATCTCATCTCTGTCTTGCTCATATTGCCTCTCCAATAATTCTAGTGCATCACGATAGGTTTGCAATGCTTGTTCTTTTCTTTGTAATTCTTCTGCATGTATATCTTGTAAACCGTCGATCTGGTTCTGAAGAGACTGCTGGCTAGTTTGATAGGTGTTCTCAAGTTGTTTATAATCATAGCGCATTTTTCCAATAACTGTAAGCAAAAGAATAACAATTGTTATTTCTTTCCAGTTTTTCTTTGCGACGTAAACAACTTTAAGCCAGTCAACTTTAATCATCAAACACCTTTCATTCTAGCAATACCATCGATAACAGCTTGACCGCCAATGTAGATTGCAGAGATCATAACCCAATCGCTGGATGCTAAATCATAAAATGCGAATAGACCTGTAGCTGTTAGCCAAACCATAAATTTACGAGAAATTGCTTTCTCAACTAATCTATCTAATTTTCCTTGTACATAAACCATCATTTGTTTTTCCTTTCTTGTAAATAGTTTTTTATTTCTTCCTTGGATTTGGATCTTCACGGATCCGTAAGCGGGAATCCGCCGCCTGTAGCAGCATATGCGGCTCGTCGCTCTTCTGGAGTTGGGTGGCGCGCGTTGCCGCCAGGACCGCCTAAGCCGCCGCCGGCGGGACGTGGACCGGCATCGTGTTGTTGAATATTGCCTGTAGTATTTAAATAATTGTAGAAGGCAGCTAGCGCATCCAATATTGTTTCTTCCTCGTCATTATCTGCCTGAATTGTTTCCATAGCGCTGCGAAGATCTCCTTTGTATTGGCGCCACATATTTTCCAGTTGTTTAATTTGACTAGTCGTGCGTCTCATTGGATTGGTAATTACGCCATCAACACCCGTCATAGCTTGCTGGCGCAACTCGGCGGGGTCAACATAGTCACCGGCTTCAAACTCTTTCACAGTTTCCTTGGCATCCCATGCATCCTCGCGCGTCACAGTAGGATCGCCAGGATCAGCCTCAAGTTTTGCCATAATCTCACGGGCACGGTCGATACTCATGCCGCGGACTTCGTTTAAAAGTTCGGTACGCATATGTTGCTCAATTAGATAAAGATAATATTCTTCTTGAACAATGTTCTCAGCCACTTGCACATCTTCGGGATGAGGATCCATTTTTTTCAGCTGAATGGCCATGTTGATAATATCTTCTTGAGAATATCCAGCCTTCAACAAGGCTATTAACATTTTTTCAATTTCATAGCTCATGTCTCCAATCTGTGCGCGCATTGCCGCGATCTGCCTATCGGGAGCTAGACCTTCCGAAAATTCCCCGTGACCTTCATTAAGCATTTTATTAATTTCTTCCTTAATAATCTCGGTTAACTCAGCTAAGCTCTCTTTAAATCCCATCACGGGGCGATCGCCTTCGCCGCCTCCAGGCTGATACTCTGTGGGGAACTCTTCTTCTTCTGGCTCGGGGCTGGGCTCTGAGACATCAGCGTCATACATTTCATCATACACCGCGCCCATAATGTCGCCGGTCACATTTGGTGGAGTGCCCTGCAGTAGTGCAACAATAGTACGCTGGGCATCTTCGGCGCTCACCTCCTCTTTGATAACTTCCTCGGCTATAATCTCACGTAATCTTTTAAGGGTAATTTTCATCTTAGTATTTTGCCTGTATTAATTCTGCCACAATACTAGCTAATGCCTCTGGTCCCAAGCCAGAATCTCCAGTAAGGGCTTCAATCTGAGTTCTAATATCCTTGGCTAAGGACTGGGCTGCAGCCGGAATTTCTTTTACAGCTTGCATAACTTTTTCGCCCTCTTCTTCTTCTTTAAGTGCCTTAAGTTCTTCTTTAATAATTTGTTTAAGCTGTGTTTTTGTTATTTTCATTATTTGCATCCTTCTGGTAAATGTGATTTTAGCGTCTCTTTGTAAGTATTTAGTGGCGGCTGTTCCCATTCAATATGTGGGCAATAATCTTTATGATCTTGTTTGTCTTGTAAGTATAGCTCTAATGCTAAAGCATCTCGCTCCATATCATTTAAATCTGATTTTAATTTATCTATATCAATCGGCAGCACAACAGCAGCAAATAAGATACCCGCAAGAATAACTTTCATTGTGTTACTAAGCCCTCAATTCTATCAAGTATATCCCTGAGATGTGTAAGCTCGCTCTCGACTCTAATTAATGTTCTCGTTGCTTCTTCCTGTTCGTCAACCTGTTCCTCAAGTTCTGCTACCTGTCGCTCCAAGTCTCCCATATCATTTCTTAATTGAGATACTTCTACATTTACAGACCACACCCAGCCAGCAAGAGGCATAATAATTGCCCCTAATACAAGTGTAAATATTTTCCACATATCTGGTTTCATGTCGCTAATCCATTCATACTTAGTATCGCAATCAATCCAGGCACATTCTTACGCACGTAAACACCAGAGAATAGTGTCTCGCATCTACCGCCGACATAAGCGATTGCTGACTCAATGTTTTTACTAACTCTTGGATCTGCCACCATTTCCTCAGACGCCACTAAGATTAGGGAGCCGGCTGCAGCTTTTCCTTTAGGTGGTGGGCAGGCAGACCTATTCATACAGTTGTGTAGGATCACCGATCCAAGCTTTCCAGTATTTGGATCTTTTATCATGGTTGAGCCGAGAAAAGCTCTCCCGTCGTTGCCCAAGCATGTTTCCAGATCTTTACTATCAAAAGATTGGATCGGTGAATCCTCGGTGGAGAGTTTTAGCACCTGGGCGAACGACTTAGCAAATTGTGTGTTGGCGACAGGATACATGCCGAGCATGCCGATCCTACCGCGAAGCAAGCGCGTTGCGCGCTCGTTATCTAGAATGATGTGTGGGTGCTTGGCAACATCGTTTGCCAATGTCAGCGCATTTCTAGCGATTGTGGGGTTAAGGTTTTCCTGTGCTGTTGGCCAAGAGACAATATATACTACCTTTCCGGAAGACTGAACAGACTTCATATAACGTTCGAATACCGGGTGAAGTGCAGTCACAGAACTACCGGTTCCGCCGCCTCCGCCAGCAAGAACAAACAGCCAGTCAACCTTTCCAAGTTTAATGCGCAATGCGTCTTCTACGATTGCACCGTTAGTAGAGAAAACCTCTTTACCGTAATCTACATTCTTCCCGATGCCGTCACTGTCGGGAATAAGAACAACGTGATCTTCTTCCACGTTCTTCGGGATGTCCTTGCCTGTGGAATTCACAAGCAGAGTCTTATTAAAGCCAAGCTCTAAGAAAGCATTAGCCATCTTGTTTCCGCCCCCACCAACACCAACAAAGCCTACGTTAATAGACGAAGGAGCAGTGTTTTCTGGAAGGAGATCTTCATCAGAGTATTCCATCTGTAGTCCGAAGTCCTCAACCATTCCAAAATCTTCTGCTGCGACTTCTTCGTGATAGCTGTCTTTCTCCTGATTAAAGGAGGGTGGTGGTTCTGCGGGAGGCAAAAAATCAAATTCATTATCGTTGTCTTTATTGCTCATTGTTGCTCCATTGCAAATTCTTCTTCGGCCTGTGCGAGAAGTCTATTTTGTCTTTCGTTGTTAGGAGATGCTGTCACTCTCACGCCGGGCATGCCTCTCATAATGCCTTTTACCATATCGATATATTCTCTATCAGGGTCTCTCTCGGCTTGTCGCTTCTCCCAAGCTTCTCTATCAACATCGCTCATTCCGCCTCCATAACTTTTCTTAGGCTTTTTTCGATACGGAGATGCAATCTCGGGTTCGCCTTGCGAATCAAAAACAGCGCCATAATCGTGACGACCATAGGACTCTTCAAGCTCTTCTTCAGAAGCAGGTGCACGCTTGAAAAGAGTAGCCAACTGATTAATCAGAGCAACTCCTGCGGTTCCAATGGTTGCCGCGAGCACTTCGGGCTGTCGAATAAAATGTTGTGCTGCATCGGCCACTAGCTGGAGATTTTCTGGCGTAACATTTTCAAGCCCTTCGTCCAACTCTCGTGACTCCATGGTCAATTCAAGCTCTTCTTTGATAATCTGTTTAAGTTGGGATTTTGTGATTTTCATTTCTTCTTTTCGCAATAGCCTTTCAAACCTCTAGAGAGATCATAGCTTTTGGATTTGGAGCCTTTAGACTCTTTCGCGTATCTCCATTTTCCACCTTCGCTTTCGCATTTCTCTATCTTGCCTGGGTCATCTTGACCCGAGGCGCCACCAGCGGGCTGATCGTGTGGATCTGTTGCTTCCAGCACCGCTGCTAGTTCTTCCTTGATGATCTGTTTAAGGTGTGATTTTGTGACTTTCATTATTGGTTAACCCTTGCGTATCCGCGTTTTTTGTCTATAACAATTTGCATATCAACGCAGTCTTTGAGCGAATCAAGGTGAGAGATAAGCAAAACGTTCTTAAAATACACTTTAATTAGTTCCAAGATTCGAATAAAACCCTCCATATTTTCTTCGTCTAGTGCTGTTCCTGGCTCATCAAGAATGAATAAGTCACTCTTGGGTAACGAAGACACAGACAGAAGTGCCAACCTGATAGCCATCGCTGCCATTGTTTTTTCGGCGCCTGACGCCATTTCAATCGGGCGCTCATCATATTGCGGGTGCTTGATAAAAATGTCAAACTTGTTGCCAGAGCTTTCAAAGAAAATCTCAAACTCTACAATGTTAGCGAGCACCTTAGCAATCTCTTGATTGATTACTGGAATTTTCTTCTTGATAACATCGTAAGCGATTCCGTTAGGGTGCATGCACCGCATAAACAAGTCGTATGCCGCAAATGATGATCTAAGATCGTGGTATTCTTGCTTTTGCTCTCGCAGTGTTTCTACACGTTGTTCGTAGGATCCCACAAGTTTAACAAGGTCGAGTGTCTCTTCTTCGCAAGATGTAATCTTCTTGTTCTTGCTCTTGATGCTTTTCTCCAGATCGCGCTGCTCTCCTAAGAGCTTCTCAAGGTTTTCGATAGCTTCCTTGTTGTCTTCATACTCGGTAATTTTTAATGAGATATCCTTAAGGGCTAGCTCGATTTTTGACCTCACGGTCTTATTGCGCTCGCGTTCTAAATCAAGCTGTGTTATTTCTGCTTCAAGCTTGGCAACCATGCCTGTTATACGCGTGTGTTCCATAAGCTGTGTAAACACATCCGATGGATTTAATGCTGCTAAATCAACCACCGTGTTCTGTAATTCATACTGAACCAGTTCTTTGCTGGCTACAGCTAAATTAGCCTCTCTAACAAACTTATTGTCAGAGCAAAATTTGCAATCCGGATCGTATTCGTGATCATGAAGTAATGCTTCTTTTTTTGCAATTTCATTCAGCTCTTCATTAAGTTTCTTTTCTTTTTCGTTAAGCAGTTCGATCTCGCGTTGAAGCTTCATAAGTTTAGTGATATTTACGTGTTCAAGCTTGCCTCTACAATTTTTAAGCACACGCTTCTTTCTTTCAATTTCTTTTGATTGCTCTTTGATCTGTTCCATAAGCGTTGCGGCTTTTTTAGTTTTGCCTTTCTGCTCTTCGCGAAGCTTGGCAATATCAATAAGTTCATTAGGAATTGCTGAGATTTGCGCATCTAGGGCACCGAGGGTATCCTGGAGCATAGTCAACTCTTCTCTAAGTTCAGCGCAGAAATACTTATTAGTCTTTACACTGTCTCGATGATCTTCAAGTGTTTCTGTCGCAGCTTCGATCTCCTCGTTATAGTCTCTGTCTTCGTGTTTCTTTAGCATCACCTTCGCTTCAACAGAATCATCCTTTGCCATTCGAAACTTCTTCTCAAATACTTCAAGGTCCAAGAACTTAGCGATAATCTCCTTGCGCCTAGTTGAACCTTCATCAATAAACGCCAGGGCGCCGTGTTGTGAAGCCAGCGAAGAAACCATAAAATCGTCAATCGTTCCAAAGTGCTTGCGAATGTTTGCGTCTGTTTCGTTACGAGTTGTGCCATTCAGAGAAATTATCTCATCAGTGATGTGATCGCGCTTCTCAAAATTTAAATCAGTCTTGGCTTCAAGTGTTTCAACACCCTTCAATCGCTTTGTATATTTTGTAGATTCTCGGCTAATTGTATACGTGGCATTGTTGGCTTCAATCGTAAGTCTTCCTCTTCCACTATCTCTATTCTGGTTAATGACATTGAGGTTCTTTCGTTCATTTTTTGAAGTTGTATTAAAAAGAGTATACAAAGCAGCATCGATAATAGAACTTTTGCCGCTGAAATTCTTTCCGAAAATGCCAACAATACCATTAAGCCTATCAAAATTGACAGCATTCTTTTCCCCATAATTAAAAAGATTATCGAACTCAAATGACTTTAGTCTCCAATTTACATTGCGCGCTATCTCTTCTTTCTCTTCGATAATTTTGTTGTAAGTGCGATTAAGTTCATAAACTTTTTCCATAGTATCAGAAGGCGCCTGGAAGTCTTTAAGATACTCTGAAATGAGTTCCTCTTGGATCTTTGGATCTCGCAAGTTCTCTGACTGCAGTCCGTTGGTAATATCCTCTACATTTCCGCGTTGACCGCTGGCACGATTCAGAAACGAAATGCTTTCTGGCTTGAAGCGGTGTTTGGCAATATCCATCGCTCTGCGCATTACATCGAGCGGTAAGTTGTTGTTACTCACAAGGCGAAGTCTTGCGCCAGTTGGCACGTCAATCTTGCGAGGCATGCGCCCCTTTAACGTAAGCGGGATTGTGAAGAACGGCTTTGGATTCTTGAGCACAATCGGCTCAATATCCCAATCATCCTTTGATTTGATGTCCCATATAAGAATGCCCTTGTCGTTAGTCTCGCCGTGATTCTGCTGAACAGTTGAGCCTGCGTACCATACGCGACCCTCTTCGTCCAAGAACTGACGCCTGTGAATATCACCAAGCATTGAGAAGTCGTGGTCATCAAAGATTGTGATCGTGTCTTCGCCGTTAACCATTGTCCAGCCAACATCAGTTTTGCAGTTGCTGATTGAGCCATGGTAAAGTGCGATGTTGATCTTGTCGGGATTGGTTGGCTTAATCCATTGCTCACGATCAAACACAGAAAGCACGTTCAAACAAAACTTGTCATCCAAATGTGTTTCACCGGAGTCTTTTAGCAGATGCAGAGCTGGCAAGTTTAGCGCATCTACAATCGGCGTAAGCGCATCTTGGCGGCTGCTGTTTTTTAGATTGCCGTCATGGTTGCCCAAGATAATATATGTGGGCGCAATCGTCGCTAAGTTACGGAAGAAGTCAGAACACATCTCCACAAACTCTGGTGAGATTTGTGTTTTGGTGTGCGCGATGTCGCCGCAGTGAACAATGTAGTCGACTTCTTGTTCTCGTAATGTTTCGTATAATTGCTCAAAAACAATTCTATACTCGTAATGATACTTCAAATTTTTGATATGAGTATCGCTTATGTGTGCAAACTTCAAGTTCCCTCCAGACGTAGTTATGCCGTTAGTATTATAATACCCTATGCGGGATCTGTTGTCAAGACTTTTTTATAGAAAGAGTGCCCCGATCGCTCCATAAAGCATCATTCCCATAACAAACGCGCCCATTCCAAGAATCCCCAATATCTTTAAAAGCTCTAAATCGCTTATGCCTTTCTTAAAAAGATATCGTGAGAGTTTTCTTAACATTATTATCTTCTTGACATACTCTTGCTATAGCCGCTACGGGCTGGTGCGCCTTCATATCCGCCGGCGCGTTGACCAGATGGGGCAAGATTCCCTATTGCGTCAATCACCAGGGCGACTTTCTTGTCTATCCATTTGGGAGCGGTGACCATTAGATTTCCAATAGTTTGAGTAATTGTGTTGGTGACTCCTTCAGCTTCGAGTGCATCACCTTTACTATCCCAGTAATCCTCAATATCTCCCATATTCATAGCTTGTTTCAGAGCATGTCCCATATTAGAATCCAGAAGCTCCGCAAAATCCGTTCCTTCTAAAGATGATGGTGTATAATTACCGTCTCTTATATCTGCCATATAGTGCTGAAGAAATTTCATACCATCTCCACCCATCTCAAAATTGGTCCGATCGTCTCCTCTTGGTTTTCCCACCATGGTGCGCATCGTATCCATAAAACCTTCGTCTAGGCTTTTTTCAATCTCTTCTTTGATGATCTGCTTAAGTTGTTTCTTTGTGATTTTCACTTCATTATTCCTTATGTCGCTAATCCATTCATACTTAGTACTCTTCTTCTTCTCGATACAGAAGGGGTCCCTGCGGACTAAGCATCGTATCCCAGAATTGAGCCACATCACCGCGGTCTCCCTTGGTGTTAATAGCGTCCACTATCATGTCATAAGCTTCTTTGCCTGAGAGCGCACCGGGGCCCATTGAATTCATGATCTCGCTGACTTCCTGCGCCATTTCCATAGCATCGCCACGTTCGCGGATGCTTTCAATGCTGTAGGCATCATACTCTTCCTTGATAATCTGTTTAAGTTGTGATTTTGTGATTTTCATTCAGTTACTCCTGGGTCGATTACCTGCGCTGAGTTTGTCGCACTTGTTTAACTGTGCCGCGTTCATCTTTAGGAACTCTCGGATTAACGAGCGCCACGAGGACTTTTCCCAAGGCGCGCATGTCTACTCCCATCGAAGTATCCATACCGGCTTTTTTTAAAATCTCGGATGTAACCTGCACGAAGGTGCCACCTTCCAGTTGAGCATTTTGACCAGATGCGTGCTGTAGAAAAACTTGAAATGGCTTTTGTGCTATGATTAGCTTCTGTACATTTTTAGGAACCATGAGGTTCGCCCGCTCCCCGTCAATAAACCAGACATTATTGGTAAATTTGGTGTATGCGTCCGCTCGGACCTCATCTAATCTTTCCTGTTTCTCGTCCATAAAATAACGAGGATCAATAAATTTTGTGTTTTTTCTTCTAGCCATGGTGTTCTCCTTAGATAGCCGATAGCAAATCTAACAATAAATAGTTGTCTCTGTCGATAAAGGTTGCTTTTTGCTTTCTTTCCTCAAACACATCTTTTGGCATAGAGCCTACGTCTTCATAACCGCTTACATCTATCTTGTATAATTCCACATCATACTTTAACAAAGTCTTGATTATTTTCCGTTCTTTTTCTGCTGCATCAGGATCCAAGGCGACATAGACTGGCGTGTCGTTGAAAACAATTTTTTTGATGAGCGAAGAATCAGTGCGTAACGTCGAACCCAATATTGGGACAGAATTTCCTGCGTTGATTGCATCGAATACCCCCTCTACAAGAATCAGGTCTTCGTTCCAATTAACATACAATTCGTTAAACACGATGTTTTTGGAGGCACGTGGATTCTTGTATTTGTAAGTATCACCATTGTAACTTCTTGCCACAAAATAACTAACATTTCCGTCATCATTGAAAGAAGGCACAACAATTCTGTTACGGTATTCTCCGCTAAAGCAGTATCCTATCTTCCATTTTAGAATCTCAGAATTAGTAATTCCGCGTGATTTCAAATAGTTGCGAGCATATATACCGGTCTTCGGTATGTTGTCGTGGCAGAGACTTACGAATTCTTCCGGTAAATCAACTGTCTGTTCGTCTCTCTCCACGCTTCTCTCAGCAAAGAGATCATCAAATCTTTCCAGATCTTCCCTACCGAATATCGCGTCCCATTTCTGTAATTGAGTATAGGAACCAAAAGACCTAATAACACGCCTAACAGAGCGGCCCCGATAATCACAAATCCAACACTTAAATACATTTTTATCAATGTTAACAGAAAGCTTAGATTTGTGGTGATTGCACTTCGGGCATTTGAAAAGAATTTCCGAACCATGATCATAGCCGCGCCCAAGCGCTTCATTCAGTATCTTCTTCGCTGCTACTTTGTTCAATCGCCCACCCGGCTTTTGCTACCACAATTGCGTCAGCGCGGTCATACGATTCAGGTTTCGGATTTCCATGCTTTGTATATTCTATCTTGAAAGCAGGTTCGTTGTCAAGTAAATATTGTAAAACAACCTGTTTTGCTTTTTGCCCTCTCGGAACTTTAATGCCGGCGTGCTTGCGTGCGGATGTGGCGGCGATATATTTCGGCTCCATCTCAAACATCTCATAGATTAGCCACGAAACAATACCGTTAAAGCGAGTAAGAGTTGAAAGTGTTTTGGCTGACGATTTACCGCCCATAAACATATGAAGAGATTGTTCAATATAAATATGGTTTATCTTGTTTTCTCTATCTTGATCTACTTCCATCCAGTGATCTTCTCTATCAAACTGATAGTTATCAAAGATTTTAAAAATTGCTTCTTTTATTCTTTCTGCTTTTTCAAATAAGTTTTTGTACTTGCGAAGATCTACTGAGTCGTAAAATACGATTTCGTCTTCGGCCACAACAGCAAAACCAGTTATACTGGTTGAAATATCTATTCCAAGAATCATATTGTTATTATACTATATGTCTAGTTTTAACTTAAATGTTAAATCTTGATCTTCTTTCTTGAGAATTGGGTTGGATAATGACGCAACACCAATTAAGTTCTTATTTTCATCATATATTCCAATTTTAGAAATATATACTTGCCTGTTAAAAGAAGCCGAATGCCCCTCAAAGCTAGAGCTAACAATATTTTTTATTCTTAATTTAGGATTTTCCTGATATATGACTGACGAAGTTAGCTGCAAGCGATCTTGACCATATTCTATAGAAGTAACATTATTAGAATAATTGGTTTCGCCGCGACGAGCATGCGCATGCATGGTCATAACCTGTGTCTCAGTTGTCCCTTCAAAAGATAAATCAAAGGACATAGATATGAATCTAGTGCCAGTGTTAGAGGTGCCTCCTCCTACTGTGCTTTGGGTTAGACCATCTTCTGCGCCGGCTCCAAAATATTTCCACTTTGGATAATCCCACTCTTCAGTATCTTTAATTAATGGCATTGAACCGGTTGCTCCTAGCTGCCAATTGCCAGTCAATAGCAATATTCCTTCTTCATACAAAGCAACACCAGCCACACTACCGGAGCCCGTTTGAGCATCTGGTCCATCCATGGCTCCAGATACCTGAATAAGCTCTCCATTTTGTTTAAGATCTCTAAGTTCACCTATTAAAGTTCCAGTCACAAACATTTTTAATGAAAGCGATCCTGGTTTGATTTCCGAACCATAAAAGATAGACGGAATCATTATTGCATTAATTTGTTGGCGATCCTTGTCCCAACCAACATCTGTCCCTCCATCTGCATATGCTGCTAAACTTGAACTAACTGCGTAATGCTCACTTCTTGTTCTATAAAGCTCCAATGAGTTTCGAAGCGCATGGTAGTGAGGGTGCACTGCGGTGCCTTTTGCGCACTCTACAGAAGTATCATCGCGGTATACCGTTTTGGCATCGTGAGCATCGCCATCGTCTTCATCGTGCGTTGGCAAGCGCTGTGCCGCATAATGTCCGCATTTTCCATCGGTAAAGGTAGAGCTTCCAGTCCAATATTCTCTGCTAATAGAAGCAGACATAGGATAGTTTCCATAAAATATGGTACCATCTTCTATGGCGCGCCAGTTATCTAGTTGGCTACCAGTAAAAGCGCTTCTGAATATAGCTCTATCGCTGCTTTTTACTAGAAAAGGATAAATAAATTCATTTGTAGTTTCGGCGTTAGCATCGGTAGTAGTAGCACCGGCAAAGGCAGTAGCAGTAATCCCTCCATTAACTCTTATATCCGATAAATTTCCATTTGTGATAGCTGCGATCGTAGTATTGCCTGCAATGCCAGGAGTGACTTGAGTAACAGTCAATGTATCATTTGTAGCGGTATGTGTGCTAAGTACGGCAGTCAATTTTCCGCTGTGCCCGGCAGAACCCTCAATGGCTTCCTTAAACTTAGTCGCAATCTCTCCTTGATCACTGCATGCAGCAATATTAACGCGGATTGTTGTGCCGCTAACCACGGCACCATTTGCATAAGAGCCGCCATTTTGGAACGCATAAGTTCTTTCCGTTCCATCGCTAGAAGTTAGCGTAATTGAAGGAGGCGAGCCGTCATCAATACCACCAGAGCCGCCAACTGCATGATTTACAACTCTGATAGTGGCTGTGGAGCCTCCACCGGCGCCTTCAGCGGCTCCTCCAGTAAAAGCAGTAGCAGTAATGCCGGCATTTACCGTTATATCCGACGTATCACCGTTTGTCACAGCCGCAATTTCGGTGTTGCCAGCAATACCATCTGTTGCCTGAGTTAAGGTCATTGTATCATTTGTGGCAGTGACCGTACTTAAAACAACAGTAATCTTTCCATTATGCCCAGCGCTGCCTTCAATAGCTTCTTTAAATTTAGCTGCAATTTCTCCTTGATCGCTGCATGCAGCAATATTGACACGAATTGTTGTACCGCTAACCACGGCGCCATTTGCATAAGAACCACCATTCTGAAATGCATAGGTTCTCTCTGTTCCGTCACTAGAAGTTAGTACGATAGAGGGCGGCGAACCATCATCAATACCGCCGGATCCTCCGACTGCATGATTTACAATTTTAATTGTAGCTGTTGCGCCCCCTGCATCAATATTGGCAGCATGTCGAACATAGCCAGTTCCTTTATCTATATTGTATTCATATAGACTAATATGTCCTGGACCTACATTTCTAACATTGTGACTAAAGGCGCCAGACTGTTCAGCTCTCTGGTTGTAGTAAACAGTTCCGTCATAAATGAAAAACTCACTTTTTGGGTGAGCTTTCATTGTGTTAATCAGAAGATCGTTTTCTCCAAACTTTTTAATAGACATAGTTAGTGCATTTTTTTAGTAGTCTAATCTAACGCGAATTGTCATATCAACTTCAGGAGTTTTCTTGAGAGGTTCTGACAATTTCGCAACCGCTAGCAATTCGTTAGCAGCGCTATACAAGCCGACTGTTGTGATATACGATATCGGCGGATCAGAAGCCACACTTTTAACTCTCATTTTGCTGGCGGACACATATGTTGGATTAGTGCTGTAATTAAATTTATTGTGCGGAACTCTACAGAAATAAATTGTTGAGTTAATCTCAGTAGTATTCTGAAAAGAAACATTTACAAATCTAGCTCTGATGGCATCGCAGTTACCGGAAATAGAAGAGCCGGTAAATGAAGCGGATACGCCATCAAGCTGTTTTCCATTGGTGGCGAGACTGCCACTAACAAACCTGGGGTTTCCATCCCATATTGACGAAGTAAGCGCCACCACACCAGCTTCATAAAAGATCACGCCATAACCTGTGCCATCTTTTGCAACATCGTTATATAAGACAGCCATCTTGCCGCCTTGAGTAGCAAGTGTTCCTTCTCCAGAAACAGTTCCGGACGGATCTGATAAGACAATCTTGCTTCCATTGGGGTATGCTGCGCCGGCATCACTATCAGAATTAGAGATCGGCCAAGAACCAGAGAACATCGTAAGACTAAACGATCCAGGTTTGATCTGGTCTTTGTAAAGCAGACGACTAAAATTCAAGAAAACGCACGAATCCATAGATCCGGTGCCATCTAGTTTAAGATCGCTTTCAAATTTTCTAATTACACCAGAGCCGGTAACTCCAAGAAGCACCAAAGCTTCTTGATCGTACATATTTCGTTTCTTTGCATTTTGTGTGCTACTAGAAGCCGAAAAAGCTGAATCAACAGAATACCCAATAGATATATCAAGGATATGGTTTGCAGATGAGCTTAGATACGGATAGTCGTACACTGACTGAAACATTCCGTGTGAATAATCCTTAATATTGAAGGACGTACCATCTGGACTATCATATGTTCCAGACACAATCGTACCGCTTAGAGGCAGAGACTCATGAAGTAAAGTTTTTGTAGTTGTAACATCCGTGCTAGGATTTAAAGGTTCATAATTTCGTGGCATTTATTTTCTCCATGTCCATAATTTAAGTACCGGCATATCTAATAATTCTTACTGGTATTTGAATGCGTGCGGAAGTTGTAGTTCCCTCGCAATAAACCGTTGAATCGATATAATCATATTTTTTGCTTCCACCAAATAACGCTTCAGACTGAACTCCATAAAGCGCATATTTAGTGTCAGAAACTCCGGTTGAGGTTGATGTTAGTTCTTGTGGAATGTTAAGGTTTAGTGCAGTGGCTGAAGATTTGCATCCTCGAATAGCCGTATACGAAGAAACATCAACTGACGCATGTTCTGTTATGTTATTTGGCACACAGTTAATTACGTGGGCACTATAATTTTTAACTGCGAACGAAACAGATGTTGTTGATGACTGCATGAGGCTTCCAAAATTTACTTTAACTTTACCGGCATTAGTATTTGTAAATATTGCAGTCTTAGGTGGACCCATAACAGTATTTATAAAACGATGATCAGTAAAAACATACATACTCTTATCAAGCAAATTTGTATTAGCAAGATAAGTTCTTGAGTTTTCTAAAGTCTGTGCAATATCTGGACTGTCAATACCCATTTCAAGAATAACTTTTGTCGAGGTGGGTGAGCCAGCATTTAAGAAATAGTTGTCCGAACCAAAAGTCGATTTAAGCTCATCAGCTGTTTCTTGATTAGCAGCAAGATAGTGAACGCTACCAGTCACTAGACTAGATTCATTTAGGTGCGGGTTTACTTTAACCTCTGGCATATATAATAAATCGGTTCGTGCGTATGATGAAAGCCCATACGCGATACCAAGATCTGATGCCTCTTTGATTGGCGTCTGCAGAATCTCTAAGTCAAAGTAGGGACTGCCTGAAACGTGTGTTAGGTTGTATAGCTCATAATTTATCTCATCGTCTCCAAGTGCAAACTTAGTAACTCTAAATCTGCCTTGAGCCATCCTTTTTCTACCAGCGCTAGTTAGGATAGCATCTAAAATTATGTCGCCTGAATTGTCTAAAAAAGCCATTTATTAACTCCTCTCTTGATAAATAGTTGTATTTTTTTATCTTTCACTATTGATTTACATTTTTATAAGTAATATTAATATCCATTTTTTTACCGGTTTTCTTTGATGTCAATCTTAGTTTAAAAGTATTTCCCCAAATTGTCTCCTCAAGATTGTCTGCTCCAATCGTCACATTTTGCATTTCTTCATGTGATTCGTTTGAAATATCAGCATCTGTATCATCTATTATTGTTTGGTTTATGTTGGGTTTTATCATAAATAGTTTTTTAAATGATTTTGAGGGTTCTGTGTAATGAGTGAGAGTCGGATCTAAATCTTCCTCACAATAAGCTTCAAAGATAGAATATTTGAAAGCTCCATCATCAACTAATTCAGCTTCGTATATTTCAGATTCAAAGCCGGGTATTCCGGCCTCATTTACGGCTCTAAATAAATAATAATATTTTCTATTAGTTGCAATCTTATCATAAAATATTGTTTGCGATAAGGTATTTTTTGAATTTTCTATTTTTAAGTCTATTCTTGAGATAATTTGATTATCAAAATCCGCAATAGATCGTGGTTTTTCGGACACTCTATACACTTCAATAGCAGCTTGTCTAGACACGGATATTCGATTGACCTGATCTTCAACAGCATTATCTATATCAATCATATCAAGAGAATGAATATAAGAACCTCTAATATCATAATCATCATCCATAATGGGAGAAGGGGGCAAATAATGCGTAGTAAAGTCATCATATTTAATATCAAATCCAATTATTTGCGAATTATCCATCAGTTGGAACGGCGAAACATCAACTATGTTTGGGGGGTTATCTAACGCTTTTAAAACTTTAGTAGCAATTGGTATTTCTATTATTTTAGCAGAGGCTTCAAAATTTAAATAAAAATCTGCTAGGTATTGGTAGTTTTTAGATATACTCTGAGTGCTATCGATAAAAGTATTAATTCCTAGCAAGGCGTTATCTTCGTCTGTTTCATATAATTGCGTTTCTGGTCCTGCAGTTAAAGGGTCATACCACTGAATACAATACCACCCTTCGTAATCAGCAGCTTCTTCCCCAACTATTCCGGAAGGTCTGCCTAAACGAACAGTATCTACTGAATATTTGCTGCCACACACAAGGACATAAGCATAAACATTATACGTATAATCTTGATCATATTTTATTTGGCTATCATATAATAAAATATCATCTCCCTCTTTGCCTTCAGCGATCCAAAAATCTTGTAATACGCCCAATGATCCACCGGTAGCAACATTGCCACCTATTTTTTCAACCCTGTAGGCTATTGTTTCTAAATATTTATGCTGATCACCTCCTACAGATACGGGACCGGCATAATAAGAAGTTGGATTAACTATAGCATCTAAAATTAATTCTTCAGAGGCGCCTGTGCCGGCGCGGCTGTATGTTGAAAGAGCAGCTTTATCTAAAGAATAAGCTAGTGTAGTATTAGATAATTCTTCAAAATCTTTTACAAAATGAGCTATATTAATTGAATTATAGTGAGCGTATAAAAGAGTTGATTCCTTTGCAGACAGTCGATCAATATTTGGAGCACCTATAAAATAACAATCAGACGATGGGTTCACTGCTGCTTCGCTAGCCTGCTGAGAAGAGATATTATTAATTGCAGAATAGTTAATGAATTCCGCAAAATCCAGCGTTCTGTACGTTTCACTGTTTGTTTCAGTTAGATCCTCTGAGCCCTCTAGCGAAGCGGATGTATACATTTTTTCGACCATGAAGGTCATATCCTCCAGCCGACTAGGTTCTGCAGAAATTTGTCCAAATAAATCTTTTAAATCTTTCATAAACTTGCTACTAAGATTGTGCTCAGTTATTAAATCTCTTACATAGCTCAAGCCTGCAAAAGATTCACTTCCAAAATTAGACAGATATGCTGAATTTAATGATTGGAAATCAATTTTAATATAAAAAGGTATTTTACTAATGTTGTCAACAATAGATTTACATTCTTCAGATACTGCATTTTGATCAAATATCACATTGCGCATAGCCGAATCAATACTGTTTATTGTACTTTGCGAGAGAGGATACCTTAATAAAGATGCAGAATAATAATTTCTCAAGTTTAAATCAATATCTTCAAATTGAGGAGTAGGAAATCCAGCGCCGGCGCCGGCATCCGCAGTTTCATCCCACGAATCTGCAGAATAAAATGGCGGCAAATAAGTGCTAATTAAGACAGGATCTAACAAGCTATCTGGCTCTACTGATGTTAAGTCTGGATATGCATTTTCTAATGTTATAAATCTAAGTATTGCGTCTGCGTATCCGTATGTCGGCTCTGGAGTATCTTCAATTGTCTGAAATAAATATGCATTTGGAAGAACGCGCTCTGACGCAACCCCATTAGTATAGTCTAAATACTCCGAATAATGTCTGTTATAGCTAGGGGTTATCGATATTGTATTGTTTCCCTGAGCGGCGGCGGCATTATGATCTATTATATTAGAGTCATATTTGTGATATGGCAATTGCAAATACCTAATGGAGTGGTCTCCGAATACCGTATTGTGTTGAGACAGCGGTCCTACATATGATTTATCTGAATATTCTCCACCCATTATATAGGCTTCCCACCATAGATAATTGTCAAACCCAAAACTAGTATCTTCATAAATTCGACAAGGCACTCTATAGCTATTAAAAAAAGATAAATTATTTATTTCTTCCATAAGATCAAAATTTGGAATAATCGCATGCATTCCTTCTTGCTCTGGAACATATTGAACTCCTAATTCATCAAATGTATACTCAGTTCCAAACAAGGAGTAAGAGAAGTACTCTTCATCATCCGAAATTTCTTCAACTGATATAAAGGCGCCCATGGCTGTTCTGAAAGGATCAGAACCGCTTATAATATCTAAATTTGCTAAGCTTAATGCAATGGCGGGGTATTCAGTACTCATATTGCGCTCTCTTTAGTAAGTAGTAGAAGTGCCGGATGGGTTTCCTGCAAATATCATTAGATCAGATTCTTCGGTTGCTATTTCGGCGCCGAGGGCTAAAGAAGTAAAATTACCAAACTTAAATATATCATATTTTCGACTTCTAAACTCGTCACTAGTTTCATAGCTGCGTGCTATTAATTCATCATATAGCGATGAAATGGTATTGTCTAATATTTCTGACCATGTATTATCTGAGCCAAATCTTTCCTTGAGAGCCGCTAGTTCACCCGAATAATATTCAACATACGTGGCACCTTCAGCATATTGTTCTTCATCAGTTGGCTCTTCTTCTCCATCATAATACGTATGAGAAAACATCGGCGCATAATCACTACTATTCATAAAATCCCAATATATTTGTCGTTCTTCTCCCCACAAATCTTCAAAAGATGTATATGCTATCTCCATAACTTGGCCGGCTTCAAATCTATCAGTATAATTAACGCTGTCAAAATCAAAATCAGATTCAAATTCAGCAGCAATTGAGCCTAGGGCGGCGCGCATAAGTATGCTTCCTTCTACTTCATTTTCCCAGTCGTCTGTATTGGGAGCAATGATGTCTATAAGTCCTATTCTGTTCTCACGTTCTTCAAAATCTGATCCCAAAGCCAATTCCGGGAGTCCGTTTTCGCACGGTTTATCTCCGCTAGTTGAATATTCAGTTTCTTGTTCAGGCGCAGCGTCCTCACCAGTATCGGGATCTGCTGAGTCAGCGGCTTGGCTAGCAACTTGACCGAATGGATCCTGATCTGCTGCCAGCTCGCCAGCTCCTCCTTGCGGATCTTGTTTAGTGTCAGATACATAGGCTCCACCGCCGCGGGTTCTAGATTGCCATAGGGATCCAACTTCTTTTGGTCCACGGGTTCGATCTCCTGCTTCTCCACCGCCGCGGGTTCTAGATTGCCATAGGGATCCAACTTCTTTTGGTCCACGGGTTCGATCTCCTGCTTCTTCTTCTTCAGGGGTGGGTATGCCGAATTTTGGATCCGAAACTTCTTTTTCAAGCGGAGATCCGTATAAGGTAGCCCAGCTAGACTGGGCGCCGCCGGCGGATTGAATCATATAGCCTATGCTCATTGTTCCAAGAGATTCGTGAATAATAACATCTTCATCTGGATCGCCATATACTCTGGAACCACCTCCAGAAAACCAATCATCCTCTTCGTCTGGTGGCTCTTCGATAACGCATTGCCCCAGGTCCCAAGACCACACATAAGGTTCGCCATATAAATCTTTACATTCTTGATCTAAGCGTTCAGTTTCTTCATCAGTGGGCATAAAAATATATTTCCTTAATTATTTAAGTAAGTTGTTTTAATGGAGTGCTAGGCATTTCGCGTAAAATTTGAGCTGATTTATTAGCGTCAACGGCGCCAGCATCCATGCTAAACACTACCTGATCGCCATTGGGGCTATTCGTATTGTTGCCGCGATTATTGTTTTTATTAACGGCTCTATTAGTATTATTATTAGAGCTGCCAATATCACTCATCAGGACGCTAATATTTTTATTCTGTTGTATTTGTTTTGAGCTATTGCGTTTTCGCTTGTCATTTTCGTTTCGTTTATTTTGAGGAATATCATCATCCAAACAGTAAAATGGATCATTTGGATTAGCAAAATTCTTTTTTGCATCTCTTTGTTTGTTTTTCATATTTTTTGTCGATTGTTCATCAATTATATTTGGGTTATCTACAGTTTCTTTATCGGTTTGCTGTAGTAATAGCGAATAATCATATTTTTCATCACTAATGTCACAGCCCAGTGAAAATAACAATTTAGTAGAGATTTCTGCGGTGTTGCCGTTCGACTCATAGGCGCCTGCAATTCTTTTTGCTTTCATGATGGCTAAAGATTTTTGAATATTGGCTACTCTTGTTCTTCTTTTGTCAGTAACTTTGCCGTTTATTAAAAACTTATTTTTTGTTGCAATAATTCGGTTTAAAGCTCTATCTTCGACTATTTCTCTAGTTAGCATTCGACTGCTTGCGCCGCGTTTACGTTTTGCCAAAATAATTCTCCATTTTTTAATATAATCTCATGATAAATAGTGCACATATGATTTTAAAACCCGCCGGGAAGTTCGGAGGGGTCGCCGCCCTCGTCATCGGTTTCGAGTTCTGGATCCTCGCGTCCATAGTCTCGCTCGAATTTATCCATAATCTCCACTATATCAAAAAGCTCATCGTCTCCAAGTTTATCCGTACCGCCAAAGCCTCCGCGCCTCCAGCCGCCACCGGATCCTTCTTCAGCTGGCGGGTCTTCTTCAACAGTCGGCTCACCGCCCAATGTTGTAACAATGTCTGCTGTATAAACAATAGGAGGAAAACATTCTAAAACGCCTTCGAACTGCATATCTATTGGATCTGTGCCCCATTCATTTATAAAAGCGGCGAAAGGCTTCAGGTCCCGGTGAACGGTGTCTCGAGCGTGGACGTAGACCGCAGCTTCATCTAGTGAATCAACGCCGGCATAAAGTTCAGCGATTGCTTGAATTCCTTCCAATAAAAACACAACAGAATCTAGCGTTCCGGTTTCAGGATGCACCATTGTCATTAGTGAGTTTGTATTAAGAACAAGATCTACCCTGCTTCCTTGAAATGTAAAATATAGCATTTCTCTATGAATATTAAAAATTAATGGCGCCAAAATCCATGGCTCAGAGCCGGGTGTATAACGCTCAACCATAGCTTGTGCAAAAAAAGAATTAAACTTATCATCAATAGCGTTATATGAGCAAGCTTCTTTAGCATATTCGCCGTATTCTACAAAATCGTCAACGATTTTTAAAAAGGATTCTATTAGTTTAACAACGGCAGCTAACGAATGATCTTCAATATGAAAAACGGTATGATAATATTCAGTAGAAATTTCTTCATCTATTTGAAAATATCCTCCTTCTTTTTCTCGACCAACGTCGGTTGCCCACTCCCACGAATAATAATCTTCAAACGACATGCACAGTAATCTATAATTATCGTAAGCATTATAAAAAGTTGATGTATTTAAGACGTCAAAATTTCTTGGTATTACGTAAGAATATACCATATTGTCATCTTCTGATAGTTCTTCAATGTAATATCCATCACTTTCTGAGTCTATTGAAAATCTATAATCGGTTTCCAGCACAGCATGTCCAGAAGGAGATTCATAATCTGTGTAAGCTAAATTTTGATGAGTCATATACTTTACTTTTGGATACGAGTAATCTTCATCAAAGGCGATCCAAAACTCTTTGATTGGCTTATCAAAGATTGGGGCGCCGTCCAGCTGGACTTCTTCTAATTCTATTTTTGAATTATATCTGGTTAACGAAAGTGTTTTTTCCTTAATCAAAGAGTTGGTAAATTCTTTTCCGAAAACAGCTTCAACACCTTTCACATGATAAACCCTAGACATTAGCAAATAATCATTAACTATTCTTTCATAATCGATAAAATAATATCCTTTGTTTAAGATATCCTCAAATCCAGACTCAATTACATCAGATACATCATCAACTTCAATTGGATTAAGATTTACACCAACTCGATGCATAAAATAGTTGTTATAAATTACATAATGTTCGTACTCTGTATCCACATAGAAGCCTGTGTAAGGATACTCAGCACCATCTCCAGTGTAAAATGCGCGCTCCTCGGCTGTTGGTACGTTAGCAGAACCAAAAAAGCTTGAGTTTACTTCTGACCAAGTTGCCGCGTCCATGGAAGCATTTGATCTTCTATCTAAAATTTTATTATTATATATTAGTCTTTTATGAAGAAGATGTTCGTCGATTAATGAATTATTAAACTTGTGAATCATATTTCTATATCCACGATAAAAACGACCCATAGATGTTCCTGGAGTTTTTATTGGCCAAGTCCTTCTTAATTGATTAAGTTGAACAAGTAACTCTGGTTTTCTACCATAAACCGATTGAATGTATTTAATACTATTTATAATTTCTAATAATTCTTCTGATATCCTACCTGTGTCTATAGAATCTTGATACTGTTCATAAAAAACTTCTAATGCAATATGAATTTCATCATGAGTTACAGCCTCTTGTGTATAATATCTGCCATTGATACCTTGTATGGGGACATCATTATATGTTGATTCTGTAGTTTTTGATCCGCCTACAAACTGCTCTTGCGGTTCGTCATTTAAAATTCCATCTTTAAAAACATGCTCATATGAGGCGTCTGATACTGTAATCTCTGATATTGTTTGATCAAAGTATATTCTATTATATCGGTCTTCTGGGCTATCTACATATTCCGCCGTGTCCTTATCGACCGTAGTGCTAAACGCATATAAAAATAAGTTGCTATAGTCGTCAGACATCATAGTAAAAATATGAAACGGGTCTTCAAATGGGTCGTTTTCGCTAAAGCTCCATATATGAACACCCACGGACTCTTCGGCGCCGTAGAAGTCTTCAACACCATAATTATACCACGACAAGTCTATATCAACTTCAGTAGTCAGCTTATAGTGTAAAGTTGTAGTATCATACCAGTCCTCTACTGGTTCCGAGTCGCTAAAATCTGCATACCAAAAATTTCCATGATGACCGCCTAAAGTAGACATTACATTAGCGCCGAAGAAATCAATCGTGCTATTTTCACGCAATTCTGCAGAGCTTGACATCATAGTCAACACATTAATATCATTATTTAGAAATCTTTCATGGTATTTTTGTGAAAGCCCACACATCACATAAAAGTTTAAGTTATCCACCATATATTCAATAAGTTCAGTGGGCGCATTATAATCGTAATCGCCGCCTACCTTAATAGACACTTGAGCTGTAATTTTTTCATCATATACTGTAATTTTTTCTATGAATGGTGTTGGAAGCCATCTGCCATAGCGATTTAATTTATCTAGGTTTGCTATTGACATATTTCAGGCTCCGTTGCTCTTCCATAAATATCAAAGTAAATAGCCTCTTCTGATTGAGTTTTGCAATCGAAATCTAAATCAACATAATAGGATTGCTTATTGAATGTTTCTGCGCCTTTACATGCCAATTCATTATCAATTTCATGATCCACCAATATATCAAAATAATATTCGACGCTGGCAGTAGTATAATTTGTCGATGGAATTGTTACTGGCTGATTAGCAACCATATATCCATCTTGAACATTGTTATATTCTTTTTTGAAATATTTTCTCTTATAGCGAACGTACTCATCCTTACCGCCTGCCCAAGAATCAAGTATCCACGCCGATTCATCATCAACAGTTAAACTAATTTCGCCATCATTAGAGCGCTCGCCACAAGTAGCTGAAACCAACACTATACTAAGATCAGATGTTAAGTCATATAAATTTCCTTCCTGCACACCTTCGATATCTAATTCAGTTCCAAAGTTATCTATTGCTTCAAGTAAATAAAGCAACAGTTCGGCGCCTCTTGATTGTTCGGTAACTCCAGCAAGCGATTCCTCTTCGGTATAACTATCCAATAATACCGTTGCGGTTCCGGTGCCGGCACCTCCGTCTGCTATAGTATCTTCTTTTGTGTTTATTACAAAGCCAGATGCAGGACCGCCAGATGCAGAGTCTTTAATTGTAATAGTTACAGTATAATTATTATGATTAATAGTGAGGATATCGCCGCTTGTGACCCCAGTCCAGCCATGGTTGCCGCCAAAGTCCTCATAAAGACCAATCCGACCATTGGCCGCAGTGCACGAAGTAACCGTTTCTTTTTGAAACACTTCAATGTCGAAATTTTCTACCAGGAGCGCGGTATTTACCTCCTCCATGTATATCAAAGCATCGTCAGCCTTTAATCCGACCGTGTGCAAATCGGCAAAAACCCTACTGGAGCCTATTATATCGTTTACAGAATCAGGTAGCAGATCCTGATCAAGACGAGCAATTTGTTTTTCATATTCCAAAGTTATATTAATTTGAGGTATGTCCGAAAGGGTTACAGAATCTCTATTCGCTGATGATGATATTTTATTTTGTAAAGCAACAACCTTCCATGCTGGTGCGTAATTATTTGAATCTGAATCTAAAACCGCATCGCCAATTGACTTTTCAAATCTGAACATTTCTGCGCGAGCTATTTGCTGCTGCGGGGTGGCATCAACATATTGAGTTTCGCCAGGATTTTGAATTTGTTCGTCATGGCGCTCAATATCCGTGAACAAAATTGGGGACTCAAGATATGCAGTGCTCTGCTTAATTCTTTTGTGAATATCATTTTGTGGCTCAGGAAGCGCAGTGGTCTCAACTGTGGTTCCATGGAGCACATCACCTGTACAGTATCTTTTATCATATAAAATATTATCATCAAAAAATGCATAATAAACAGGCTGCAGCTTTCCAATAGACATTAAATATCTACCATATGTTGTTAACTGGATATCAAAAACTTGCTCTTTTTTGTTTAAAAACTTAGCCATTAATAACCTTTTCCCTTTCTTTTAGGGCTTCGTTTAATTTTGGAGTCCAGGTCTGGAGGGTCACCTGCCAGCCCTTCTACGCGGGAGGCAAAATCATTTTTCTTTTCTTGCCATTCGGTATTGCGCTTAGAACCAAAACTACTTGGCATCCCATTCGTCAGTTCTTCTACGCGGGAGGCAAAATCTAGATCTGTGATTTCTGCTCTAATGGGACCTGACCCCATTATTGGATTTTTTTCATCAGCGCCAGAAAAAGTTGGACCTATAAGTTCAACAAGCTCAGGATCTCTATATAAAACTTCTGCATCTACTTTAATCAATTCAACAAAAGACAAGTAATCATAAGGCCAATTATACATTATCTTATATCCTTCAGAATCCTCGTTAAAAGTAAATAGATCTTTTGTTGATTCCCCAAGCTGTGCGGTGATTAAATCAGAATAGTCAACTTGAGATTTCTGCTTGACTTTGAACACCATCCATCGCAGATTTTCACTTTCGCAAAGATCATCTGCAGACAATAACTCGTTAATGTCCAAAGTGTGGGCAATTGATTGATGCTGGCTTGTTATTTTTTTATAATCTCTAGGTGCTAAATTTTGCCACATGTAAGATAAATCGTCTTTATCAAATTCATATTCAAATTCAAAAATATACATAACTAAAGGATCAGTATCTGGATTATTTATAAAATCAAATTGTGGCGGTAAAACATAGCGCTGCATTTTTTGAATCATTTTTCTTATAGAAACTCCAGCAGCTGATAATGAGTCACCTAAAGCCGTTCCTGATTGTGCCAGCGCTGCCTCAACTCTTATCTGAGGGATTTCAAAAAATCTTTTTCTTGTGGTAGCAAATTCGCCGCACTTGTCTTTCTTTGATACATCTACACTTTCTATAGTATATGGAACTGCCACTATCGCCTCTCTAATAATTAAACTTTCACGCAATTCTCCCAATCTTTTTGTTGTCTCTTTAGTCTCGAATCCCATTAAATCAGTTAAAGATTGCATTGTTCGGTGAAGTTTTAAGCCAGTATCGGCTGCATCAGAATTATTATAAACAGTATTATTATTGACAACATCATAATGAAACTTTAATGTTTCAATAGGAATATCTCCAATTTCCATAAAAATTCCTGTAGAAGAATCTGTTGGCAGCAATCCAAATTGGTGCCACATTCCGCGCGGGACAGACCCTGACGCAAATATTGGTAGTGTTGGGTCGACAGCTCGAACTGTATTGTCCGCAAAATTCATCATTGGAGTTTCAAATTTAGGTTGAATGACCCAGCGCTGTCCTGCGGTTGTATTTTCAATCATTTCTGGGTTGCCTAGCTCGTCTTTTCTTTGTGTCAATATTCTTTCAACGCCTAATAAGTTTAAGCTAGCGCTAATTTGCATTGCATTGCTGTTAATATTATAGCCAGAATAAGGACGTGTTTTACTCTGGGCGTCTGCCGCATATGGAAGCGCGGAAATTAATATTGGTCCGTGAGAGTTTGGAGCTGTTGATGCTGTTATAAATCCGGGATCAGCTCTCCAATAAACCATATTTATTTCTGATAATATGGTTTCTAGATCGTAGCTTCTTGTGTGAGATGGTCTGAAAACAATATCGCACCATGCCTCACCATTGGTATATGGAGGAGTATATGCCCAATTAAATCCATTTATACTGTCCATGGGCGCCGTATTTAACGCATAACTAGTAGCTGCAACGCCTTCTGCAGGTCTTCCTGAAAACGGAGGACCAAATGCGGTTGGTCTTGAATACATTGTAAAGGTTTCTCTAAATCCGTCTTCATTCTGTCTAGGATCTTGTGGTATTGGAAACTCTGCTTTTTGAAAAGCCGAAGCACTATAGAGCTGGGCTCCAAATACCCCATACCCAGTATTATCACCCATACTGCTTGATTCATCTTGATAAGTTCGGGGTCCGGTGTGACTTCTTCTCAATTTAATTCTCGCGCCGTATACACTTCCCGCTTTAAAATTCAAGTCATCGGTAATTATACCTGATTTTAGTTGCGTATAATTTGACTCTTTTAAGAAAAAATTACCAACTTCGCCTAAAAAGTTACTAACCATTAGAGAATATGTCTCATCAGCTGGAGCACCACAAGAAGAAGAGGCATATAAAGAAGCTGATAAATGTGGCTCCATGTCAATTGGTCGCACCTTGCTAAGATATTTATCAGGCTTAAGGATTGCCTCAAATGGCACTCTTAAATCAAAAAGTTCGCCACCTTGATAACCAGTAGCAGCCTTGCGATCAACTTGAAAAGTGCCACTAACTGCTGTTAGCATCCAGTTTCCTGGGGTAGCTCCAGGGTTATCTACTCCATAAAAAGAAGCACTTAGTTTAAGAGGATCTGTTATTATAGGATAATCAACGGCTAGTCCCGACTTAATAGAGTTAAAAAGAATTCCTGGCGAGTATAGCGTCTGCATTAAAGGTCTTAATAGTCCACCATGGCTTTCTACAAGAGTTTTTCCATAATATGGGAAAACATTTGCCCCTATAGCCGAAGCGCCAACCAAGCCATTGCCGTAAGATTTAGAAAATTGACTTACTATATCTATTGTTCGCTGAGCTGGATAGAAACCTTTGTACGGATTAAATCTTATAGCTGCACTAACTGTCAATCTTATTTCATGAGGCTGTAGTAAAGTGTCTTCTTTAATGTTCATAAAGTCGCGTAAGAATTCTGAATTTGAATAATCTTTATAGAAAGATTGAGTGACGCTAGATATGTTAGTACCGGGAATTTCAAATGTATTTTGCTTTCCTCTATTGTTTAATCCAACTTCAATATAGTCTTGAACATGCTCACTTATTCTAAATTCTGGCACAATTACATGATCTTTGAATATTTTATTTAGCTCAAATTTAAAATCGTTGTACTCATCAAACCATGGCTCGGATGACTTAGATACGAAAACAATTGTTGAACCAGATTTTTCTAAAATACCGGCTTCAGATCCCGCTTCCCATAAAGCCTCGCCGCCAAATATATCAATTTGAGTTTTTGGATGAAATGGCGATACGGGACCATACGGCTTAAGACTTCCAGTAGCCGATATAAGCGGACCAGTTGGCGCCACAACAGAATAAGGCGAACTTAATCCGTGCTTACGTGAATATAAGCCAGCTGGCACTAGGTTTCGTGGAGCTGCAGCATTTCCTTGCGATACACCATTGTGAAAGTGAAAATAGTTATTTTGAAGCTCGCCGGCACCACCGGACGCTATTAGATCGTCTAAAGATGTGGCATGAGCTGCTGGTGCTTTCGTTCTTGTTAGAAAATCACATTGTGGATCAAGCACCCAACAACTTTGAGAAATTGATCTATTAACATTAAATGAAGTTTTTAGTGCATTTCCTACCGTGCATCTTTCGTCTCTAGAGTCTCTCCAGAACAAATTGTCATAATCCGTTCTCGATCGAGATGAAGAAATCATTTCTCTTCGGGCTGACGGGAATATATTTTCCGAGTACACAACCCAGTTTAAGTTATACATGCTATTGTTTTTAGCTATTGTGGTAATATAATCTAGCGGTGTCGAAATTATAGACAAGTCCATCATAATTTTATTATTTAAAGCGGTTTCATTAAAATAGATTTTTTCATTATTATGAGTAACTTGAAGCGTTGTATCGTCCCTATCAACATTAAAATTGATTTTAGCTGGTCGACCTCGAAACGATACTGGGGGTAAATCATATTTTGTAATAGTTCTATTACTGTTTACTATAGAAAGCTGATTTTTTTGATGTTCATCGGCTATAATTGGGTGATAAGTTGGATGTAGTCTTCTCCAGTTCCATCCAAAAACATCTTTTCTTCTTGTTAGCAGCAGATTAAAATAATCTGTACTGCCCGAAATAAATCCACCCATCTGCATTTCACTAAGAATATCATTATTTATGTAAGAAGTATTCGGTGCATCGAAACTAAATCCAAGAACATTATCCTCACCAGAGCCAGTTAAAGAATCCAACGTTAATGTGTTGAGTCTTTCAGTAGGCTGATAAAAACTCCGAGTTAATTCCGGAACAACCGAACTTGCGCTAACCCAAGCGCCATCATAATATGACACGTAGCCGCTAGAGCTTGAAAAAAGACCAACATTATGACCATACATGGGGGCGTGTCCATAATATCTAAATTGACTTGATGAAATTAAACTGTTTCCTATCCAGGAATATTGCTTATCTGATCTTGGTATAGGGTTTCCTATAAAATAATTGTCATGTAGCGATTTAGTAACAACAGCCAGAGTTGAAGGGTCGAATATATCCCCATCGTTAGATATATCTAAAACATATTTTACATTTCTTTGATTCTTAAACATGCTCGGAAATTGATCTGTTGAAGCTCCCGGTCCGCCTGCAGTGGTTGCTGGTCCATCAATTTTGGATGTTGTTCCTGTAATGAATGCAGAATTGCGACCAAATCTAGCAGAATGGCGTGCAAGATGCGATCGCAATCCATAATCTTTACCAACACCAGTAGCCGGATCAATACACACATCGGAAACTCTAATTCCTGTTGTGGTTGAGCCAGTAGCTTCCGAAGTGGTACCAGAAGAGCCTTGAGAAGGCTTGATTACTGTAAGGTTTCTATAATTTAAACTGTTATAGACAGAGTATTCTGAAGCTCTAAAGTCTTGATAGCCATAAGTTTGAGTTTCGATGCCTCCTGGAGCACTAAATCTATTCACAAAAACTGTTTTGTTTGTAGAGCCGCTTAGAAGATATCCAACACTATACTCTGATACAAGCTGAGTATGACTATCGTCGTCTCTTCGAATATCAAGAATAGAACGGACATGTGTTCCTATGGAGCTAGTGGCTGCATCCCAAATTATCTCACTCGGCAAAGAAGGTTGATAATTCATAAATTGTCTTGGGGTCGCAAATGCTCCAAACGTATTTACCACCTGATAATTTCGTTGATAATTGCCCAGCACAACAAGTCCATCGCCAGTTGAACCGGTATTACATTCTATATTTCTAATATTTACTGGTCGTTTTGCAACAAAATCTCTATATAGCCAAGCTTTATGCGAGGCTGTCATGGGATATGGAACCACATCCGGCTCATTTGCCTCAGGCCAAGGGTAATCAGCAGAAGCCATGGCTAAAGCACCGCTATATGCCGGATCTATTACTGGATAATCAGTATAATCGCCCAAAAGAAGTTTCCAAGCCTCTGGACGGTTTGTGTAATCGTCACCTCCCGTAAGATTAAATTTAACGTGTCTCGACTGGTGTCCTCCAACCGTCTGATTAGTAAATGGACCCTGCATTGGCTTCTCCATTAGAGAGCCGTAAGTATCATTATGTAAATTAGTTATCTCAAGGCCATCGCCAATCTGTTGTGTCACGTATCTATTATAGCCAGATTTAACAGAAGAACTCATTAAATTAAACGGAAAAGCAAAACTTGTTTCTGTGTTGGCATACGTGCCCTCGGCCCAGTTTCGACCTCTGTCGACTCTAAAATATCTTTTTGTTTTTTGCTCTGGCTTGCTTAAATCATCTAAATGCGTTTCTGCAAGGGCTTCCATTTCAGAAGACCAGCCCACCAAAACATTTTCAGGTATAAATAAACCATCAGATACATCAACTGGACCTGCTGGTCTCAAGGCATTATAGGTAAAATCAATATTTTTATTTTGATTAAAGTTAACGCCGCCCTTGACAGAATGAAAACTAGAAGAAAAAACAGGCTTACTTATACTGACGCTTGCTAACTTTGAAAAATTTCTACGAGCATAAGTTTTAAGTTGATAAGATGCTCCTTCTGATGTATATAATACTGGCAAGCTTTGACTTAGAGTCGGCGTAGACCATATAATATCTTTAAGCTTTTGCCTCTGTGAATCTAGCGTTGCGTCATCAGATGTTAATTCTGTTGAATTGGCTTTCGCTCGCCGACGCCAGAAAAATGAATTAATATTTGTAGCTCTTGGAGAAGATGGCGTTGGAGAATGACCCTTTGGCCAAGGATAGCTGCTTAGCTCTGCGCCAGCCATGGCTTGGTTTAAGTCAGTTTCCATAAACTCTATAGTTGGAAACTGAGATTGATATTTGTTTCTTTCTAATACATGAGATTCTACAACATTTAAAATATCCTCAGAAAATCTTGATGAGCCGGGTATTAATTGGGAGATTATTGTTGCTAAAGATTCATCAAACCACTTATAATAATCTAAGAATTTTTCAACTTCTTGAACATCAGTAACCTTTCTAAAAAATGTTTCCCTTAGTTTCTCAAGGTCTTTATACCTTGAACGATACCTATGAACTGGGTGCCCTATTGCATTATGAAAATCTATAGCACCAGCAAAAAAGTCCAACATTTGCTTGGTGACTGCCCCATAAAAGCTTTTTTCTAAAGACATGTGATAGCTTGGTGCTTCTTCAACAATTCCATATACTTTATCGTCGTCTGATAAAATCTTAATCATATCAGAAGAAACCACCTGTTCGGGATGAATAAATTCAAATGTATTAGAATCTTGCTTAACCTTAACGTTATCAGAGGAAGCTGCAAACCCATAGCCATACCCTGTATGCTGATATCCTCCAATTTTTCCAAGCCAGCCGTAGTTATTTCTTATTTCTACAGAGCCGGTGCTGGCATCATTGATATGAAATTGCCCGTCAGCTGCGGAGGCAGTTATGTTTTCAAAATTCCAATTTAAAAATAAATAATTTTGATTAGTAACATCATATTGAGTATTTGCCTCATCTCTATGTGATGCATTTTCATACGCACCAGATACTCCAATATTATTATAGTCTTTTGCATGAAATAAAATTTCACTATCAGTTAAAGATTTACCCCAATATCGCAATCCATTTATTCGAACATCTGAGGAATTTATAAGGGTGCCAGTAATATTTGTTCTTTCTGCTCCAGCATATAGTCTTTTAGAGCCTGTTGCAAAATTAATACCAAGACCGGATCCGGTAATTGAAGCAGTCAAAGTAAAAGAATTTAAAACTTCATTAAGCTGTGTATTGATTCCCTTAAAAATTAATTTATAATCCAAATCAGGCCCAAAAGAAGAACCTGAAACAAATCCAGTATATGGGTACCCCTTTGGTTCTAATCGAACAGAAATATTCCACCTATTATTGCCATAAACGTTCTTAAATACACTTGAAGTAAGTTCTGGAAAGGGATAAGGGTGATTTGAAGAAGAGATTCTAAAATATACGTTTTTGGAATTACTTGACTCCCTTATGGCATGTACTTGGAAATTTGAAGTATCTGGTCCAACTTCTGAATCTCCAAAATTTGTAACCCAAGTAGTTTCAGTACCAACAAGATGAGCAGAGCTGGCTGTGCCGGCTGTATACATTCCAAAAAGAGAGCAGCTCAAAAAAGAACGATCAATATTACCTATGTTGCGATAAAATCTTGGAAACACAATATCTGCTTCAGCGGTAAACCCATATCGATCTTCATATCCGTAGCCATCAAAGCCGGGCTGGACTGAATTAGCAGTCTCTGTCTTTCCTTCGCCATGGCTTCCAGATATATATCCACGCTGCTCATTGGGACTTGTAGAAACAGCACCATCGACCGCTTGGTATATAACAGCGGAAGTATTATCTTCATTGTTGAAATTGATTTCTGTTGTTTTTACAAGAGATTGTTTGAGTTTATTAGAAAGAGTATACTCAGTATTTTTTGCATTTGTTCTTAATGAAACTATATCATCGTTCATATAAAAACATCGAAAAACGTTTTTGACCGCTCTTTCTGTGCCCTTCGTTTTGTATATATTTGTTAAGTTATTATATAGATTTACGTAAATTAAGTTTTTAATCTCGGTCAAATCTCCTTCAAAAGAGCTTGTTAGTGTTTTATTTAAAAATCTTTCAGTTATTTCAGAATCAACAAGTATTTCAGGAGTGTATAATCCTAGCGATTGAGGAAGATGTTGCGCAAATGGCATTGGCTTATATGAAGAACTTACATAATTGGCATTTTTAATATTTGACAATTCTGTAATTTGTATATGCATTTTGTCAAAATAAGTTCCTACTATGTGCGTCATTTTTCTTAAGTCTGAAAACCACGGATCGGTTTCAGAATTGTTTTCATCCTCTTCGATAATCCAAGAGGGCAGCATGCTTAAAATATTTGAATTATTCTGCCTATCGTGATAAGAGCCACTGTTTCGCAAATTGGTTTGTAAAGTGGACACGTCAGGATGACTAGAATAAATAATTGGATCTAAGTACTCACTTTTAGCATGTCCAGATTCAACCATTGCCGAACCAGTATTCCGAGAAGAGGCGTCATATCCAACCCATACGCCATTACAAAGTCTGCCGCCATAGTCTAAAACAGTGTCATCAACAGCCGTATCGCCAGTTATACCCTCATTAAATTTATAATACATGCCAAGGGTTGTATTAGAAATATCTGTGTTTACACCGCCTCGTATCTGTGTAAACCAATTTAGTCCAATCTCGCGACCAGTTCGGGCGACTTTCCAAAAACGAAATTCATCAATAGAGGCGCTAAGTTTACCACCACCGGCAATATTGCCTTCTTGTGGCCAAATTTCAGAACTTGGGTTTGGTTGAGACGCAGTTATGAGCGATCCAAGGCGCCCCATTAAGTCTTTTTGATCTAGCTCATTAAAGTTTTTTGATGATACTTTCTCAATATCATCTAAATGCCCATTAAGGTATAGTTTAATATCAAAGTCGCTTCCGCTATTCTGTAGAGTAATTGCATAATGATTCCAATCTTGAATACTGGTGAGAGTTGTATTAGTTCCCACTGCTTGCTCATAAACATTAGTTGAGCCACTCTGAACGGTAACATAAAATGGTGTGGCAGATGAACCCACTGTTCCATCTAAAAATATAGTTATTCTTCCATAATCGTGATCTCCAACTGCACTGTTATTCCATAAGTCAAAAATTACTTCTTTTTCGGTCTGAGTGCTTGTGTTGGCAAAAGCAGCCTTTTTGAGCCAAAACTCAGCTGTAACACCTCTTTCAAAGTCAGATTTTAAATTTGACTCTCTAGAACCAGATGCCCAATCTGATGGCAAGCCGGCATTGCGATATATATCAGTGTCATAAATATTTGAATATTGAAACTTGCTACTCATCGGATCAGGGTTTAACGCTGTAAGCGTATCGCCTGATCCAGTTCCAGGTCCGCCTTTAAACTCGATATATTCTTGGCTAGCTGCATAGCCATAACCATTGGTTATAGCGCCTGTTTTTGAGCCCCATCCATCAGCGCTAAGCAAGCCGTAGCCATTAGTGCGAGGATAAAGATTATCTAAAATATAACGGTCTATGTCTAGTGACTTATTATAGAACTCGTTTATTTCCGCATCAGAACCATCATAAGGATAATAATCGAGAATTCTCTGGACAGCTGAATCATAGTACAAATATGCAGAACCAAACTTTGCAAATGTGTTTGGTTTTTTATAATCTATCACTTGAGGAACATGTGTAGATTGCTTTTGTTTTATTGCTCTGAGATTTTTAGAAGATTCTATATCCTCAAAAGCATCTTTATTGTTTTTTGGAGACAGGACTTTAGTAGAAGGATCCCGGTTTCCGAAAAGTTTTTTAATACTCATAATCCTCTACTCTAAATTTAAAGACATACGGCTGCTCTTTCCAGCTGCTTAATGTATTATCGTAAAAGGCAAACTTAAAACCATATTCATATCCAGCTTCTAACAGACTCATATCAAAATCAAAATAATTGCCAGAAACATCATACGAAAGAGCCGTATACATATCACTACCGGTGCCATATGGTACACACTCATATCCATCAAGTACTCTAAAAACACGATAAGATGCACTTTGTATGCTTGTAGTTTCAACCTCTTTGGTTGCTTTACTATAAATAGTTGGCGACCAGCCTTTTTCTCTAACATATAGTTCGAATCGAGACGTCTCATCATTTCTATATTTGTCTTGTAAGTTTGTAATATTCATATAATATGTTGGTCTTGATTTAATTTGACTAGCAACTAAAGTTTCTGGAATTATTGAGCCAGTGTGAAACCTAGTTGCGCTATCAGAAAACGAAGCTAAAGTTTGTAATGAGCCTGTAAACCAAACATCATACAACCTTGTAAGATCAGCAGAGCCCGTAAAGGCAAAGGAACAAGAATAAACACCTGTGGAGACAATTCCGCCAGTTGCAACTAGTCTATTAGCAGAATTAACATATGGTCCCTGACCGTCGACGGACAGCGTTTGACACGCGCCCGAAGCGTATCCAAGACCAGCATCTCCAGATGCAGAAATAGCATTATTATCTAAGTTTCCGGAAAATATACTAACATAAATTTCTTTTTTATATCCAGCAGAAGGTCCAAAGTTCGGAAGATCTTTTAATTCGCCACGAACATAATTGTAAAAATAAATTGTATTCATATTGTCATATCGATCAGCAAGAGAGCTACTATAGAAGAAATTACCTCTATTGTCTCTTTTTGAATCATCCCAGCGCGCTTCGATAGTTGGTCTTTTAAAGAAATATTGACTTCCTCTTCCGAAAAATCTCTTAATATAATATGACACAGTAGATCCGCTAGGATTATAGATTACACCACCATCGCCCTCAGTATCTGATGAAACAGGATACACTTCCCCTGGAGATCTTGGGTGAGAGCCATCTGCTGAAGCTGAGGAATATGCTTCATAGCTAGCGCTTAACATAACCCCAACACCATAATTTGAATATGTTCCCGCCATCCATTGCTCAACAAGTGGCGTAATATCAACTTCTAAGTCTTCTAATCCAGTTGAAAAATCTTTAGTAAAAATATGCTGTTCTTGATCAAAACTGTTAGGATCTGCTGCTTTGATGCTTGATGTATGATAAGAGCCACCAGCCAAAACAGTTCCATGAATATCTGACCAATAACCAACAGTTGGAGTCGATGCCGACCATTGAGAGGTGGCTGTAATTATACTATCTGTAATTGCGGTACCCGCTATATCTGTAACACGATTTCCTGCAATGCTAGTAGAAGTCATAGTAAGAGCAACAGTTGCAGAGGAGGCTGTAGCTGTAATATTTAACGTTCCAGCGGTGCTGGCAGCGTTAACTGCAGCCGCAATGTTAGTAGCAAACTGTGCTGCATTACTGCTTGCATTTCCAAAAGCTATTTTTGTAGCAGTTGAGGTAGTAAGGATATTATCAATAGTAAATGTAACTGCATTGCCTTCCACATCAGTAATAATAAGAGTTCTTGTATTCGCTTGTCCTGCTGTTTTGCTGAGAGCAGTTAACGTTGCGGTGGCGCCGACATTCTCAGTATTAGAAGCAGACATCCAATGAGAGCCAACGTTTCCATATGTCTCATCCTTATATCCCTCTAAATCTATTCCATATCCTTCTTGCCAAGATTGTGAAACAGCCATAATTGTCATTGTATAATCGCCCGGTACAGTTTTAGAGTGTGGTGCGTTATACATTTTTAGATAAAAACTAACACTGCCGCTAGCGGGAACAGTTCCGTTAGTTCGATCGGTAGATATATCAGTTATTGGAAACTTTATTAATGTACGAGCTAATTCAGCCGAACTTGTACTTTGGCGGCCATAGATAGAGAAAACATCCAATATGTCTGCAGAGCCGGCATTTGATCCAGTAGCCCGAGTTTCTAAGTCGCTTTGATACACATTAGTTATTGTGTTATCTGCGTCTGCTATATATTTTTTAATAGCCATTATACAATTTTACCTGATATATCGCCGGCTGGAAATTTAAGTTCAAATATTGCATTCTTTGGGCAAACAACATAAGCGCCGTCCGGAGAAAGATTTTTGTTTATATCAAACGTAACGCTGGAGTAATCGCTCCCACTTTTATTGGTTATTTTAACCTTTAGAACATCTAGCACTCCAGTAACTTCTTTTAGTGACTGATAAATATTGCTTATAATAAGGTGTTCTCCTATAAAAAACTTTTCTGAGTATAAATCAGATAATTCTGTTATACATGAATCTAATACATCGTATGGATCTGCTGCAGCCTTTTTCTTTACAACAAACTCAATTCCTACATTGATGATATAAGGATCCAATATATCAATTGTATCATTTATCATTTTATAATGAGTTAACCAAGTTTTTAAATTATTTTTAATTGTAGAGTTTGTAGCTATAAGATATCCAACATCATCTTCAGACATTACGTATAAATTAAGATTTCTTTTAATTGAGCTAGGATCTCTTTGTACGCTGCAGCGCAAAATTTGTCCAAACTTCTTAGGCATCCTATAAACTAAATTTTCATAATCAGCCTGCGTAACAGCGCGGTCCTGTGTTGGAAAAGTGTCATAAATTCTTCGTTTAACTTCTGCAGCACTTAAAGAAGAAACACTTCCCATAATCGGCGCCTCGTTCATAACTTCTATTGATGAATTGATATCAACTATCGTACTGCCAGCCAGCAAGGTTTCATCTTTAAATTCTAAAGCTGCCGAATTAACGCTGCTTAAGGCTCCTGCTCTTACATTAGAATTAGTAGGATCTGTCGATCTATAAACAATTGTCAGTGTAGTATTTACCGGCACAATACCCAAAGTTTGTGCTCGCGATAATCTAGTTGGATCAAATGTAGTATCTGTAATATATGCCTTGCCGAAAGAATTTAACGCTACGTTTTGCGGATTTGCAACAGTGTCTGACGATGCAGATTCACCACTTCCAAATTGAAGAGTTGTAGATGTTAGGGTTTGTTCCGCAACAAACTTTCTGGATACCAGCATAGGCTTTAAGATTGAAGCAACATTGTCATCTCTAAAGTCTCTGTTGGCGACCTCTCTATAAATCATGTCTTGAGAAAGATGTTCGACTTGGTAGTATTCATTTCCTTCGGAGTCAATAACAGAAATAATTTCTGAAACATTTTGTTTGGACATTTGTACTCTTAAAAATCTTTGGTACGATCCTATCTCGATTGCTTCTGAATTGAATTGTCCAGATACAACATTACCGTATGCTTTGACTGCATAATGAGTTGGGGCGCCCGTAGATTCATCTACTCGCGAAACTACTATGCGATTTGTTGGAACTGAGAAGTCAACATTTTCAGTTAACATGAAAATCGTACCATTTTGGGTAGAGAATTGAGAACCTCTTTTTAAAACAGGAAGATATGCTTTGTCGGGTCCGACAGCAGTGCTGGATGCCGGTATCTGAAGGTATAAAGCTACCTCACCATATAACGATGGCCTTCCGGTATACTTGTAGCCCATAATTCTACCGTGCCTAATAATGTTTGAAAATTGATATGCAGTATCTAAAAACATTTCATTTACATTATAGTCTAAATAAAATGAAAGTTGATCGCCCACATAAGCAATTGTGTCAACCATTAAGGCACCAAAAGAGCCTTCACTAAAGTCTCTAAAAGTGTCAGGATAGTATCTTTCTGCTATTCCAACTAGCTCATCGCGAATAGTCTCATAGTCTCTGGCAGTGTAGTCAATTGAAACTGATTTATTATCTTTTTTGGGCATCTAAAAAACCTCTTTTATATATCTAATGCTAATCGTTCTGTGATACCCACGCCAGGTATTGAATATGTTAACACTACTCCTAAATAATTATGATCTGGATCTGCATATGGAAATTCTATGTTAAGTATTTGAATTCCTGGCATCCATTTACCAACTTGAGTACGAATTCGATCTTGAATGGCAGCATAACTAGTTTGATTAAAATTAGAAAAGAAAAATTGTTTTAAACCAACGCCGTAATCCGGCACCATGACTCGTTCGCCGGGAGTTGTTAACATTAACATCTTTAAATTTTGTTTTGTTTGCGTTACAAAATCTTTTATCATTGTAAAGCCGTCCACTGAATCTGTGGATAATGGTAATAATACTGCTATGGAAGACACGTTATATTTCCTTTACTATAAATATGCCTATTCATCACTTTTTTCACATAATTGACCGTTCAAATCATAAGGATTATCTCTTAATCTCCTTTTCTTCCATCTCGGCAAAAGTCTTTCGCCCGGTTTTGGTCGCATTGCATCTCTCAAATTTTTCATTACAATCTCTCCAGGACGGGGCTTTGACCAGCCATCAAAACTCCAATCTCTAAAATGATAATACTTTTTAAATCTTCTTTTTAGTTTAAGTTTTGTTCTTTTTAATAAGACCTTATCCCAATCATCCCACTCTCTAACATACAAAGTACCAATACTAGCAGCCTGTCTCTCCGCGGCGCTTGCCCAGCCGGCATTTCCACTAGTTTCTATGGATGCTATTTTACCGGCGCCATCTTTTGTTATCTCAGCAAAAACTCCCGGCTTTGTATCTTGGCTAGCATCGATTCCTATGGTATCGCCGGTGCTAACCGTCCATTCTCCAATTGAAGGAAGAAAAGCCATATCGCAATATATTGCTATTGTAGACAATATTTTATTTAACGGAAAAATATATTTGGTAAATAATTTAAAATTATCATCTTCTTTTAACATATTAACCAGACATAAAAGCAGTTTACTATTATCTTCTAAGGGTGCTACATTGTTTATTTTATAGTCCAAAGCATCAACCTCTACGGTTGTTAATGTAATTTTCTGATCGTTAATCATTATAGAAAATTCTAAACCATGCCTAATTCCCAACTCACCAGTTAATCCGATAACCTGACCACTACCATAAGGATCTAAAACCTGCTCAAGCGATCCTGGATATAAATCAGATATATTAGGCATAGTTTCAGTACTGTAGGTTGAAGCTATTGTAGACAATTCATCCATAGCTGTGCTAACAGAATACTTGATACCATCAATACTCATGTATTTTTCTACCATAAATATTTTTGTAATATCGTAAGTTGTAGCTGTACCATAGTCACTTATGCTCCCAATTGGCACTATTACCTTACTAGCTGTAGGCTGTAAAATGTCGTGTGCTTCCTCTGTGTGAAACTCGCCAGCCATATAGATCATTGCTCCATCAGTGTCTTCGTGAATGTGATAATATCCTACATAATCTTCTCCAGAAGACGAAGCTAGTTCTCCGCCAGATGAATAATATGGACCTGGATATTCATAACCTTGCTCACCTGGATCGGGCTCATCTTTGGTTGGTAATCCTACAATTTCTTCTTTAATTTTCTTATTTAATTCTAAGTTCGATCCGTGTGTTAATTTCATAAGAACATAATCTGCTAAATCAGAATAATATTCTCCCTCTTCAGGACCCATTTCGACTAATGACAAGTTATTTGTTAGTTTTTCCCCCATCTTATTTAATTCTTCAACAATTAAATGTCTTAATACCACTTTAGCGTCATCTGAAGAAGCCTGAACAGCTTCAAGATTTTCATTATATCGGTATGTTTTTATTGAACGTACCCGAGGCTCTTGTTTTAAATCTTTAGCAACTTGTAAACTATTGGCGTTGGGTCCCTCTGGGGATTTAGCGTTTGGAGATAGAGAAGGCTCTTTCATAGGATACATGCTTTTGTATGTTTCTTGAAAATTATTTAGGTTTGACATTGCAGTCAAAACGTTTTGAGGAGGTTCTAAAGTTGTTCCCTCGTCAAGCTTTCTACCATACATTTGAACCACTTGTTCTAAAAATGAAAACCAAAATTCGTCATCTTTAAAAGGATTAAGCGCTTCGGATCCGGGGCCCTGTGCATCTCTAAAAGACTGTTCCATTTCTTCAACAATATATGCTGCATATGCAGAACTAAACACCTCTGAAACTAATGGTTTAAATTTAGAAATTACGGGAATTATTTTTATTAAATGAGTGCATGCATAAATTCTACATGCTGCGGTGATAAGCCCTTCTATTCCAGAAGCCGAAGCTCTTTCTAAAATTCTATTGTAAGGCAGCTCATAAACACAATCTGGATCTGCTTTTAATCTTTGGTCCTCGGGAATTGATGGATAAGACTCCTTCACCTGATCTTCAATTTCTTCAAAATCTACAAGATCTGTTCTGTTTGGTTTACACGGACTTAAATCGGGAAACAACACATCAATAAGACCAAGCCAGCCTTTATTAGGCATTGGCTTTATATAAAGAGGCGGATTCTTATAGCTACCTCCAAATTCCATAGGATCTAAATAAAATACTCTAGTTTTTTCAGGAGTTCCGGCCTCGATATTATCCCACATATCTCGACTTATTCCTAAAATTGCATCACTGTTTCTAATTTTACGCTGTCCGCCTGATGCATCTTCATCTTCAATTTCGCCTTTAGAATATAGCTCACCTTCATTAATGTATCCTTGCGGAACAAGGTAATCTATACCTGCCCTTGTTAAATCATCATATTTGGCGCCATATTGAAAGGCTATATTGGGATTATCAGAATCTCCAGCAATATCAGAGACCAACATCTTAAATAAAGTTTGCATTTTCTCGTTATAAAAACTTTTTGCTGTTGTTGTATCTACGCCTGTAATTTCAGACAACAGCACCACTTGAGGAGCATATTCAGAAATAGGTTCATCGGCATCTTCAGATCCTTCAAATAGCACATTATAATTAGGATATTGTGTAAAGTTTAAATCAAGCCCCGAATACCATCCGTCATCAGATACAAATTCATATAATAATTCTTCACCAACTGAATCAGAATCTCCGGATCCGTCCGGTTCAGCGCCGCCCTCTTCAATATCTAAATGTGCAGCTATAGATGGAACCATCGCATCAGGATTTTTTAGTTCAGTAATCATAATTCTCATATTATCACTGCGGCGATTTGTTATTGTACCAGTTACTCCATTTTTCTCTAGATCGGACAAAAACATCTCTATTCTAAACCCTTCAGAAAAACTAGTTCCATACAGGGCTCTAAATCCTCTACCGTTATCTCTAAAGTCCAACGCAATATCGGGAGTGGCTTTCCTGCCCACTCTTCTAAAAACAATTTTTTCATTTTGATAGTCAGTAAACATAGAAGTATTGTATTCAACGTTAGGTACTCTAATAAGTTTAACTTTTGTTACACCAAAAATATTTTCACTAAATTTAAAATTCTCAAATGGCATTGAATAATATTCTGTATCTATCCAATCATTATTTGAATTAAACCCTGCATCTAAACTATTTGCCAAGTCTGTTGCATTGCCTCCAATTGGATCGTCTCCTTGAAGCTGATACTGCAGCCATTCAGCCATATATAGCGGGAAGGCACCTCTTTGAATTTGCATTGGCACATTTAAAAGCGCGCTACCATCGCTTCCAAAAAGAGGTTCTGCCTTGGTATAAAAATCAACATAAGAGGGATCATTGTAAGATTTTCTATAATGAGCGGTTAATGGCTTCCCCATTGTGTCCGACATGATCATATTAATCATCCCCCATCTAGATTCGCCAGGGCCGTTTCCTAGCATATCAATTGAAAATGCTGTTTTTAAATCCTCCATATCTCCTGCAAGAATTGCTACGGTGGCAGCAGCAACTGCAGGAGAATCATGAGGCAGCAGTCCATTGTCGCACCCAGGATCGGAAATTACAGGAGGTAGGTTCTTCTGTATGTATTCTGGCAAGCCTTGCAATACATCGGATAAATCTCCTAAATCATTTAGAAAGTCAGAATTATCACACAAAGCTAAAGCCTGAGCTGGAGTGGCTCTACCGCTATCTACCAGAAGTGCGGTTCTTAATTCGCAAAAATCTTCTATTTCTTCTGGAGATGCACAAATTGATGGGTTTGACGGAAGACCATCATCTGGTAGATTTTTTAAAAAGTTTTCCAAATCATTTTTAAAGTTTGCTGGAAAAACATTTCCACAATTTTTAAAGAATGCGCCAACATCATTCTTGTTTGATATGCCATCTCTAAAGTCTGGATATTTATTCTCAAGCAAATTATCTACAACTAATAAAAATTCGCTTGAAGGACCGCCTAAAAATGCATTAATCAATTCTGTAGCCGTAGTTGCCGATGAAACATCTGCAGCAAAATTAGAAACCTGTTGCTGATCTGATAGCGCAGCCGTTCCTACTCCCAGAGCAGCCAGCATTTCAGCAATAGTATCTTCAACTTGTTCGTCGTCTGCGTCACTGCCGCAGATAGCCTCTTTAACTATATCATTAAAAGTAGTTCTTCCGGTGACGAGATCTGGCAACCCAGCTGCTAAAGCACCAACAGTTTCTAGTGCTTTACAAACTGCTTTTCCTAGCAATTCGCATAATTTTGCCATTATCTTAAACAATATAGAGACAATAATATCTTTTAATGCTTCAATTGCAGCATCAATAAGTGCTTTTGTAAGATCCTTCAGTTCTGGAATCCAAGCAAATGGATTGTCTAATCTTGGAATTACCAGATCGCCAGTGGAGCGACAAAATGGAAGCTCTATACTTTTAATAAAATCCATTATTGTAGGATCAAACTGGGGAGGCCCTGGACAGTCAGCAGCTACAATAATTTTTGTTATAAGGGCTACTCCGGGAAATTTATTTAAATGGTCCACAAGGCTTAGTAAATCTCCTTTGTATACTTCGATCATTGCAAGAATATAAGCTTGAAGTACAATATCAGGACTTAATTGATTTGAGGCTTTTCGATTGTCGTATGTCTGCGCTAAAGTTCTTTCTACTCGTTGACCATCAATTTCCTCTGGCTCATCATCATCAGCGCCGTAAACGTCCTCAGCTAATCTTCTATTTTTCCAGGGAGCAGCCCATTTTACTTTTCCTTGTGCTTCTTCTTTCAAGCGCACATTAAAGCTTTCCAAGTCTCCGTTTATAGCATCTGACATTTGCTGGGGATTTGAGTCGGAAGCAAAGAGATTTCCACTTTCAATCTTTTGCGCAACAAGATTCGAAATCTTTTCTTGTTTTTCTGGTGGTAGTCCGACAAATAACTTTTCAAAATTATCTATTTCTAATGCGCGCATAGCCGACATTAAAATTTTAGACAAGCCAGCTTCTAAAGTCAGCCCTCCAAATAAACACTTTATTCCGTCCATGAGCATATCGGTTAAACCACAAATTTTAATTTGCTCAAAAGAGTCGCGCCAGACAGATCTTAAATCCTTACCGCCGTGCTCACCCTTGCCTTTTGGCGCCAGCGCCATGCACATCATACCAAAAGGATCGCCTTCCTCTTCTAATTGTTTATATGCCTGTACTGCTGCTATTTTGGTTATGTGTTCCGACTGTCTGTAATTTGCATCATAATCAAATCCAAGTCTTCGATCAAACTCAACATTTTCATCCGGCTCCATGCACAATCGTTTATTAAATTCCCAAGCTAAAATATCAGCTAACCCAAAAACATCGTCCATGATATCTTGACCTAGTTGCTTAGCCTCTTGTTCTAATCGTCCAGCGATACAAGAGCCGACTGTAGCAGCTGGATCAGATTGATTTGCGGGATATCCAAATGTCTCCGTAATCAAAGGGTAGGTATGTTCTACCAAAAATTCTATCCACGGCTTTGGTTCTCTAGCTGTTAGATCGGTTACCATGTCATCTAATTTGGTTAAGTAAGCCATGGCTGTTTTGTCTTTAAAACTGTCACTATTATTGAGAGACTCTATCTGATCTTTTTTGAAGACAGTTGGATTTTCACCACAAGCAATAGTCCAAATTTTAAGTTTTTTTAACGTATATTCAGAGTCAAATCTTAATAGAAATTTAGTTATTCTATCTTTAAGAAAAGCCGGTCGAGAGCCGATGCCGGCTATATTATATCCTTTAGTGTTTAAAAACCTATCTAAATCTCTTATGGTATCACCTAAAGTAGAATTTCGACCACCATAATTCTCTAAATTAAAGATATTTCCGCCTTCTTCAAAAACTAAATTTCCATTTTCAAGACCTCTAAAAACTTTTAAATATCTGTTGTAGAGCTTTAGTCCTTTTCGTACTTGTATAAGCTTTTCTGTGAAGTCTTCAGGCTCATAAACTACAGTTATATCGGAAGATTCTTCATCTTCGTTATCATCAGGCTCAGGCGGTGCTGGATCTAATTCGTCTATAACACTATAATCTATAGAAAATAATAACTTTAATCTACTAGTAGGTCTTACGTCAAGGTAGTAGCTTGTTTTTTCAAGAGCCGATCGAACTGCTTGCACAGAATCAGCTGAGCCGTCTTTAGAAAATCCTTTTATTAAGCTTTCAGCAGCTGTTTGCATATATTCAGAAAAAACACTTTGAAGAGCCTCTTCAGCTTCTTCTTCTGTTGCATTTTCAGGCGCATTTGTACTTTCGTATGAGGTAACAACTGTTATTTGATATTTGCAAAGCTTTCCATTAAAATAAGGATCATCTTGTGTAAGTTCTTTCCAAGAAGGAACCATAGCAAACGGATTTGGTCTGCATTCCGGACAATATTTGGTTTCTTCAACATCAATTATTTCTTCACAAACATCAATTAATGAATCACCATTTTTGTCCTGATACTGTAAAAATTTAGATTCTGCCATTTATAAGTCCTATGTTATGCTAACATTTGAGCTGCATATTCTCTTGTGTGAAAATGGTTGCTGATAGTTCATTTGCCACATAAATAAATTAATTTTTGTCTGCCATACATTATTAATTACCTTATCCACTAATTGTGGGCACGTTTGAGAGGTGGCAGCTGCCACCCATGGACGCAACGGGTCTATCCCAATAATTACATTATGAATTGTTTGTATAGCCGACATCATCAGCAGGGCGCCGGCGATAGCATCTACTGAGGCTACTAATTCTTGAAGCGCATCTAAAAGATTGTCTCCCAGCACTGCTGGTTGTAGTGTTTCAATCTTCATTGTTTGTGTTTTCCTTTTGCCGGACTTGGCATCGGTGTAGCTGTAGCTTATAACCTTGGGCTCTGTATTGTTGCCGGCAATCAGTTCAATTTTTCCAGCTACTGGAAGCTTTCCGCCGCGAGAATTTAGCTCGCCATCTTTTCCAAAGCCTCTAAATTGTCCTTTTCCGGTGACTATTTTAATGCCCTCTCTTCCAATAACGCGAACGTGATCCGCTTTTATTCCTATTCCTGAACGCGCCATACTGGCGTTTTTTAAATCTCTATCGGCTCTTCCTTTGGCTATGGAAAAGTTTTTATCTATATTTGTTAATTGGCTAATGTGTATTCTGGCGGCGTCTGCTCCAAAATGATTATGAATCATTTTTCTGGGTTTTGGTCCCTTTCCTTTTCTTGCAGAAGCCATGCGACCCACAACTAAATCAATTGATGCCGCTTTTTGTGCACCAATGCCACCATAACCTGAAAGGCAGTGGGTCGGGCGGTCTCTTCCCAATACAATAGAGGCGCCACCGATTGTTATTGGCGGCTTCTCACCTTTGCATTCTTTAAATCGTGGAAGAGACTCTTCAACATGAGTTCCAAAAAGACCACTGTGTCCCGGCGTAAAATTAATATTATAGCCCTGATCTAAAATGGTTTTAGTAGATTTTATACGACTTTTAAGTTGTGGGTCAAACTGACTGTTTTCGCCGCCTTCAAATATATATCCTTTTTTTATGGACATAGTTTTACCTTATTTCCTTGTTATTAAATTATCGCGCCCACTCAAGATATTTTTTGTACTTAGCTAAACTTTTTGATGGAAGTTTGCAGATGGGCGCACTATCTGTACCGGCGCTAGCTCGTCGACCAAGCCAATGCAGACTGCCATATACATTGCACATGCCAAATTTATTTCCTTCATTTTGAATGCCTAATGACTGAATTGGATCGCAGTTTGATCCATATTGATTGTAAACTTCAAAATGCAAATGATTACCGGTAGAACATCCGGTGGTTCCCATAATAGCAATATTTTGACCCATTTTTACTGAGTCTCCTTTTTTAAGATCAGGGTGTACTTTGTGTATGTGCATATACTTTGTGCGTTTAATATTTTTGAGACCTGGGTGACTTATTGATATAATAGTGCCGCCTCCGCCGGGTTTTGGTTTACAGCCTCCGTTTGGATTTAAATTGATGGACTCAACCACGCCATCTGCGATTGCATAGATGCCTGTTCCCTTAGTACTATTGGCCATATCTATGCCGGCATGCTTGCTGATTGTTCCCTTTTTTGGGTGTACACGGGCAGGGCTCCATGCGGAGGTAAACCTTCCCTCGCAAGGTACAACGATAGATTCGCCGGGCCCCAGGAGGAGTGGAAAATAAGGAGTCGGCGCGGAGCCGGCTGGGGCTGGGGAGCCAGAACCATAATGTATATTGATACTATCTCCTTCAAAAATCATATTGTCTAAGCAGTCTTTATAATCATCTTTGCATTTTTTCTCTTGAACATCAAAAAGATTACTTAAAACAACACACTCGCTTCGAGAGCGATCTTCTACATGAACAACGTTTCCGCTGGAGTCGGTAGTTCGCTTACCGGAGATTGTAGAGTCAGATACAACTTCTAAAAAAGTCCCTACTTGTAAATTGTACGAAAATACATTTCCTTGCAATTCAACACGTACCTTGTCACCTACTTTTGGCTTTGTATACTCTCCACCTGAAGTAAGTTCTTGCTGAGTAGATGATACAAATGTTGTATGAAGCGCAATAATTTCCATGGCTGCAGTTATTTGCTCATCGTCATTCGTATTAATTTCCAAATCACAAGGATCTGGTATAAATTCATGTGGAGTGGGCATGCCGGGTTCGTCTAATATTCGACCCTTAAACATAAATCTTGAGATTCTATCTGCGCCGGTCTTGGCAACTGGACCTTTATAGTTTAAATCTAACTCAGACAACACCACAGGCGTGGTCAACACCACGGCATTAAAAATAGTTTTACCCTCATATGCGTTGTAAATAAGGCTTTGACGAACAGCATTAGATAACAAATCGAAAGCATTCTTAGATGTTGAATAGACTGTAGGATCAATATATTGTCGATGTTTGTTAGAACCCATTTTATTTCTCCTGAATTAAATCAAATAAATTATTTTTATCTTCTTCGGAAAGCTCAACTGAATTTGATTGACCTTTTTGGCGAAGTCCTATTAATTTAACTAGTTGTTCATTAGATCTTTGAAGAGTCTCTATATGTTTGGCAGCAACTGGACTTAGGTACTTATTTTGTTCAGCATCTGTGGCTATTTGGTTGGCGATTTCATTTAAAAATTCACGAGCTACTTTTCTATCGCTACGTATATTGCCGAGCGCCTCTTCAATTAAAGATTCTAAGTCTTTTTTGCTCATAAATCGCCACTTTCCCAATCTTGTTTAAATAAATAATATTTCTTGCGAAATTTCTTTAGTGAGTTGACAATCTGTTTTGTATTCAATCCGGTAATTTCGCGAAGATATAAGTAAATAGCTTTTTTATTAAAAATATCTATGTCTTCTTTTGACTCAAAAAGTATTATAATTGCTTTATAAACCCGAAGATCGTTGTCTTTCATTGGCGACGTGTCCCAAGATTTTAATTCAGTATAAAATGAACTCCAAAATTCATCTTGTTCTCGTTGTGTCAAATATGATTCATTGGTTGATAAATATTCTTCTTCGAATTTTTTAGATATATTATCGTAATCAATTTCGCGCTTATTCTTCTTTTGTTGTCTTTTGACTTTGTGAATAAACCAGTTTTTTGTAATCACTGAAAAATAAGAAAAGGCTTTGGAGCCTTTTGTGGGATCATATTTGTCTAAGATAGTCATTAGCCAAATCTTACATTCATCTCGCAGAACATCACAATTTGGCAAATTTGTAAATTTATAAGTAAAAACAATTTTATCAACCATTTCATCAAATGCTGGTTGAATCCATTTTACATAAAGTTCTGTTCGTTCTCTTATACAGTTTGTATTGCTGTATCGTATAATCGCGTCTTCATGTTCGTGTGTAAAATAATGATTTTTTTTACGGGCTCGTCGTCTCTTCTTCGGCTTCGGGATATTCTCCGTCGTCATCTATGCGGTCTCCTTCTTCAGTTAGTGAATATATAAATTCAAATGTGTCCAATTGTTCATTAAAGGATATCGCATGTTGCAATAATGCATTTAAAGTTTCATCGCCATAAAAAGATTCTAATTCATATACAGTCTTTAGGTGACCAGCAAAAGAATTTATCATATTTTGCAAATCTCCTAACTCCTCTGATACAAATAAAAGACGAGATACTACAGCACGAGCATAAATAAACACTCCAATATTGAACAAGATTGAAACAAACAAAATTGCAAACAATATTATTTCAAGTCGATTCATCTTCTTTTAAATCCTTTTTAAATTGTTTTAAAATCTCGCGGTTTTCTTCTATATATTCTTTTGTTAATTCACCTATTTTGTCTTGCTTAATTTCGATGTCGTCTTTTATTATTATAGGCGTTGACAACAACTTTCGCATGCTCTGAGATGCTCCGCACTCCTGACAATCTACTAGCACCTCATTGATGCTGTGAATTGTTGTAAAGGTGAGAGTGCACTCTTCGCACATATATCTATATCTAGGCATCCTGTGATTTAGCCATGTTTCCTAAATCATCGTCTGTAATTTCACTATTGTCGGTAAATCTTACAGTGGGAGGATTGAGAACGACTAGACCGTCCGCGGAGTTTTCTAACTTCCATCCTTGAATTACTGGCACTATGTCTGTTTGGTGCAGCAACGATTCTTGAAGGGCCATCATAATAGCTCCGATTGCTTGGTTTGATAATTGCATTTTTTCTCCTTACCATTTAAAATTATGCTTATAGTATTGAACTATTGATCCGATCTCTACATCGAATTCCTTTTCTGGCTTCCATCCTAAAGATCGCAATTTATCGTCATTCAGAGCATAACGAATATCTTGCCCCTCTCTTACGTGAGTAAGATCGAGAAAACGACTCCAGTCTCTTTGTTCACCAAAATATTTTCTTAAAATTTTGTTTACTGTTACGATATTCTTTTGTTCAAAGCCGCCGGCAACATTATAAATTTCATTATAGGTTCCGGACTCAACTAATGCAATAACTGCAGAAGCTGTATCGTCTGCATGTAGCCAATTTCTAATCGGCTCTCCTTTGTTGTGAAGTTTAATTTTTTTATTTCGTTTTAAAAGCTTAACAGTAACTGGAATTAGCTTTTCTGGGTACTGTCCAATTCCATAATTGTTGGTCGGACGTAAAATCAAATATTTAATTCCATAAGTCCTAGCCCACGCAAGAACCAACATATCGGCTGCTGCCTTAGATGCAGAATATGGATTGCTTGGCTTTAAGATATCAGTCTCAATATGTTCGCCTTCGGTAATATCTCCATATACTTCATCCGTACTAAAGTGAAAAAAGATTGGGCGATCGCTAACATTTTCCTGTTTGTTGCGAATAAGATCTAAAAGATTTTTGACGCCAACAATGTTAGATTCAATAAAATCTGTACTGTCAACAATACTATTCCCAACATGAGACTCTGCCGCTATATTAATAACATAATCGCAGTCTGGTAAGTACTTTAGCGTTGCTATATTTTCTTTTACAAAGGTAAAATTTTTATAGCGACCAAACTCATCTAAAAATTGCATGTTTGCTGCATAAGTGCAACAATCAATTCCGTATACTTTCCAGCCTAGTGTCAAGCATTGTCGAGTTACATGAGAACCAATTAGCCCCAGGCACCCAGTTATTGTTACTAGTTTCATAGCGTGCCCCACTTAACACTGGGCAAGCCAATACTGTCTTCCTCGCCTGCTTCTTTTCTTTTTACTCTTTCAGCAATCCACGAATATGTTTTTTGCATGCCATCTATAAGAGGCTGCGAGACTGACCATCCAATTTCTTCCTTATATAAAGTATTGTCAGAATTTCTTCCGTTTACTCCAACAGGGCAACGATGTCCATATTTGGCTTTAAACTCTTCTCCATCAATATTGTGGATTTTTAAATCTTTTTCTGAAATGCCTATTACCATTTGCGCAAAATCATTCATTGAAATCATCTCTTCAGATCCAATATTAACAGGACCAGCAAAATCTGATTGCATTAGACGATAGGTAGCCTCAACACATTCATCTACATATAAAAATGATCTAGTCTGGGTACCTGGACCCCAAATTTCAACAGTGCCGCCTTCAGGTGCCTCCGCTACCTTGCGACAAAACGCAGCAGGAGCTTTTTCTCTGCCGCCGGTCCATGTGCCATATGGTCCAAAAATATTATGATAGCGCCCAATACAGACTTCTAAACCCTTATTTCTCATAAAAGATAAAAACATGCGTTCAGAAAAAAGCTTTTCCCAGCCATATTCTGAGTCTGGATTTGCAGGATACGCAGAATCTTCTACGCAATTAGGGTTGTTAGGATCCAGTTGGTTGTGCTCAGGATACATGCACGCCGACGATGAGTAGAAAACTTTTCCTACATTTTTTTTAACTGCTTCATGTGCAATATTTAAATTAATTAACGCAGAATTATGCATAATATCAGCATCATTCTCACCCGTAAATACAAACCCGGCGCCGCCCATATCAGCAGCTAGTTGATAAATCTCATCCATTTCATCATCGATAACGGACGCAACCACTAAAGGATCGCGAAGATCGCCAATTACAAAATTATCTGCCGCTTTGTGGACGGCATGAAACTCGTTATACTTTAAATCAACGCCGCGGACCCAATATCCGCGAGCCTTCAAAAACTTTACAAGGTGGCCACCAATAAACCCACCCGCACCACAAACCAGCGCTTTTTTCATTATTCTCTACTCCTATATTCAAAAATATCACCATACATTTCTTTTACCTGCTCAATTACCGAATCTCTTTCTTTTATAATAACTCTGTATCCTGCGTCTGCTAAACTTTTAGCAAATAAAAGCTGTTGGGATTCAACAAGCATAGTAGATTGTGGCTTGTATGAGATATAATCAAATTCTACTGCATCGGCAACAGAATTGTTTAGTTTAAATAATTGTACCTGATATTCGAGATGTTGTTCATTACTTTTATCTGAAGCCTTGCTTATGAGCGCATTTACACCAATATCATTTGCGTAAATAGCCAAAGCCCTGTTATCTCTTGGAAAACATGGTCCGCCATATCCATAACCATAGCCTAAATATTTTGAACCAATTCTAGAATCAGAACCAATCGCAGACAGTACCTTGTGCGGATCTCCACCAACAAAAGAAACTATATCGCCAATCATATTTGCAAAAGAAATCTTTGTGGTTAAAAAACAATTTAAACTTATTTTTGCTATTTCTGCTTCTATTCTAGACATCCTGTGAATTTTTGGCTCGTTAGAGGTCATCTTTTCATACATCTGCTGCAAAATATCTCCACACGCAGTAGAGCCTTCACCAATGAGCACTAAATTTGGATTAGCTTGGTCTTTTAATATTGTTCCTTGAGCTATAAATTCTGGGTTATAGCTGACTGTAAAGTTGTACTTATATTCTTCAAGAACTTGTTGTAGGTGATCACAATATCCCGGCATTGTTGTAGAGCAGATAACAAGATCTTTATTTTCCTCCATGCCAAGGTTATAACTAATCATAGTATTGATAACAAAATCAATTTGCGAATGATCGTATCTACCATTTTGCAGCGATGGAGTTGCTACGACTATAAATAATATATCAGAAAACTCAACTGCTTTACGCAAATCAGTAGTTGCTCTAAAATTTTTAGATTGCTGTAAGTAATTTTCTACGTTTTCTTCGTCGCTCTTAAAAGTTTTATTGTTAATTTGTTCAACGTAATCTGGAAACAGATCTACTCCTAGTACATCATAGCCGGCCCTTTCTAAAGTTAATGCAAAACAAAGTCCAAGTTTTCCAATGCCAATAACAGATACTTTTTTCATTTTTTACTCCCTAATATAATATTTCTAAACTCTTTCATACTATCTTCCAGTCATTTGGATAAAATCCATATTTAACTCTTCCATCATCAGGTACTGTATAATTTTTAGGAGCGATGACAATCTTATTTGGATTTTCATTAAGAAACGCAGCCCACCATCCAAAAGAAGTCATATGTGTTGTAAGGTTGTGATCGCAATTTTTCATTATAGCAAAGTCTTGTATATCTGAATTTCCTTCGCAAAATACAAATCTATCGCCATCTAAATTATTTTTACACCAATCAATATCTGATTGATTATGGCTCATTCCTTTTCTAGTTCCGCCAGAAAAAACCAAAAATTTATATTTTTTATCATTAAAATTCTCCATGGCTTTAAAAAAATACTGACCAAAGATGCTGTCTCTAGACAATGTATCTTCTCTACCATAGTAATTGCTATATTCAGATGATGTTCCATCGGTATTATCGCCTCTTCTAAAATGTAAGCTTACTATTTCTTCATTTCCTGATTTAATATCGCTAATATATTTTTCTGCATATTCTTTTAAAGAATCATTAAGTCTAAAATCAGCACGTATTTCTTTCTCGTATTTAGAAAAATATTGATAATTCTGAAAAAAGCCGTACAAATCAGTATTATCTGATACTTCAAATACATTCTTGTGAAAAAGCGTATGGTCAGATTCAATATATCTGTTTGCTATTTTATAGTAATCTTTATGATCTAAAAAATCACACTCAATACTAAATTTATTTAACAAACATTGTTGGTTGTGCCAGACAACCCCATCAAAATTTGGTATTTTTAGCTCATATCCCGTTTCAAGAGATACCGCGCGAACAACTGCATATTGAAACAATTGATTTCCCAATCTTCCTAGTTTTCCCAGCTGGGTGAACGTAATCATTTTGCCATCTCCACATCTTTAAACAAATCAAATTCTCTCAAATCTCTATAAAACGGCTCTTCTGGAATATCTTCCATATAATCTGGATAATTCTGCATAAGCATTAATCCTCTGGCTGCTTGCTCAGGGCTCATATATGCATTCCAGCCATTAATGCTAATATTATCTTCGTGATACATTACTTCGCCGCGGCCTTCATAGCGACCTTTTCTAAACCACTTAGCAGCCTCTTCATTGTCAGTTAAAATCATACCCCCCTTACCTATCTTCAAATGTTTTTTGATGTGGAAGGAAAGGCACATAAAGCTTCCTGGGATATACATATTGCTTGTTAGGCGCTTGGCTGCGTCATAAATCGGATAAGGCTCAAGTTGATAGACGCCTTTCCATCTATAATCGCGAAACTTAAGTGTTCCGCCGGCATGCAAAATTGATTGTGGAACCGACAAGTATGTGCGTGCTGGAATTATAACTTCATCAACATTTAGATATTGACAACACAACAATAATGCATCTGTGCAATTATCAGTCGACACAGCATACTTTGAGCCGCAATAATCGGCTACAGTCTCTTCGAACATTTTTACGATTTTATATGGGTTATGTCTCATTAATATTCTCTTTAAAATAATCCATTGTAAAAGGATTCATAATTCTTTCAAAATTATCATAATAATATGCGTATGTAAGCATTTCGGGCTCTGCGGGAAGCTCCTGCATATGAATTACCTCATTATGTTCAAAAGCTATTATTCTTTTTTTTGAAATTATTGTAACGCATGCGTTGGGAATTGAAAATACAGCATTTATTGGGGACCGACCGGTCATTGCTCTAAGATATGGCAGCAATTTCCATGCATCTCCATTGTATCCAATCATATCTGTTTCAGGTAATCTGGAATCATGATGATTCCATGAGATTTCATGCCAGTGGAGGCGTTTTTTTTCAGCTGGCGATATCACTGTATTTAAGATTTTTTTGTACTCTTCTTCTAAAACTAATTGTGACGGCTCCCAACGTGGACAAGTATCATGTAAAATTATAAACCCATCATCATTTAAAATTTTCAAACTTTCAATAACCTCATTCCATATAAACTCAGATAAATGCATGCCATCAATAAAAATAATATCATATTTTTGGTTAAAAAATCTTTTATTCATTACAAAAAATAATTGCGATGTCATTTTATGTGTAATATTTTTACAAGCGCCATATGGGTCAACGCCATGTTTTAAACTAACATTTTCAACATTATTAAATGTATTTCCTTGATCCACTCCAATTTCCAAATAATGTATATTTTTTTTACCACTGGTTAAAATATTTATAACATCGACTGGTTCGTAATCATAATGACATCCATGAGAAATAAAAGCCGGACCAGTTAATAAAGCTTCATCTAGGTGAGCTGGTATGGGAATCTCAGGGTCTGGAGTTCCCTGGTTTTTACTAAAAACAAACCCCGGAAGGTGTGGCGGTAAATTAGGATTTTTAAATGGCGTTGGGTAAAACGCATATTTAAGTTTAAATTCTAAGTTTGGTTCATTTTCATTCATTTAATAAATTTTCTCCAGATCTGAATGTATGCCGGTACTTGGATCAAAATGCTTAATTGTATTTTCAGATACAAGCTTATAACTTTTATTAACACAAACCATACTGGATTCGCTTAATGGATATCGCCATACGTGCATATATTGACCAATATGTTTTTGTAAATTTTTTATTGCGTTTGAATCGCTAGGATGATTATGAATTTCCATCGCAATTATTCCAATATTAGACAAATCTTTTCCATTCATAAATGAATATTCCGAGCCTTCTATATCCATCTTCATATAATCAATATAATCATAGTCAATAAGTTTAAAAATATCTTCTAATGAGATGGTTAAACAATTATCATATTCTAAAAGATTCATATCATTTGTTTCAAGCAAAGAGTTGTCTCCGGGATGCCCACTTTTTGATTTATAAATTTTTGTTATTTGCCCAGTTTTATCTGAGGCTGCTAACCTATTAATGATTACATTTTCAAGCCCAAGCGCGCTTATTTTATGACTAGCAATTGAAGATAAAAAGGGTACCGGCTCAAAAGCATGCACATGTTTAAAAGATTTGGCTACTTTTATAGAAAACAATCCTATATTTGCACCAAGATCTACGGCTACATTTCTTTTAAAGTCAGGAATCAAGTTTTCTATATTGTCAATAGGATATGAATCATTAACCTCTATAGAAAGTTTGTCTATCCATTTTTTAATAGATTCTTGAGTGTTATATAGATCTTTATAAGATATCACTTTGGATAACCTTTTTTATGTTTAAATCGTAATCTTGAATAAGTTCACTGATAACAGTGTCCCACTTCTTAGTAATTCTATCAAAGTTGTGGTGTTTTTCAACACCAGCAGGGCATTTTTTTGAAATTTCTTCAAGATTGGAACTTCTTAATAGTTCTAAGGCGCGGTCTGCCATCTCTACAGTATTGATTCCATTTATAATGTATCCATTTTCTCCATTAGTAATAATATCTAATGCTACCGATCTATCAAATGCAACTACTGGACACTCATTGCGCATGCTTTCAGATACCATCATTGGACCAGCATCGGATATTGTTGTACATAAAGCAATATCAGACATTTTGTAAATCTGGGCCATACCCTGACGACTTTGTACATAGTCTGTTCTTATTGTATTAAAGCGCTGGGTGTTCTGTAGTGGGATTGGTGGACGAGGGCCTACATTTAAAACAGCTATATTCTTTTTTTCTTCTGTGGTGCACCGGTGCCAGATATGATTTAACGCTTCATTGGCAAGATACAATCCCTTTCTAAGGTTATGGGGTTGCGTGGTTCCCCATAAAATTATTTTTAAATCAGTAGGGAACCCGTACTGCTCTCTTAATTCTTGTTTTGAAGAAGAACAATATGGAATATCGTTTGGAATTGGAAGTAATTTTGTTTTTTTATCTTTAAATAATGAACTATTTTTTACAATAGATAAACTAAAATTAGAAACTCCAGCAACTATTATTGGCAAGTCAGACAAATACTTTTTCTTTGCTTCAAAAATTTGTCTTGATTTATCATTTTCAATGTTGCTATTTAACTGTGGGCAATTACCGCAATTTTTAATATATCCATCGCATGCAATATTTCTAGGATCTAAATACATTTCTTTTGGTAACTTAATGCTTCCATCTAAAAACCAAGAATTTCCACTATATGTACCGTCTGGATGACGCGGATCATATTTAACCTTAACCAAGTCTGGAGCAGCTGGGTAAGCACACCCGCCAGATAGAAAATCATGAGTCATTAATACTCTAATAATGTTGCATTTGTGTTTGTTATAAATTGCTTTTATTTGTTCTGGAGTGTAGTCTTCTCCATACATAATTAATACTTTATGATTTGGCAACTCGTTAGCAATCTGTTCTGGACTTTTATTTCTTATATCAAGTATAAAAGTCTTATCATCTTTAAATGATTTACCCTGATGAATAACCATGTGCGAATCATGATTTAGATTTCTCAAAGCATTAAAAACAATATAATTTCCACTTTCATGCGTGCGATCGTATGCATCGTAACCTGCAACATGCAGCACATCTGTTTTTTCTGGTATATTATTAATTGTCATCAGGCAAATCTTGTTCTGAATTTTCTAAGCGGCAACAGTTCTTCTTTAGTTTCATTATCAAGTAAAGAAGTGACTTTTATCAATCCAGTTCCGCAAATTACAATAGGAAAAATTCCTTCTTTATATAAAACTTTTCCGGGAGTTCTATTTTCAATTTTTTGATCTTTTACAATTTCAACTTCTGGCAGTCTTGCAAGCCGATTATTTACTAATGAACTTGCATTATTATAAGGAAATCCTAAAGAATCTACAAATCTTTTTATATAACTTGAGCTTTTGGACCAATCAATTCTGTAATCTTCGCCATCTCTCCAAACACTATAAGTGGCATCCTCATCATTTTGAGGGATGCCTTTTATAGGTTTATTGTTTTGAATATTGTTTACAATATTACTTACTAATTGTACATAACATTGTGCTATTTTGTCAATAGCTTTTTGTAATTTTATTGGATATTTTATCTCGATGGGCTTTTGATCAATAATATCTCCGCAATCAAATTTTTCAGAAGCAAATAAAGCAGTAACTCCTATAATTTTTTCTTCATTAAGTAAACAAGAGACCAAGGGATTAAAGCCTCTATATTTTGGCAACAGCGAATCATGAAAAATTATAACCTTCACGTCTTCTAAGAACAGTAGCCATCTCCAAGCAATAGCAAAAGCATATTTCGTCTGTATAGAGTACTCTTGTTTTCTGTTAAAAAACGGTATTTCATTGTCAATACATAGTTGTTTTATCTCGTCATAATAGTCTTCTTGAATACTTTTGTCTTCTGCAGATACAACTGTTCCAATTAGATTCTTATGTTTTTGAATCATAAATTTTAATACTTCGCAGCCCTTTTGTCCCATGATAAGAAAAGAAATTTTATTCATACTGTTTCTCTAGCAAATAAAACTTTTTCTTAAATCCACATTTTTCAAATAGTTTTAGGCTAGCCTCGTTATCTATCTTAACTTTGGCGTGTGCAAAAGGATTTATCTTAGTTATTTCAGTAATCATAAAAGCTCCAACACCTTTACCTTGGAAATCGGGATGTGTGGCCACACGAATATCGTTATCTATAACTCCTACATAACCGACAGGTGTTTCATCTATAAGACAAACCCAATAATCATTATTATGCTTAAGCATGTATCTTGCTTGTTCTATTGGATCTATTTCTTGTTGATTTACAAATCCTTGACGAACTCCATCCATATTTCTTAATTTTCTAATAAATTCCCAGTATTGAGGATCATTTTTTACGAGAGTTGGCTTTACCATTCGTCCACCTGAGAACCAAAATGATTACCACTGTTAAGCCAATAATGTGTAAGATAGCCTCTGGTATATTTCCATCCTTCTAGATTAAGGAGAGGATTAAGGCAGCTGCCAATATCCATATAAGTATTGCTTGGTGCCTCTTTATAATTTTCATAAATTACAAAGTTACTTAATGACGCTGCAGAACACAAAATCAAATGATCATTAACGTTATTTTTTGCAATATATTCTTTTACTTCTTCAACAATGTGATAATCATTCACCATGCAATCAGAGCCTATTTCAAAGGCTTTTTTTACTTTAAACGGAAGGCGAGATATATCGGCTAATTTATTAACAACATATATTATTTCTCTATCAACGAACAGAGGAACCATTTCTTCTATGAATCTACGATAATTTGCATTAATTAAAAGATTTGAAAAAGTAAGATTTTCCTCTTCTTCTCCCAACAAGTTAATCTGCCAATCAAAGTTCTGTCTTCCTAAGTGTGGATCTGTTCCAGTACAAATACCTTTAAAATAATTGTGTTGCTTGTGTTTAAAGCACTCTATTACTTTCTGTCTGTAAAATTGATGCTTTTCGGGTATGAATTGCTTCTGCTCTTCTTCAGTATAAATATTAGGACCTTTTATATCGCCCGTTACATAGTGATTATCTGCAAGTATAATAGTTTTATTCTGCATGATGAAAAGTTCACCATCAGAAAATCGAGAAAATGCAAAATTTTCTTTTCTTTTTAGCATTGCTAATATTTTATCAAATTCTTCTTTGAAATTTTTAGACATTATTCACTCCATTTTGGATAAGGGCTATCATTTGCTATTTTAAACGCTTTTATAAATTTATCAGGCCAATGTTCTTTTACAATGCCATCAATAGGAGTACGAGGAGGAAGATAGACGCATAGATCATTTGCCAAACAATATCTTAAAATTTCAATCGTCTTATAAGAATCTGTATGCTTAGAGATTCTAATATCCCATTTGGTATTTTCTTTAGCTTCGTAGTCTCCGTTTAAAACTTCCATAAGCAATTCAACGGTTAAGCTATCTGCTTTGGTGGTAAATTCTTCTTCAGTGGTATTGCTATCGTATGTGAAAATTTCAGTTTTCAAAATATCCCCACCATCAACTCGCTCGCCGATGCGCATCATTGAAACGCCCCATACTCCAGAATTTAAAATTCTACCCCACACTAAAGAAGCGCCTCCCTGCACATATGGCAGTATAGCACCATGGTTTCCTATTACTTCGAAAGAATTTATTACTTTTTTCGGAATTATCCTAGAGTCTCCTAATGTTACAATTAAGTCAATATTGTTCTTTTTACAAAAATTATAACAATTATCCCAATTTTCAGACTTATCTAAAGTAATTTTGTTATCATTACAAAACTCGTCTAGTGAGATAGAGTTGACTTTTGAAGGTAAATTTTCATCTTTTAGACCAAATACATAGGAAATCTTTTTGTTGTCCAATTCTAAGATACCTTTCATGCCTTCTAGTGTGAGTTTTGTGTTTCCTACTACAGCTAGCTTAGTGATAGAATCGATTTTGTCCATCTTTTTGCAACCTCATTATATCCTTCGTGTGTGAAATGTACCCCATCGATCAAATGCTCTCCAAGACCGCCCATGGAACAAATCATAAAATTTATTTTTTTAGACAAATCGATGATGCATTGATTATATTTATCAATATATTCTCTGTTGAACATGTAATAGGGACTAAACTTCAGTGCCGGCAAAGTAGCAACAATTGGCACTTTTCCATTAGCCTTAATTGAATTAATTATTTGTCGTAGATTATCTTCATAAATATCAATCGGAGTAGGTATTTTAGTATCATTAGTTCCGATCATTAACAAACATATGCGAGCGCTGGCGTTTGATTTTAAAATATGCCAGCTTCTTCTTAGTAAATCAGAACTAGTTTCTCCATTAATGCCATAATTGTGACAAATATAAAACTCTCCTGTTTTTTCGCTCAAAATTTTACCTAGCTCAGCTGGATAGGATCTTCCATATCTGTCACGAGCGCCGTATGTTAGTGAATCTCCCAAGCATACAATTTCATTCCAAATCATTATAAATTTCCTTTAAATTTTTATCTTATTAACAGTATCCCAGCTGCCATCTAAGCAATTTTTAATACACATGTCTCGTTCTGTAAAAAACTGCGCGTGAGATACTGCTTGATTATTAGATGTGGCTTTAGAATCTACGCCCAACTCATATCCGAGCAGAGAGCTGTGTAATTCTTTTTCATCAGGAGGATGTGGCGGGCAATAAGTCTGTATGTTGCCAAATTTTTGCGCAGTATAAGAAAAATGCATATCCTCTCCATTATCCCAAGTAGGCGGCATCTCTTGCCATAAATACGGCAACCACTCGCGTTTAAAAAACCATGCATGACCAACATAGTCTACTCTTTCTATTTCAATATTTTGAGATGGCCATCCATGACGATAATATTGCATTGCTTTATGACCAGTCTGCACATATCCGGCGCCTCCCATAATTCCTTCTTTGATTTGCATTGAATTTAAACAATTTTGATGCCATTGAGTACCTGGAATGGTATCGTCATCGTAAACGGAAATATACTCGGTATCCGCCAATAAACCAGCCGCAAACCTTCCGTAAAATTTCCAGTTAAAGTCATTGTGAAATATTCTATCTACACCGAGAGATTCAAAGTCAAAATCCTTATTATCTTCGTGCGCGTTAACCCAAAGCCAAATTTGTTTTGGGGGAGCTGTTTGATTTCTTAACGCATCTACTTGCATTTTAAGATTATAGGGTCTACGATATGCATTTAAGATAACAGTAATATCTGCATTAGAAGTATTTTGAGTTACTTTGTGTTCTTCAAAAACAGCAGATTTAATATCTTCATACACTCTTTGTCTTTGAGAGCGAACAAATTCAATAAGTTCTTTTCCTTTATATTGTTTAAACCAATCTTCTGAGATGCAACCATTTTTAACTGTGGTTATTAAAAGACAGTCTACCATTCGTGCTTCGATTAATACTCTATTGAATGTTTCTAATACTTTTGGAAAATACACATAAGTTTTATGAGAAGATAGCTGTTTAATAAATTCTTCATAATCGGGAGAGCCAATTAGAGTAAATTTTAATGAATTTTCTTTACAATATCGAATACACTCTTGAGTATTTTTTGTGGGATTTGAGCTATTGACAATGGAGTAATCTTCTTGCTTGGTATTGTTAATATTTTTTTCTATTATCGCAAGCTGTTTATCCGTCCACAGACTCATACCAAGATTAATTACGTTATTAATATTTAAATTCTTTTCTATTACTTCTTTGTGTATTTTTGATTGCGCAAAAATAGCTTTTGCATTAGCATAAAAAGCTCTATTAATGATATATTGAGAAGGAGCTAAATAGTCCTCAAACACAGACGGATCTCGCGTGCTTAGATACTTATGATCGTGCTCCATTATACAGTAAGAGCCTGGGTGCTTTATTAGTTCTTGTTTTGTTTGTTCACTAAGATTACAAAAATTTGATATTATAAATTTAAATCCGCAATTTCGATAAAGCTTAATATGCTTGTCAATTATTAAATTAGAATTAAACTTAACAATTTTTATATCATCTTGTTTGAGAAGAGATATAAGAATATCGTCACAAATTTCTCCACCGCCGGCGACTTGATTGACAAAAAAGTCCGATATAAAAACTATTTTCTTCATATTGCTTAAAACGATAAAACTGCATCTTTTGAAGATAAAGAGTGTTCTGAATTAATTCCCAGCCCACGACACACAGATTCAACCATTTCGCTATATTGCTTTTCAGTTGAAAAGTTTTTCTTAACTTTTTCAGAATATTCAACACATCTTTTAGTCGTGTTTTCAGCACTTTTTCCAGTTAAAGATTCGTAACATCTTCTCATTTGATACCGAACAGATTTTTCTCTTGGAAATGCCCACATAGACTCTTTAATCAAAACTCCATTCCAGACAGCTTCTTGTTGAATAGGCTGTATATCATACGCAACATTAAAAAACATATCTTCGCCAGTTTCACTATCAACCAAAAAATCTAACTGGCCAGACCAGCCGGTTGTAACAACAGGAAGTCCACTATATATTGCTTCAAAGGTTGGAAGACCAAATCCTTCTCCGTGAGTTAAAAGCAAAAATGATTTAATTTTAGGATGTACGTATAGAGAGTGCATCTCTTCGTCAGACATGTCTCCGTGAAGAAGATAAATTTTACACTTATGATCTCCAAGGCTAGAAAGATATGCTTTAAAATGTGCTATTTGCATTTCTCTGTCTGAAATACAATTTCTAGCAAAGTTAGACTTCAATACTAACCCAACCTCTTCGTCTCTAAACTCTTCGATAAACCATTTAATTGTATTTAAAATGTTTTTTCGAGGACCCATTTGTGCAACAGTCAAAAAATTAAAATCATATTCTAAGTTTAATGACAATTCTGTATAATTTTCGTATGTTTTTACAGGATAGTTGACAACATCAATTGGCGTCTCTATGGCTATATCCATCGTTTGTCCGGTAGTATTATTTGTGGCCGCGTACTGAGTCTCTGTAAATCCTCGCTTTGCGTGTTCTGATATGACTATAACTCTGTCCATATCATTTGCCTTTATCAGCCATTCATGAGCCACTCTTGTGCTTTCAATACCTGCTGTATATCCAATGTTAATAGGAGCAATTGGTTGCCATTCATTTGGAATGGTCACTTGTATCGATGCATCAAATTGAAGATTTTGTTGAGCATGTGCGATTGCTTTTTCAACCATTGAATCAATCCATTGACGCTCCTCGTTATTTTCGCACATCCATGATGTTTTGCCCCATTCTAGAGGGTGTATATAAATGTCAAACAGATCCGATCTAGAGCGCAAAGCTCTAGCCAAAAATCTAGTTTGCTCTCCATATCCAGAACGAGTCAAAATAGGACCCTTAATTAAAACTTTCTTTTTCATGCTACCTCCAACAAGTGCCAACGTTTATAGCCTTTTCTCGTTTCCCAAGAACCGTGCTTTTCAATAATATTATCTATTGTTTCTATCCAGCTCTTATTGAATTTTTCAAAACTATAATTATTTGCAACATGGTTTAAGCCCTGTGTCGACATTTTTTTATAAGACTTGTTAGAAACATTTAATGCTTTTTGTAAAGTATTGTGAAAATCTTCACGACTTATTCTATCTTCATAAATATAAGGCACCTGCAAAGAACCAATGACTGCTTTTGATGCCGGCTGGATTCCCCACCCAAACCAATTAGTACCATCGGTTACTTGCTCTTGCAAGCCTCCGGTCATATTAACGATAATAGGAGTTCCACAAGCTAAGGACTCAAGAGTTGCCAGCCCAAATCCTTCAGCATCTGAAATATTTATAGTAAAATCAGCTGCATTATACATGTGGGCTAGCTCTGGCGGCGGAATCTTTTTTGTGGACAGCATTACCTGTCCATCATCAACTCCCAAATGTTGAATAAGGTGTGGAAGATCTTGCCCGTGGGGATCTCGGGCATCTGTGTGCATCAACAACATTGCTTTGTCGTGACCAACCTTATCTAAAAATTCTTTAAACCACCAAACTAATGTGCCGCTCTGCTTACGGCGAGCATTTCTATTATTCCAGAAAAAGATTTTTTTATTAGCATTCTTAAGATTAATTGATGATTCGTTTACAAGTTTATTTCTAATAATATTAATTTTATTTTTGTCTTCTTGGGTCTTGTATTTATAAAAATGTTCTGAATTAACTGCATGTGAAATATGATGAGTGCTAACTTCGGGCACTACATCGTTTAATATATTATAAGTAACTTTAGAAATTGCTACTACCTCGTCTGTTGAACGATAGTATACTCCATTAAATACAGGAGCCGGATAGTTATCCCATACGTGATAATAGACCATAGGAACATTTGCTCTAACTTCATTTTCCATTTCCCACAGCCAACCATAAAATCGCGGGTCGGTCATGAACCATAAAAGATCTGGTCTTTCTTTTTGAAGAATAGAGCGAATCATTTCAGGAGTTCCGTATCCATCAACAGGATAAATAATCCAATCGTTTTCCCATCCTTCAACTTGTTTTGGAGTATAGTCTTCGTGTTTCATTGCCCCGCCTAAACAGATAAACTTGTATCTTCCTGTTTTCAGTAGGGCTTCAATAAAATATCTTGTTTGTGTGCCAACGCCTGATGGTGATAATGGATGGTCAGATAAGACCAAAATTTTCTTTTTTGTCATTTATTCCTCATGGACATTCTTTTGTGTGTCTAAACGTACACCGCTCACACGAGAGCCTATTCTTAATGTACCGTTTATTTTTAATATTGTATAATGCTTTGTGCAATAATTTAAGAGCGTTTTCAGTTTTTCTTGGACCGCTCGTCACCCTAAATAGTTCAACTCTATTTTTCTTTGCGGTTCTCTTAAGAAGTGCAAAGTGTGTTTCTACATTAGCGGGATCAATTTCCATCTTTTGTGCAAAGAAGTGCTTATAAAGCGTAAGCTGATAAGTGGTCATCTTCTCACTACGGCGGCGAGAGTCCCAGCCCCAAGAGCAAGTCTTCCAATCAAAAATATGAACCTTTCCATCTGGTGTAGAGACAATCGCATCAATATATCCCTTGAACATATAATCGTCTTCGCCAGAAATAGGCTCGTAAAGCTTTAGCTCTACTGCTTCGACGTTGTATTCTCCGAAGTAGTCTGAGACTGCTTCTTCGATCTCTGGAAGTAAAGCTTTCCCTTGTCCCACCATTTGATCAACCAATCCGCTATCCACAGGCACATCGTCTCCGAGGTCAGTAATATGATCATTAAAGCTACGAACAAAAAATCCTTCATCGTCGATCTCTTCCTTTAATAGTTTTTTCTCGCATACAGCGTGGATAGCTGATCCGAATGCGGTGAACTCATTCCCCTTGAATCCTTTGAGCTTATCAATACGTGTAAGTTTATGATAAAACGCGCAAGTTACCCAATCTTTGAGTTCAGAATATGAAATATGTGGCAAAATCCCTCCAGATTTATATTATATTATAACCACTTATTTACTAGTTGTCAAGCTTTTCTGGGCTTTGTAATAGAATTAATTTTTTATAGAGTTCTGGACTAACTTTTTGTAAAAATCCATGTCCATCTGGATTAATATAAAATTCAGTAAACCCTGTTGCGTAATACTCTCTTAAAGATGTTGCAGCGTATGGTGATATAAAGATTCCTTCTACTAATGTGGATAGTTTGTTATATCCCACTTTTTCATATAAAAACATATCAAACTCTTTATTATATTCAAGCTCCATAAAAACCGATATTGGAGCCTTAAAGCCTTTCTCCCATAAAATATCATGAAGAAACTTTCTTTTTCTTAAAAACTCAAGTTCAATTTTTTTATCGCCATATAAAAAATAGCCGTGAGGCTCTTCTAAAGAGTGTGATATTTCATGTATGATGTCATCGTACATATCCATAAAATCATTTTGAATATTAGATACATATATTGTTCCCCCATCATAGAATGCATTTATACTGCGCTCTTCAAACTCGTCAAACCATCCAACAATTATCATTTCTACTTCTGATAATAGATGATCGGGAACTACAGATTCAATATCGCCTACAACTGTCTCAACATTGATGTCTTCGTTTTCAACAGGATCTTTAAAATATACATGAATCCCTGTTGGGGTATAAAAGTCAGTCTGTTGTTCTATTAGTCGCTTCTGTTTCTGTTGTATATAATCCTTTAGCATCTTCTAATCCCAATTTATATCCGCGAAGAAAATTTTCTTCAGCATACGCAAACGCAAATTCAGGAAAATCAGTTGCAAGAACTTCTGCTATCATATTAACGGTTACTTCTTCGTTATTAAGCTTTGTTCCAACATATTCAACAAGATATTGTTGTAATTCTGAATTTGGCGTAACGGCCAAGCCCAGCAGAGGGTTTGTGTGTGCTTCTTCTTCTGTAATAACTTTTTCTTCTGACATTTATAACTCCTTAATCAGTATATCATAATCATAAGACTTTTGAAGCGAGTGTGGCTAATTCGCTTCTTTCGCCTTTTTTAAACGTCACATGTCCAGCAATTGGATATTGTTTAAAACTTTCAATTGCATGCGCTAAACCATTAGACGTTTCATTAACATAAATATTATCAATTTGTTCAATATCGCCTGTTAATATAATTTTAGTACCATCACCAATGCGGGTAATAATAGTTTTAATCTCATGTTTTGTTAAATTTTGTGCTTCATCAATAATAACATATGCATTTGCTATTGAGCGACCACGAATGTATGTTAATGCTTCGATCTCTATTTTACCTTTCTCGACATACATTTGTAAGGCATTTCTATCTCCAATAAGATATTGTAAATTATCTTGAATCGGCATTAGCCATGGTAACATTTTTTCGTGCATTGTTCCCGGCAAGAATCCAATATCTTTCCCTAGCGGTTGGACTGGTCTTGACACTATTAGTCTATCATAATGATTGTCGCCGGTACCGAGTGTTTGTTGAAGACCGGATGCTATAGCACATAGAGTTTTTCCAGAGCCGGCGCGCCCAATTAAAGAAACTATTTTAATATCTGGATCCATTAAAAGATCCATAGCAAACGCCTGTTCCTTGTTTCTAGCAGAAATATTCCAATCAGGCAGCTTATCGTGAATAATCTTTTTTAAAGGAGCGTGGTGACTTTTAAAGCGCGCTAATGCTGTCTTTTTTTCATTAGCGTTAGAGACCATCATAACAAATTGATTTGGATACCATGAATCTCCTACTTCATCCGATTCGATAAGAATATCTTCTCCATCGTAAAATCTATCAATAACCTGATCGTCAACAAGATGCTCAATAAATCCATTATAAAGCTGATCAGATGATTCGGCCGCTTTTTCAGTAACATAATCTTCAGCTATCATCCCAATAGAATCACATATCACTCGCATATTAATATCGCGTGATACTACAATCATCTTTCTATTTGGCTGCTTCTGCTGTACAGCTTTTGCTGTAGCGAGAATGACATGATCTGGTATTCCAATATCTAAATCTGGCGGGAATACAGAATCTGCCAAGCAGGAATATGACATTACTTTAACAAGACCCTTGCCCTTGCCAAGGCGGACGCCTTTTTGTAAATCGCCGGTGATCCTTAGCTCATCAAGAGTTCTGATTATTTTTCTAGCGTTTGCTCCTGCGGAGTCCTGGCGCTTTTTGTGTTTATCGACTTCTTCAAGTACTTTAAGAGGAATAAAGATATCATTATTGCCAAACTCAAATATTGAATTAGCATCTGTTAAATAAACGCTGGTGTCCAGCACATAATTCTTTTTAGCCATTTGTTTTAATTAGTTCGATTATATTTGTTTGATAAACAAACGTCTCTATTTGATCTGGAAATTTAAATGGGATTTGCCATTCCTTACGTAGTATATCCGCTTCACGCTGTCGTGTCAAGTGGGCGCGCCAAATAACATAGCTAGGATCTTTAGGAGGATTGCTAACAATACGCTCAACAAGTTTAACGTGAAATTTAGGTATCACTTCACCAGCGCTGGATCTTACCAGCACTATATCACCCACTTTGTATTTCATTAAAGTAACTATGGTGCTTCCAACAGCGAGGCTCATAAAGTTCGGCGCCTCCAACTGTTATTTCAGCAATATCTTCTACTTTTTTATGCGTGTAGTAAGCATCTTGTCCACAAACTGTACATACCGCAGGACATTTTTCAATGCGTGTTGCCCACGGAAACATAGCTTCAACCTCCTCAAATGCCTTTCCAGTCGCAGATAAATCTAAAGACGATACTACAATCGTTTTACCTTTTTTAAACAGGTCAATGAGCGCCCAGGACGTCCCAGGTATCATAAACGCTTCATCCACAGCAATAACATCGTATTCATTGTGGTGGCTTATATATTGATGTATCTCCATTCCGCTATTAACTACACGTGCCGGCATAGATGCTCCTGAATGCGTAACGATACTGGTTTCACAATAGCGATCGTCGATACCGGGCTTAAATGCAATGATGTTACGCTTCTGGTATTTATAGCGATCTAAAGCCGCAAACAAACGGGTAGTCTTTGATCCAAACATTGGTCCAGTGAAAATGGTGAACTTTGGATTCATAATACCCTCAAATGTGGAGCGAGTGACTGGGTTCGAACCAGCGACAGCCACGTTGGCAACGTGGGGCTCTACCACTGAGCTACACTCGCCTGGAGCCACTTATAGGAGTCGAACCTACGACCTGCTGATTACAAATCAGCTGCTCTGCCAACTGAGCTAAAGTGGCGAAAAAACCGGTTTTTTAGCGTCCATGGAAAACCGGCAAACCCCTGCCTACATAAGGATCAGGCAGCCACCTATCGTTATTAGTCCGACGATACAGCGGATTCGCCACTTGGGGTAGTGGTCTTGGCGGGGGCTTCAGTAGTTTCAGTACTAAAATTTTCCTCAACTCGATCGGCTACATCTTCAAAGGTTTCGCTTGTAGTCTGTTCAGTTGTCTCTGTTTCTGTGGTTGTCTCTGCTTCTTCAGTTGTCTCTGTCTCGGCACAACCAACCAACACAGCCAACGCAATAATCGCTCTCATAATTTCTCCTCTAGTTAAGCGTAATAGTTCCATTTTCGGTAGGAACAGATACCGTCCAACCGCCTGTATAGGGCGATTCCATAATCAAATCTTCCACGGGGATCTTCACTGTCGCTGACAGTGTGCAAAATCCGCGCTTATAATCATACTTTGTAATTGAAGACTCAATAAAATCCAAATCATAAAAGTTTTCACGAATAGTCTCTCCGATGAACTCGGAAAAACTAAAGCTTCCTCGCTCGTATTCATCAAGAAATCCGCCGTCACGAAGCGAATCCATGTAATTCGTTCCATACATACTACTAACACGAATTCCACGTGTAGCAATAAGTTCAGCAAACTGCTCAACCACATCAGTGTTTGATAAAGCTGTATCAACTTCATCTTCATTCATAAGAAACACATCGGTTCCTTCGCTATATGTAAGTGTTGCCATGGCGTTTGGTGCCGTGCGCAAGCTCTTCAGCTTTTCAGTAAATGACATTAATCCTCCTTTTGTATTTACTTATTTTTTTCAGTATAATGTTTTTGAATCTCTGATGCAAGACCTTGCATATCTTTAGAGACTGCATTTTTAAAAGCTGATACCTCGCTTTTAATAATAAAGAGATCGTCTACCAATCCGCTAATTCTCATATTAAGTCTTGAAATTTCGGCGGACTGTTGGGTAACCGTCTTCTTTAGTTGTTTAGTTGTTCTATTATCCGTAGTTGTTTCTGCCATCGTGTTCTCCTTTTTAGGTAGAAAAAATTGTTTTATTTTTTCAAACATTATTCTCAATCCAAACAATTATAAAATCGTTTTTGCTTGGAGGAGAAGTATTGTTTGCTGTGCTTTCTGTTATGTGCAGTGGGACGATACAAGACTTTAATATTTTCACTGCAATTTTATTACCGCCGCCAATCCAAGATAATCTTTCGGCGTTGCAACCTTGTTTTATCATAGCTTTATCAGAAGTAGGATACCAAAAATTATTATGTCCGATTTCAGATGTATAACATATAGTATTTTCTTGTATTTTCATTTTGTATTCCCTAAGCCCTCTATAATATAACAATTTTATAAGCAGTTGTCAAGCATTATCTATCAGAGTGTTTCGCTTTAGCTCTAATTGGTGGCGATAGTGACTGATCAAAATTTCTAGAATTTTTTACTAAATCAGAAGAACTAGCTAGCTTTTTGTCTCCACCCACTCCCCACAATAACTTAACATTTAATTCTTCACAAACTGATTGCTCAGGAGTATTCGACCTTCCGCGATCGCCACCATTCGCAAAGAAATCAGGCTTAAGTCTACGAATAGCTTCACATACAGTACCATCTGAATCATCCACAGAGTCTACCAAGATTACCCCCTTAATGGCGTTAAGAATCTCAGCACGTTGTTCAAAAGTCATAAAAACAAACCCTTTCTTGCGAAATAACCAATCATCAGAATTTGCTATAACGACAACATCTCCAAAATTAGCAGCATCTCTAATCATGCGAATATGTCCCGCATGAACAGGATCAAAACCTCCTGAAACCATTACGGTTGGCTTTTTTTCGTCTTTGCCAAACATCTTAGGGTGAACTGTCATTTTTCTTTCCTTTCTTCTGTTCCGGGAAATATTTCTTTACTTTAAATTGTGAGCCGTCCGGACCACATCGATGAATTTTTACTTCTAAAAGCCCTGTATCATCATTATCCAGCATGGTACATCGTATTTCATTTGCATCATCGTAGCTATTAAAAATTCTGACTTTTTGCCATTTCTTTGATGTTTTTTCCATTACTTCTTCTTAGCCTTCTTTCTATTGGCGCGCTTTTTCGAGCCCACTTTTCGTCGGCGCCGGAACTTGCGGGCTGGTGCTTTTCTACTCATTTAGTCTCCTTTTGGTGTTGGGGGTATAACCCACGGTGATGTAAGTTCATCTTGTTTTTGTTCGCAATCGCAACCAAACACAGATACTGAATCCATGCGGTTGCCATTGGAACTACACGATGTCTCACATTGTTTAATAACCTCTTCGTCTACTTGACAAGAGTTCACAAACACAATTATAATCACCGTCGCACAGATGTAAAGTATTCCCTTAGCAATAAATGATAAATCTAAAGATGCTAAAGGATCTGGTGGCTCTGGTGGTCTTCTTCTACTTGATCTGTCGTAGTCTGATGTATCGCCCAGTGGTCTCGTCGTAGACGAGTCGTTGTTTGGATATCTCGTCAATTACGTGCTCTCTAAAAACATTAGTTACAGGCTCTTCGCTCAACTCAGCTTCTCTTTCAGCCTTGTAGTCTCTTTGTGCCTGATCCAATAAACATTGTACCTTATGATTGAGTTCTTGTGTTCTATATTTTTCGTTTTTTCTAAACTGAATGAAACTATAAGTAAAATATCCGAAGATACACAAATTCATCAATAAAATAATTCCAAAAATTTCCATACTGCGCCCTCCTATGCAGCGGTATCTAATCCGGTATCACCGGTGTCTCCTCCTTCGTCAGGAAAATAACGATACCCCACTTCCACTAAATCATTCCCACCCGGGATGACCGTAAAGTAAATAGTATTATCTGTAGAAGAGTAATACCAATCGTAAT
>Ga0208011_1000018_pt1 | contig 106290 bp, 95 predicted proteins | sample 7_EtaG_FD_184080 | JGI IMG/M metagenome (GOLD analysis project Ga0208011, IMG submission 184080) | Marine viral communities from the Subarctic Pacific Ocean - 7_ETSP_OMZ_AT15161 metaG (SPAdes) (version 2) | ecosystem: Environmental > Aquatic > Marine > Oceanic | place: Pacific Ocean | collected...
AGATACTTTTATTCAATATCATTACGATAGTGATTTAGATGGATTTCCGACAGAGCCTGAAAACTCACTTCTCGATTCCACATACCGAGAAACCATACTAAGTGATGGTAGAACACCAGATATGTTATTTAGTGGTGATTTACCTTACAATACAAACAACAATCCATATACTTATTATATAGAAAACGATACGAGTGAACACGGGTGGGTAACTAATAGAATGATAGTTACTGATTTAGATCCCGATAGTCCATCATACGAGGAATATGTAATAGGAGAACTTTAATGAACAAAGGATATACTATGATGGAAATGGTTATAGTAATTCTTTTGATTGGTATTATGAGTGCCATAGCAGTACCAAGATTTGAGAGAAGGATTGAGTTAGAAGAACTCAGATTTGAAAAACAATTTACTTATCAGATTTGGGAAGAATTAGAATTATATGCCAAAGAACAATTAGAATTAACAGGAATGGAAAGTTGGCCCACTCATCCACTTTCTGTTTTAGGTCGTACAAGAAATGTCATAATTACTTTTCCGTTAGGAATACCTGATGAAGATAATGAATGGCAATTTGATGGAACTAAATTATATCATAGGAGAAAGAATAATGAGGTTTGGTATTTCACCTATAACCCTGATAACTTTCATTTGTCTGAACATCCAATTAAGCTATAGTCAAGATACTTTGGTAACGACACAATGGCCTCATATTGCTCGTGTATCCGATTTCAAAATGGGTACATTCAGAGGAACACCTTGTGATGATACAGAATATAGAGATGACAATGGTTCACCAGCTTGGAAAAATTATGGTGGGTGGTTATCTGAATGTGATTCATTATGGACAACATATAATGATTCGGTATTTACTGAAAGAGATAAAATCAGAAGAATAGAAAAGGCCAAACAAGATAGTATTGATATGGCAAATATAGATTTTGATACAGAATTAGATTTAGATGCCATGTGGGATAATACAGTTTGGAATGAGATAGTAGATATTCAAGATACCGAAGTATATGAAGTAGAACAAATAACAGCAGTTGCTGGTGTTCGTGGAGCAGAAGCCGAAGATGAAGCGTTACATCACTTATATTACAGAAGGAGTATGAAAGGGATTGCATTAATAGACTTACAGACAGCTTATGGTAAGTTACGAAATAAGAAATCAGAACTGATCAAAAAAGATCCTGATCATCCCAAATTAGAAAAGATAAATTTTCTATTATCTCAATTGGAAATAAAGATAAAAAATACTTGACTTTTATAGTTTTTTTTCGTAGATTCCAGTATAGATTGGAAAGGTATAATTAAATGAAATTAGAAGAACAAAAAATAGAATATATTATAACAAGTTTAATCGTAGTTATATTATTAGTAACTTTTTGGCCAACAAGAGAAGTAATAGTTACAGAACAAGTTTATGTTGGTGAAGAAGAATTTAATCAACATCCACTAATTGCATGGCCAGACACTCACGAAAAATGGAATGGTAAAGAAGGTGATATAGTAAGAGTAAAATATAGAGTAACAAGTAGAAATACAAAGTTATGGATGTTTGATGTAAGTACTGGAAAATTAGTTCACGAACAATCGTATCACCGAGATCCGTGGGAAGATAAACATAGAGATTTTACTTATGTTTGGAAACTATATAAATCAGAACGAAGTGATTATATACCACCAGGAACATATGAGATAATAATTGGTGGAATGTATAAACCAACATCCAATGTTGGAAAAATAACCACCATTATAACAATTTAACCGCAAAAAAAAGGGGAAATAAATTAATAGTTCCCCTTTTTCATTATCCGATAATAGCTATTTACGGAATAAACCCACCAACACCAACAATGCGACAAGTCCAGCAAATCCAGATTCGCCGAATTGATTTATGATTGATGTCAGGTTACCAATAACATTTACACCAAAGACTCCACTTCCGAACAATACTTCACCAACGGCTCCTATTGCTACAAAAGAAATGAGTAGGTGAGCTATATCGTCCACCCAACCTTTGACTAATGTGATGACTTCCTTCATTAGTTATCTCCCGTTTATTTTTCTTATCATTTAACAAAAAAGGGATTCTTAACTTCCGTTTTCTGTTGTCGAAATATCTTTCGACATAAATAAATATAGTATATACATTTTTTCCATTTGCAATATATATGCACTCATTTTTCAGTTATTTTATATTTATTTATGAGTTATAACATCTATTTTTAATACAATATAAGGAAATAAAATGAGCAAAGATTACGAATTATTTGAAGGTAAGTCACTATCATCATTATTTCAAGACATTTATGATAATTCTAAACATAATAAAACCCAATTAGAAATGTTGGTAAAAGAAGTTACAAGTTTTATCAAGGACGGAGATATGGCTATTCAGTTGATTCCTATGATAAAAGAGTATTTGGAAATAAATGTAAAGAATGATGAACAATTAATTAAGTTGGCTACAATAGTCCAACGATTAATTTCTGCAGAAAATAAAGGTGGTGCGGAAGCAGAGTTTGGTTTATCAGAAAAAGAAAAAGAACAATTACTCAAAAGTATAGATGATGTAGTTGTAGATATACAAAAGAAATCAGACGAAATTACGGATGATATTAAAACAGTCAAGGATAATTAATGGCATATTTAACAACTGCTGGTCCAAAATCTTCTAAGGAAAAACCATATACTGGAAAGCGTTTAGAAAAAGTCGCAACAATATCTGATGTTCATAATGAAATTGAAAAATATGGAACACCTTTACCAGGCCAGTTTTTTTATGAATTGGAAGTTGCTGAAGTATTGGAAATATATTTAAATCCTGATAGTTTACCTAAAATACCTAATCCAGCAAATCCAGACGGGGATGAAATAGCAAATTGGGATTTAAAGGGATATATTAAGGCAAGAATGGTAGAGGTTAACGGTGGTGTTATGGATATTAGACTTATTAGACCGATGAGCCCAAATATAAATGATTATCCACAACCAGGTGAATATGTTGTTGTTGGTAGATTTTTTGATGAAGATTATTACATGGGTAAAGTTGGTATTATTAATCATGTAAACTCAAATATACAAAAAAATAGAAGTCTTGGAGATTATGGACCAGGATATCGATATCCATATCAAACAAAATATTTTTCAGCCAATCGTAGAATAAGAGATGTTGTACCCTATGAAGGTGATATTATATTTAATGGTAGATTTGGTCAGTCGATAAGACTTGGAAGTAACATATCACAAGTTACAGAATCAATTTTAAGAGGACCTGGTATAGAAGAAAAACCCATTGAAGATACAGGAAAAATAAATTCACCGAACCTTATTTTTAGAACAGGACAATCAAGTGGATCAAATACTACGAATGATTGGGATTTTAATGATGTTTTATATAAAAATAGATCGGTAAGAGAAGATATTAATAACGATGGGGCTTCTTTGTGGATGACTACAAAACAAACCGTACCATTAGAGTTTGCAGCAAAAAGTTTAGTTAAACAAACAATAGAACTTCCTGATGAGGAATCATCTAAAAAATTAGAAGGTAAACAAATAGTTTTAAACTCAGATAGAATAGTTTTTAATGCAAGAAAAAAAGAAATATATTTATCAGCAGGACATAGTGTAGATATATCTGCAAATAGAAGTGTTGTTGTAGAAGTACCAGAAGATGGTGGTGTTCAGTTAGGAACATTAAAGGCAACAGAACCGGCTGTTGGGGGTGATGTATTGATGGACATTATTGATAAACTTATGACATCAGTACAACAATTTGCTAGTAAATTAATACCTACGACTGGAATAACAACCGTTCCTGGATCACCTGTACCATTGAGTCAAATAAATGTAGCGGCAGGTGGTTTGATGTCGGATATGATACAATTAAAAACACGATTAGAAGAACCAAAAAGTAAAACTATAAAGGTTGGTCATATGACTTCACCAGTTATTAAATAGGGGTAGAAAATGCCAATAAGATGTAAAAGTATAGCAGCACAAAAAGTTGATTTAAATGCAGGCGATAAAATAATATCTGGATGTGAATTATTAAAGGGTAGTATTCTTGTAGATGGTGAAGAAGGATTCCCACTTCAGTTTATTGATAAAGATGGATTTGCAGGAAGTGATGGTGCAACTGTTTTATGGCCCGAAACAGGAAATGATATTTTTCAATATTCACCCAAAGAAAAGGTTCCAGTAGGAACTTATATACATAAAGGTCAAGTATTGGATGATGAAGAATGGTTTGATGCTCCACATACGGTACAAAATGAAGGGGCTATTGCAGGACCTCAAGGTAGTGATATGTTGGGAGGCGGTACAGGACCATTTGATGATACAGTAGAACCAACTCAAGGTACACCACCAGAAGTTGCACAGCCAGGAGCTGGAGAAGGATTTTGTGATAAAGATGGTATTTTCCCTGGTGAGGAAGATCAAAGTTGGTTAGATGATTTATTAAATATGAATCTTCCAGATTTAAAGATGTTTAATCTAACTGGGTTTACAGCATATATTACAAAACAATTAACCAAACTTTCTTCAGCAGTACAAAAAGTTCAACAAGAAGTTGATAAACTTGTAGCAAAGGCCAAACTCGATCCAGATGATATTTGTAAAACACCTATACCTGAGATTATCAAATGGTTACAGGATTTTATCAAGGCGATGATGAAATTGATGCCAATTTTGATGAAGATATTACAAGTAATTAAAATTATAAAAAGAATTTTAAAAATTATTAGGAAGATTTTAAAGTGGACACCACCATTCGTTGTTCCACTAATAGAGAAACTATTAGAGTTACTTTCTCTAATGGGATTAGTAGATATGGTTGTAAATTTATTGATTCAGACGGTTGGTAGATTTATGGCAATATTACCTATATTACAGGCACAATTAATGGCTATTTTAGCACAATGTGCAGGACAAGATTTAACAGATAAAGACTCTTGTGAAGCGGCAGGTGGAACTTGGATAGAACCAGAAGATGTTGCAGCACTACAAGAAACACTTAATCAATTAACAAGTGAAGCAAATGCAATGGCACAAATGTCAAGTGGTGACGCTTCAGATGCAGGTGGAGATGCAGGTGGAGAAGATGGTGTACCAGAATTAACAGTTGGTGCAGCAGATGGAGATTCAGTTGGATTTTGTTCAATACCATATCATTCAACACAAGAAGAATGTGAAGAAGCAGGTGGAACTTGGACACAGGTAGATGTCGATACAGATTTTAGTAAAGTAGATACTTCTTCACTTACTAATGAATTGGCAAAACAAATACAAGAATTGGATCGTTGTTTTGCAGATCCAGATTTAGAACGATATTTAGAAGAGTTATAATATAAAGGAGATAACAATGAAGAAACAAGAACTAATAAAGATAATAGAAACTGTAGTTCGTAAGGAAGTTAAAAAACAAATGAATGAGATATTTATTAAAGATAACGATTCATCTTCGCTTACTGAATTAGTTTCAGCTCCAACACCGAAACCAAAGAAAGTTCAGAAACCAAAAAAAGAGGTTCAATATACATCAAATGAGGCACTTAATAGAGTTCTGAATGAAACTGTTGGTGGAGTTCCACAAGGAGAAAGTGGTGGATATGAAACTATGGGTGGTGGAGTCTTTGATAGCAGTAAAATAAATGATATACTTGTTAGAGAAACTGGTTTGGGAAATCCAGAATCAGTAAAGGAAAAGAAACGAGAAATAGCAGCAGTTGATTCTATTAAGAAGGCTGGTGTGAATGTTGACCAAGTTCCTGACCATGTAACAAATGCATTAACAAGAGATTATTCCGCAGTTCTTAAAGCTATAGACCAAAAGAAAAATAATTCTTTTCGTCCATAAGAGGTGAGTAATGGCATTAGATAAAAATTTTTTAAAATACAAACTTGAAAAAATTAAGAATGATGATATTTTTAAGGATCAAGATACTGAGTCTAAGCGTAGACAACGAAAAGAAAACGCTAAAAAGGCACGAAAAGAGGCAGATGCAATTCATTCTTATATAACTGGAGTGGATGAAAAACAAGCATTATCAAATAGATCTTTTATAGAGCCAGATAGTATGCCGGGTAATCTATTTATATCAGATATAGGACAATTAAGTTTAACTCAAGTAGATGGTCCTAAAACGAAATCATCAAAAATACTGGCATTATTAAATAGACATAAAAACTTTTCTAACGCAAATAGTGTTCGTAAAATAAAATTAAAAGCACTACAGAAGATTTTCGATGGTTTAAAGTTAGTTTTTCAAAGGAATAAAATATCACTTGAAAAAAATCTTGAAGTAAAAGGAAATGTTGAATTAGGTGAAAAAATAACGATAGGTAAAGATGGAATTGTAGGAAATAACTTTAAAGTTGGTCGCGTACTTGATACACGAAATTTAGTTGTTAGGAATGAGATAATTATAAAAAAAGATTTGAAGATAGGTGGTAATACTAATATATTTAAATCATTAAAAGTTAATGATAATATTTCTGTAAAGAAAAGTGGTCATGTAAGGGGTAATTTAAAAATTGATGGAGATATAGAGCTCGGTGGGGAACTTAATTTTGTAGATGTGGCAGGTAGACAAGGTGTAGCACCACAGAGTTTGACTCCAAATGGATATGTTGAGTTACCTGGAGGTGTGATAATGCAGTGGGGAACGGATACGAGAAATCAAGATGAAGCTTATATAGTTAATTTTCCAAAACCATTTCCAAACGCAGTTTTTTCAGTTATGTTAAACAGACAGGCGTCAAATGATGCCGGGCAGAATAAAACTTGGGCAGTAACAGCAACATTACCTACTACAACGGGATTTACCATTGATAGGGACGATGATATTAGTGGTACACAAACAATGAATTGGTTAGCAATAGGGAATTAAGGAGAATATAAATGGGAGCAAGAGAAAAAGATTTAAATCCAGATACTTTTATTGGATTAAAACTTCCATTGGGATATTCAGATTCAGGATATTTCAAACAAACTAAAACTACAATTGAACAGGCAAAATATAATATTATTAATTTAATGAAAACTGTTCCTGGAGAAAGACTCGGCCAGCCAGCTTTTGGATCCTTGTTACAGAATATATTATTTGAACCAATGGATGGAGAAATTGGAGATAGGATAGAGGAGGCAATTAGAGATACACTTGCAAAATGGTTGCCATATATTAATATTACAAATATAGAAGTTACTCAACCAGAACACGATAATAATAGAGTTAATGTAGCCATAGATTTTGGGTTGTCATTTGAACCTGATAGATTCGAAAGTGTGTCAATAGACTTTGAACAATTCGAATCAGCTATTAAAGAATAAGGGAGAAGAAAATGGCTAAAGCAGTTAGTAAAGAAGTAAAATATTTAAATAGAGATTTTTCATCGTTTAGATCTGGATTAATGGATTTTGCTAAAACATACTTTCCGAATACATATAATGATTTTAATGAGTCAGATCCAGGTATGATGTTTATAGAAATGGCATCATATGTTGGTGATGTTTTGTCATATTATATTGATGAACAATTTAAAGAAAGTATGTTAGCATTTGCAGAAGAAAAGAAAACCATATATGAAATTGCACAAGGTTATGGATATAAACCAAGACAATCTTCACCAGCCACAGTTGAATTAGATGTTTTTCAAACTGTACCCGCAAGTTCAACTATAGTAAGTTCAAATGGTTTACAACAACCAGATGAAGATTATTGTCTTACAATACCAGCAGGAATGCAAGTAACTTCCACAAATGGAACTATTTTTAGAACATTAGATGATGTAATATTTAGTGATTCAAGTTCATTGAGTCCAAGACAGGATGATATTTATGAGGTTGATAATAATAGTAATGTTAGTAAGTGGTTATTGAAAAAGAGTAAAATTAAAGCAGTTAGTGGAACGACAACTACTGAATATGTTCAATTCGGAGCAGCAGAAAAATATAAAAGAATAGCCTTACAAAATACTCCAGTATTAGAAATAATTTCAGTAACGGATAGTGATGGAAACAAATGGTATGAAGTTCCATTTTTAGCACAAGACACAGTTTATTCAGATTTTCAAAACAATTCTAAGAACTCTCCTGATTTAGTTTCTGGAAGAAGTTTTGCACCATTCCTTTTAAAACTTGTAAAGACATCAAAACGATTTACAACTTTTATTAGACCCGATGGTAGAACAGAAATGAGGTTTGGTTCTGGAGTAGCAGCTGGAGCGGACGAAGAAATTATTCCAAATCCAAGTAATGTGGGTTCTAATTTACCAGGAACACCAAGTTTCCTTGATACATCATTTGATCCAGCAAATTTTTTAAACACAGAAACTTATGGTCAATGTCCAACTAATACAACACTTACAATTAAGTATTCTTATGGTGGTGGAGTTGGTGATAATGTAGCTTCAGGAATGACAACGAGTGTTAGTCAAATGAATGCAGAGTTTGATAATTCTGTGACTTTAAATAATAATTTAAAATCAATTTCACAGAACTCTGTAGCAGTAACAAACCCACAACCCGCAACGGGAGGGAGTGGAGCAGAAACACTTGAAAATGTTAGAACAAATGCATTAGCTTATTTTCAAGCACAAAGTAGAGCAGTAACTAAAGATGATTTTATAACTCGTGTATATTCATTACCAGCCAAGTATGGTAATGTAGCAAAAGTTTATATTATACAAGATGAACAAGTTGCAGCAATAGACCAGAATACGGGAGATACAACATATCAGGCTAATCCATTAGCACTAAATATGTATATGTTGGGATATGACCAAAATAAAAAATTAGTTAATGTAAATAACGCAGTGAAAGAAAATGTAAAAACATATTTAAGTCAGTATAGAATGATGACAGATGCAGTACAAATTAAAGATGCTTGGGTATGTAACATTGGTATTAGATTTGCTATTTTTACTAAGAAGGGATTTAATAAGAATGAAGTGGTGTTTAATTGTGTTAATAAATTAAAAGTGTATTTTCACGCAGATAAATGGCAAATAAATCAACCAATAATTTTAGCTGATGTTGTTTCGGAATTATTATCAGTTGAAGGAGTTGCTTCCGTTGTAAAACCACAGGCTGGTAGAGATGAGTTAATTATCGTTACTAATAAGTGGGGTTCCGCACAGGGATATTCTAATAATATATATGATATTAAATCTGCAACTCATAATGGAGTAGTATATCCATCTGTTGATCCGGCAATTTTTGAACTTAAATATCCTGATAGTGATATTCAGGGTAGAGTTTTAGGAGATATCTAATGCATTATTTTGAATACTCAACGAAGGATACAACAATATATGAAGTAAGTTCAAGTATGAATACAGGACTTGATGAGATACTTGAAGTTAGAAAAGATATGAATGCAGATGGGACGGTGGTAAATGTTTCTCGTGCACTTATAAAGTTTGATTTAACTTATATTTCTAAATCTATATCTTCTGGATTAATACCATCTTCATCAATATATCCAAAGTTTTATTTAAATCTATATGACGCAAATTCATCTGAATTAAACATATCTCAAAAATTATATGCATATCCAGTAAGTCAATCTTGGGATATGGGTTCGGGAAGAACAAAAGCAAATCCAGCCATAGTAGATGGGGCAAGTTGGAAGTATAGAGATGGAGATGCAAATGCAACTCCTTGGTTGGGAACTTATTCTACACTACAAGGTAATACTTTTGCAAGTGGAACTTTAACAATATCAAATGGAGATTTTGATAATCAAGAAGTTACTATCGGTGGAGTTGATTTTGTATTTGTAAGTGGTTCAACTTCTGTGTTTAATAATAGCTCAACAGAAATATATGTATCTTCTGGATCAACTGTAACGGGTTCTATTAATAATTTACGAAATGTCATTAATGTTAGTAGTTCTTTACATGGATTGGTAGTATCAGCAAGTATTGTTACGGGTACACCTAATAAACTGATATTATCTGGAAGTTCTAAGGGAACTACATCAAATTATGCAGCAGCTTCATCATCAGGATTGTTTTCGTTTAGTGGAACTAAAACTCTGGCGTTACAGGGTGGAACTGATGCGACTACTACATTGTCAGGTGGTGGTGGAACTTGGTTTAGTGGAAGTGGATACCGAGCTTCACAATCTTTCTCTCATCAAGCAGCAGATGTTAGAATGGATGTAACTGATCTTACATGGAAATGGTTAGGTGGTACTATAGCAAATGAAGGATTTGTGGTAAAACGAAGTGGAAGTTTAGGAAACTCAAATTCAAATGCTGAGGAAGGAAATACTACAAAATACGGCCATTTTTCATTTTTTGGTAGGGAAACCCATACGATTTATCAACCAACATTAGAAGTAGTTTGGGACGACTCAAAGTGGACAACAGGTTCTCTGTCAGCACTATCATCTACTCATTTAGAAGATATGGTTCTTTATATGAGAGGGTTTAGACCAGAATACAAAGAAAAATCAAAAGTAAAATTTAGAGTGGTTGGTAGAGAAAGATATCCAGAAAAGTCATATTCTACAAGTGGATATAGTACTGGGTATAATACAGTTAAATATTTACCAAGTGGAAGTAGTTGGTATCAAATTAGGGACGCCTATTCAGAAGATATAATTGTACCTTACGGAAGTGGTTCAAAAATAAGTTGTGATTCAACTGGAAATTATTTCAACTTGTGGATGGATGGATTACAAGCAGAAAGATTCTATAGAATTGAATATAAGATTGTAAGTGGAAGTGGGACATCAGATGAAACCGTTCAATATTTTGATGAGAAACATTCATTTAAAGTAACGAGATAAAAAATGCCATACGATTCAGAAGCATTAAAAACAAATGAGTTTTATCAAAACTTAGTTAGAAAAGATGAAAAAAAATATGTTGATTTAATAAGAAAAAAATTATTAGATGGTGATATAAATACTGGTACTTTGAGAGATGCAGATACAGGAAATATTTTATTGTTTGAAACTGTAGTACCTGGTGAGGGATCCAATGGTTTAAGTTTTAATCCATCAAGATTATCAAAAAATATGGATAGACAATATTTGTCCAAGGCAAAACCATCTGGTAAGAAGAAAAAATCAGGAAAAAAAATAAAAAAAGGTAAAAAGTTTTCTAAGGAAATAAAAGAGAAAAATGAAATACCAGTCCAATCTACAGGTAGATTACATACATTAGTTAAGCCTTGGGGTGTTGGGTATTTTGATTACGATACTTCAGATGAGAAGATAATAGATAAAGAGTTTACGGAATTATAATGGCTAAGAAAAAGTATTTAACTGCTGATCCACTAAGTGGAAAATTATCGAGGATTAATCCTAAAGATTTAAAATTGATAAATGCTAAAGGATTAAATGATGGTGATCCTATTGCTCTTTATGGAACTTTAACTACCGATATAATAGAATATTGTGTTTATGATAATAGTGATAACTATTTGGGTTCTGGTGAACTTTTGTATCCTTTTGATGACGAGTTAGATGTGGGTGGTCATGTTAGAGGACTTGGGTACAATCGTGGAACTTATAAAATAGTTTATAATTTTTTAAGACGAGTTGGTGGATCAAATAATGTAGTTTTAACGAAAAGAGTAGATAAAAGTATTTGGAAGGGCGCATATTATATAGATACTGATGGTAAAGTATATGCTGGTACGATGGATGAACCATTGTTGGACGAGAATGATGAACAAATAGAACTTATCATTCAAGATGATAAATATTGGTTACAAGAAGTTTCTCCATCTCGAACTGAACTAAGACTTAGACCAAATCCAGGAATAAATGACCTTGATTATCATGAACAATTTAGATTATTAGGTTATACTTGTTTAGCCTATTCTGATATAAGTGGTGAATCTTATATAATAATCAGTGATCCAGCTACTTCAGTAGAACAAGGTAAGAGCGAAAAAATCAATGAAACATCTTTTGATAATAGAGCTACTTTAGTTGGTAATAATATTAAATTAGATGAGGCAATGATAGGTGGTAATCTTATTGTACGAGATGCATTTATTATAGATACTGAAGAAACTCCAGAAGTAATATCAAAATATAATCCAATAATTGAAACAGATCAACTTTCTATATCTGAAAACTTAGTTGATAATGGTGCATTTGAATCACAAAAATTGGCAGGTAAACTTATCCATCCTGAATCAGATACTAATTACCAACTTGCAGATTTTTGGAATCCTGGAAATAGTAAATATGTTTTACGAACAAAAGGTCAAGCCGTACCAGATGGAGTAAACAGAAATAGTTATACAATAGATATAAATGGTGCAGAAGGTGAAACTTATGTGTTAAGTTGTTGGGTATGGTACAATGACCAGTGGCCAGAACACGAAAAAGAATTATTTATTACAGACCAATCAGATAGTGCTGAAGTAACAGGGATAAGTGAAACTAAGGAAGTGAATGGAAGAACTTGGGAAAGACACTATACAAGAGTAACACCAACATCTGCAGATGGAAATTTTAAATGGTTTTTGGGAAAAACCGATACTGTAGAAGCCGGGCCGAATGCTAGAAGGTATATAACAAATATACAATGTGAACCTGGATCACTAACATCATTACCCACACCTTATATAAATAAACCAAGAACTGAAGAAATTGAAGTTACAACTACTGGTAAAATTACATTTAAAAATGACGGAAGTTCAGAATATGTTGAAACTATAATACCAGATGAAGATGAAGGATTTACTGATAATATGGTTGGTGGTAAACTTACCATTAAAGATGCCGTAATTTCAGATGAAATAGTACGAGAATCAACTGAAAGGATTGCACTTGAGAATATTCCAGTTGATAATACAGATGCATTTAATATAAGAGATAATGGAAACGAGGGAGAGTTTCATAAAAGTCCATTTCATGGAGTTACGGACGCTGAATCCAATGAATTAAAAGTATCGTTACAGGCAAAAGATGAATATTGGTTATATCATAATACAACTATGATTGGGCAGTATGAAATTCCAGAAGAAGTAAGAGAAATTGATGATTTGACGATAACTAATCGTACTGGTATGACGATTAGAGATAATGGAAACGAGGGAGAGTTTCATTATACCAGAAGTCCTTTCCACAATTTTCATCAGATATCGGAAACAGAACAACCTAAAAACACTTTAAAGTTTACACTACAGGTTGATTGGCAGTTTACCCTAATCCATATTAAAGGCCCCAATTCTTTAGAAGGTGAAGGAACTGAATATGTTATTCGTGATAATTGGAGATCAAATTGGCAGAGTTCCACTACATATGAACTTACACCATCAGTCAGTTCTGGAGATTCAAGATATGTAGATGTAGCTGATAATGATAATAGAAGTATTTATGGGTTTGAACATGGTGATACATTACGATTAAATGCATATAATATAGGAGCTAAAGCAGGATTTTTAGGTAAAATTGAACATGACCTATTTTCAAAAACAGTATATAGAACGGGTGATTCGAAAAAAAATTATGCACAAGGTGGTAGTGGCACAGTCAATCGTTATAATGGAATATGGAATCTCACCGAGGTAAGTCACGGAGGAACTGCTAATGATTGGAAAATTTGGCATGATTACAAGTATGATGAAAAGAAAGAAAAAGTAAATAAAGAGAATAGTTTTTGGGAATCAAAATATATAACCCCTGAGTTATTGTCAAGTAAATGGATATGGGCAAGAACCCAAGCCAATAGTCAGCTAACTGTTTGGGAGTGGACAAATGAAGATATAGGTGCTGCTATTTTTAAATATCCAGATCCTATATTACATGCAGATGCAATATCCGTAGAGGGATGGTCTAATGGAGATATGTCCTGGGAATGGGGCCAGCCTGAAACTCAGGTATTTTATAAGACCAGGTGGGCTGGATATCACGCAAAATGGACGAGAGGTGAAGGTCGAAGTGGTGGAAATACTATAAAGTTTATTGACCAAAACTCTCAATTTCAAAATCCAAATCATACAGGATATACTGGTGTTGGGTTTGATGAAAATGGAAATCAACTTACTGATACATCTCGTGTTTATTCAGCACGAAATAATCCTGGCCTTAGTGGTGATAGTTGGCAAACATTAGAACACAGAGCAATGATTGTTGAACAATATTTGCCAGTTACATTGGCAACTCAAGGAATACAGCCAGGTGATATACTTAAAGTTTCTTGGTGGCAAAAAACAGATACTCCAGGAAAAGGTGCAAGAGTTATGTTGTCTGGTTGGAGAAAAGATTTACCATCTCCTGAAGGTAGTTGGTATTCGTATGGTGAGAATGGTCTCCGCAATACGACACATAATTGGGGCCCTGGTAGTAATTTTGGTCCAGAGTTCATACCAATAGATAAAGAGGGTGTATGGACAAAGGCAGAGTTCACTGCTGTAGTACCAGAGGCATGGGATTTAACAAAAATGTATCATCCTGCTTATTATGATGCTGATCGTAATATTGGTACTCAACTTAGAGTATATGGTAATTACGGTCCTGAAGGTATAGTTTGGGTGGAAGATATAAAAATATCCTTTGTTAATTCAGACCAACCAGAAGAAGTAACACATATATATACAGTTCCAAACTTTGAACCATCAGATAAATTAAGAGTTAATGTCAAAAATTCAACTGGAGAATCGTTTGGATTTGTATCAAAAATAGAATATAAAGGTGGGGAATATAAAACAGGAGATCCATACGAGGATTATTATCCAGATCCAGTTACGGGAGAAACAAAGGTTGTTAATTTACCAGGAACTTGGAAAATTGATGGTGGTGGTGCACTTAAAAATAATGGTAAACCTACTGATGCTGACAATGTACTTCCAGACTTAAAAAAATCCGAGTGGTTATGGGATGCAGATGATTCAGTTGAGAAGAGTTTTATATGGTCTGCGATAGATGGAATTGAAAATTATATATGGCATTATCCTGATCCAAAATTGAGAACTGATGCAATCTGGCCAACAAATTGGAATAATGGGTTTTATAATTGGGATTTAACCGATAATACAGATAGGTTTTATCATAGTGGTTGGATAGGACATCATGCTAAATGGGTTGATGGAGATGGTCGAGATGGTGATGCTTGTATGAAGTTCATTGATCAAAACTCTAAATTTATTTCATCAAATGACTTAACATATACAGGTTTATATGGTACTGGACTCTCAGACGATGAGGAAATATCATTGGTACATAGACCAATGTGGCTTTACCAAAAGTTACCACATACACTCGAAGATAGAGGTATTCAAGTAGGAGATCAACTTACTATCTCTTGGAGACAAAAGTCAGATACCATTGGAAAAGGTGCGGCAGTTGGATTATTACATAGAAGTCTTGATGGTGGTCAGATGGGTTTCGGAGATGACATAGGAATAAATCATCCCGCACAAACAGATGATTGGTTAGAATTGACGGATAAACAATGGTTTAGATATAAACCCGTTAGTCAAGAAGGTGAATGGGAAGATGTTAGTTTTGATATAACAGTTGATGAAAATACTATTGATTTAGAGGGAGATTCAATTCTCTATGTATATGGTCAATATGGACCTGAAGGTATATTATGGGTAGAGGGATTACAAATTAGTAGAACTTCAGATATTATAACTAATTCAACTACTCCAATATTTTCTGATTTTGTTGGTTATATTCAGAGTGTAGATGAAAAGAATAAATTAACTTTGACTGATACATATGATAATTTTGTAACCACCAATCTATATAAGGATAATAATGAATTAAATTTAAGGTCTTGGAGTACTTTTGATAATTTTTATGTTGATTACACTTCATCACTTGCTACAAGTACCCCAGTATATGGTTCGTTACGCGGAGAGATACATGGAATAGAAAATAATACAATTATACTTTCAGAAGGTTTTAGGTCATTGGGTGAAGATGCAGGTCATGATTTTGAAAAAAATCCAGATGGATCTATGTTACCATTGGATAGGTGGTTTATTCAATATCCAAAGGATAGAAGTGAACCTTATAGTAAGTTACTTAAATATGGTCCCAATGAGTTTAGTTTGATAACTAATTTTAAGATAGATAGAGAATCTTATACTGATTATCCATATTCAGTAGTTTATAAATTATATGAGCCATTACCTGATGCAGTACAAGAAAAAGATTTTATTACTATCGTTAGAGAGATGGCTCCCCCGTTAGAAGAGGTTCTTACTTTATATCCATTTGTAGAAGAATGGGTTAGTGATACGGTGTTGAGGACACCTTCATTTACTGGAACAAAAACAACCATTGGAGAGGGAAAAACAGAGTTTAAGACTTATGATGAGTTAGTATCAACTGATGTTGCTTTGAAAGAGGGTGTAGAAAATGAGATACTAAGTGGAAGTTTGAGTGCAGACATTAATGTAGATCATTCTCAATTTTCTAACTTTGTACATTTCGGTTCAGTAGAAAAACGAATAAGAAACTTTAAATATAAATTAGAATTAATAGAACAATATACAGATAGAAGTGCTTCTCTTGCAGGTGCAGGAAGCTCATCCGCTGGATATTTATCGGTAGTGGCAGATCCAAACAAAGGTTCATATTTAAATGTATCTGGATCAAGTGGATATAATCCAGCATTTACTCCAGTAAGTGGTTCATTAACACAAGTGCAGTCTTGGGAACAAAAACGCCGAGATACGATTAATTCGTTTGATAAGTTTGAAAAATATATGTTTTATGAAAGTTCATCATATTTAAGTGAATCTATTGGAATATCTTATGATAATTCTTGGCCAAAACGAGAAGGGGCAGGAACATATATAAGTCCTTATTTAAATTATAGAACTACTCAATCAGTTGCAACAACTTGGTTTGATAATCAAATAACATCAGCATCTGCATATGATAGGGAAAATAAAAATAGAGTACGAAGTCATCTTCCAGTTTTTGTACAAGATGATGACCAAAACGCAGTATTTCTTAATTTTATAGATATGATTGGTCATTATTTTGATGGTATTTGGATATACATTAAGGCATTAACTGATATTCATGATAAGAGAGATAAATTAACTGATGGAATTGCCAAGGATTTATTGAAACCAATTGCACAATCACTTGGGTGGGAAGTCCACGATGGTAAAGATTTGGTATCTCTAAAAAGGTATATCTATGGAATGGAACAGAGTGGTTCTGAAACACCTTGGCAACATTCAATAACTCCAGATAGGGATATATCAAGAGAAATATGGAGTCGTGTTATAAATAATATGCCTTATTTCTTAAAAACAAAAGGAACTACACGGGCAATTAAAGGATTGATAAGTTGTTATGGTATTCCATCAAGTATATTACGAGTTATGGAATATGGAGGACCAGCTTTACCTGGAGTTCCACTTGATACTTTTTTAACGAGAAAATTTACTAAAGCATTAAATTTTTACGGGGCATCAAATAATACATATGTTCAGAATAATACTTGGAAAACACATTTATCTGGAAGTAGTGCAACAAGTAGAGTACCAGATACAGTAGAGTTTAGATTTAGAGCAGCAAGTGGTTCAAATCAAGTATTAGTAAGACGAGGTGATGATTGGGGAATTAGACTAAAAGACAATAGTTCAGTTGATAATTACGGATATGTTTCGTTTATGTTGAGTGGTAGTAAGGGATATAATGAAGTAACTTCTTCTGAATTACCAGTTTATGATGGAGAGTTTTGGTCTGTAATGTTGACAAGGACATCTGCATCAGGACATACCTTGGTAACGGATAGTACCAGTCAAAATATGGCATATAATTTGCATGTTAAAAAATATGATGCTGGTAGAAGTAAACTTATATATGAATCTTCAAACACTTTAGCGGTAAGTGGGGCATTAGGAGCAACATCACAATCATATAATTTAGCTTATTCTGGTAGTGATAAAACTGTTACTATTGGTGGTCCTCAAAGTACCTATTTTGGAGAATCATTTAGTGGTTCTATGATGGAATATAGAAACTGGACACAACCACTAAATACCGCATCATTTGACAATCATGTAGCAGCCCCAATAGCATTTGATGGTAATTCACCATCTGCTTCATATTTAGATTTAATTACTCGATATTCGTTTGATGATGATAAAGATTTAAGTGTGGGTGCGAATAATTGGTTTAGAGATGTAAGTGCAGACCAATCATTTACTTCATCAGCGATTCCATCTGGATATACAAGTGGGTTAGCATCTGGTACAGATTCACCTACACACTTTTCACGGGTGGTAGATGAAACAAAGATGAAAGTTCCAAACTTGGGTCCAAGTAGAATGTCATCAAATAAAATAAGAATTGAAGCAGATAGTTTAATAGATCCAGAATTAAGACAAAATCCGATATTAGATTTTGGTAAAAGTATTACAATACCAGCCTATGATACCGCACCAATAGATAGTAATAAGCTCGGTATATTCTTTTCACCATCAAAGGCTATAGATGAGGATATTATTCTATCGATGCCCAATCTTGACTTTGACCAATACATTGGTGATCCACGAGACCAATATAAAGAACAATATAGTGGATTAGTAGAAGCAAGAAATCTATATTGGAAGAAATATTCAGGTCCAAATAATTTTTGGGATTATTTAAGATTATTAAAATATTATGATAGTTCATTATATGAACAAGTTAGAAGTTTAATTCCAGCACGGGCAAATGCTACAGTTGGTATTCTTGTAGAGCCTACAATTCTTGAAAGAGATAAAATTATTATTGGAAAAGAACCAACTTTTATTAGACAAGATTTACATAGTAAGATAATTGCTACTCAATATATTAGTGAAAGTGCACAATATCCAACTTATGAGTCAAGTATAAATTACAGTCATCCGTTTAGAATTAATTATCATACACAAGAAACTGGTTCATTTATTTCAGCATCATCTGAGTATATACCATTGGATTCTTCAATCAATTATAGTAATCCATTTAAAATTAATTATTATACACAAGAAACTGGTTCATTTTATTCTGCATCAGCAGAATATATTCCATTAGATTCTCGTATAACTTATGGACGACCATATGTACCTAATTTTTATACTAATGAAAGTGGTTCACTTATTTCAGCTTCAGCAGAATTTCAGAACTTAGAAAGTCTTATTAGATATTCAGATCCGTTTAGACCAAATTATTATACAAAAGAAAGTGGTTCATTCTTATCGGCCTCTGCAATATATGAAGATTTAGGAACTAATCTTAATATTAGAAATCCATTTATGTTAAATAATAGAACTCAAATGTCTGGTTCTATTATATCAATGTCTGCAGATTTTAGTTCGTGGAATGCACCAAGTGATACTTTGGCCGCCAATGCCAATGGAACGGGTTCATTTGTAATTAAACATATTTTAGAAAGACCAGCATTATATGGTATAGGTGATAGAGATACGAGTGGGTGGTATGGAAATACTTTTTATAATTCAACCATACAACAAGGTGCTCAAAAATCTATTAGAGAAGAAGTGATAATGCCACGATATGAAAACGGTGTTATATCAGAACTTAATAAAGAAGTTGAATATCACTTTTCATCTTCATTGAGTGCATCTTTAGGTCTATATTATTCATCAAGTTTCGTATTATCTGATTTTGATAATAAGTGGGAACACGGACTTGGAACTAATAGATTATTTTATATTGGGTGTGTTCAAGATGGAAATACAACTGTAAGTGATAGGGGCAATAGATACCAAGATGAAACACCGGCAGTTGATATTACTATTACATCACCGACAAAATTAGTAACTACAGATTCACCATCTACTAAGTTAGATGTTGTTTAAAACAGACAAAAATTGAAAAGGATTATATTTATAAGTGAAGAATAACAAGTTTTATTATGTCGAATCTTATAAATTATATAGAATCCGCAGTATATAGGAGAAAAAACAATGGGATATTTAAATAATTCAAGCCGAACATTAGACGCTATTTTGACAAAGAAAGGTCGAGAGATTTTGTCAACTGGTGGAGATTTTAATGTTGCTAAATTTGCACTTGGGGATGACGAAATTGACTATGGATTGTGGGACACAACTCATACAAAAGGAACGGATTTCTATGGTGCAGTAATTGATAACTTACCAACCCTTGAACCCTTCAACGATCCTTCAGAGATTATGAAATATAAACTCGTATCGAGGTCAGACGGAGTTCAGGCAATGGCTAAACTAATAGAATTACAAGATTCTGTTAGACAATTAAAAAGTCTAAAGTGGTATGCATTAGATGAAGCTGGAGCTGGTGGAACAAGAGTTCAGGTTGGAAACACTAATACTTTTCTTGGTGTACCTGTTCAATTTGGTGTAGGTCATGTAGATAATCATGAACTTACAGTTGATTATAGTGGAGGACCAGACTCTATTTATTCTAATGGATATGCAGGAGAAAGATTTACCTTAACATTATTAGATACAACTCAAGTAGTATTGGCACCACTTTGGGTGGATCCAGCACAGGTAGCTAGCCAACAGATACAAGAAATACTTGGAGCTCAGGGACCAGGAGCATTTGGTAAAGGTAAAGGAAAAGGTGCACCTAATGCTAATACTTCATCTGAAAGTCAGTATCTAAACATTCCAGTACCTAATAATGGTACTACTGGTTTATGGTATCCATTTGTACATTCAGTTCAACACCTTTCACAGACTATATCAGACTGTGTGGTGTCTAACGGAACTTTTGCACATGCAAATGCACAATTTGCACCAACACAAAGTGGAAGAATTGCTTTATATCCAAAACGACTTACTTCTAATTCAAGTCCAGCAAAAACAACTTTAGTTGTTACGGGACAGACTTCAGGAGCAGTTAAGGAATTTGATGTTAAGATAACATTTAGATCTACATCATATACACCTTCGTTAGATATAGATGCAGGAACGGATACTTCACTTGATACATTTACAGGTTAAGAAATAATAATAGTTTTTATTAAGGGAATATAATGGGATTTATAAATAATACTTCATATATCCTAAACGCAGTACTAACTAAAAAAGGTAAAGAATATCTTTCTAAAAGTAGTGGTAATTTTGCAATTACAAAATTCGCACTATCAGATGATGAGATAGATTACGCGTTATGGAATACGGCACATCCGAAGGGTAGTAATTATTATGGTGCAGTTTTAGAATCTACACCAATGTTAGAACCTTGTGTGGATCCTGAAGTTGTGATGAAATATAAATTGTTTACAATGCCTGTGGGTACTAAAACATTACCATACATAACAGATATTACACAATTATTAAAAGTAACTGCAACTGATGGTACGGTAAATGATAGTAGGTTAAAATCTATTCAAACTGATGAAGGTAGTTGGACACTTACCGAGGCAACTATAAATCCAACAACGGTTGGAGCAGACCAATCTTTTCAGGATGAAAACTATAGTTTCTTGTGTTTAAATATGAATGTTGTTGATATGAGATTGGGAACTTTAGGTACAGGTGAAGTTTTTGATGATTTACCATTAGGTGGGGCTATTTATGGTGAAGAAAGTGGTAGATTGAGTACAAAATTAGTTGGGGAATCAATAACTATTAAGGCAAAACAGATGACATTTGATAGAGAAACTTCTATTATTATAACAGGACAAAAATCTGGAGCTATATATGTACTTAGGGTACAAGTAACATTTGATGACCAAAGGGCTAGTAATTAGTTGTGGGATATATAAATAAAACTTCATTGGCAGTGGACGCAATTCTTACTAAAAAAGGTATAGATTATTTAAGAACCGCAGTATTTGGTGAGAATCAAAATGGTGAGCATGTAATTACAAAATTTGCATTAGCTGATGACGAAATAGATTATGGATTATGGGATGAAACTCCAAGTGGATCTAATTATGTGAGACCACTCGGTACGATAATTGATAATCAACCAATCGTAGAACCAGTAATTACTGATAATGAAATTATGAGTTCTCTATTATTTAAAGAGGGTATAGTATTATCTACTCAACCAGAGGCACCGATAGTTTCTATTCCTCCAGTAGCAAATTTTAGTATGTTTTCGAGTGGCATACCACCTGTTTCGAAATTCAATATGAAAGCAAGAGATAGTTTAACACCGATACCTTTAAAACCTACCCAATACAATAAATCTGGTATGAAGGGAAAAGGAAAAGGACCATTTAGTTTAAAAAATTAGGATAAAAAGTGGGATATATAGATAAAACATCATTAACTGCAACAGCACATTTTACCAAGAAAGGTCGAGAACTTTTGGCAGATGCACTGGCAGGTTCAGTAGATGATTCTTATGTTATTACTAAGTTTGCATTAGGTGATGAGGAAATAGATTATGGACTTTGGGATGAGTCACAACCATCAAACTTACAGGGAAGAATTATTGAGAACATGCCTATACTTGAATCTTTTATAAGCCAAAAAGAAATTATGAATTCATATGTTATGGTAGAAACCCCAGAAATTACTAATGGATCTTCAATTTCTAATATCTTAGGTCAAATATCACTTGAGGGTGTAGGGGATACAATTGATTTAATACCATCAACTGAAAATTTAGATGAAACTGAAGAATATGAATTTTTTCTTGAAGAAGATAATGTTGTAGAGATGACAAATCCACACATACCACCAGTTTCAGATTTTAATATGAGCATTAGTATGTTACCACCACCATTGGCAGATTTTATTATGTCTATGGTACCAGGATATCCACCTGTAGCTGGTTTTACTATGGAAGAAGCATAAAGGAGATAAAATATGGCAATTTCAGGAATAGTCCCATTAACAGTAGATTTTACTAATACATCTATGGGAGAAAATTTATCGTATTCATGGGATTTCGGTGATGGACAAACTTCTATGGAAGCAAGCCCATCACACACTTATGAAGTAGTAGGAGACTATACGGTAACTTTAACTACTACAAATAATTACGGAACGGATACTAAGTTAGATTATATTTCGGTTAGTCTTGGAGTAAGTTTACCACCTGAAGGTCCAGGAGAACCACCAGGAGGTAAAGGTAAAGGTAAGGGTAGCCCACCCGGCCCACCAGCAGGAATATATCAATATGGGGCCGCTGGAGGACCACCAGGAGGTAACGGTAAAGGTAAAGGTGCACCACCAGGAGGTAACGGACAAGGACAAACAGGACCACCAGCAGGAATATATCAATATGGGGCCGCTGGACAACCACCAGATGAAAAGTAGAAGAGTAAAGGAGGCTTGTAATAGATACACCATTTGCAAATTTTGAGGTCAGAATACCTTATGTAAATAATGGTTCTTATAATGTAGCAAAAAAGAATAAATTGTTTCACAGTAATAAAATTGAAATTAGAAAATCTTCATTACAGGGATATGGAGTTTTTTGTACAAAAAATATTAAAGAGGGAGAATTGTTAGAGGAATGTCATTATTTAGAAGTTTCGGATGATGAAAAACTCGCCAGGTATTATTACAACTGGCCAAGGGGAGAAAAGTTTAAAAAATATACAATTCCACTTGGATTTGGGTGTATATATAATGGAACATCTTCTTCTGGAAAAGAAGCAAATGTGGATTGGAAAACAGATGTAGATAATGATATTTTTATATTTATAGCAATTAAAGATATAAAAAAAGGAAGTGAATTATTATTAGATTATGATTATGGGGAATATTAGATAATATGTTAAGTGTAAATCAAACACCAAAAGATGGAGTAGGACAAGAAAAAACCTTGTATGGTCATGCTGTCAGATTAAGGGCTAAAAATTTGACCACTACGAGAACGACTACTTTAAAAGTAACGGGTATGTCAAGTGGGGCTGTATTTTATGTTGATATTGTTGTTACACCAAAAGGTACAGGAGAAAAGGCAGTTTTTGGAAAACCTATATCGGCACCCATAGGATTAATATCTAATAAAAAAGGTAGAAGAAAAACACCTGCAAGTCAAAAATCTAAAGGAATTGTAAAAGGTGGAACTTTAAGTGGTACAACAACACTTAAAAGTTCAAAATAAAAATTAAAATTTTAAAACAACATATTTATATGTAATAAGGAGATAAACAATGGCAGAAGTAAGTAATTTTTTCACACCCATAGAGGATACGGATAAGAGGACTAATATAATTAGTACCGTTTCGTCGCCTGTATGGTCTGGTGGAACAGCAACATTAACTTCTTTCTATACAGGCTCTACGCAGAGTGCTAGTAGTGGTGATTATTACTATGACATATACGATAAAGCAGGAAGTGATACTACAAGGGCTGTACAATTTGCAGTTTCGTATGGACACGTTCATGGTAGTGGTTCAAAATCCACTTCTGCTGGTAATAATCCATCTAAGGCAATATATCGTCAGTTCAGAAACATTTGTATTAAAAACGCTCATAGTGGTGTTAGATTTAATTTTAATGCGGACGGAGCTGGTACATCTTATGACGGAAAAGATATATTCGCAATTAGTGTAAACAGAGCACGGTACAGAGAGAAGTTGGATCCAGGAAACTGGGAACTACATTTAAGTGGAAGTAGAGCACAAGGTCGTGGCGAATCCGTATTAAAACTCATTGATGATAGTGGTGCAACCGCAGATTCTACAATTAAAGCATCACAAAGGAGATTTAATGTAGTTACTGGTTCAATTTCAGATGGAACTTCAAGAATAAAGACAACGGCTGTAAATCAATCAGCAGGTGGTAGTGGTTCATTTGGATATGTATATCCAGAACTTGGTATTATTGTATTAAATGCAGAAGCAATAGCTTCTCATTCTATCGGATATCATAACTCTGGTTCAGTCGCAGTTAAAACAAATGCACTCAATCTTGTTAGGTCAAGTGGTACAAATAATGACAACGCTAAACAATTGGTAGATTGTATCAATAGTGGTTCATACTTTCAAGCAAGAAGGGAAGAACAAATTAAATCATCTCATTATTTTTGTAGAGTTAAGTCTGGAGAATATAACTATAGTCAAAACCCGACTTATTTTACGGGGTCTAATGCTGAATTGAAAAATTCGAGTTTCGTTCAAGATCCAAAATCGTATATAACTACGGTTGGATTGTACAATGATAACAATGAATTGTTAGCTGTGGCTAAATTGAGTCAACCGCTGTTAAAATCAAAAGACAGAGAAGCAGTAATCAAAGTACGATTAGACTTTTAGGAAAAGGAGATTCTAAATGGCTTTTAAATCTTTTAATCCCGAAGATAGAGCAGAAAATATAGTCAATAAGGTAGCCGAAAGGATGTGGTCGGATAATACCGCAACTTTGACTACTTTCTATACTGGATCTACACAGAATTCCAATACTGGCAAGTATTATTTAGATGTTCATAAATCTAGCGACGAAAGTACGGATGTACAATTCGCTATATCTTATGGTCATTACGCTGGTTCTGGTTCTGAAGGTTCGACTACATCAGGAACTACTAATCCTACTAAGGCAATTTATTCACAACTGAAACAAGTTTTATTGCCACCACAAACTACTAAGTTTAATTTTCATGGAAATTCAGGAGCAAATTACTATAGCGATGATGTTTTTGCCATTGTTAGTAACAGAGCTCGTTATAGAGAAAAAATGGATCCTGGTAACTGGGAATTACATTTAGTAAGTGGTAGTACGACAGTAAAACTTATTGACGATAGTGGGGCAAGTCGTGACCAAAGACTTAAAGCTGCTAATAGAGAGTTTAATATAGTTAGTGGTTCAATTGCAAACGATGAGTATAGGATAAATACTACAGCATCTGCATCTGCAGCTGCAACTAATTCTGGTTCGTATGGTTTATTCTATCCAGAATCGGGTATTATTTTATTAAATCCAAATGCATTATCAAATACTCGTATGAATATAGGTAGGGCCTCTGGTTCATATGTCATTCCACAACTTGTAAAAAGTACTTCTACTAACAATTATGAACATAGAAAACTATTGGAGTCTATACAATCGGGTAGTTATTTTTCAGCACGTAGGGAAGAAGTGAGAAGAAGTTCGTTTTATTTTTGTAGAGTTGAAAATTCTGAATTTAATCATAGTCAAAATCCATCATTTTTTACAGGATCAAACGCACAATTACTTCATAATTCTTTTATTGCTGAACCAACAACTTACATAACATCTGTTGGACTTTATAATAATCAAAATGAATTATTAGCAGTGGCCAAGATGTCTAAACCATTTAAGAAGGATCCGAATACCGAAGCCTTGATCAAAGTAAGACTTGATTATTAAAGGAGATTCCAATGTTTAAGGATATATCTTCTGATGATAGGTCAATACAAAATTTCAAAACTTATAAACAATTCACCTTTACACATTCAGATAGTGGAAGTGGGGTTTTTGGACTTGAAGGAATAAGTGGAAGTTTTCATAATTTCTTAACTGGTTCCGCAGAATCTCAGAGTTATGGTGTATTTAATGCAGAATCAAAAAGTTTTGGTAAAGATTGGGATACTTGGTATAGTTGTGGAACTTTTCATAAGATACCCCTGTATTACACTATAGCTAATTTATATTATAAATACGATAAGATTCCTAATCCTAAATCTACTACTACTAAAATGCCAGTATATACTGCCACTCCTTGGAGTAGAAAAGATCCACACGGTAGGAGAGATTGGGGATCAATAATTCCACGACAATTACATAGTTCGGTAAATGTTATAACAATTCCACAAAAATATTTTGGAGAAGAAATTAAACCTGGTTCTATTAAACTACTTGACGATAGTGGTGGAACAACATTAGATTTGAGAGACGATGGTCATGGACAACTTTATGATTATCAATATTCAGAAAGTTTTGCAGCAGGAACTCCAGGTGGTAGTACCAATTCTTACACAGGAAGTGTTGTTGGTAATGTATTTTATGAACATGGTTTAATAACTATTACCGATACTGGTTCATTATATAGGTCGGCAAGTTTAAAATTGGGATCAGATGGATTTTCCGTGAGATTTAAAGCTACAAAAACATCTACTGAGTATCAGTATTTATGTAATATAAGTAAATATGAATTTAATAGTAGTACAAACCCAAGTTTGGTTAGGGGTAGAAGTGGTAGTATATATGTTCCACATGATGCAAAATATATTTATGATGGTGATATACAAAAAGGAACTTTATACCCACCACTTTATGCAAAAACTATAGATTTGGTATTACAGGCAGCAAGTAGTTCTTATGATGTAACATATAATCCAGGAACATTATATGAAAACTTCACCACACATTCAGAATTTGGGACATATATTACAAATGTTGGTTTATATAATGATTCAAATGAGTTATTGGCTATTGCAAAATTATCAAATCCTATAAAAAATGAAAAAGATTTACCACTTTCATTTTTAGTACGATTTGACTCATAATTCTGCTATATATATTATATTTATATAAGAACAAACAATAATATAATATAAGGAGAATACTCGTGGACAACCAGGCACAAGGTCTTGTCGAGGGATTGATAGGACAATATGGTTGGTTATTTCTTGTGGGTGTAATCACACTCATTTTTCAAAATACCATAAGAGAAGCCGTAGACGGCATAATGGTTTTTTTAGGTAACGATTACAACGAAGATGATGTCGTTGAAGTAGATGGTTCGCCAGGCCGTATCGTAAGAGTCGGTATATGGAAAACTGTATTCTTTATCTATCATGTATTAGATGGTAGAGTCGTAGGTGGTTCTAAATTAGTCGTGGCAAATTCTAAGTTAAAAGACTTAAAAATAGAGAAACCATTGGCAAATCTTGATCTATCCAAATACGGAAAATAAGTAATTTAGATATTTATAATTGTAGAGCAACGCTAACTGGAGATAAAAATGAAAAAATTATTAATTGGCATACTTTTATCTACTTCTTTATTCGGCCAAGATTTAATATTTAATTTCTTTAAATATTCTACTGCTTATGCAGGATTCAATTTATCTTCACCTAAATGGGAAGATGATAGGTATAGATTACAAGTAATTGATCCTGAGACAGGATTGGAAAATTATTTAAATGGTGAAGTAACCGTAGTAAAAGATGACCGAGAACTTGAACCAGATTTTGATTTATCATTTGGTTTAAGAAAAATCGGTAGATTCCAATACGAACCAAAACGAGGTGTTAAGAATGCTGGTGTTGGTGGTGATTGGTATAAAGGTGATGAAACAAGTTTTAATGAAGCAGCAACAATCGGTAGAGTAAGAGGTTGGGAGTATTTATTAAAGTATTCCACTAATCGTAGATGGGATGAAAAGTTTGTATCTCAAGAATATTTTTTAAGATATCTTGGTGATTGGTTCATTGCCAAAATAAAATATACTGATTTTGAGATGGAAGATATTAGATATGCTCAAAGTGATCTTAGATTTAGAAAAGAAATTGAACTTGAAGATGCAAGTCTAAATATTTCTATAGGAATTGGAACTCGTAATCATCCAGCATATGGATTCGCACCAACTGTAATTGACTCAGCTTGGTATTCAGGAGCATGGTGGGAATTCGCACAAGATGAGTTCGGTGTAGATGACAGAGGATACAGCACTGATATTAATGGAGATGGTGTACCTGATGGAATGTGGGCTATATATGACAACGGAACAGGACAAGAAATTGGATATGTAGGTCAAGATTGGAGATGGTTTGATGCAAATGGTAATCTAATGGCAATGACCGATAGAGAATTTTATCAATATCATTTTCCAAGATTATTAGAAAATTGGTTTGAGGACCAAACCAGATCATTAGGTAATCAAAGAGAAGTATCATTATCTTTAGGATTAGATTATTATAAATACACAGATAATTTTTGGATACATGCGTGGGGAAGTGTATTTCCATATCATTATGGATTAAATAAATATTCATATCATAATGCAGTTCGTTGGCAACAACACGATGAAGATGGATTAGAACCACAAGATTTTGAATTTGAAGGTAAGGGTTTTGGTCAATGGTTTGATTATGATGTTGGAGCAATTATAGGATTTAAGTTACAAGAAAATTTAGGATTCTACTCAGAGGGTAAATATTTAAATTATTGGGAAAGACCTTCTTATGAATTAAAGGTAGGATTGAATTATCAATTTATAGGAATTTAGAAAGGGAAAAAATGATTAAAAAAGTATTGACATTATTAAGTATTCTACTTATATTCAGTTGTGACGATAGAGTAGAAGAAATTGGTCCAGAAGTAATGAGAATGTGGATTGATGGTGAAGAAGTAGATATAGCGGAAAGGTATGAAAGTGTAACTACATATGGTTCACGAGATACTTATTTGGATTCAACTGGTTCAGATGGAACTTGGATTGTTCAACAAAAAACAAAGAAGATTTTTGTGATACACTTTCAAAGAGAAGATGGTCGGATAGAACTTTTAAATGAACACTATGCACTTATATATGTTGATTGGGATGCAGCAAACTATACTACAAGTTTAATTAATGAGGGATTTTATAGTAATCCAGCAACAGATGATAGAGAAATTCAGTTACAAATTGTAGGACCTTATGATTATACAATAGGTGCACAAGGTTCTATTACAGAGGTTAAAATGATTTCATCTGGACAATATGCAAGTGGTAGAGTAGAGGGAAGTTTTTACAATCCATTTATTGATGCAGAAATGGAAGGTGTATTTGAATTTGAAAATGTATTTATATCAACAGACGAAGAAAACACAGTTTATACTGATATTTCTCGTGATGGATAAGTAGAAAATGATTCCAGGAATAACAGAGTATTTAGTTACAGCGGTATTATTTTTTAATGTCGGACATAAAATAGGATATTGGCAACATTCATCAGAACATCACAAAAAATTTACAAAACAAATAATTATAGATGATTCTACAAAAGTTGTTAATATTTATGTAGACAACAATGGAAAGTATTGGTCAGATCCACATTTTCGTATGGGATATAGTTGGGAGTATGGACTGAACGGTACAAGAGTAATTGTTTTTCATAAAGGTGGTAAAAAGTGGAAAAAGAAATATAATCATAGGAGATGGAAGAAACATCTCAGAAAGAAAAGATATTGGAGATAAGTAGTGGCAGACAATGGACAAAGGTTAGGACAGATATTATGCGACGCCGACATAATAACTAAGAGACAGCTAGCTAAAGCAGTCCAGAAACAGGTGCAGGGGGACAAACGGAGATTAGGAGAGATTCTAATTGAGATGGGTTTTGTCACCGTAGAAGATTTAACAGATGCGATGTTAGATACACATCACGAAGAAAAAGTTGTAGAGGAGAAAGTAGTGAGCCAACCAAAAGAATTAAGTGAAGAGGCAGTATTAAATACTAAGTTCACTTTATCAGTACAGACAATGATAGGAGCAGCAACAGGAATTGCGTCTTTAGTTGGTATGTGGTATATGTTACAGGCAGATATACAAGAAGCAAAAGAACTTCCAAGTCTGGAAACTTTATACTCAAATGAATATCCATCAAGACCAGAGGGTTACAACTGGCCAAGGTCTTATGAACAATATAAAGATCAAGTGGGTTCACTTCAAGAAGATATGGATGATGTTTTTGGACAGATAGAAGAACTTGAAGAAACTATTAAAGAACTTGAAAAAGAAATAAAATCACTTGAACGAAGGAAGAGGGATAAATAGTTATGAATAATAAAACATTAAGATACTTTCTTATAGGATTTGTTTCGGCATTTCTTATAGTATCAAATTTAAATGGTCAAGATGTTACAGATAAAAACTTTAAGTCAAAAGTAGCAAAAGGATTTGTACTTGTTAAATTTAAGGCAGATTACCAATATGCAAATCTCGATCCTAAGTTATTGGATGGTGTAAAAGGACACGAGGGATGTGTTATTATTTCAGTAAATCGTGATGATGTTAAGAAAGTAGTGAAGAAACTTAGAATACGAAACTATCCATCTTTAGCATTATTCCATAATGGTGATAAGAAGAAAGTTTGGAAGGCAGATATGGACGGTGAAGTAGATATAACTACTGATGATATAAAATCTGAAATAGAAGATGCGATGGCAGGTGATGTATTCTAATGATAAAACTCAAATCATTACTTGTAGAAAGAATTGATTATGAAGATACTGCTCGTATGTTGGTCAAACACTATAAACTTCGTTCCAAAGTAAAATTTGGTAGAGTAAAAGGAAGTAATGAGGCAGACTACGATTGGGTTAAAGATGTTATAAATCTAAAACGAAACTATCCAAGTGTCAAGGAATTCATTGTTTCAGTATTACATGAAATAGACCACGCTAAGATGAGATATAAGATGGGATGGAAAAAATACGAACACGAATATATACAAGCAGGAGAAGAAGCCGAACAAAAAGGTGGTGATTTCCACGATGACAATAAATACGAAGAACAAGCAGAACAATGGGCACAAGACGAATATCGAAGAAAATGGAAGCGAAAATTTAAGTAATTTCAGAAATTAGGGTTATATTTATTTAAGGTTATGAAAACACGCTCAGCAAAGGCCAAAGGTCGAAGATTACAAAACAAAATACGAGATTTACTTCTCGAAGAATTCAAAGAATTAGAACCAGACGATATCCGTACAGCTATTATGGGAGAAACTGGTGAAGATATAAAACTCTCACCTGCTGCACGGAGAAAAATACCTTATTCGTTTGAGTGTAAAAATCAAGAAAAATTAAACATTTGGGAATCATTAAAACAAGCTGAAGAAAATAGTGGTGATTACCCGCCCATTTTGATATTTAAAAGAAACAGAAGTAAAACTTATGTTACTTTAGAATTAGAGGATTTTTTAAAATTAATAAATGATAGATCAGACTAAATTAGCACATCTTATAGATAGAACCATTGGTTCAAAAGGACAGAAACTCAAAAAACAAAATGAGTATATGTATTGGAGTCCATTTGTTTCACATCACAAACCTAAACTACAAATCAATATAGTTACTGGTAAATGGCATTGTTGGGTTTCCAATATGGGTGGTCATAATCTGTTTCAGTTATTTAAGAAAGTAAATGCCACGAGGGAACAATTTAGTGAACTTGGAACTATCGTAGGTGACAAACCATACAGAAAACGAACTGATGATAGTGAAAAGAAAAATGTACAAGTAGAATTACCCAAAGAGTTTCTATCGTTAGCATATAAACATCCATCTCCAGTATATAAAAATGCAATGATGTATTTACATAAGAGAGGAATAACACACGAAGATGTTTTAAAGTATGGAATTGGTTATTGTGATGAGGGGTTATATACAAATAGAATTATTATTCCGTCTTATGATGAAGATGGACAATTAAACTTTTTTGTAGGACGAGATATTTTTGAGAGTAAGATGAAATACAGAAACTCACCTACGCAAAAAGACATAATAGGATTTGATTTATTCATTAATTGGGATGAACCTATCGTGTTATGTGAGGGTCCATTTGATGCAATTGCTATTAAAAGAAATGCCATTCCATTGTTTGGAAAAAGTATTTTACCAAAATTAAGAAAAAAAATTATCGAAAAACGAGTTAAACAGATATATATATCTTTAGATAGTGACGCTATTGGTGATTCTATTAAAATGGTAGAAGATTTTATGAATCATAATATAGATGTCTACTTTGTTAAATTAACAGAAAAGGATCCGTCAGATTTGGGATTTGAAAAAGTTACGGAACTTCTAAAAGAAACGAACAAGATGAAGTTTTCAGATTTGATGAGATATAAGCTTAATGGCAAATCAAAAAGATATATGGAAATTTAATGATAATGAATGGAAGATTCATATCACGAGTGAATCGTTAAAAGATAATTTGCAAAAAAAGTTTAATCTTGAGAAATCAGGTACTATTTATTATGAGACTGGTAACTTCCAAGAGGAAACTTCATGGGATATCATAGTTCCAAACAATTTAATTAACAAAGTGAAGAAATACATCAAGGAAAATAGTTGACAAAAAATGTTGTAAAAGTTCCATTTCGTAAACTAAAACACATTCACCACATATCTGATATACAAATCAGAAATCTTAAACGACATAGAGAATATGAAGAAGTCTTTATGCGTTTATACGAAAAGGTCAAAGAAAATAAAGACAATGCAGTAGCTTATATTGGTGGTGATATAGCTCACTCTAAAACTGAAATGTCACCTGAATTGGTTGACCAGTTGTCAAGGTTATTTAAGAATCTATCTGATATATGTCCTACAATTATTATTGCAGGTAATCATGATTGTAATCTAAACAATCGTTCTCGGATGGATTGTCTTTCCCCAATAGTAGATAATTTAAAACATCCAAACTTACATTATCTGAAGGATACTGGCGTATATAAATGTGCTGATGTATCTTTTGTGGTGTGGGATGTTTGGGATACTAAGAAAGATTATATTAAAGCGAAAGATGTAGAGGGTGATACAAAAATAGTTTTATTTCACGGAACGGTAGATAGATGTGAAACTGATTTAGGATTTAGATTACCTTCAGATGTGAAGATTACCCAATTCAAAGGTTATGATATGGGATTGTTGGGTGATATTCATAAAAGACAACACTTGAATAAAGAAGAAACTATTTCTTACTGTGGTTCGTTAGTTCAACAGAATCACGGAGAAGGATTAGACCACGGCTATTTACTATGGGATGTTCCAAAACGAAAATCTACTTATATTCCTGTTCATAATGATTATGGATATTACACAATGGATGTTGATAATGGTAAAGTTCCTGAAGTAGATGATATGCCACAAAAGGCCAGGTTAAGGGTAAGGGTATCCAATACCGACTCAGTTCAATTAAAGAAGGCGTTGAGTGTAATACAGACCAAATATGGTATAAAGGAGATAGCTGTTAATCGTACAGACAGATTGACAGAGAGAGTTCGTGATGGTCAATTGGTAGATGTTGGTGATGTTATGAATCCAGAATATCAATATGAGTTGATTGAGGATTATTTAGGTAGGAATCATATTGTAGATGATAAAACATTATTAAAAATAAAAGAGTTAAATGATGATTTGAATGGTAATTTACCTGCAGAAGAAATATCTCGTAATGTATTTTGGAAACTCAAACGATTTGATTGGTCTAATATGTTCAGTTATGGAGAAGATAATATTGTAGACTTTACAAAACTGAATGGTATTATTGGAATGTTTGCACCAAACGCAAGTGGTAAATCAGCACTATTAGATTCCCTTTCATTCTGTTTATTTGATACATCAGCAAGAGCATTTAAAGCAGACAGAGTATTAAATAATAAGAAGAATAGTTTTAGTTGTAAGATTAATTTTGAGATAAACGAAACAGATTATTATATTGAGAGAAAAGGTAAGAAGTTACGAAATGGTCATGTAAAGGTAAATGTAGATTTTTGGATGATTGATGATAACAATGATAAAGTTTCATTAAATGGTGACCAACGAAGAACCACTAACGCAAACATTCGTAGAGTAATTGGTTCTTACGAGGATTTTGTTTTAACGGCACTATCCCTACAAAACAATTCTACGGTATTCATAGACAAGACACAAAAAGAAAGAAAAGACTTGTTAGCCCAATTTATGGGAATGGGAGTCTTTGACCAACTTTATACAGCAGCAAATGAAAATGTATCTGATATATCTGCAATATTAAGAGATTTCAATAAAACGGATTATGATACAGACCTTGCAGAAATAGAGAAGAGTGATACACAATATAAGGTAGTTCAAAAAGACTTACGAAGTCAGAAGAAAACTTTGACCAATAGACAGAAAGAATTATCAGACCAAGTATTTGGTTTAACTAAAAAGTTACGACCTGTTGATGAATCTATTATGGATATAGAAAAGTTAGAAGATGACAAGATAGAAGCGGAAATACAACTTGATTCCATAGACACACGATTAGGTGCAGTAGTAGCGACAACAGAAGAAAACAAGTCAAAGATTAGTGAACTTAAACACAGAATACAAGAGTATTCTGATAGTAATGTTAATGATAAATACCACGAACTTTCTGAATTGGAAGATAGGGAAAGAGAGATAAGAGTTGAAATTGATAAACTTAAAATAGAAGTTCGTAATAAATTAGATAAGATTGATAAACTTGGTAATCTAACTTGGAATGACGATTGTGATGATTGTATGACTAATCCATTCACACTTGACGCAATGGAAACAAAAGAGAAACTAAATGAAGATAAAGTTCGTACAGAAAAGGTATTGTCAAAGTTAGCTGAAATAGAAGAAAAGATTGAACATATGGGTGATGTTCATAGTGAAAAAGTTGATTTTGATAGGTCTATTGAAACTTTAAAAAATGTAGAGATAAATCAAAACAAGTTAGAATCAGAAGAAGTTTTATTATCAGAGAGAAAGAAAAATACATTATCTCAAGTTTCGCTTCAAGAGGAAAAAATAGAAAAATATCACGAAAGTAAAAATGATATTGTTTATAATAAACAGATAGAAGAAGAAATAGAAAGTTTAAGAAATTCGGTAGATGATTTAGATTATCAAGTTGATACAATAGATAAAAAGATTCAAACTATTCATGGAGAGATTCAAATCAATAGAACTAATAAGAAGAATATTATAGAAACTATGAATAAGGTTGAGAACTTAGAAACCGAATATGAAGCATACAATTTTTATATGGACGCCGTCAAACGAGATGGTATTCCATATGAACTTATAGAAAAGGCCTTACCTACGATTGAGGGTGAGGTTAATGATATTCTTGCACAAATGGTAGATTTTGGTATTGTGTTAGAAATGGATGGTAAGAATATCAATACATATTTAGCTTATGATGACGATAATGTGTGGCCATTAGAATTGTCAAGTGGTATGGAACGATTTATATCAAGTCTTGCAATGAGAGTTGGTTTAATAAATGTTTGTAATTTACCACGAGCTAACTTCTTAGCCATAGATGAGGGATTTGGTAATATGGATTCAGATAACCTTAATTCTGTTTATATGTTATTTCAATATCTTAAATCTCAATTCCAATTCGCATTTATTGTATCTCATATAGAATCTATGAGAGATACGGTGGATTCTTTACTTGAGATAACCAAAGTAAATGGTTTTAGTGAATTAAAATTACCTTCTAAATTTAATTAGAATGTAAAATATTCTTTGGAGCGGGACGTCCTTCCCGTTCTCTTTTCAAACTTAAAATATGTTGATTAAGTACACCACTCATAGTTGTGCTTTCTTCCCTAACATAGAGCCTAAACCAATCCATCAGTCTATCTTCTATTGTGAACGAATATTTCTTCTTCATACCGATAATATCCTTATTTTATACATACAATAAATAGTAAGAATTACCAAATATGATATTTATAATTGAATAAATCTATTCGGAGATAATTTTTGGCAGTTCCAAAACGTATAAATCCACTTATTGGATTAAAAGACCTTGATGTTTATGTAGAAGATACTGAATTTGATTCAGCGTATTTTAGAGTTTTAGAGTGCCCATCAGTACTTACACAGGGTAAGAGTAGTTTTCTTGTGGGGGGTTCTAATTTTTTAAAACCTGGAGTTGATGTTAAATTTGAAATAGTTCACGATATAACAAATGAGGTTATTTATACAGAGGCAGTTAGAGGTCATTTAGAAGGAGATTTACGAAGAGTTTCAATAGAAGTTTATGAGGATATTATTCCTGGTCCTGCTACATTATATATTGTTGGTGAATTAAATCCACAAACTATAGATGTAGAAATTCCTATTTCTTGGCAAAATATTTATAATGTAAGGTGGACAAAAAATGTTACGATAAATGCAGCAGGAATCAATACTCAACCTATTTATTTTTATAAACAACCAAGTATAAATGTATCCGAAATATTCAGGGGATATTTGGTTTCTGATCCACCACCTACAGTTACAACATATTTAACTGGAAGTGGTGATCCACGACAGGGATTATCTTCAATAGCTCCTGTTCAAAATGTAACATCTAATGGACAACAAACTACTGCAACTTATCCAGAAAAAGATTTTGCAGATAAAGCAAATTTGGCAAAAATTGAAGAAAATAAACCTATAAATAAACTTACTGGTAAACAAGGACATATAGGTAAACAAGGTAAATTATTACAGAAAAGTTCTCCATCACCAGATGATTATTTAATATCGGTCAGTAGTATTTCTCCTGTTAGTAGTTCTTATATAGGACATACTTTTACAATTAATAACCCACAAGTTGATTCGTCAAAATTTCAATTAGATTCTTATCATACAGTTCCAACGGTTTATACTGCATCTGTAATGAAAATTATTGATGAAACTACTTTTGTACCATCGAGTGTTTTTTATATTAATGATACGAGAACAACACCATCAACTCTTGTTCCCGCCCCACTCGGTAATCAATATATTACCGCAAGTTATCAAAACCTACCAAATCAAAATATATCAGCAAATAATTTCTTTTCTTTTGCAGATGTAGAGTTATCTGATTTAAGAACATTTAGTGGTGATGTCCACAAAGTTAAAGTTTATGCAAAAAGTGAAGGTTCACTTGGAGATTTTGAAAAAATATATGATTCACCGATAGAAAGTTCAGAGATTTTATTAGATAGTTCCGACCTTACTCTATTGGGTAATATGGGTTATATTCAAGACCTAAGTAGACTTAATTCTTATTGGGAAATATATCAAGGAAGTGATGGAAATGGTGGAAGTGGAACATTAAGTTATAGTTCTGCTTATATTGTTGATTCGATGAAAATATCTGGATCAAATACACAATATGATGATGTATTAAGAGTCCAACTAAAAAAGGATGTTAGTTTTGTAGCAGGAAATACATATACCTTTCGAGCTTCCCTGTATGGGATAAAAGATTCAGTACAAACTATTAATGGAACTACAATAAATGATGGAAAGTTTGAAATATATGTTTCTGGTTCAGCATTTAATAAAGATACGACAGAGGGTTCACAATGGGGTATTAAAAAATTAAGTGTTCCAGATTTTCCCGATGGAGTTGGTAGTTATAATTTCGGTACAGTAGAGGGAGATTTTATAGCAGATAATACTGGTACTGGTAGGATTCAATTTAAAGTTCCATCGGGACAATGGTATGTGTCTGATGTTTCTGTTAAAGCATCGGCCGATACTGCATTTAATCCAGAATATGTTAGAGTTGTTGCACCTATGCCACAATTATATGCACGGCCAGACCAAGTAAGATTTTTAGTAGAGTTTTACGATGTAAATAATAATATAGCAGATTCGGTTATATTTAGTGATTATTTTACATTTCAAGGTGAAAATGTTTCTATAGGTGGAACTGATAATATATTGAGTGGTTCAATGTTCATCTCAAACGCTACTGGTAGTGGTATAGAAATGGCTGGTATTGGTTCTGGATTCATTCGTTCTATGGGATATAAAGGATTTACAAGTGCATCTTCTTATCCAACGAGTGGTTCTGGATTTATGATGTGGAGTGGTTCTGTTTTATCTGATATAACAAGTGATTATACTCAAGGTGGAGTCGGATTAGAATTAGTAGGACATAGTGGAAGTTATTTTAAGTTTAAAACAAATCCAAGTGAACTTGATATAAGAACAGATAAGTTTTTTATAGGTCAAGAGTCTATTCAATACATGAGTGGATCTGATAGGAATATTGAAATCAGTTCTTCTTTATTTTGGTTAGATCCTAAAAATGATAGACTTATAATAGGTGCAGATGCCACTATTAATGCAGATTTAAGTGTAAATAATATATTTGCACCCGCTGGTACTAATATTTTAACTGCTAAAGCGGCAATTACATCACAAGGTTTTGCAAAATTTGTATCTGCTTCTATTGGGGCATTTAAACTTAACAATGATTCCTTGTTTTCTGGACCCCATAACAAACCAAATTTTTACATAAGTGGTTCCGCAACAGGTACAGATTATTTTATATCATCTTCAAACTTTCAAGTAAGGGCAAGTGGTGAAGTTTCTGCATCATCATTAAAATTAAGTGGTGGAGATGTTGGTGGATTAACTGTTACTGAAGGTCAAGTGGCAGTAGGTGAGATTTTAAAATTAAAAGATAGTGGTGATATAACAGGTTCTGCAGTATTACTTGGTGATAAATCTATAAGTCAATATCTACAATATAAAAATAATTCATTAGTAGTTAGAGGGGATATTACAGTTGATTCTATCACAACACCAGCAACTATAGGTGGGGCAGCATCAACACCAGCTAACGCATCTGCATCTATTGATTCGAGTGGTAATGCAATATTTAAATCTGGTTCTATTGCTGGGTGGAAAATAATTGGAAATTTATTATCGGGTTCAAATGCAACATTGGATGCAGATGGGGCGGCGTTATATATGTCCACAAAAGGACCAGATACAGATAGTGCGGCAGCATTTGACCAATTAAGAGATGAATATTATATTGATTTTACACCCGCAGACCAAGGTAATACTACAAATTATTATGTTAAGTTTGGTCCTAATTTTATGGTGGATAGTGATGGTATTCTTATAGCAAGTGGAGCAAAGTTTGAGGGAACTATAACTGCTTCTGCAGGTAGTATTGGTGGAGCATCAATAGAAAGTGCATCATTGGCTTATTCACCATATTGGAGAATATCATCTTCCGCAGCAACAGATGATCCAGTATCGTTTATCTCATCAAGTCAATTTAAAGTTTCTGCAGATGGACGGATAACTGCAAGTGCAGCAAATATAGAAGGAAAGATAACTGCTACAAGTGGTAAAATTGCAAATTGGGACATAATAGGTGATACACTTTCAAGTGTTAACGTTTCCAATAAAGGTATCCTACTTGATGCGGATGCATCAACACCAATTATTGAAATTAGAGAAGATGATAATAATCGTTTACAATTATATCACACTACTTCTACTAATTGGGGTATTATAGGAAGAGCAGGTGGTACTAATTTATTCCGATTGGGGAGTACAAATCAAATTGCAGGTTGGGCAATAAGTGGAAGTTATATTTCTAAGGCTATAAGTGGTTCAGTTGCACATCAAGATTATACGAGAGTTTATATGTCATCTGTCAATGACAATGCTAAAAATATTACAGAAGGTTTTAGTCTATATAGAAAAGATGAAGATACAGATAATGGAGCTACAAAGATAGTTAGACTTGGTGGATTAAGTGATACTACTGATTTACATGCAAATGATGATTATGGTTTACAAGTAATAAGACAAGATACTGCTGGAAATTATTCTAACCTTTTATATATTGGTTCGGGAAGTCAAACGATATCTGGTTGGAATATATCAACTACTGGATTTACTAATACTGGAATTGAATTATCTTCAACACAAGCTTCAATGTCGTTGGGAACTAACCGAGCGATTATTTTAAAAGGTGGAACTGCCAATCCATATATCAGTATTGGTCAATCAACAATTGCTTATGGTGAAGATGGATTATTACTTGCATACATCGGTACAGATCCAGTAGTTTCTTTTGTAGGAAGTGGTGGTTATCTTAAATTCAATGGTAGTACGATAGATATACAAACAGATACTTTAAAGGCAAGTGGTAGTAATATTATATTAGAAGCACCAAGATTTTTCTTAGGTGGACAATCACAATATGTTAGTGGATCCAATGGAAACATAGAAATCAGTTCTTCTAATTTTCATCTTACTAATGCAGGCGATGTTACAATGGCAGGTACTGTTACTGCTACAGCAGGTGAAATTGGTGGTTTTAGTATCAGTAGTGATGCAATTTATTCAGGAACTAATTTTTATTTAAGTGGTTCATCGAGTGGAAACAATTACTTTCTATCATCTTCTAATTTTAATATAAAGGCAAGTGGAGATATAACAGGTTCACAAGTATTATTTAGTGGTGGTAAAGTTGCTGGATGGGATTTAAGTAGTACAAGAATAACATCTCCTGATGGGGATATGAGATTAACTTCGGGTAATCCAAAAATAACAATCGGTACACATACAATAGGAAATGGTCCAGGAATACAATTAGGTTACGATAGTGGTAATACATTAACATTTTTTGCTGGACAGAGTGGAACGGATTACATAAAATATACTGCTGGAACTGGAGTAGATATAAAAACAGCCGTTTTTAAACTTGATACAGATAATTTAGATATTAATAGTGCAAATGGTGGATCTGTTGCACTTGGTACAACACCTAATACAAGTATTAGTGGTACGAATAAAGGTATCTTTATGAGTGGAAGTGGAGATTTCTTACTTTATGGAAGTGCTACTAACTATTTTAAGTTTGATGCTACCGCAACTGCTATTGATATTAAATCAGATACTTTTGATTTGGCCACAACAACAATGATATTGGATAGTGGAGTAAATAGTGGTAAAATAGCACTTGGAAATACACCACCAACTTCAGTAGCTTATACAGCCAACTCAGGTGTCTATATGGATGGTACTGGGGATTTTTTAGTTAGAGGTGATGCAAGTAACTATATAAAAATGTACTCCAATACCATTGATATTAAATCAGAAGTATTTGATTTAGATGCAGGTACATTACTATTAAGTAGTGCAACCAATGGTGGTAAAATAGCACTTGGTGGAACGCCACCGACAGCATATAATAGTGGTGTGGGTGTCTACCTTGATGGTACAGGCAAAGCATTAATAGGAAACTCAACTGGTTCTATGGTACAATTCGATGGAGCTACCTTAATAATGAGTGCATCTAAATTTTATTTGGGTGGAAGTAGTCAATATGTTAGTGGATCTAATGGAAACATAGAAATAAGTTCTTCTAATTTCTATCTTGACAATAGTGGTAATGTTACAATGGCGGGAACTATTACAGCAACCGCGGGTGCAATAGGTGGTTCTACTATAACATCCGATGCATTAGCTTATTCACCATATTGGAGAATATCAGCATCAAACGCCACATCAGATCCAGTATCATTTATATCATCAAGTGCATTTAAAGTATCGGCTGGTGGTAATATAACTGGTTCATCAGTAAACTTTACGGGTGGTAAAATTGCAGGATTTACAATAGCAACTACTGGTATAACATCTACAGGAATTGGTGTACATCCAACTGGACAAACATACGCATTTACTGCTGGTGGGAGTAATGAGTTTAATGTAAAACATAGTGGACAAATAACGGGTTCTAATGTAAAATTTACTGGTGGTCAAATTGGTGGATGGGAAATAGATTCTGATGAAATAAAGAGTTCCGTTGTTACTATGAGTTCCGCAACTCAAAGGATAGAAGTATCTGATGGAAGTGGTAATACGAGAGTAAGAATTGGTGAAGTAGATACAACTGCTGCAAGTAAATATGGTTTGGTTATTTTTGATGGTTCTGGAACTGCATATAGTGATGAGATAGTTCACCTTGGAGATGCAAGAAATCAAATAGCAAGTTGGTCATTAAGTACATCTCAAATTTCAAGTAATAATCTTATATTAGATTCGAGTGGAATCATACAAACATCAGATTTTGCAAGTGGTGTTAAGGGTTGGAGAATAACATCGGCAAATAATGGTGAGGCAGAATTTGAAAAGGTTACTATTAGAGGAACATTGGCTACTACTGTATTTGAAAAAGAATCTGTAAGTGCCGTAGGTGGTCAATTATATGTAGCCAATTCAACTATTATATCACAATCAACACAACTAGCAGCATCAGATACGACAATGAGTGTTGCAAATGTAGGTGGGTTTACTGGTAGTTACAATAATAATAATGGGGAAGTTATATCTATTAAGAAAGTTACCGACACAGGATTTACAACAGAGTATGTTTTAATTCAAAGTGCATCAAGAGATAATCCTTCAAGTGATAAAGATTTAAGAGGTAAGTTATATGTAGTTCGTGGATATAGTGGTTCAACACCAGCAGATAGTAGTTCTCTTGGAGATGCTGCACAATCAGCTCAGACTTATGAAAATGGTCAAGTAATTGTTTCAACAGGTCGCGTCAATACTGGATATATTAGATTAAATGCTAATCCAAATGATACTACAACACCTTATATTGATATTGTTGAAAGAACTGGTTCTGCAATTTATGATGTAAGTTTAAAGGCAAGACTTGGGGATTTAAGTGGTTTAAGTAGTGGATTATTATATGGAAATACTTCTCCTGGATTTGGATTATTTACAGAAAATGTATTCTTACAAGGTGCCATAACAGCCACAACTGGTTCATTTACAGGAATTGTACATATCAGAACTGATGCAAGTAATCAGATAAAAATGGGTACTAATGTTAATGGTAACGCCGATGGATTTTCCTTAAATAATAATAACTTTTGGTATACGACTGGTGATTTTAGAGTAGGTGGTGCTAGTAGTAATTATTTTTACATATCTGGTTCTACAATAGATATAAAAACAGATACATTAGTTGCAAGTGGAAGTTCAATACAATTAAAAACACCAAACTTTTATTTTGGTGATAGTTCCAATTATATAAGTGGAAGTGGTGGAAAAGTAGCAATAGTAAATACAGGTACAACAACCATAAGTGGAAGTGCAGTAAATATCCAAACACCTAAGTTTTATTTTGGAAACTCTCAAAATTTCATAAGTGGTTCAAATGATAATATTAAAATACAAAGTTATGGTACTACAACATTAAGTGGAAGTGAAGTAACAATAGAAACTCCATCATTTTTCTTTGGTAAGAAAAGTACACAATTTGTAAGCGGCTCAAATGGTTATGTAGAAATAAGCTCGTCTAAATTTCATATACAGGCAGATGGTGATGTCATAGCAAATAATATAACAGCGTCTAATATATCAATGTCAGGTGTTGTAAATGCCAGCGAAGGTGGTATTGGTGGTTGGGTTATAGGATCTAATAAGATTTATACAGGAACGAATGAAACTGTAAGTGGATATACATCAGCCAATGGAAGATTAATATTATCTTCAAGTGGTGCAATTCATGCAAAAGGATTTTATGTTACAAAAGGTGGAAATGCATCTTTTAGTGGTTCTATATCTTCAAGTGAAGGTAATATAGCTGGTTGGACAATAGATGCAGATGAAATAAAATCACCTGGTAGTACGGTAGTATTAGACTCAGATTCGAGTAATGGACAAATAAAATTAGGTTCAGCAACAGCTCTTAATACTGGTGATGGTATTTACATGGATGGTGGTGGTAACTTTAGAGCCGGCGACGCAAATGGTAAGAGAATTCAATGGGATGGTACTAATATAACAGTAAGTGCTTCTGATTTCTTTTTCGGAGATAATTCAAATTATATAAGTGGAAGTGGTGGAAACTTAGCCATACAAAATACAGGTACAACAACTATAAGTGGAAGTGCAGTAAATATCCAAACACCTAAGTTTTTCATGGGTGGAAGTAGTCAATATGTTAGTGGATCCAATGGAAACATCGAAATCAGTTCTTCTAATTTCCATCTTTCATCAAGTGGTGATGTTACAATGGCGGGAACTATTACTGCAACCGAGGGAGCAATAGGTGGTTCTACTATAACATCCGACGCATTAGCTTATTCACCATATTGGAGAATATCATCTTCTGCAGATACATCAGATCCTGTATCATTTATATCATCAAGTGCATTTAAAGTATCGGCTGGTGGTAATATAACTGGTTCGAGTGTTTTATTCGATGGTGGAAAAGTCGGTGGTTGGACAATTACAGAAAATCAATTAGAGGCCAATAATATTAAAATAAATGCAGCAAGTGGTTACATTGAAGCAGGAGAGTTGAGTAATGTTAATGATATTGATGACACATCAGTAGGATTTTTCGCAAATAAAGATGGTGAAGTACTAATTAAAGCTGGAACTTCCGCAAATAAAAATTATATGCAGTTCAAAAATGGTACTTTAGATATCAATAGTGATAAAGTACATATCAGCGGAAGTCAGATAACATTGAAAACTCCTGATTTTTATTTTGGTGATAGTTCCAATTATATAAGTGGTAGTGGTGGAAACTTAGCCATAGTAAATACTGGAACCACAACCATAAGTGGAAGTGCAGTAACAATTGAAACACCAAGATTCTTTTTGGGTCAGAAAAGTACACAATATATAAGTGGTTCACTCGGAAATGTAGAGATTAGTTCTTCAAAATTTCATTTACAAGCAGATGGTGATGTCATAGCAAATAATATAACGGCATCTAATATATCAATGTCAGGTGTTGTAAATTCAAGTGCTGGTACAATTGGTGGATGGAAAATATTACCTGGGGTATTAAAATCACCTGGTGAGAATGTTATATTGTCCGCATCAAATGGTGGTTATATATCACTTGGTGCAACACCACCCATAACAGCATCAAGTGGTGTCGGTATATTCCTATCTGGTTCAGGTGATTTATTAGTTGGCGATAGTGGTGGTAATAAGATTCAATATGATGCATCTGTAGGTTCTATTAATATGAAGTCTCGTACTTTTAATTTAGATGCAACAACAATAGTTGTGGATTCTGCTACAAATAATGGTAAAATGGCACTTGGTGGTACACCACCAACTTCTGTTGCATCAACAGTTACTGGAAGTTATCTTGATGGGTTTGGAAATGTTTTATTTAGACAGAGTGCAGATGATTATTTAAAATTTACCAATAGAAAGTTGGATATGCATGCTAAAAGCTTTTTCTTGGGTGGAGCATCACAATATGTAAGTGGAAGTGGTGGAAACTTAAAAATATATAGTACTGGAGATACAACACTTAGTGGAAGTTCTGTTACGGTAGAAACACCTAAGTTTTTCTTAGGTAAACAAGGTTCTCAATATGTAAGTGGAAGTAACAATCTTCTTGAGATAAGCTCATCTAAGTTTCATTTGAAAAATGATGGTAGTGTTACAATGACTGGTAATGTTACTGCTACTACTGGAGAAATTGGTGGTTATGTAATAAGTAGTACAGCTATGTCTGCTTCATCAGGTGGTGTTATTATTACAACAAATGCAAATGCTGACATTTATCAAGGTGGTGGAGCCTATCTCGACAATGTACCATATATGTATGCAGAAAATGCTATATTTGGTGATTGGGATAACTACTTTAGAGTTTTTGATGGTAGAATGTACGCAGGTAAAGGAATACAAACTCAGGGAATTTGGTTAGATGCAAATGATACGACCTTAAAATTAGGTGCTGATAATCCAAAACTCATGACATACACATCTAAAACTGGAATATTCTTATCGGGATCTGGACATTTTAGAGTTGGTTCACCTACTGGTTCAAGGGTATCATTTGACACTACAAACCTTATAATAAGTACCAGTAATTTTGATGTTATAGGTGGTGCAGTAACCGCAAGCGCTGGTTCAATTGCAGACTGGACAATTACGACATCAAGTTTGGAATCAAACACGGATGACCTTAGAGGACTTAAACTGAAACCAGGGGATAGAGTAGTTGGATACGGGCCCACGGCACATACAAAACAGACTATATCTGGTTCGTTTAGTTTTGGAGTTTTACCAACACCTCCAGGTGAAGGTGGCGGAATAGCTTGGTAACATAATGAAAAAATTATTAATATATATAATAAAGGAGTTTTAAAATGGCACAAATTTTACCATTTAAATTAAATATTGAAACCGTAAAAGGCCATACAATATCATATGCAACATCATCATTTGCAAAAACAGATGAGGCCGGCCTTAGTGGATCTGTTATTTTAAGTAGAATAGATTCTATGCCTTCTATATCTTATAGTTCAAACGAAGTAATAGGAGGTGCAGCCTCACCGGCACACACTTTTTCACATGCAAATAATATTTGGATTTCTGCTTCAATGAATAGTACACATCACGGGTCAGGTTCAATTACATTTCATCATACAGATTCATCGGATGTGAATGATAGATTAAAAAGATATAGATTTTTTGGTGATAAAGTATGTGCTGTTCTTGGATTACCTTCACGTCATTGGATATATCCAGTCAATTTTCAATTGTCCGATGCAACTGGTGTAGCAAATTATTTTGCTGGGGATGTATCTGCAGACTCTTTGAATGTTGCAAATAGTTTTAATATGTCACCGCTAGCCTCATCTACATCACATGTCAGACTTAATGCTACATCAGGAAGTAATGATGTGTTTTTCTTAGTTTCAAGTGGATCAGGTGCCTTTCAAAAAAATATGATACAGATTGGGTATAATACAGATGATGATAAGTTTGTTATACGAGGTGGAACTGGAGAAAGTAGTCAAGGGGCTTATATTGATGATTTCATAAGTGTAACATCTAATTATGTCGATTCGTGGTATTTCAGACAAAAAGCAGTTACTGATTCTTATATAAAGCTTTATAGTGATAGTTTCACCTATAAATCAGAAGGTGAGGATTGTGTATATTTTGAGAAAATATCATCTAGCCCTCCAAGACGGAGATATAGGTTTGGTAATCCAGGCGTCAATGGTGTTCCTTCTGAAGTAGGCATTGAATCAGATTTCATTTTTTCTGCATCAGGATCTGCTAATGGTATGAATTATACAATTTGTGCTAAAGGTGAAAAAGATGAGGGTTTTGTTGGAATACGAGAACAGAGTCCGTCTTATCCACTTGAAGTTTCCGAGCACGTTTCAAATATATCTATATACGCAGAATATGATGTAGCAGCTTATTCGGATATTAGAGTTAAAACGGATATAGAAACTATTACTGAACCATTAGATAAAGTATTAAAATTAAGAGGTGTTACTTTTAGAAGAACTGATGATAGTGCAAGTGATAGAGTAATGATGGGATTAATTGCACAAGAAACCGAACCTATTGTACCTGAAGTTGTTGTTACAAATGAAAATCCTGAAAGTGGTAAACGATATGGACATAAATCAATTTCATATGGAAACCTTGTAGGATTATTAATAGAGGCAGTAAAAGAACAACAAGAACAAATAGAAGAATTAAAACAACAAGTAAAGGAGATAAAAGATGGTTAAATGGGGTGGTAAAGAAAATACAATAATACCAAAATGTGTATGTCCAACAAGTGGAGTAATATATTTGTCTGAAATAAGACAAGAACTTGAATCAACGAGTAATTCAAATGATTATGGTAATGGGCCATGGACTACTAATACGACAACATTAAAAAATTGTAATCTCTTCGTGTATGATAGTAGAAATACTAATTCAGATGATTATCCAAATAGTTCAGAACCACATAAGATGACAGAGTGGTATAGTTATCATCATAACGCAACAAGTGGTATGGGGATGTAATGAATAAATTATTTCATAATAATAAAATTGAAGTTAGGGATTCATCTATACATGGACGAGGAGTTTTTGCAAAAGAAGATATTAAAAGTGGTGAAATCTTAGAAGAATGTCATTATATTGTGGTAGATGATGGTAATTCACACGATATGCCACTTTATAAATGGCGTCGTTTAACAGATAGTAATATACAAATTGATGAACGGAAATTTCAATGGCCTAAAGGTGAAGATTTTGAAAAATATACAATACCATTTGGATTTGGTACTATATACAATAGTGTATTAAACGAAGAAGAAAGAAGTGTTAATTGGGAAAATGATTTAGATAGAGATATTTATAGATTTTTTACAGTTAAAGATGTAAAAAAAGATGAAGAACTTTTATTATATTATCATAATGGCAAATTTAAATAAAAAGGGTAAATAGAAATGGCTTTTACAGATAGAGGAGCATATTTAGATACATCGGAAAGGGTTCACATAGGTGGAACTGGTGATCCTTCTGTATCGTTGAAAGTAACAGGTGAAGTATATGTTACAAACAATATTACTGCCTATTATTCATCAGACATAAGTTTGAAAGATAATATCAGACCGATAGAAAGTGCCATTTTTAAGGTCAAACAAATCAGAGGTGTTACCTTTGATTGGAATAAAAAATCAGGAAAAATTGAACAAGAAAAAGGTCATGATGTAGGTTTAATTGCACAAGAAGTTGAAAAGGTTTTACCAGAAGTTATTCAGATTCGTGAAGATGGAATCAAGGCAATTGCATATGAAAAGGTTGTACCACTATTAGTAGAAGCCATTAAAGAACAACAAACTCTTATTGAGGATTTATCAAATAGAATAAAGACATTAGAGGAAAGATAATGGCACTACAAAGTGGATTTAAAATATTAGGTCTAAATATTATAGATAGTGGTGGTGGTTATGGAACATCAAAAACTGGTAGTTTGAGAGCTAGAGATCCAGGTCAAGGAAATGGATTTTTAGGAAATTATTATTCTACGGGTGGTAAAATAGTTTCTGCTTCAATATCAAATAAAGGTAAAAGTTATTCAAGTGGCTCTTGGGTACAACCGAACACGGCGATTAAAGGTGCAGTTACTTCTATTTCAATTGGAACATATGCAGATCCAGCTACAGGATCTGGTTCAATAATATTACCAAACATTGGTATGGATATATCTATGAGTATATCTGATATCAATAGAGAAAAGGGAATAGCAGCCACTACTGCAAATTCAGACATTCACGATTTATATGAAGATTTTTCATCAATAGCAGGTTCAGTTCATAGTGGTTTAGAGGGAAAACCAAATTTCGATTGGTGGCAAGGAGGTCCAGTTTCACAGTCAGCATCCCATCCTATAAGATTTGATGAATTTTATAATGCAAATTATTCAATGTATGGTGGTGCAGGTTGTCTTGCAATAGGAACACCGATAACAATGGCAGATGGTTCTACTAAAAATGTAGAGGATGTAAATGTAGGGGATATGGTAAGGGCAGCAACAGTAAAAGGTATGCCATTAGATTTTGATGATGAAGATACTTGGTCTATTTGGACTGGTGTACCACACGGAAATCCACCTGGTTCAGTATGGGCTACCGCATATTATGATATACAAGAGATAAATCGAGTTACACCAGCAAGTGCGTCAGTTCAAGAGATTTATTTTGATTTTTATGATAATTATTATCTGATAAATGGTTCTTTAAAGGCAACATATGAACATCCATTTTTTGTATTAAGAGATGGTAGTTATCATTTTAAAACAACAGCCAGTTTGTTACCTGGTGATAAGTTATTCAAAGATAATAACGAGTTTGAAGAAATAACATCACTTGAATTTGTACAAGAATCAATAGAAACAGTTAATCTTAATGTAGAAAATTTAGATGTTTATTTCGGTGGTGGTTATTTAATGCACAATGTTCATTCTAAATAGGAGTTATAATGAGTTATGATGTTTATTACTCTACTGGAGGTGGTTCAGTAGTTTATGGTGGAGCAGATATTTGGGTTAATAATTGGTTACGAGAAGTAGCCCCTAAATTAAATCATCCATCTAAATTACTAATTCATCGCCGTAGACCTGAAAAAGTAAAGGTAGAATTTGATTCACCAATAGAAGTTGTATGGCAAGGTGATCACCCAAAAGATTTCGAAGAAATAGCCTCGAAGGCTCGTAAGATTCATGTATTACACGGATATTATACACCACATAGGATAATAGAAAGTAATAAAGATAAATTAGAATCAGTATGTATTCATGTATCAGTAGATTTATCGTTAAAGGCAGGATTTCAATTAGGATTACCGAAGTTAATGCATTATGCAGCAAACGCATCTTGGGAAAAGAGAGTTTCAAAATGGGCAAAGAAGGTAGTGTGGATTGGGTTAGATAAGATTCCATTACATGATGAAGTAGGTATAATTGATTTACCAAATTATTACGAGTTTACACAAAATAAAAAAGTATGTATGAGTAATAAAGTTGGATTTGCAGCAAGATGTGAAACTCGTAAATCACCACATTTCTTAGATGGTATTGATAGTTATTCTTTTACCGATCCAGAAGATTGGAGATGGTGGAAATTAAATCTTGGGTTAGAGTTTAAAAATACTCGGTTATATCAATTTAAAAATAAAAATATTCATTGGTTTTTTAATAGAGAGGATTGGGGAATATCACATAGCTGTCATCTACATGAACCATTCGGTTATTCTATATTTCAAGCATTAGATTATGGAAAGTTACCTATATTACAAAAAGATTGGCTGTCAAACTATGATTATCCATTCAGAGCTTTCAATAAGAAAGAGTTTGATGAACAATTACATAATATATCAGAGTTATCAGAGAAAGAAAGACAAGATTATTTGGATGGACTGAGAGATTATTGTAGGAAGTATGATAATAAGGATGAATGGGTAGAGAAATATTTGGAAATATACAACGCATGATATTTATTAATAACACACAACACGGCACGCGTATTAGACGAGAATCGTCTTTTTCATGCGTATTTTTTTTGGAGAACTTTTTTGGCAACACCAACAGATGGAACTAAACTATCATTAGGAAAACTCGGTAGGGCAACCGCCGTAGGTAATTCCGATTATACTTCTAAGACAAGTCTTAATGATGCTGGCAGAGATAGTGGAACTGATAAAACTAAGGTAAGTGATTTTTACATTGGTTCAGTAGATAATACTTTAGATGGTTATCCATATGTGGATGAACAAACAAATGAAACCTATACAATGACTTTCACTAATGAGAATAGTTTATTTCAATCTCGTATAGGTGGACGACACCAAAACTTTACTTGGAGTGGAAGTGCTTTATTTGCCCCACAATCAAATCAAGATTATACTGCAGTTTTTGCAGCAGGAACAATAACAGACCACGCAACACCGAGTGTAAGTGAAAGTAATGTAGTTGTGGACTATGATTTTAATAATTGGGCAGATTCAAACACATTAGTTAGTTGGTCAGGTAGTGGGGCGAGTGTAATATCAAAGCATACTCTTGTAAGTCAATCACCATCTGGTTCTAATAATTTTGCAGTAAAGTTTAATACACAAGATAGTCATATAAGTCAGTCTTTAACAGTTAAAGGAAACTCTGTTTATAGAATTAGAGCAATGGCCTCATCTTCTAATCTTGATGAGGGAAATATAAATATGGAAATTAGTGGTGCTTATACTCAACAGACATTTAGAGGTATAGCAGGTAACGGTGAATGGAAAGAAACAAGAAATGATTTTTACACGAGTGGTTCTGCAGGAGTAACTCAAACCCTAAAACTTACTTTCACTGCAATATCAGCTTCTTCAGACCATAAACCACTATTAGATACGGTATTTTTTGAAAGATGGGAAGGTGCACATATGAGTGATACGAGTGTAGTTGTATCTGGTAAATATCATGATGCAGGACAGAGTGATGGGTTTAATGACCACGCTACACGATATAATACTGATATTACTAAAACTGTTGAAATACAAGATACATATGGTGGACTTGCAATAGCCTGTTTCTTACCAGGAACTTTAATATTAATGTCAGATGAAACTACAAAACCCATTGAAGATATTAATGTGGGTGATGAAGTAATGTCATTAGATTTACCTGGACTTCCAGATGAAGATTTAGGATATTTAGAGTGGAAGGCTTATACAATGAGACCAATGGATAATTTAGATGAAGTGATAGAAAGGTATAAGAAAACTGCAAATGTAGAACATTTATTTTATGATTATATGGATGGTTATTATAGTATTAATAATGGATACTTAAAAATTACGAGAGAACACGATCTTTTTATATATGATAATGGTATGTGGAGATGGATGACACCAAATGAAATAAGTGGTGGTATGAAATTATTTAGTTATGAGGGCGAAATAATAAATATAGATTCGATAGAATGGGTAGAAGGTGAAGTTGAAGTTGTAAATTTTGATGTAGAACCATTGGATGTATATTTTGCAGGTGGAGTATTAGTTCACAACAAAGGAGCAAGTTCTGAACCATAAATAATATGATTTGAAAGTTTTTTTAACTATTTATTAAAGGATAACAATAGGTTTTATATGTCAATACTAAATCGTGGATATATATACGATTCAATAACAAGAAATGAAGATTCAGGTTCAGTATCATATAGATGGACTCATGGTGCTAATGACACTTATATGGGCACTGGTATATTTTATTATGCCATTCCATATTTTCTAAAGGCACGAGTATGTGTTTGTCTTGGTAGTGGTGGTGGATATGTGCCACGATTGATGGTTGATTGTGTTCATGAATTAAATGAAGTTGATATGTATGGTGAGAATAAATATGGTGAAGTCTATGTTGTTGATGCGACAAATGGTTTTAATGGTGAAGTTGATTGGTCTGATGAGGATAGTTTTTTACGAGAAAAGTTTAATCCAAAATTTTTAAACACCACTACGGAAGATGCATTCTATAACTTTTTTGTTAAACGGGATATCAAAATAGATTATTTACATATAGATGCAGACCATACTTATGAGGGTTGTAAACTTGACTTTGATTTATATTCTACGATAATGAACGAAAATGGAATTATATCAATACACGATACAGATAGAAAATATTGGGAAAACTTTGGAACTTATGATGGAGAGGAACATGATTCCTGTACGGGTCCAAGTGAAGTTATAAATGAAATCAGTAATAAATGGGAAGTATTTAATTTGTTTGATTATAAAGAAAAAAATGAAGTTTTACCTTCTTCTGGTTTAACTATATTGAGAAGAAAAGATGAGATATAGACCAACAAAGTTTACCATAGAAGAACAACAGGATATACGAGAACGATATAGTGAATGGTTAAAACCAGAAAATATTATTTGGGTAGAAAAGGAATATAAAGATAATATACAATATTATGAATACCAAGAAATAGAAAAGTTTATTGATAAACATTTTAATTTTGCAAAAAGTTATGCAGAAAAAATGTGGGTATTAGAAAAAATAAAGGATTGGAATTCTCATACTTCTCAATATATTGATAGTAGAATAGGTAATTATAAAATAAATGATTTTAATGATGAAACACTTCAAAGAATTATATTGGAAGAAATAGAACACGGTGGTGCAGAAGGAAAGGGATTTTTAAGTGATTTTATAGAAAATAGAATTAAAGATATGGAACTTTCTTCATTTCAAGAAGAACTAAGTGTTAGACAAAAGTTGTGTGATTTAGAGTTTCATACAACACCTTATGTTGAAAAAAGAATAGGAGATTATGAAATAGAAGATTTAGATGATGAATTAGTAAAACGAATAAAATTAGAAGAATGTGAAAAATTAAATAGCCCATTTATATTAAAACAAATAAAAAAACATATGGGAAAAATACATCCTGATGATGAACTCTCAAAGAGACAGATATTAAACGAGTGTGAGAAACATACTAATGATTATGTTGCAAAAAGAATAAAAGAATTTCAACCACTAACTTTAAAAACTGAAAATCACGAAGATTTATATGAACAGTTACAATGGAGAGAAGATTTAGAGCAAATAATTGATCATAGATCTGAGTTTATAGATCAAAATATAAAATTTTATAAAGGTCGTGGTGTAGAAATAACAACACCCACACAGGAACTCGAACACAGATTAAAACTTGAAGAATGTGAAAAGTTTAATACAGACTATATTTCAAGAGAAACAGCAAGATTAAAGGATGAATATTTAATTCGTGATCCACAAGAAGAACTTAAACATAGAATGAATCTTGCATTTTTCGAAGATAATGTAAAGGATAAAGAAAAAATAGCAAGTAAAGAAACATTTTGGGATATGATTTCAGTTCATGGATTAGAAAATTTAAATCTACTCAAGGAAGAATTAAATAATGTAGGTAATGGTTTTTGTTTAGCAAAATGGAATCAAGTTAGTATTCTTTTACAGACAGGTCAAACTCATAGTTGTCACCACCCAAGACCTCATGTAGTTCCTAAAAGAGAATTGGAAAACAATCCATCTGCACTTCACAATACATATTTCAAAAAGATGCAAAGAAAGACGATGTTAAAAGGTGGTCGTCCAAAGGAATGTGATTATTGTTGGAATGTAGAAGATGCTAATCCAGGAGCATTTAGTGATAGGATTATGAAAAGTGGTGAGGCCTGGGCATTTCCATACTTCGATAAGATTAAAAGGTCAGATCCAGAAGAAAATACTAATCCATCTTATGTAGAAGTTAGTTTTTCTAATCAATGTAATATGAGTTGTGGTTATTGTGATGTCAAAAGTAGTTCCAATTGGCAACACGAAATAGCAACAAAAGGACATTATCCTACGAGTGGAATGTATAACAATACTGAATGGATGGAAAGGGAAGGAATAGTTCCGATACCACATACTAAACCCAATCCATACAGAGATGCTTTTTGGAAATGGTGGCCAGACTTATTCCCAACACTTCATACTTTTAGAATAACTGGAGGTGAACCACTTTTACATAAAGATACATTTAAAGTTTTAGATTATCTAATAGAAAATCCAAAAGTAAATCCTATGTTAGAAATGTCTGTTAATAGTAATTTATGTGCACCACAACATTTATTTGAAGAGTTTGTGGATAAAGTTAAGTATATTACAGATAGAGACTTAGTTTGGAATTTTGCACTATTTACAAGTATTGAGGCGGACGGGAAACACGCAGAATATATGAGAGATGGAATGGACGCTGATAGATTTTGGAATAACTTAGATTATTTTTTAACCAAATGTCAAAAACCAGAGGCAACTATAATGGCAACTTATAATCTTACAAGTGTTTCAACTTATCACGAAGTGATTAAGAAGGTATTTGAATTAAAAAAGAAACATTATAATGGCCAAAGATACAGACATTATGGTATAATACTGGACACGGCATATCTTAGACATCCAGAGTTCTTACAAGTTCGTTTATTGTCTACACATTGGATTGATAAAATACGAGAAGATGTAAAATTAATGGAGAGTTTAGCGGAAGAAAAATATACTCATATTTATGGACATGGACATGCAGGATTTTATGATTTTGAAAGAGAAAAATTAAGACGAGTATTGGATTGGGTAGATGCCCCACTCGATGATGTAAAATGGTTAATGAAAATGAGGAAAGATTTTGTATTATTTATCGATGAGTTTGATATAAGACGAGGAAAAAACTTCTTAGAAACTTTTCCAGAGATGGAAGATTTTTACAATTCTTGTAAGAAGTTGATATAATGTTTGGAGTATTAACAAATAAAGGACAAGTTAATTATGTTTCATTAGATGATTTTATTTCTATTGATAAGATGAATTATTTCGAAACATATTTTGAGAAACAATTTGATAAGTTTTGTAATGATCTTCCACGAATTGTAGAGAGAAATGGATGGGCTGCAAATGAGTATTCGAAGGATGCTATAAATGATTCAGATAGAGTTTATTTATTCAATTCTTTAATGAGTACTTGGTATGATGACATTATTCCAAGAGATTATGCGTGGAAATTAGTAAAGACATATGTACCTGAATTTGTAGAATATTTATATGACAATGTATTGGATTATATGCATGGGTTTTTTATAAAACGCGAACTTCACAAGCCTATGGAATTTCATAGAGATTGGGGTGATAATGGACTTGATCCAACAGAAGAAGATTCACGAGGAATGCAGGAAACTTGGATATGGTTTAGATTTTCGGATACTAAAAAACTTTATGTTTCAGACATAGATGGTGAACATGATGTTTCTAAAAGAATACCAATGGAATCCTATGGTGCAGTATTTAATGGGTTAGATTATCATGGTTGTTATGATGGTTCGAGTGGATTTAGTGTAAGGATTAATGGTGGATTAAAACAAAATATCATAGACGATACAGGGATTGATGTTACTACTTGGAAAGAATGGTATCCAGCTACTGGTCATTGGTTAGATGAGAAATTAACTCTATGAGTATAAATTTAGTTACAGTTTGTGGTCATAATACCACAATGTTAAGACATATGTTGCAACATTACAAAGATTTTGTTGATGAAATCTATGTAGTTGTATATTTATCAACAGACAAGGATAGAGTTTTATCTGAAGTCAAAGAAATCACTCGTGATTTAAATATTGATATACATAAGACGACAGTTGAAGAACCATTTAATTGGACAAGGGTTACGGAGTTATATAATGAAACAAAGTTATTAAAACCAGATGATTGGTGGATTGTAGCAGATGATGATGAACTTCATGTATATCCAACACCAATCAATGAACTCATAGAAGATTGTGAAGAAAATGGTTATCAGTTTATTACAGGAGCATTTTTAGATAGGATCGGTGAAAGAGGTCGATTCCCAAAGATTGATGATGATAGTGATGTTTGGAAAGAGTTTCCATTGGCTGGTTCATTTAGATATCCAGTTTCAAATGCCTGTCCAAATAAAACTGTAGTGATGAAAGGTATTATACAAGTCACTAATGGACAACATTATGCAATGGTAAACGATTTCCAAGATACTTATGGTGATAGGTGGATGCACGAGTTGAGATATCCAGTCGGTGGGTGTTTTATTCAAGTTCATCATTTTAAATGGGATATTTCAGTTATTGATAGAATAAGAGATGTTTCTCTTACAAAAAAAGATTACACATTTCATGATGAATATAAGAAAATGTTTGATTATATAATGGATAATTTTGGAACAATTAATATTAGAGATGAAAGATTTATGATAGAAAGAAGTGGTAAAAATTATTACGATTATCCATATTGGGATAAAATAAGAACACAGGCTATAGAGTATAGAACATGAAAAGATTAGCAGTTATACTACCATATAACGAGAGTCATATAGAAAACTTTACAGAACATTTTAGGGCTACTATACAAGAGGGTGAAGATTTATATTATAAATTATGTTTTATAAAACAAAAGTCTAATAGACCATTAAATAAAGGTAAGTTGTTTAATATTGGATATATGTTACATAAGGATAGTTTTGATTATTTTTGTTTTCACGATTCAGATTTAATACCAATTTCTGATGAATGTGATTATTCATATGAAGAAAAACCAATTTCATTAGTAGGTATGAGAGATAAAATAAAGTTTGGTGATCAAGAAAATTTAGAAGATTTTGATGATTATACTTTACCTTATGATGAGTATTTTGGTGGAGCAGTTTTATTTTCAAAAGAACATTTTCAAGAAGTTAATGGATACTCAAATGAATATTGGGGTGTTGGTTATGAAGATTATGATTTACTGCTTAGATGTGTGGTTAAGGGATTGCCTATTAGAAAAGAGTTGGAAGTTGAACCATCAAAAACTTATGGAACTTTTAATGGTGTAAATTCGTATTTAAAAATACCAGCAAAAAATGCAAAAATTAGAAATGCAACTAATAAAAGTTTTACAATGTGTGGGTGGTTCAAGACTGACGGAGAACCACCGTATGGAGCTGATATAGATAGTAATAGATGTGAATATTTTATATTTGGTCGTCCAGGATATCATATGGGACTTTCTTATACTCATGGTGGATTCGCCAAGGGTGTAATTTGGATTAGGGAACAGGGAAAAAGTGAAAGAAATGCATTAGTAATAAAAACTTTGTTAGGTGCAGACCAATGGCATCATATAGCACTTACTGTTGACGAAATGAAACAAGAGATGATTCTTTATATAAATGGAATAGAAGTTGGTAAAGAATCTTATGATGGAGAAATCCTTCCATACCATAGTAAACCATATTATATTGGAGTCGGTGATCCAGATATAAATCATTGGAGAAACTATTTCGTGGGTAAAATTGCAGAAGTAGGATTATGGTCTGAATCATTAAAATCTGATGAAATTGTACATATTTTTAATAAGGGCATAGTTGATAATAGAGGTGAATATTCAACTTCTGCTTTACCAGTAGGAGTTTGGGATTTTAAAGGTGGATATTCAGATAGAACTTTTGATGTGTCTGGAAATGGAAATCATGCAAAGTTTAATAATATCGATTTTGCAAATAAATCGTTAAAAAGTAATACTGAGCGATATTTACCTTATAGAAGAAATGGTGCTTATGGTTTTATATCACATCCAAATGAATATTTAAATCTCGAAAATATAAAGAGAAGTCAACATCCTGAAATAATGACAAATCGTAATTCTTTTAATAAGAAAATTAGAAATCAAATGCAGGATATAGATAAAGATGGCCTATCATCAACAAGATTTCGGATAGTCAATAGAAAAGACTATCAAGGAAAACATGAAATAATAGAAGTTGTAATATAAGGAGAAAAATTATGGCTACAAAGAAAAAAGAAACAGATGCAAGAGATGCTCTCGACGCTGGAACTACTAATGAAGGCAGTGAACTTTCTGCAATAGCAGTTAAGTCATTGACCAATTTGGAAGAAAAGGTTGATGCAATCGATTGGAAACTATGGGAAATCTACAATATCGTAAAGACATATGTAGAAAATAATCCAGCAGGTTCATCAGCACCAGCCGTTTCACAACCACAAGCATCCGCAGCAGATATTGCTGGGGAGATTGCAAAAGCATTAGGTGGAGCATCAGGCAAAGAGGAAAAGAAGTCAGCAGTATCTAAACTATTTGGGGGATAAACCTTGAAACCAAAACTCGCTATAATAGTACCATATCGAGATAGGGAAGAACATTTAGCTCTATTTGTGCCTCATATGGACAAGTTTTTGTCCGATAGGGAAATTCCATACAAGATATTTGTTGTAGAACAAGGGAATGATAGGGCCTTTAATCGTGGTTGGTTAATAAATGTTGGTTATTCAATAGCAAAAGAACAAGGATTTGATTATTTTTGTTTTCACGATATTGATATGCTTCCAGAGGATAATTCTTGTGATTATTCTTGGGTAGATAAACCAACACATTTGGCCGCACGGTTAAGTAAGTTTAAATATCGTTTAGTCTATCCTGAATATATGGGTGGTGTTACTCTAATGAATAGAGAACATTTTGAATGGATTAATGGATTTTCTAACAACTATTGGGGATGGGGATTTGAAGATGATGATTTACTTTATCGTTGTAGAACCCGTGGAGTGCCCTTAGAAGAACAGAGAACCTTTAAGGCAAAAGATAAAAATCCACTTTATACAAATTGTATGGAGTTTAATGGACGAGATTATCTTGAAATAAAGAATAGCCTTTCATTAAACAAAGTTGTTAATTCGTCTTTTTCAGTTGAAGCCTGGGTAGAACCATATGGAGATTTAAAACTTGACCCGAATAAAGAATATGATGAGTTTCATGTCTTTACTCGTCCAGGTCATCACGTTGGAATTGCATATACAAGTGGATTGCAATACAAAGGTGCAATTTGGACAGAAGATGGTAGTCAACCTATGGTTATTTCTGATAGGCGTTCTGGTGAATGGGTTCATGTTATTTATACAGTTGATACATTGTTAAAAAGATTGAGAATGTATGTGAATGGTGTAGAAACAGCTGAATCACCAACAGATTATTTGGGTAAACTTAAAGAGGCAAACAATGTTCCATATTATATTGGATGTGCAAATCCAATGGCAAGGTTCAACGATAGGGGTTACTTTATAGGTAATGTCGCTCAAGTTGCAATGTGGTCAACTTGTTTAGAATCGAGTGAAGTAGAACATCTATACAATGAAGGTCGACCATATAATGTTACAGAGGATCAAAAATTTGACGGATGGAAATCTGGAAAAGAAACCTATAAATCAGCAAATAAAGTTGTTGGATATTGGGACTTTGAAAATATAGTCGGTGATATGGCTCTTGACAAAAGTGGAAATGATAATCACGCTAAAATAATAGGGGCGATAAAGAAAGAAAAGGAATTACGGATAGGTAGTAGTGCATTAGTACCTAATAGACGAGATGGAAGATTTACTTGTTTAGAACATGAAGAAAATGGTTGGGGACAAAGTAAGTTCACACATTGGGAAACGCGAGAAAACCAATTACGATTTTTTAATAGAGTGAGAAGTGGATTAACCGACATTAAAGATGATGGTTTGAGTTCATTATCATATGAAGTTATACATAAAGAAACATTTTTGGATGATCACGAGTTTATATCAGTAACATGAGTAAGAAATTAGCAATATGTGTCCCACATTACAAAAGGGAAGAACATCTTAAAAAGTTTGTTCCACATATGGATGAGTTTTTTAAAGATAAAGACATAGAATATAAAATATTTGTGGCCAATCAAGTTTATCCTGATTCGGTTAGTGGATTTAACAGAGGAACATCTAAGAATGTTGCTTTTGATGTTGCACAAAAGGAAGGTTATGATTATTTCTGTTTTCACGACATAGATATGTTACCTGAAGATGATACTTGTGATTATTCTTATCCTGATAAAGTGGAACATTTAGCAGTTCATGTGGCACAATTTGATTACGGATTAAAATACCAAGAATATTTTGGTGGTTCTATTTTGTTTACCAAAGAACATTATGAAAAAATAAATGGATATTCTAATGGATACTTTAATTGGGGAATGGAAGATGATGATTTATTTTACAGAACCAAGAAAAAGGGATTGGCAGAAGAAACATTTATGAATCACGAATCAGATGAACCACGAAGTTTTTTAAGATTTAATGGTTTAAGTGATTATGTAAAAATAAGTCCAAATGATTCTATACGAGAAATTACAAGTGGTAATTTCACGATGTCAGTTCTTGTTCGTGCTGAAGATAGATTTGATATACCAAAGTATTTGATTGGTGATATAGAAAATAGACAATTTATTCATCAATATATTTTTGGACGACCAAGTTTTCAAATGGGATTAGGTTGGGATAATTCAGATGCATATTCATTTGGATTGTTTAACCAAAAGAACAATCATTCTTATATGTGGATAAAAAGGCATCCCGATGTTTGGACTCATTTAATGGTTACAGTAGATGTTGATGAAAATGAAATGAGATTTTACCTAAATGGTAGAGAATCCGATTCACGATTTGGACATGGTTCACAATCACCATTAGGATTTGAATCACCATTAAAGAGATATGGTGGGAATCCATTTTATTTAGGAGTTGGTGATCCTAATAAAGAAGAATCTAATTTCTTTGCAGGTGATATTGCACAAGTATGTATTTGGAATAAAGTTTTTGATGAAGATAGAATTGAAGAATACTATTCTACTGATTATCCGTTTGATGGAAATGATGTACAATTATATTATGATTTTTCAAAAATACAAGATGAGATAGTTTATGATTTAAGTGGTAATGGGAATCATGGTGTATTAAATGGATGTTCAGTTGGATCAGAACCTATTAGTAAAATACAACATACAACATTACCATACAGAAGTAGACCAGGCAGATTCTTTTCACAAGAACATAAACGAAATGATATGGTAGGTGGAAAATGGGTACATCAAAAAGATACAAGTGTGAATGAAAAACGATTTGTAGAGGAAGTTCAAGGTGGTTTAATTAGTATAGATGAAGATGGACTTACAGATTTAAATTATAGTATTGTAAGAAAAGAAAAGTTATTCGGAACTTATCATGAAATAATAGATTTCAGATGTGAACAAGATATACCAGACCATGTAGAGTTTTAATGAAACCAAACAAAGATTTACTTATTTCCATAACAAAGGGTAATGCTACCAAAGAAGAATACTCTGCTTATCAAAAAGAAAAACAAAGAAATAGTGATGATTTAAAAATTGATTTAACTACTTCTGTAATGGATAGAGAAAACTTTCATGGTGCTAAAAATGTCAAAGAAAATATTTCTACTCATACAGTTAAGTCTGAAGTTATAAAAAACATTGGAAAACAGGATATATTAGTTACTCAAGTTCCTAATCTAAATGAAGCTGGATTTTTTGCAGGAATGGCAAATCTAATATCATATATTAGAGAAGAGGAAAAGGATATTAAAATAAAAGGATTTGATCCTTGTACTGATTATTTTTTCTCAAATGACATTGATTTAAAATCTAATTTCTTTGCTGACTTTAATACTTACGCCAAACAAGGAACTGTTGATCTTAGCAAATACGAAGAATTAAATGAAATTATAAAGATATTTGAAAAATATATTAAATCTGTAGAACCTAAATTTATCGGGTTTGGTTTAATTGATGGTAATATTGATGCTTCACTATTTTTTGCAGAACATCTTAAATCGATATTTCCAAACATTAAAATTATATTAGGTGGGTGTGGTGTTGGTTTGTTGGGAAGAAATGAAGATAATTTGAATTTGAGTGTTGCATCAAATCAATGTTATGATATAAAAAAGTATTGGTTTATTGATTATATTATTAATGGAGATGGTGAAAAAACCTTGATAGAGTTATTTTATTCTAATTTTAAAAATTTAGAAAAAATAAAAGGGTTAGTTTGGAAAAAAAATGGTAAGAAATGGGTTATTAATCAAAAAAGGGATTTTACAGATTTAAATGTTTCCCCATCACCAGATTATAGTGATTTTCTTGAAAATCCATATTATAAAAAGTTTTATGATATAGCCATACCATTGACATTTTCAAGGGGATGTAATTTTAGATGTACTTTTTGTTCAGTTCCTACTTTTGTTCCAATATATAGACATAGACCAATAGAAAAATGTTTAGATGAAATAGGACATTGGATTGATTTACATAAAGAAAAATTTGAAGAAGTTGATTGGTATCGTGTTGGTATGTTGGCACATGATTCTATAATGAATGGAAATCCTAAATGGTTATCGGATTTGTGTAATGGTATAATTGAAAGGGGATATGGTGATAAAATAACCTGGGGTGGTAATATTAGACTTATGAAACCGTTGGCAGATATTGATACATTAAGGTTATATAGTCGTGCCGGAATAGAATATATGGTAACAGGTATGGAATCTGCTTCTGAAAGTGTTTTAAAACACATGAAGAAAAATAAGAATATGAAAATAGTAAGGAAAATATTTGAAAATATTAGACAGATTAATAAAGAGGCGGGTAATAAAGAAAATGATAAAATAAGAGTTCAATTACAATTGATTGTTGGTTATTTAAACGAGTCAGAAGAAGATTTTCAAATGACACTTGATTTTATAGAAGAATTTCATGATGTGATATATGAAATATTAACTTGTTCTGTTTTTTCAATATGGTATCCGTTGAAGGCCCAATGGGAATCAGAGGGAGAATATTTAAAATATTATAGTCCAGTTGTTTGGGATACTAAGTATAATACTACTGCAGACAGAATAGAAAGGATTGATAGGATAGAAAAGTTATTTGATAAACTTGGACTACAATATAATACATATCATCGAGGTCTCATGTTAGAAGAATATGAGAACTACCAAAGATTGACCAAACCCAAGTATATTAAATATACGATAGAAGATAAGGGTTAATAATGTTAAGATTTGGTTATGATCAGTGGAATGAAGATACTTGGGAAATAATAGAACCTAATGGTTTAATAGGACAAGAAAGAGAACCAGAAACTTTTAAGTTATATTTACCTCCGTGGTGGGGAAGAATTTTTAAGAGATATAATTTTCTATATGAAATTAAATCTTCTAAAGAATTAATAAATTCTAATCACCAAGAAAAATGGATATATATGATAGAACCAAATGGAGATCCAAGAGGCTGGTTTGGACAATATACAGATGGAAATCCAAATCCAATTAAATCATTGTTGGCTGGTGTTGATGAAAGAACATTACAGAGTTGTAGAGATGATAAATCAGTAATATGTTTGTGGCAACCAAATGAGGGATTTCCATCAGAATGGATTGGTATTAATGTATTTGAAGAAATATATAAAGAATTAAAGAGAACAAAAATATCACCTAAAAATTTTATATATGTAAGTTCTAATTGGAAAACTGAAATAGAATATAAAAGATGGAAAGAACAATTAACTAAAGAATTTAATAATAGTGACGATATTTATTTATCTATTTTTAATAATGAAAGATTTATAGACTTTCGTAAAAAATGGAAACTTGCACGATTTAATAGTGAGTTAAAAAGAAAAAAACATTTTTTATGTTTTAATAGAGAGTTAAGACCACATAGAAAATTGTTATTAACAATGTTATTAGAAGAAAATCTTTTAGATTCAGGTATGGTTTCGAGTAAGAAATTTGATAAAGAAACTTTTTTTAGAGTTCCTAAAGAACTTTCTATTGGAAGTGGTATGATTAAACGGTTAGAAAAACAGGCCGATAAACTTGTGGAAATGACCCCGTTGGTAGTGGATGTTGAAGAATGGGACACTAATCATTTTGATACTTCACCATCTTGGGTATATGATGAAACTTATTTTTCTGTAGTTACTACTACTTGGTTTGTAGAGGATACTATATTCTTTGATGAAAAAATTTGGAAACCTATAGCAAACGAACATCCATTTTTAGTAGTTGGGAATTATAAAGTACTTGAAGAATTGAGGAGACAAGGATTTAAGACATTTCATCCTTTTATTGATGAATCATATGATTTGGAACAGCATCCGTATAGAAGAATGAAAATGATTATAAAGGAAATTAAAAGATTATCTAATTTTACAATAGAAGAAATGAATGGGTGGTATAAACAATTGAAACCAATTGTTGAACATAACAATAAACAATTATATGAACTTGATTCACTAAATGAACTGCTGAAAAAATTTAAGGATATTACTGAGAAATAATATTTATTAGTATGAAAAAGAAAAATATATATTTTATAGAAGTTAATTCTGTATATTCTGGAATAGAAAAGAAAATTAAATTGCCTTATAGTACAGGATTAATTTGGTCTTATTGTTCACAAAATAAAGAGATTAGAGATAATTATGAGTTTGCAGATTGGATATGTCACAGAGATGGTATAGATGAAATTTTTGATAGAATTAAAGAACCATCAATAGTTGGGTTTTCTTGTTTTACTTGGAATTGGAAATTTAATAAAATTTTAGCACAAAAAATAAAAGATAAATACCCAAATTGTTTAATAGTTTTTGGTGGAAAAGAACCGCCAAATGAACAATGGTTATTACAGAATCCAGAATGGTATAGGGATTATCCATATTTAGATATTATAGTTCATGGTGAGGGAGAATTAACTTTTGAAGAAATATTACTTGAAACTTTAAAAGATAGGCCAAATTATACAGGAGTTGCAGGATGTTCATTGATAACTAATAATGGTCACTTAACAACTTTACCGAGACAGAGATTAACGGATATGAGTAAAACACCATCTCCGTATTTAAGTGGAATGTTTGATGAGATTTATGAAAAATATAAAAAAGATGGATTTATATTTTCTGCAGTTCTTGAAACTGCCCGCGGGTGTCCATATTCTTGTACTTTTTGTGAGATAGGTGATTCTTATTATACCAAAGTAAAACAACAACCATTACAGCAAGTATTTGATGAGATAGAATGGATTGGTTCTCGTGGGATAGATTATATTGATGATGCCAATTCTAATTTTGGACTTTACTATGAGAGAGACATGGAAATAGCAAAATGGTTAGTTCATTGTAATGAAAAATATGGAAATCCCAAATTATGGAAAGTAGATTGGGCAAAGAGTAAAGCAGAAAAGTTATTTGATATTGCTAAAGTTCTTCATGATGGTGGGTTACATAAAGGTATGACTTTAGCAATGCAATCAATGGATGACCAAGTATTAAAGGCCGTCAAAAGAAAAAATCTTGTTGATGATTCAGATATGCAACGAATTACTAAGATGTATGAGGATGCGGGTATCTCAACTTATATAGAAATTATAATTGGTTTACCAGACGAGACATTAGAAAGTTTTAAGAAAGGTTTGTGTAGAACACTTGAAATAGGAGAACACAATCATATTGGGATGTATGTTTTAGTTGCACTTAGAAATACACCTTTCGGGGACGAAGAATATGTAAAGAAATATGAGTTAAAAACAAAAAGAATATTGGCACCAATAGCGAGATGGGTTGAGCCTCCTGATGGTATAAGAGAGGAAGCGGATTTGGTTATAGGACATAAAAATTTAACTACATCGGAATGGGTTGATATGTACTTATTTTCGTGGTTAGTTGCAAGCTGCCACCACATGGGATTTACAGAAATGGTGGTCAGATTTTTGAGAGTTCATTATGATATAAGTTATGAAGAACTTTATAAAAAATTATTTGACTTTGTTATATCTCATCCAAAAACTATATTAGGAAAAGAGTTATTAGAAGTTAAAAATCATGTTATTAAAATTATTACAGAACCTGAACCTAAAACACAATGGGGTAGAACTTTGAAAGGATGGAGAGGTTTTGAAAACTTTCAGGGTGAAAAGGAAGAATTGTCATCACTTGTTTTTACAAAAAATAAAGATGTTTTTTATAGTGAATTTGGTGAGTTTATAAAAAATAACTTTGATATTAATAGGGATGTAATTAATGCATTAATAGATTTTCAAAAAATATCTATGATAGATCCACTTACCTATTATCCTATAAAGACAGATGTTAAATATAATTTTATTGATGTAATACATAAAAATAAAAAATTGAAAATGGGGAAATATAAAGTTGAGTTAGATGCAAATAATTATGGTGGTGATTATTTTGAATATGGAACAGCATTATATTATACAAGAAGATTGGGGGCAGGTAGAACAAGAGTAAAGGATTATGCACAGTAGTGAAATATTAGACTTTTATAATACGAATGGTTTTTATGTTGAAAGGTTATTTTCTCGTAGTGAAATGGATAAGTACAGAGAAGAATCTGGTAGATTATTAGAACTTAGGGGAGAGGATGCTCGTCCATATGCATATCCACACGAAGATTCTAAATTATTTGATGATTTGTGGAAACATCCAAGAACTTTAGAAATACTAAAATTATTGATTGGTGGTGATGTGAGTGGATTACAGACCTGGATGTACTTTAAACCACCAGGTGAACTTGGTAGAGACATACACCAAAATATATTTTATACTCATACCAACAAAGGTGATATAATTAATGCCTCTTTGGCAATAGATGATGCTGATAGAGAAAATGGATGTTTGTATGCATATATAGGGTCCCATAAGGAGTGGTGTTTACCAATAGAAAAGGATGTAGAACGAATGAAAACAAATCCAGATGATTGGAGAAATGAAAGAGGTAAACCTTGTGTGATTCCTGGTGAATGGGTTGATGGAGTTTGGACGGAAAAATATGAAAAAAGGTATTTACCAATTAATAGTGGGGAGATAATATTTTTACATTCTCATGTACTTCACGGGTCAGATGATAATAATTCAAAGGACAAATGGAGAAGATCATTTCTTTGTGGTTATCTAAGAGAAGGGGCACATTTTAATTCAGGTGGTCAGATGAAACGTGTTGGTTTGTCGTTTTAAAAGGAGTTGGAATGATAAAACTTTATTATGATGATCCTTCAGGATGTGATAGAAATGGAGTAGAGTTGTGGCGTTATGTCGGTACAAAAAACGGAGATAAAGAAAACAGATTATCACCAAAAGAAATGAAAGATGCTATTACTAAAGATAATTTTAAGTTGGTAGTTGCATCTACAGATGGTATGGCAAGTAGATTAAAAACTTGGGCTTCTGCATTAAGAATAGATTCAAATCCAAAAGTTTTTTGGTGGTTAAAATCTGCACTAAAAGAACATAAGTTTATTGAGTTATTTAAAGATAGTGAAATGGAAGTACAAACTCTACCACCAGATTTTGATTTTATTTTATATAGTGATGGATTCTTGTTGATATTACCAGAAGATGAACTTCCAATGGATTTTACTAATGATAAATTATTTCAAAGAAGAAACGGATTTTATAATACAGATACCAAACAGAGAATAGATTGGGAGTTTGATAGAATACCAAGTCATCTTAAAGAAGAATATTCAAAAATGTTTTCAATAATAAAATCTCAAGTTAGAGATGATATTATATTAGAAGTGGATAATTTTTCTGAAAAGTTTAATGATAAAACTATTTCGATTCATATCAGAAGTGGAACTGGACATCCAATTGAAGGGATAGCACAAGAAGAAAGACGGGCATTTAAATTGGATGAAACTATAAAAGTAATGGAATCGTATACAGATGATTATACATTTTTTGTTTCAACGGATGAATATATTGAACAAGGAAATAATAATATTTTAAGTACATTACGAGAAAAATTCGGTGATAGAATTTTATATCATAAAAAAGATTCATTGAGTGTTAGGGGGTCGTTAATAGATTTATTGTTACTATCAAAAAACACAACAATTATTGGTACATATTTTAGTAGCTTTACTGAGGTTTCGTGGTGGTTAGGTGGAGCCAAGGCTAAAGTAATTTTTCCAGGATGGGAATAGGAGTTGATATGAATATAGGATTTATAGGATTGGGTAAACTTGGTTTACCTTGTGCATTAGCGATAGAATCGAGAGGTCATAAAGTAGTTGGTTATGATCCTTCTGAACAAGTTAAAGATATTATTGGTACGAAGAAATTACAATATCAAGAAATATGGGCACAAGAACATTTAGATAAAAGTAAGATAGAGATAAAATCAATACAAGATGTTGTTAGTGAATCTGATATCATTTTTGTTCCAATTCAGACACCACATGGAAAGGAGTTCGAAGGAACTACACGAATACCAGATGAGAGAAAAGATTTTGATTATTCGCATTTGATACGGGGTATTAAAGATTTAGAAATCGAGATGTGGTATCAACAAACAAGAAAAGTTGTTATTATTATTTCTACGGTTTTACCTGGTACAATTCGTAAAGAAATTAAACCACTTATAGACCATAATCCATATTTTAAATTATGTTATAATCCATTCTTTATAGCTATGGGAACTACTATGAGAGATTTTTTACATCCTGAGTTTATATTGTTTGGTCAAGATGATGATTGGGCACTAAAAACTGCAAAGAAGTTTTACAAAACAATAACACATGCTCCTGTATTTGAAACCACAATAGAAAATGCAGAATTAATTAAAGTGTGTTACAATACTTTTATTTCTACAAAATTATCTTTTACCAATACTGTTATGGAGATGTGTCATAAATTACCAAATACTAATTGTGATGATGTTATGAATGCACTTGCACTTGGTAGTAAAAGAATACTTGCAGAATCATATTGGTCTGGTGGTATGGGTGATGGTGGTGGTTGTCATCCAAGAGATAATATAGCATTGAGTTGGTTATCTAAAGAGTTGGATTTATCTCACGACTGGTTTGATAATATAATGATGCAGCGAGAAAAACAAACTGATTGGTTGGCAAATTTAATAGAGGAAACTTCTTTTAAATATAAAGGTTGTTCTGATGGTTATCCAATTAAAATACTTGGGAAATCTTTTAAACCTGAGACCAATATTACAACAGGTAGTCCATCTATTTTATTGAAAAATATTTTAGAAGAAAGGGGACACGAGGTTGATATGTGGGATCCGTATGTTGATGATAGTGAGAATGAGTCTCAACAAGAAGCACAAATATATTTTATTGGAACTAAACATCCCGATTTTACTTTTTATGAATACAATCAAGGTTCTATTATAATTGATCCTTGGCGATATATACCCAAACAAGATAATTGTGTGATTATTCATATAGGAGATAATTTAGGTGAAATATGATATAATTTTTACAACACTTTTTTATCACAATCCCTTTATGGTAGTTCCTTGGGTAGAGTATCATAAGAAAATAGGAGTAGACCATTTTCTTTTGTATTATGATGGATTATTGGGAGATTTAAGTAAAAAATATCCAGATGTATATGAAAAAATATTGGAATATTGTGATGAAGATATTGTTACTTTAATTGAATGGGATATACACGATTCAAACTCATGGAGAAATAATTTAAATGACGAATTGAATGTAGTTGATATTGAGAATAGGTTATGGGAAAGGCATAGGTATCACCAATTCCATGATACATTGTGGAAGTATGGACACCATACTAAATGGGTTGGTAATTTTGACCTTGATGAATTTTTTATAATGGAAAAATATTGTTCTATAAAAGAGTTTTTATCTGAATATGAAAAAGAGGAAGTTTCACATCTTAGGATGAAAAACAATTGGGCTTTATTGGATGGTATGAGTTCGTTGGACTATAAAAAATTTAATATAGAAGATTTTTTAAAGTGTGATACTTATGTCCAGAAAAGTATAGATCAAAATGGCGAGATATTCAGTTTTTCAACATCAGAGGGTAAATATATTTATAATCCACGAAAGGTTATAGAATTGAGTAATCATCATGTTGAAAAATATGAAGGTGAAATTATTTATTTGGATGAATCTGAAGCTTCTTATTTACATTATAAGAGAGAATGGGATGAAAATGATGATAGTAATTTGAGAAGGGATTATATGATAAAATGGCCAACTGGACATAAAAATGTATGGGGGCACCACATTAGTGATTCAAATTATGATATAGATGAATATATTTTTGGTAAGTGGGCATTACTCAATGTAGGTGGAGATATAATAATTAATAATAGAATTAGAGATTTAATTAGAGGAAGTATAAAATGATAAAATGGATAAAATATCTGTGGTTTAAAGTAAAATCACATTATTTATATAAGAAGAAGATAAAGGCATTACGGAAAAAAGATCCATTTATTTACAAATGAAACATTTAGTAACAAGTGGTTGTAGTTTTTCTGATGCATCAAATCCACATAAATCTTGGCCATTACACTTAGAGGATTTGGTACAAGATAAATACCATTTTCGACATATTGGAGCATGTGCTCAAGGTGAAGATTATATAAGTCGTTCTGTGATATGTAAAGTTAATCAGTTATTAAAAGATTATAACTCGGATGATATTTTTGTAATAGTTGGTTGGTCAGGGTTACAAAGACGTGCCATATTAGTGAATAACGAAACTACAAAAATGCATTATAAGTTTAAAGATTGGGAAATGAGTAAGGGAGAATCTATGTATGGAAATCCCATTGGTAGTTGGCAAGATTTTGATGAGGAATATCAAAAGATACAATCAGAAGAACATAATATAATTCAGAGTATGGAACATATTATTAGAACACAAGATTTTTTACGAGTTAATAATGTTGATTATAAGTTTTTTGGATTCGGTAATCTGTTTGCAAATTTAGATGAGACAAATTTTTTAACAAAAGGTAAGGGAACAAGAATAGATAAAAAATATCCTAATACATCTTATTTATTTGATATAATGGATTGGGATAAATGGTGGTTTCATAATGAATTTGGTGGATTGGGAGAATGGGTTAATGACAATGTACCGAATGGATTTGATGGTGGGTTTGGAAACTCTGGACACCCATTGGCAAATTCACAAAGATTATTTACACAAGAGGTTGTTTTAAAATGGATAAAATAATAATAACTGCTGGATGTAGTTTTACTAATTCAGATGGTACTTGGCCATATCATATAGATGAACAAAAATATGGCTGGTCTCTTAATGTAGGAGATACGGGTGCTGGTAATTCATATATTAGTAGGTCTGTCATTTGGGAAGTAAATGACCAATTAAAACTTGGAAAGAATCCAAAGGATATTGAGGTTGTTATAATGTGGTCGGGTATAACAAGAAAAGAGTTTTTGTCTACTAAAAGAGAAAATCCAATGCACGAACTTTGGGTAGATGGACCTCACAAAAATTGGATGGGTAATTTTATCCATGATGAACATTGGCACAGACATCCAACTGAAGATTCTACTTGGATAAAAAGTAGTATTCCTTATATGAGTTGGGACAATAAAGCAGTAACTAAGTTTTTAGATTTGTATTGGAAACACTTTTATTCAGAGGAAGAAAGTTTAATAAATACATTTGAATCTATTTTAAGAACCCAATGGTATTTAGATGGTTTGGGGGTTAAGTATACAATGATGTGTTGGCAAAATATATTTAATCAATATTCTTTCAAAGTTCCAAGTGGATGGGTAAGACAAGAAGGCGATGAAATATTTGGACACGAAATATGGAATCTTGCGTGGAGAGATAATACACATTTTAAAACGGATAGATACTGGCCTGATAACGCAACTGAAAAAATATCAAAAGATACACCATTACTAAAGGACATATATCCAAACGCAACTCATTTGTGGGATATGATAGATTGGGATAAATGGTGGTTTTATGAAGATGAACAAGTAGAGTATGGTGGTTTGGCAGAATGGGTTTGTTTGAAAGCTCGTGATCCTTGGGGAAATGGTGAACACGATCCAGGTCATCCATCACCATCTTCACATAAAAAGTTTTGTGAACAAGTTATAATACCAATTTTAGAGGATAAAGTATGAAATTAATTACAACTGGATGTAGTTTTGCAGGACCTACATCACATCCACCTATTGAAGAAGAATCTTGGGGAATTCAACTGGCCAAAATACTAAATTTAGAGGAATGTGTTGAAGGTAACGGAGATGGTTGGTTAAATTTAGGACTTGGTGGGTGTTCTTTAGATTATATCAGTAGAGGTATAATTGATCAAGTTATACCTAATTTAGATAAAGATTTAGTTGTTGTTGTGGGGTGGACATCAATACAAAGGTGGGAACACTTTACAGATGAACTTGGTAAGTGTCAAGCAAATACTAACGAACCATATCATTACGGTGCACAGGCTTTTTGGAAGAGCACATTAACCTCGGACAGAGAATATAAACAACATTTGCTGAACCATACTTTATTTCAAGAACATATGAGAAAATTAAATATGATTATTACATTGGCAGGATTTTTAAAATCACACAATATAAAATATGTATTTTTTAATGCATTTGAACCATTGGATGGTTGGAAAAAAGGAACAGGATACTATGATAAATCAGAAACGGGAGAAGATTGTCCAGTACTAAATAAACTTACTGATTATGTTAGACAAAATGTTAATTTTTTAGAACAACTTCAAATAGAAATAGGTGCTAAAGAAGGATATGAAGAAAGGGTTAGAATTGGAGATTTTGATGGTGATGATAAATCATACCCATATACTAAAAAAGAATATTTTACACACGATGGTTGGCATCCAAGTCTGGTGGCACACAAAGAATGGTCTAAAATATTATATGACGCTATTATGAGTGAGAGTGTGTGTCATCTTAATAAAAAATATGGAATTAAATAATGAAAATATTAGGAATAAATGCATTAAACCATGACGCTGCTATAGCTATGATACAAGATGGTGAGGTATTATTTGCTGGTCATAGTGAGAGATATAGTGGGGTTAAAAACGATTCTGATTTAAACGCAGCACTATTAGCAGATTCGTTTAGACATGGTGGTAAACCAGATAAAGTGGTTTATTTTGAAAGACCTTGGCTCAAAAAGGCAAGACAATTAAAGGCAGGTCAATACGGAGAAGTATTTTCTCGTAAGAATACACCACAATACTATCTACGAGATTATGTTGGTAATGCAGAAATAGAGTATGTCCAACATCATCAATCTCATGCTGCAGCAGGTTATTATACAAGTCCATACGAAGAATCAGCAATCGTAGTTATAGATGCAATAGGTGAGTTTGAAACTTGCACTATTTGGTATGCTTGGGGAAGTCATTTTGAAAAACGATATAGTTTAAAGTATCCAAAATCACTTGGTCTTTGGTATTCAGCAATGACTCAACGATTAGGATTGAAACCACAAGAGGATGAATACATTCTTATGGGAATGGCTGGTTGGGGAACGGTTGATGAAGAATTAAAACAGAACATACGAAACGATTTCTTTAAAGATAGTGATAAACTAATTGATTTAAAGGATAATTTACATAGAGGTTGTTTAGGTTGGAATCCTGAATACTACAAAGATGATGATAGTGAACAATGGAAATTTGATATAGCAGCAAATGTCCAAGCAATTTGTGAAGAAGAAATCGTAAAGGTATTTGAACTAACAAAACAATTAGTTCCTGAAACGGATAATTGTGTTTATATGGGTGGAGTGGCACTAAATTGTGTAGCCAACTCAATTATAGCCCGTGACCATTATCCTAATTTATGGATACTACCAAACCCAGGTGATGCGGGAAGTTCACTCGGTTGTGCAGCATATGTATTCGGTGAACATATTAATTGGACTTCACCATTTACAGGTTATGATATTAAAGGTCGTTATCCAAGAAGGAAAGTATTAAACGAGTTACTTGAAGGTAACATCGTTGGTGTGGCAAACGGAAGGGCAGAGTTCGGTCCAAGAGCACTTGGTAATCGTTCTCTACTGGCAGATCCGAGAGGACATAAAATAAAGGATAGAGTGAATGAGATAAAACACAGACAAAAGTTTCGTCCATTCGCTCCATCCGTCCTTGAGGAATATGCACACGAGGTATTTGATATGCCAGTTAAGAAGAGTCAGTTTATGCAGTTTACGGCACCTTGTAAGTTTCCTGATAAGTATCCTGCAATATGTCATGTTGATAATACTTCAAGAGTTCAAACCGTGAGTAAGGAAGATAATCCAGGTTATTATAAACTTATTAAAGAGTTCTACCATAAAACAGGATGTCCTATGGTTTTGAACACAAGTCTAAACATAAAAGGACAACCAATAGTCAATTCTTATCATGATGGTGTTGCATTTGAAAAACAATATAATGTAAAGGTTTTTTAATTATGATAAATTTAGTTTGTATGACTGATACTTTAACACCAGAAAGAGAAAAGGATATAGATTTATTGCCACATAATAGTCTTGGATCAGATTTATTTTTTGAATATACAAGATTAAATAATGATTGGATTCGAGATGAAAGATGGAACGATGTTAATATCAATGAAGAATTACCAAAGACAGAAAAATATGTTATTGTTTATGATACTTTTAATCCCATACTTACAATGGAAAATATGGTAAGTAAAAATAGTTCGGTATCAAATAAAATTATTTCGGATTTAAAAGAATCTAAATGTTCAATTGTATTTTTTCACACGGATTTATTTTGGGTTGGATTTAATAAAGATGAATGGGAAGATTTTTATACGGTCGTAAAGGGTATAGACCTTAAAAGATTTTACTTTTTATTCGATGAACAGACAATAGATGATGAGATAAAAGATATAGATTTGGGATTCAATGTTTTTACTGAAAGAAGTTGGCCATCAGTTTTCTTACTCAAGTCAGAAGATTGGACAAAAAATGCAGGTGGCTACCAATCTACATTATTAAGGTCTATATTTAATAATACGAGAGGATATTATAGACAATTTAAATATTGTACACATAATAACAATATAAAGGATCATAGAGTTGAATTACTTTTATTTTTAGTACAGAACAATTTATTAGATGGTGGAGTGTGGTCTTGGTTTGGTGGGGTAGAACCAGCACAACAAGGAGCTGATAAATTAGATTTTACTAACTTTGAAAGTGTTGGAAACGAAAAAGTTGATTATACTATAGAATACGGAAAAGAGGCCGTGGAGTTTGCAAATAATCTTGTACCATATACATATGATTATAAAGTTGATGGATTACAAGATTATTTAAATCTTATTCCTTATTTTAATAGCTATTTTAATATAGTTACGGAAAGTGTATGGGGACCTGGATATGATAATACTCACCCACAAAAAATACATATTACAGAAAAAGTGTGGAAATGTATAATTACATTCCAACCTTTTATTTTAATTACTAACAAAAATAATTTAAAAAAATTACGAGAGTGGGGATTTAAAACTTTCCATCCGTTTATTGATGAATCATATGATGAGTTGGATACTTATAAAGAGAGAAAGGCATTACTTGAAAAGGAAATTAAAAGACTTTGTAGTATGACAAGAAAAGAATTAGACGAGTGGTATTGGTCAATGGAAGATATTTTACGACACAATCAACAACATTATGTTGAGTTTATGAAGTATCAGTATAATGGAATTACGGATTTTATATTTAAGGCATATAATGATTGATATTTTATTTGTACATACCAATTCAAGTGCACAAACATTTCAAAGTTTATCAAAATACGCTGCAATAGAACCACCAATATGGGCTGCATTATTAGCAGAAAGTATGAGAAAACTTGGTATGAGAGTGGGCATTTTAGATTGTGAAGCGTTACAATTAGATACAGAACAGAGTTATAATCATATAAAGGAAATAAATCCTAAGTTAGTTTGTTTTGTTCAGTTCGGACAGCATCCATCTGCATCCGCACAAAGTATGCAGGGAACACACGAATTATTGGAAGTTATGGATTATGAATTTAAGACTATTTTAGTTGGTCTATATCCATCAGCATTACCAAGAAAAACACTTCAAGATGAAAAGTGTGATTTTGTATGTGAAGGAGAAGGAGTAGATACTTTGTTAGGATTATTTCAGAGTGATTTAGTTAATGTAAGTAAAGTTCCTCGTTTGTGGTATAGAGATGATGGTGAAATAAAATTTACTAATATGACACCAATTATTGGTAATCTTGAACAAGGTTTACCTGGTATGGCTTGGGATTTGTTACCGATGGAAAAATATAGAAATACAGTTCATTTTTCTATGACAAATAATAATGATAGAACACCATTTGCATCACTTTATACTTCACTTGGTTGTCCTTATAAATGTGAATTTTGTTGTATTAATGCTCCATTTGGAAAGGCAACTTTTAGATACTGGGAACCAGAGTTCATCATAAAAGAGTTTGATAAGATTGCCGATATGGGAATACGAAATATTAAAATTGCAGATGAGATGTTTGTATTAAATAAAAATCATTTTTTAAAGATATGTGATTTGATAATTGAGAGGGGATATGATTTTAATATTTGGGCATATGCACGAGTAGATACAGTTAGAGAAGAATATTTGGAAAAATTAAAAAGAGCAGGTGTGAATTGGTTGGCACTCGGTATTGAAAGTGGTAATAGAAAGATTCGTATCGATTCAGTAAAGGGTAAGTTTCAAGAAGTAGATGTAGTTGATATAGTGAGAAAAATTGAATCATTTGAGATTGAAGCACTTGGTAATTATATGTTTGGTATGTCTGGTGATACATTTGAAACGATGCAACAAACACTTGATTTAGCAATGGAATTAAATACAAGCTGGGCAAATTTTAATCCAACTATAATTTTTCCTGGATCACCACTTTTTACTGAATCAGTTAACAAAGGAGTTGATTTACCACCGACATATTCAGGTTATTCATATTATTCTAAAGATTCATTTCCAAATCCAACAGAAAGTTTAACAAGACAAGATATTTTATCATTCAGAGATGAGGCTTTTGTAAAATATTGTGATAGACCAGTGTGGTTTGATAAAATAAGAAATAGATTTGGTCAAGAGTCTGTTGATATATATAAAGATATATTAAAAGTGAAATTGGTGAGGTCTTGATGAATGAAGTTATAAGTAAGGATGTATTGAATGATATTAGAAAATTAGACAAACGAGTAGTATCAAATAACCCCTCGGGTACTGGATCAACTCTGATAAGTTATATAAGTGCATTAAGAGTAAAAGATGATGCTAAACTTTTTTTTACACCACATGGTAATAATACGGTACTTTCGTATCCACATTCTAAGTTTGCAACTCAAGGTGATTCAGTTGGAGATAACATAAAAGATGAATTTATAGTAGATGAGATTTTAGAAGATGATATAATAATTAGTAACGATAAGTTTATACTTTTTGAGGGAGATCAGTATAGTGATTTCCCAGCAAGACTTCAATTTTTTTATCAATGGGGACGAGTTGATGAGAAAAAACTTGTACAATGGGGACTTCCACCGAAAGAAAAAGGTTTTACTAAATCCTTGGGTAATAGACCCCCTTTAGACAATTTTATTTCTTGTGCAAAAAAACTTGAAAAGAGATTAAAACCAGACTTTCTACAAAAAGTAGAAAAATATTCTTCTTTTTTTACTGATAAGACTATATCTGTACATATAAGAACTGGAAATAATATGGATTGGACACAGAGTAAATCTGAAATGGAAAAGTATAAAAATATGACAGAAAATATAGTTTTAGATTATTATAAACATATGGATGATGTTGATAGTACATCTAATTTTTTTGTGTGTTGTGACAATGATGAAATATTAACAAGATTTAAAGATAGATATAAAAATAGAGTTCTCACTTTTGATGACGAAGTTGATACATCTTCACGGGCATTACTTGACATTTTTTTATTGTCTAAAAATAACCGTATGATTTTATTTCATAGTAGTTGTTTTGGTGAACTTGCATGGATATTAGCAGGTGCACCTACATCTGTTAAAATTGTATCTACTGAAAGATTTACAAATCCATTTTGGGAACACGAAGAAGAAGAACAAGAAAGTTTAATGAAGTGTGGATGTAACATTGATACACATCAACCACATTGTAAGTATCACGTGTGGAATAGATAAGGAGTTATTATGAAAATATTAGTTACTGGAGGAGCAGGTTATTTAGGTTCTGTATTGTGTGCAGATTTAATTAAAAATCATGAGGTAGTAGTGTATGATAATTTGATGTATAATCAATCATCATTATTAAACTTATTTAATAATAAAAACTTTAAATTTGTTTATGGTGATGTTAGAGATTATAAAAAATTATTTCCATATGTTAAGGAGGCAGATGTTATAATACCATTAGCAGCAATAGTTGGATTTCCTGCATGTGATAGAGATAAACAATTAGCAACCGCAATAAATTATTATCAGATTAAAAATATTGTTAAAAACATTTCGAAAGATCAAAAGATTTTATATCCCAATACAAATAGTGGATATGGACAAAAAACTGAAGGAGTATGTACAGAGGATCAAAAATTAACACCAATAAGTCATTATGGAGTTACCAAATGTGATTCTGAAAATCTTCTTTTAGATAGTGGTCGGGCAATTACATTTAGATTGGCTACAGTTTTTGGTATGTCTGAAAGAATGAGATTAGATTTACTTGTAAATGAGTTTGTATACAAGGCACTAACAGATAGATATATTACTTTATTTCAGGCACATACGGTTAGGAATTATATTCATGTAAAGGATGTATCTTCTGTATTCCAATTTATGATGGAAAATTATGATGAGAATGTAGGAGAGGCGTTTAATGTGGGGTTGAGTGATACTAATTTAAATAAAAGAGAATTGACTGAACGAATCAAAAAATATATACCAGATTTTGTTGTTAATGAATCAGATTATTATGAAGATCCAGATAAGCGAGATTACATAGTTTCAAATGAAAAGATTGAATCAAGAGGATGGAAACCACAATATACATTGAATGGTGGAATACAAGAATTGATAAGTGGATATCAAATAATAATAAACAAGGATAGTAGTCATTTTAGGAATGGATTTCCTATAAAATATGGACAGGGATTATAGTGAATAAAATTAATATTTTATTAAATACATATACAGAACAATTAGATGGTTGGTCTAATTCAATAGGTACTTTAGAATCATCTGATTTTGGGGAATTTAATAAAATTCAGATTTCTGATTTAAAGGATGATTCAAATTTTATTTTACCTATATCATGTGGTGGTTTACATAGATACCTTGATATACTTGATGGGGGTGGTAGTGGCGGAAAAACTTTTTTATATTTTTTAGATGAGAGAGTAAGAAATTTAATTCGTGAGGGAAGTGGTTATATTTTGATAAATTATATACATGAGGGACATATTCAACATCAAAATTATAAAGATTTACATAATGAGTTATTAAAATATAAAATTCTAGCAAATAAAGTTTTTTTTGTTGCAAGTAATTTGAATGGTAAAAATCAATATAAAACTTTTTGTGATATAATGCCCACTTTAACAAAAGACAAGATGAATATTATTGAAGTGAACCATATGTTAGAGTCAAGTGTAGACATTTATCATTATGTTATTGATAATAATTACAATAAAGATTTAGATAAACTTTTACCATATAAACAATCATTTGTTAATAAAAAAGATTTAGATGATATGAGAGATACGATAAGGGAAAAGTATTTTTTATCTTACAATAGAGTAATCAGAGAGTATAGATTGGCATTAGTTGCAATGATTTATAAAATGGAGTTACAAAATAAAGGAATTATTAGTCTTGGGGCAAAAGAAGTAGATAGTGCTTTTGGTGGGGTTTGGCCAGCACATATAGGAGATTTTATAAAGGATAAGCAACAGAATGAAGTAGTAAGTAATGCATTAAAAAAGATAAAACCATTATATCCTATTGATGCGGATGGTGATATAGATGCAAATTGGGTTTATAAAGATGGTGAAAAATGGGGTGGGGCTGTCGGTCAATGGTCTAATTTTTCTCATCAATATAAAAGAGTTTATTTTAATGTAGTTACTGAAAGTTGTTATTATGAAGATTGTATTTATATGAGCGAAAAAATATTTAAACCAATTAGTAATTTAGTTCCATTTATAATAGTATCTAATCCATTTTTTCTTGCAAAGTTAAGAGAGATAGGATATAAAACTTTTTCACCTTGGATTGATGAGTCGTATGATGAAGAAGTGGATAATGATAAAAGATTTTTTATGATATTAGACGAGATAAAAAGATTATGTAGTATGTCAAAAGAAGAAATACATAAATGGTATTATGAAATGGAAGATATTCTTTTATATAATCAAGAACATTTCGCAAATTATAAACACCAAGATAGAAAAAATTGTTGGACTGAAATATCGGAGGTTATGGGTGGTTAAAAAACTATTAGTAAATGGTTGTAGTTTTACTGTCGAAGATGTCCTTGATCCCGATAATTGGGGGGCGTTATTAGCAAGAAAACTTGGAGTATTAAATAATTATACAAATTTAGCTCTTGGTGGGGGTGGAAATGATAGAATTTATAGAACAACAATAGAATATTTAGAAAATTTAAATGATAAATATTATAAAGAGTTGATGGTAATAATTTGTTGGTCATTTGAACCGAGGAGAGAATATATGTCCGATGGGGAATATGAATTAATTACTTGGGAAGATCACCCGTATCTTTGGGATGTATTTGAGATTGGTAAAGAAAAGCCGAGTGGGCGTGATTTATTTACGACTACTGCTGTAAATTATGTTATAGGACTTCATAATATCTTGGAGAATTTAAACATAAATAATTATCACTTTTTTGCTGACAGTTGGTTATCTGAAATTAAAAAACATAAAAAATTATTAGATTGTAGTAAATTCTATTTTGATAAACCTTACCACACTACCAATACAGATTATGATACTCCAAATTTACAAATAGATAAGATTTCAATTGATGATGATCATCCAGGACCAAAATCAAAAGAATTAGTTAGTGAACTTTTATATGATAAAATAAAACATAATTTTTTAAAATGATTAGAAAAGAAGAACTTAAATACATTAAAGAGGTGTATGAAGAACCTGATGGATATCTACACTACACAAAGTTTTTTGACTATGTTGGTATTGATAACTTTGGTATTATACCAGATATTGACCATTGGGATGAAATACAACATTGTATAAGGCCTACCAAAAATGAAAATGAATTTAGGGGAGATAAAAAAAAAGTAACAGTATGTCAATGTGTATGGGAAATGACTGGTAAAAATACTCATGGTGCATTAGTATATTACTTACGAGAAGTTATTAAGGCAGGTGGAGTAATGCCAGTAGATGTTAAAATTGAAGATGGAAAGGTTACTTATTTGGATGGTTCTCATAGAGTAACTGCACACATACAACTTGGAAACGAAATGATTCCTGTTTATATTAATCGAGAGAAACACCATTGGGTGACTTGTTGGAGACCTGGTATGATTTTGGAAGATGGAACTCTTGATATGAGTTATGATTTTAGTAATGAGGGTATCATTGCATGATAGATATTTTAACGATTAAATATTGGAATAAAATTGAAATAATGAATGAACAAGATGTTATTTCATATGAAGATGGGAGATGGCCAGATAAGAACTTACCATTTTCATTTCCAGAGTTTAATAGAGATAAGTTTAATTTTATAGAATCCCCTACTAAAAAATATATTGTATTTTTTGCATTAAAGTTGGGTATGGGATTTAATAAAGAAGATATAGAGAATGATAGATTATGGAAAGAAATTGTAGAAGATTTAAAAAACGATAAATGTAAAATAATATTTTATAGTCCAGATTGGGATTCAAGTGATTTAGTAGAAGATTTAGGTGTACCAAACGCATATGTTGTAAGTGGAGAACATGGTGATAATGAAGATGTTTTATATGTAGATTTTGTGGGAATATCATATGTCGATAAACAAAATAAATATGTAGATTTTTCTAAGTATTTTGAATCAATGAAACCATACAATAGAGATTTTCATTTTTTAAGTTTCAATCATCATTTAAAGGAAGAAAGATTTCACTTATACAATTTTCTTAAAGAGAATGATATACTTAAAAAAACAAAGCACACTTTCTTCTCTCAGTATAAAAAATCAGAAATTGAAAATGCATTCGGTAGTTCAGAAGGATTACCAACAAAAGGTGATATGAATGATGTTAAGTTATTACCAGGTAATTTTCAGAATGAAGAATTTTATTTAAATACATCAGCACAATTTAATTCTTATATAAATATAACTACTGAAAATAGAATTAGTAGTGATGAAATATTTTTGGCAGAAAGAATACATAAAAATTTCATGACCTTTCAACCATTTATTGTGATAGGACAACCAAATACATTATTGTTGTTGAAGAAGTGGGGATATAAAACATTTGAACCACTAATCAATGAAGAATATGATAGAGAATTGGATTTTGATACGAGATTTAAAATGATAAAAGAAAATATTATTAGGCTATCTATTTATAGTATAGATGAACTACACAATTTATATTATAATATACAAGATATTCTTTACCATAACTTTAACCATTTAAAAACACAATATGATTACGAATTAAAGAGATTCGAAATTTTTTTGGAGGACTTATATAATGAAAGTTCATAATTATGACACTCAAAAATATTCATTCAAGATATTACTTGAAGATTTATTAGAGTGCAAATTAGAAAAGATACACGAAAAATATAAAATTAGTAGTGAAGAAATAGTTGGTAAGGTGTATGAGTATTTTAGAACCGATAATGATTTTCAGTCTTTGTGGAAGTCTTTCTGTAAAGATGTAATAAAGAACATTCTTGAAGATACAAAAATAGTAGTTCAACAATTACCATCCGTTAAGATTATACCATCAAAGGAAAAACTAACTGAGTCAGATGAAAATAATGAATGGGTACAATTTGGTGGTAAGATAGTTGAACAAGATGGAATTAAATTTAATTGCCATACAGATGGCGAGGCACCATTTCATCATCCAAGTTGGGAAACTAATTTTTGGATACCAATGATTAATGTGGATGATGATAACACAATGTATGTAATGGATGATAAGGGCCAACTTAAACCTTGTTTACTTAAACACGGACAAATATTAGAGGCAGACCTCAATACTATTCGACATGGTGTAAAAACTTTTAATAATTCTAAAAACAGTAGAGTTTCTTTGGATTGTAGGGGATTGGCATATAGAGAATATGATACCGATAAATTATCAGATACTATAATAAAATCCAAAAATATTAATTTCCAACAATCAGAATATTTCTCGGTTGGTCAATATTATATGGAAGTGTAAAAATGAAAAATGTTTATTTATTTGAAATAGCTGATGTTACAGCGCAACAAGTAAAATTACCTTATAGTACTGGTTTAATTTGGGGACATTGCCATAAAAATAAAAATATAACAGATAACTATAAATTAGATGGTTGGTTTTATTATCGTGAACCGATAGAAGTAATTATGAAACGATTAGATAATCCAACTGTAATAGGATTTTCAGATTTTGTTTGGAATACACAATATGACCATAAAATTGCAAAACAAATAAAACAGAAGTATCCTAATTGTATTATTGTTTTCGGTGGACAAGGAACACCGAAGGCAGATAGAGTTTCTAACTTTTTTAAAGAAAGTCCATATGTAGATATTGCAGTACATGGTGAAGGTGAGGTTACATTTGAAGATATACTAATAGAAAACTTAAAAGAAAAACCTGACTTTAAAAATGTATTGGGGTGTTCGGTTAGAAAATCAGATTTAAGTGCACACACTACACTACCAAGACCAAGAATAGATGATATTGATTCTATGCCAAGTCCTTACTTAGATGGTCTATTTGATGAACTCGTAGAAAATAAAGACCACGAGTATGATTTTGAAGGGGCAATAGAAACCGTTAGGGGGTGTCCATATCGTTGTACATTTTGTGATATAGGAGATTTATATTTTCAAAAAATTAAAAAACAATCAAATGAAAAGGTATTTAAAGAATTAGATTGGTTAGTAGATAATAATGTAGAATTTTTATATAATGCAGATTCTAACTTTGGGATGTTTAAAGAACATAGAGATATTGTTAAATATATGACAGATTTAAAAAGTAAAACTGGATATCCTGATAATATTCGTGTTGATTGGGCAAAGGCTAAAGCGGATAAGGTTATTGATTTGGCTAAATTATTAACTGATGCGAATATGATGAAAGGAATTACTATTGCTCTACAATCTATGAGTCCAGAAGTATTAGATGCGGTAAAGAGAAAAAATGTGGATGGTGGAAAGTTAAAAGAGTTTTTTGAATTATATAAAGGTGAAAATTTAAAAACATATATTGAATTAATTCTTGGACTTCCAAAAGAAACCGTTAAATCATTTAAGGATGGAATATTTCAAATATTAGATTTGGAATATTATGATTACATTGGTGTGTATCCAATGACAGTTTTACCTAATACACCATTTGCAGAACCAGAATATGTTGAAGAATATGGTATTGATGTAACAGAAACATTACCCGCATTTTTTCACCATGATTATCCACAGGGTATGAAAGATGAAACTTCAACGATGGTAGTTGGACATAAGACATTAACTCGTGATGAGTATATTGAAATGAGTATGTGGAGATGGTTATTTATGTTTGGTCATAATCTTGGGTATTTACAATATATGGCAAGATTTTTAAAATCTATTAAGGGAATATCCTATAGTGAGTTTTATGAAAAATTTTATTCATATATGATTGATAATCCTACTACTCTTGTCGGTAAAGAATATTTAGAAACACAAAAAAGATTTAGGGGTATTCTTAATAGAACAGAGTATTGGGGAAGAAGTATAGATGAAATTAAAAAGGATTATTATTGGGATTTTGAAGAGGCAACCGCGCTAGTTTTTTCAATAAATGAAGATGAATGGTATAAAGATTTGAGAGTATTTTTAAGACAATTTGATTTGGGTGCAAAACTTGAAGATGATATACTTAATTTTCAGCACTTATTTGTTTCGAATCCACTTCAAGTATATCCAGTCAAAAAGGATTTTAATTATAATATAAAAGAAGTTTTATTTGAAAACAAAAAATTAAAAAATTCAGGTTATGAATACACCTTTGAAAATAAAAATTATCAACGAGATTTATTAAAATGGTGTAAGGAAATGATGTGGTGGGGCAGAAGAAATATGCAACATCAATCAGTAGTTTTATAAAAATGGAAACACGATTTTATTTAAATAATAAACTAATAGATAATTTTAATGAGATTTGGACGAATAGAATACTTTTCGAAAAGATCCAGGAAGTAAAAGTATCTAAACTTTGTGATATTTTTTTGATTAAGCCTGGGTATCCAGAAGATAATCCATTTGATGTTATACAAACACTTGGTAAGGATAGAAAAATAATTGTGTGGTATATGGATACAGTTTCAAATCAGATATATTATAATCATAAAAATAGTATTAATATGTTATGTGAGAAGGGATATGATTTAAAAGTTATAATACCAGATCATTTAGACAATTATGATTTATCTTGTGAGGTTTTTAATAATTATTCAATGGCAGATTGTATTTTAGAACAGCAAGAGAGAGATAAGTGGTTGATAAGCTATTTATATAATGATAGAAAAAAATTGTATAGACAAAAATATTTTTTATCCTTTAACGGAGTTCCTAAACTTCATAGGATTGCACTTTTAGGTCTTATTATTTCTAATAATTTGTTGAAAAAATTTGATATATCCTTCAATTCATTTTTTTGGAATGAAGAATTAAATTTAAGTGGTTTAAGTGAGTATAATATTGAGAAGTTTGATACTTCAATTTTACCTTTACATTTGGATTTGTTAGAATCAACATATTATACATCCACTAAATTGAATTTACCATTATATTCTAATTCTTATATAGATATAGTTTCTTGCTCTAATTATAATAGGGATGGTGTTTATATTGATGAAAAAACTTATAAATCCTTTGCATGTATGAAACCATTTATTTTAGTTAGTCAATGTGGGGCATTAAAAAAATTAAGAGAATTGGGATTTAAAACTTTTTCACCTTGGATAGACGAATCATATGATGATGAAAAGAATCATGTTAAAAGAATGAGTTTAATTGTTGAAGAAATAAAAAGAATCTCTAAATTATCATTAAAAGAAATTGATAAAATGTATTTTGATATGGAGTTGGTTTTGAAACACAATAGTAGTCAATTAGGAATTTATATACATAATACAGATAAAAAAATATTGGGTATTTTTAATGATTGATGTAGTTTATATTAAATATGTAGATGGCAAATATAATATTGTTACTGATATGGGATTGGTTTTTGATAATAGTTTTTTCATGGATAAGTTTTCTAATATTAATAATTTTGTTAATAATGAAATTAATTTGTGTGATAATTTTCCAAGTAATGAGTATGTGATAATATTAGATCCAGAAGATGCAGCAGATGCTATACGATATATTGAATCTTCTAAAAATATTATTTCAGATTTAAAAAAAAATAAATGTAGGATATTTGTTACTATAAGAGAAGGAGCAGTAAATGATAATGGTAGTACCCATTTTGATTTTGAAAATTCTACATATGATCCAGGGGAGTTAGGTTATATAATAAAAGAAAATAAGATTCCACGAGATAATTTTATTTGGATGAGTCCTGAGATTTTGATAAATGATGAACATTATAGTGATTTTGATTTTACTCATAAATTTTTTAATATTTGGTTACTAAAATTAGATAATGTTAGTAGATCACATTATTATCCACACATGATGAACTTGTTTAAAAGAGGAACAAACTTTTCGAGAACAAAATATTTTTATACAGTTAATTCATCACCACGACCACATAGATTAGAATTGTTAGATTTTCTTAAAAATAACAATTTATTAAAATATGGAAATGCCAATTTTTTTAGTAATGCACACGGAGAAACATCCAATAGTGATTATCATACTGATTGGATGGGTGTAGAGATGGTGGGTAGCAAAGATTTAAAATGGAATGATGAAAACTATCATATGGGTGCACAAATTAATGATAATGAGAGTTATCTTCCAACATATGCAATTAATGTAGTTCAATCTTTTAATGCATATTTTCAAATTATAACAACTTCTATATATGATTATGATAAAGATTGTAAATATCCATATATTTTTTTTAATGAAAAAATATGGAAGTCTATGATTACATTACAACCTTTTATTATTATGTCTCAACCTAATATTTTAAGAATGTTAAAGGAGTTTGGATTTAAAACATTTCATCCATATATTGATGAGAGTTACGATAGTGTTTTAGATGATGATGAAAGGAAAAATCTTATTTTTAAGGAGATAAAAAGATTGTGTTCTATGACAAGAGATGATATACATAAGTGGTTTTGGAATACAAAAGATATATTAGTACATAATCATAATAGACTTTCTGAATATTCAGATGAACATTGTGCTGATTTTATAGAATTATTGAAGAAAAATATTAATTAATTATACTTATATATAAGTCCAGTAGTGATAACAGGGGGTATAAAAACCCAAAGACCTAACCGACTACAGAAAATGGACTATAAAAACGGAGGCACTTTAAATAGTGTCCTTATAATGAGGATTTTTTAATGCGAGTTTTAATAACAGGTATTACAGGTTTTGTCGGTAGTCATATGGTAGACTACTTAATCAAAAATGTTCCAAATGTAGAAATATTTGCAATTCGAAGGTGGAGAAGTAGAGACGATAGTATTAAACATTTATATTCTCCTGAAAAATATGGCGATGATAAACAAGATAATGTTCAATTCATAGAGTCAGATTTATTAGATAGGGGAAGTATTTATAATGCAATTTATATTTCAAAACCAGATGTTGTTTATCATTTTGCCGCTCAAAGTTTTCCAGAAGCTAGTTTTCTAACACCAAGTAGTACGCTAACTACTAACATAATAGGAACTACAAATCTCTTAGAAGAATTACGACTTGCAAAAGAAAGAAATTATTGTAATCCTACAATAATAAGTGTTTCTTCATCAGAAGTTTATGGTAATCCAACCGAAGATGAAATACCAATCACAGAAGATAATCCAATTAGAGCAGCAAATCCCTATTCTATATCAAAAGTTGGACATGATTTAATGTCCCAATATTATCATAAGGCATATGATATGAAAGTTATAATCACTCGAATGTTTTCACACGAGGGTTCTCGTAGAGGAAAACGATTTGCATTATCATGGTTTGCATATCAAATAGCAATGGCAGAAAATAGAGAGGATTTTCCGCCCTATGCTCCAAGTTTTCCAACACATCCTATTAAACACGGAAATCTTGATTCTGTTAGAACTTACAATCATATAGAAGATGCAGTTTATGCCTATTGGTTGGCAGTAGATAAATGTGATTATGGAGAAGTGTATAACATCGGTGGAGATTATACTTGTACGGTTGGAGATGCATTAGATATGTTGATATCCAAATCAAAAAATCCAAAGGCCTTTATAAAAGAACTTGATCCTGATAGAGTCAGGCCAACAGATATCACATTGCAGATACCAAGTAGTGATAAGTTTAGAGAAAAAACTGGATGGAAACCAACAAAAGGATTGGAAGAAATTTGTGAAGATTTATTAAATTATTGGAGAGGGGTTTTATAGTGAAAAATAGATTTTATGCAGTGGATATGTTTTATTATCCTTATGTCCAAAAACATTTGGGTGATAAATCACTACAAAATATTGTAACTACTGGTGGTTCTTTTGGAGCAATACATTGTGAAATTAAAAGACACGATGAACTTACATATGAAAATATTTTTCATTATGAATTGATGGATAATCAAATACTTGACTTTGAGGATCAACGCCAATTTGGGGGTAAAATAGGTGGTAATGTAAAAAGTAAATCAGGACAAATAATAAAAGATAATATTTTATGTCCAGATGACCCCATTCAATCTGTAAATTTAATTTATGCTGATGTCGGTGGAAATGGAGAATTGTATGATATAATGATGGAAGGTGGTATTGAAAACGGGGTGAATAAAATACTTGAAGCTGGATTTGTTAATAATAAACTTGGAATATTAGTTTTTTTATATTTTGATGGGATAGGAATAGAACCATTTTTAGATAAACAATATGGTTCTTATAAATCAAAAGATTTTTTTAGTTCAAACATCGTGTGGGATGATGGACAACCAAACTGTTCTGGAACTCAAAGATTAGATGGAGTAGTATTTTATGAGTGATTTTAAAGTAGAAGTAATAGATTCAGAAGTGTTTCCTGAGGTGAAAATATTGAAACCTGATCCTTGGTTTGATTATCGCGGTGAAATGTGGACATTTTGGGAAAAGGAAAACGAAGTGTTACCAAAAAAACACGAATGGAAAATATCCAAGTTTACTCGTTCAAGAAAAAATGTTCTTCGTGGATTACACGGAGATAATGTAACTTGGAAAAATATTACTTGTGTGTGGGGAGAAATATATCTGGTAGTTGTAGATAACCGACCAGATTCAGTAAATTATTTAGAATGGGATAGTTTTCTTATTTCTGAAAGAAATCATTTGAGTGTCTTAGTTCCACCTAATTTTTTAAATGGTCATTTATGTTTAAGTGAAGAATGTTTATTTCATTATACACAGGCATATCCAAACGACTACGTAGATTGGCAAGACCAAGATACTGCTAAGTGGAATGATGAAAGAATAGGAATAGAGTGGCCTATAAAAAACCCTATATTAAATTGGAGAGATAAGTGAGTATAGAGGACAATAAATTTATTCAAGAAATTTTAGAAAGTGGAGAAGTTCCTTTAATTTTTAATATGGGATACACAAACTGGCCAGTTGATGGAGAAATAATACCATTATTAAGATATTTTTGGAAGAATGGTATTGAAACTTTTAATTCTTGTGCTAGTCATGTTGAAGTATCTACTATTGAAGGTTGGGGATATTATTTTTCTTCGAAACCTTATGTTGTAGTTGATGATACTTCTATGCATTCACCATTTATTGAACAATTAGAAAAGGAAGTTGATGAGATGGGATATCGTATGGAAGGAAGAGAGGATACTCGCTATCTAGCAACAAGGTTAGAGTTTATAAATAAATCTATAAATCAACCCAAATATTCAAAATACGAATGGGATTTTAGAGACAACGGTATTGTTATTGGTGAAGTAGAAGAATTAATTGAAAAAAATCATAACTTTTTAAGTAAGTTTAGGGATAAGGAGAATTAATATGATAGATAAACAATTTTTAATAGACTTTGAAACAGAAGTCAAAGAACGATATGAAGCAGGTGAAATTAAAGCGCCTGTTCATCTTGCATCAAATAATGAAGATGAACTTATAGAAATATTCGAGAATGTTAATAAAGATGATTGGGTATTTGCTAGTTGGAGAAATCATTATCATGCATTATTACACGGAATACCAAGAGATGTTCTGATGAACCAAATTATTAGAGGTAAGAGTATGAGTGTGTACTCAAAAGAACCAAAGTTTTATTCATCTGCAATAGTTGGTGGGATAATTCCAATAGCACTTGGAGTTGCACAATCAATTAAATTAAAAGGTGAATCAAATAAAGTTTGGTGTTTTGTTGGAGATATGACTTTTGAGAGTGGAATATTTCACGAGTCATATAAATACGCTAAGAACTTTGATTTACCATTACGATTTGTAGTTGAGGATAATAATCTTTCTACAAATACACCAGTTGATGAAACTTGGGGTGGTAAACAAGAAGTTCCAAGTGATATAATTTATTATCAATATAAAAGTGATTATCCACATCACGGAACAGGAAATTGGGTGTTATTCTAATGAAGTATAAAGATGAATTAATAAGAAGTATGGAGTGGTTATCCGAAAAAGAAGATACATATTTTATCGGACAATCAGTTAAGTATAGTGGTAATGCAATTTACAATACATTGAGTACATTACCAAGTGAAAAATTAATTGAATTACCAGTATTTGAAGAAATTCAAATGAGTATGAGTACAGGTATGGCTATGAATGGATTAGTTCCTATTAGTTGTTTTCCACGATTTGATTTTTTAATGAGATGTATGGATGCGTTGGTAAATCATTTAGATAAAATGCAAAATATGACCGAATTCAATTATAGACCAAAAGTAATTATGAGAACATCTATTGGTTCTACCAATCCTTTAAATGGTGGTGTTCAGCATACCAATAATTATACAAATGAATTTAAATCAATTTTAAAAGAAGTCAAAGTTGTATTGTTAAATGAACCAGAAGAAATATTTCCTGCGTTTGAGAAGGCATATAATAGACAAGGTTCTACATTATTGATTGAACACGGAGATCATTATAATGATAAGTAAATCTTTAGATTTAACTGGACAATCACTATGGAAATATCCACTTGCAAGTGATACTATAGATGAACTTGATATAAGTTCTCTAATTGATTGGTTAAGCACAAATCCAAGACTTACTATGGGGGATGTTACTAAAAAGTTTGAAAGATTATGGGCCGAATATATTGGTACTAAATATTCTGTATATGTTAATAGTGGTTCATCAGCAAATTTATTGATGGTGTATTCTCTGTTAAATGCTAACAAATTAAAGAATAAAAGATTGTTAGTTCCAGCGTGTGGATGGGTTACTACCGTAAGCCCACTCATTCAGTTTGGTATTGAACCTATAATGGTTGATGCAGATAAAGACAATTATAATATTGATTTGAATATCGTAGAAGATTATTTAAAACAAGGTGATATTGATGGGTTTATATTTGTTCATGTTCTTGGAGTTCCACACAGAAAGAAAGACCTTTTATATTTAAAGGAAAAGTATGGATGTTATATTCTCGAAGATTCTTGTGCATCAGTCGGTGCCAAGTATGACGATGGAAGTTATGTTGGTACACTTGGGGATATGTCATCTTATTCATTTTATTTTGGTCATCAATTATCTACGATTGAAGGTGGTTTTATTAATACAGACGATGAGTTTTTATATAAGGAATTATTAAAGTTAAGATCACACGGGTGGGTAAAGGATATAGTAAATGATGAATATCGAAATGATGAAAACTTTCCTTTTATATTTAATGAACCAGGATTTAATGTAAGGTCTACTGATTTACAGGCATATATAGGATTGGGACAATTAAAAAAGGCTGATGGTATATTTCAAAAACGAAGCGAAAATCATTTACGGTATATTGAAAAATTAAATTATAGGTTTGAATTACAAGATTGTACAAATACTATTCCTGTTAGTTTACATATTGGTATATTGGCAGAATCAAACGAACATAGAAAAAAAGTAATTCAAGAATGTAATGAGAATAGTATAGAAACAAGAGTTTGGTCACACGGAAATCTTGGAAAACATAATTTTTGGACAAGTAGATATGGTGAATTTGAAGGAAAAATTGCAAACAAAATTTATGAACGAGGATTTATTATACCAACTCATCCATTAATAAACTTGGAAGATGTAGATTTCATATCAGAGGTTTGTAATGGAGTATAATAAATTTCTTAAAGAGGGATATATAATAGTTGATGACTTTTTACCACAAGATGAGGCGTTAAAATTAGAATCGTTATATTCTAATAATAGTGATTGGTCACTTGCAGATCAAGTAAGAGACGATTTATATACAACATCTCATTTTCAAAGTGCACGAACAAAATCTAAGTACTTACCTAAAGAGAATGAATCATATAGTGCTAGATTTTGGAGTTCTGTAGAATTGGTTTCACAAGTAGAAAAAATTCATGATAAATATTTTAAACCTTTATTGAAAGAAATTAGTTCGTTTGAGTTGAGTGAATATAATGTTAGATGTTATAAAATGGATGAGGGTTGTCATTACAGAACACATTTAGACCAATGGGTTGGTGATATTGGCTGTATATATTACATTAATCAAAAATGGATGTGGGATTGGGGAGGCATATTACATTTGGATACAGCATCAGAAGAAAATGATGATAGTGATTCTGTTGTTCCAATTTTTCCAAAATTTAATCGAGCATTGATTATGAATAATACACTTGAAAAGTTTAAGTTTCCACATTTTATTAGTCATGTGGCAGACTACGCACAGTATCCAAGATATACATTAATTACATTTGGGAGATAAAATGTTTAAAGATAAAAATATATTAGTAACTGGTGGAACAGGAATGATAGGTAGAGAGTTAGTTCAACTACTATTAGATAGGGGAGCAAAAATAAGAGTTGCATCACTTGATGAACCAGTTGATTTTTTTGAAGAAGTAGAATTTCATAAAGTAGATTTGACCAATTATGAAAATTGTGAAATGATATGTGAGGGTATGGATTATGTATTTCATGTTGCTGGTATAAAGGCATCTGCGGAAATGCCTAAAATAAAACCTTTAAATTATTTTATTCCATTGGTTAAGTTTAATATTAATATGATGGAAGCAGCATTTAAAGCAGGAGTGAATTGGTATTTATATACGAGTTCGTATGGAGTATACACACCATCAGAAATATCACACGAAGATGATATGTGGAAAACATTTCCATCTGATAATGATAAGTTGCCTGGTTGGGCAAAACGAATGGGTGAATTACAGGCAGAAGGTTATAAAATACAATATGATTGGGATAATATTTCTATTGTTAGACCAGCCAATGTTTATGGTAAATGGGATAATTTTGAATTAGAAACTGCAATGGTAATCCCATCTTTAATTAGAAAGGCAGAAGAGGCAGGTGTTGGTGGAACTATGAGTGTTTGGGGAGATGGAACACCAATTAGAGATTTTATTCATTCTAAAGATGTAGCAAGAGGAATGGTTTTTGCAGTAGAAAATAAAATAACTGAACCATTGAATCTTGGAAGTGGGGATGGTGTTAATATTGCAAAATTAGCATCAAGTATTGCTGCACGTTTTGAATGTGGAATTGATTTTGATTCAAGTAAACCAAATGGTGATCACAAAAGAATATTAGATATGTCAAGGGCATATAGTTATGGTTTTAAAAATGTGGTTGATATTGATGATGGTATTGAAGAAACTATTGAATGGTATCTTGATAATAAAGATAATAAATTAGATTTTAGACATAATCCATTTGAGGACTGATATGGGATATTTAAAAATAACGAACAAATTTTGGCAAAGTGACGTCTGTACTGGTTTTGGAAATCGTATTCCACATTGGGCATTAGCATATAAAATAAGTGAACACCACGATTTTAAATTTACTATTTTACTTGATTCATTTCATTGGCCAGAAACCACTTATGTTGATTTCCCACAGACAGAATCTACTTTTTTAGATGATAATTTATACGGAGAGTTTATAGAACTCACAATGGATGAGAGTATATTAGACTTGGATACATCTAAAAATTACTATTTGAATGGTGAGAATTTAGAAAGTGTAGAAAAATCAGAACCATCTAATCCAGAACCAACTGGAATTTTCTATTTACCTCCAGTTTATACATTATTAAAATTAAAAAATTCTTATTTAGAGTCTTTAATAAAAGATAAAGTAAAAGATGCAGTAGGTGTTCATGTGAGAAAAAATAATGTTGCTCCTGTTGATATTTCAGAAGGAGATATTATTTACGAAAGAAATACTGATTTATATGAAGCATATGAAAAGGTAGAATATATTAATACCTTTTCTGAATTGGTAAAAGATTATGATGATGGTCAAATATTTTACATAAGTAGTGATATATCAACAACATATAGAGATTTAAAGGCTATGAATGAAGAAGAACTTTTTTCTTTGTTCCCTAATTATAGTGATTTTTTTGTTACAAAAGAAATATATCAAGAATATAATTGTATAGATTATACTGATATAATTCCAGATTATAATTTTGGATTTCCACTTGGAGCTATGAATGATAATGGTGTATTAAAAAGTGGTGGAGTTTCTAATTTAGTTTATTTTAAAAAAGTATTGAGGGATGTTGTTGATTTGTTTAGTTTGATGTATTGTAAAGATTTTATACCAGCTCTTTCTAGCTGGTCAGTATTTGTACAATTTTATAGAAAAGAATTGTGAGATTAGAACACTTTGGAGAATTGGAATCTTGTATGGTATCAAAATTTGATAAGACTATAGAAATTGTTAATTCTCATTCAAGATTAATGTTTGTGTCTACTACTGGTTATACCATATGGTGGAAAAACTTTGGAGAAGGCAAACCCGCGAAAACTTCTACATATTTTATAGATTTTAATTTTCCTAATTCACATCAAAAACTTGGTAATTATACTTTCAATACAAGAGAATATGATGGAATAATTTTGAAAAACATAGGCAAACCTCATTTTGAACTTTGTAAATGGTCCATTGAGAATTATATTGAAGGAAAGCCAAAAGATGATCAGAGGAGAATAAAAAAATATTTTTTTGATGGGAAATCTACTACTGATTGTATTCAGAAGTTTTTACAGCAAACAGGAATGATAAGAGTTAATTGGAAATTAAGTGAAGGGGCAGAATTAAATATAGAATCACATCATCCCCTTACCAGTTCACAAAGAAGATTTTTTATAGATCTTATAGAAAGTTATAATATTATTATAGATAAAATTTATATAGATGATTACTCAAAAGAACAATGTATTAAAAGACAATTAGGATTAAATTATGTTTTATAAAGATAAAAAAGTAGTAGTTACTGGTGGTGGTGGTATGATTGGAACACACTACATAAAAGAACTTTTAAATCGTGGTGCTAAAGTTAGAACACATACACATAATAGACCTTTGAATGTTGTTGATGATAAGATAGAGGTATTGGAGAATCTTAATTTAGAAAAGTTAGATGATTGTATGAAACTTGTGGATGGTGCTGATTATGTAGTACACGCGGCAGGTAAAATATGTCACCCATCTGATGTTCCAACTGATTTTCAAATAGCAGTAAGTCAAATAACACTCGTGTCAAATCTTATGGAATCAAGTTATAAATCTAATGTAAAAGGATTTGTTGATATTAATAGTTCAACTGGTTATCCCGACAGACGATACCCAATTACAGAAGATGAGTATTGGGACGATGAACCATACATTTCTTATTATGGTTATGGATGGTCAAGGCGATATAGAGAAAAAATTATGGAACATTGTTCACATTTTTCTGATATGAAAATTGGAATAGCCCGTGGAACTGCAATGTTTGGTCCTTATGATAATTTTAATCCAAAAAATTGCCATGTAATTCCTGCACTTATTAATAGGGTTTTGAAAAATGAGAATCCATTTGTGGTATGGGGAAGTCCTGATGTGGTTAGAGATTTTCTTTATGTAAAAGATGTTGTAAATGGTGCATTGTTGGTATTAGAAAAGGGTGAATCTATGAGACCATATAATCTTGGTTATGGTTCAACAATTACTATAGGAGAAATAGTGGATACTATATTGAAAGTTACTGGTAAAAATCCTAAAGTTGAATGGGACAATTCTAAACCAACTACAATTCCTTTTAGGGCGTGTAGTACTGATAGAATATCAAAAGAACTTGGATTTCAACCACAATATACTTTTGAAGAAGGAATAAGAGAAACAATTGAGTGGTATAAAAACAATGAGTAAACTAATTTTTGGTTTTGATAGGTTTAAAGAAAATGGTGATCCATTACCTAATTGTGAAGATTATACATTTAAAGGAAATAAAGTTTGTAATTGTGGTAATGTGTTTTTAGGAATGCTTCAGAATGTTAATCAAGAATATTTAAAAAAATCAGAAAGAGAATGGGAATTTTTAGAAGTAGATACTTTACCTATTGATAAAATTAAATCTAATTATGTATATCATATCGATGTAAATTGTTTTGCTTGGGCATTAGGTTATAATAGATGGCCAAAAACATTTGAAGATGTAAGTGTTTTTGATTCTATTTCGAATAGAGTAATAAAAGATGCACAAAATGGTAAGTGTAAAATTTTATTGAATTATGGGTATGAGGGATTAGGATCACATCACAGAGATACTATATTAGATAAAGCTTTACTTGAAAGAGTACATTTTTTATTAGATAAATATAAAATTGCACACAAAGATTTTATTTATATGGATAGTAATCATAGATTAGATAAATTATCAATGGATACGGATATTAATGTTATTCAATATGAATATTGTGCATTAGACCAATGGAGATATACAATGGTAAATTTTGATATGATGTATCATGGTAATTCGGTGTCATCAAATAATATGAGAAAATGGGTAAGGACAAAAAATAAATTAAGAAATAAATATTATCTTTCATTCAACAGGTTACCTAAAGGTCATAGAGTAAAATTAGTTTTAAGTTTGGATAGAAATAACTTATTAGATAAGGGGTATGTATCTTTTGCAAACAATATTTCGGATTGGGATTGGAAAGACATGGTTACGAAATCGGAAAGAGAATCTTTAGAGAAAAAAATGCCATTAGTTATTGATAGAAAAGATTTAAGTGATGCAAAATATTCGTATGAAAAGTTTGAGGTTAAATATTATTTGGATAGTTATTTTCAAATTGCTACTGGTAATAATTTTACAGACTTTGATGACCAATTAATTTTTAGTGAAAAAATCTGGAAGCCAATAACTAATTTTCAACCATTTATTTATTTAGATGATGTTGGGGCATTGAAAAAATTAAGAGAATATGGATTTAAAACTTTTTCTCCATTTATAGATGAAAGCTATGATAATGTTATAGATACAGAAGAACGATTTGTTATGATAGAGGATGAAATTAATAAATTATGTAGTAAACCAATAGAAGAAATAGATGAGTGGTATTGGTCTATTGAAGAAACATTAAAGCATAATTATTATTTATTTTATAATACATTTATTCCAGATTTAAGAGTGAAATTGATTGATAGTATTGGGGGTGTAGTAAATGCATAATAAATGGGGAGATTGGAATTATGATACAGGGAAGTTTGTTATTTATTCTTCTAAATTTAAAGATTTTAAATGTAGTTTAAATTATTTAGATGATGATGGCAATTTTGGATTTTTAAATGAATCTACAGGTACAGATTATAAATATCATTTATGGTTTGTTCCATCAGATACAATATTTCAAAATCTTTATAACGAATTATTTTTAAGGGATTATCTAAATCGTGTTTTTCCAACGGCAGAAGAAACTTGGAATAATGAAAAGTTATGGATAGTAATTGACAGAAGAATGGAATCTTTAGATACTGAAGGTACGAAACAATTACTTAATCAATGTTCTAAGTATGGTTATAATATAGACAGAATAAAGTTTTTTTCTAATTCTTATTTTAAGGATCAAAGTTTACTTATTAATTTTCCCTTTGAGTTTTATCAGAGAACACTTAGATTTAAATTATCAGATGAAGAATTTGGTGAGAGATTAAGGGGTAGAGATATTGCAATTAATTATGAGTTCGAAGGACATTCAAGTGATTATAAAAAGTGGTTACTTAATTTAGATAATGTAGAATCAAGACCTTACACTTTTTTATCATATGCTGGAAGTTTACCATCACATAAGTTACTACTATTATCAGAATTGTATAGAAGAAAATTAGATAAATATTGTTTGATATCTGCATTAAATAGAGATGATGATGATATAAATACTTTGAGAGAAAGGGTAAGAGAGTTTCAACCAAATGGAGTAAAAGGTCTTGATGAAAGTAAAATTTTAGATATGTTACCAATATATCTCGATATAGATAGAGAACTTTCTAAAAATGAAACCGTTGGTTATGATGTATCATTACCTGATGGAGAAGGTTCGTCTGAAATAGGAGATTCACAACCTAAGAAACATCACCATAATCAGACTTATTTTTATTTGGCAAATGAAACTTCATTTGATTGTGCAAGAATAACATCTCATATTAAATCTGTAATATTACATCCGATGATTTTTAACGCAGGAGCAGGTACTTTAGAATTATTTAAATCTTGGGGATTCAAAAGTTTTCCAAATATATTTGACGAGTCTTATGATGAAATAGAAGATGATATAGAACGACATAAGTTTCTCGTAAAGGAAATAGAAAGAGTCTGTCTATTACCAGAAGAAGAAAAACATAAATTATATTTAGAATCAATTCCTACAATAAAGTATAATCAAAAAGTTTTTATTAACTTTGATGTAGAAAATATGGTTTTGGATATGTTTAATAAAATAGTGAGTTAGTATGAATAATAGAATATTAATTACTGGAACTAATGGTTCACTTGGATCATTTTTGTCCAGTAAATATGAAAATCCGATTTGTATTACAAGAGAAAATCCACTTACAGATGATATTATTTCTGAAGGAGTGGATACGATAATACATTGTGCATTTAATTCTAAATTGGAAGAATTACAAAAAGTGTCTAAAGAGTGTTACGAGGATAATGTTGATTTAACTTATTCTTTGGTAAAAGTACCACATAGAAGATTTATTTATATTTCAAGTATTCAAATAGCACCAAAATCACTAACACCATATGCAATATTTAAAAAAATTGCTGAACATATTGTACAAAATAATTGTAAAAATTATTTGATATTACGAGTATCGTGTTTTTTACCACAACCAAAAAAACAGAGTTCATTTTTTAAAATTGCAAATGGGGAAGATATAACACTAACAGAAGATTCAGTTAATGATGTAATATATTGTGAAAACATATACGATTCCATAGAATCAAATTTAAGTGGTGTTAAGTATTTAGTATCGAGGAAAACCATTACAACTAAAGAAACAGCAGAATTATTTAATAGTAGTACCAAGTTTGGTAATTATCATTATGATGTTGGTAGTTTACAGAGTGATATTGATATAGGAAAGACAAGTGAGGAAATTTTAAAGGAGTTTTTTGAAGTTGAGTGATAAAATAAAATATGATTTCGGTGGTGATGATTTTATTCTTCCTTATGATAGATTTAAGGATTTTAAGTGTAGTAAACATTCGTGGGATGAAATGTATCAACAGACATTTGTTGTTGAACCTACTAATAGGGATTACAAATATCACTTGTGGTTTGTTGATCCCGATTTTTTATTTGATAGTGAAATTGATGAATATCAAACAGATGAATATATTAAAAAAACATTTCCATCAGTTAAAGATACTTGGGATGATGAAAAGTTGTGGGTTATTATAGATAGAAAAAGTGAGGCACTACCAGAAAGTTCTGCACAAGATTATCTTGAAAAAATATGCAAATTTGGATATAATAAAGATAGGATAAAATTTATTTCGAGTTCTTATGAACCTGGTATTTTAACGGTCAATTTTTGTTGGGAATTATTTATCCGTGCATTGAGATTTAGATTACCAGATTATATGTTTGGTCGAAAATTTGTGCAAATGGATAGAGGAATGAATTGGGAATATTATGAAAAATATGAAGATAGTATTCAATATAAAAAATGGTTACTTGATTTAGATAGTGATGAGTTGTTAGAACCACGTCCTTATACTTTCCTGAATTATAATGGAACTTTACCAGGTCATAAATTGACACTCTTGTCGGAAATATATAAAAGAAAATTAGAAAACTATTTTTTATTATCGGCAACAAATAGAGATAGGACCTCTATTGATACTTTAAAGGAAAGATTATATCAGTTTAATCCAGACGCCGATGGAAAGATTTTTGATTTATTACCAATATATCTTGATATAACAAAGGATATGGATAGTGAATTGCAAGTATTCAGACATGATAAATATAGTTCCGAGATAGGAAATTCTAATCCTAAAAAAGTTCATTATAATAAAACTTACTTTAGTGTTATTAGTGAAACTTCTTTTGATGTGACAAGATTGGTTGGTGATCCTTGGAAGGCAATGATATTACATCCATTTATATTGAACGCGGGGATGGGAAGTTTAAAATTATTTAAATCGTTTGGATTTAAAAGTTTTCCAAATGTGTTTGATGAGTCTTATGATGATATAGAGGATAATTTGGAACGGAGTAGATTTATAATAGATGAAATAGAAAGAGTTTGTTTAGTGAGTGAAAAAGAGAAGCATAAATTATATTTAGATTCTATACCTATTATAAAATATAATCAAAAACTTTTATGTGAGTTTGATGTAGAGAGTATGATTTTTAATATTTTTAATGAACTTGTTAGTTAAATTATATTTATTAGTATGAAAAACCTTTTAATATGTGAATTTAGTAATATTTTCGGATACGGCGAAGTTCGTTTGCCATATAGTACTGGTGTAATTTGGAGTCATTGTAGGACGGATGAAATTATATCCAAAAACTATGATGTTAGTAATTGGATATATTGGAAAGATGAAAAGAAAAATATAATGGAACACATTACAGAGAAACCAGATGTGGTATTCTTTTCTTGTAATGTATGGTCTTGGACTTTATCTAATGAAGTTGCTGAATTAATAAAACAGACATGGCCAGATTGTGTGGTTATTTATGGTGGACAAATGCCACCACGTTCTAACAATACAAGATGGGTTAGAAGAAATCCATCAATATATGATTTTTATAAAAACCGACCATATGTAGATATTATTGCACATCACGAAGGGGAAGAAACTACAAGAGAGTTGTTAATAGAATTATTAGAGGATAAACCAGATTTAAGTAAAATTTTAGGGATTTCATATAAAAATGAAGATTTGACTACGAGTATAAATCTACAAAGAGATAGAATTAAGGATTTAAATTCAATGCCAAGTCCTTACTTGGATGGAACATTTGATAAATTAATTTCCAACAAACCTAAACACATACGAAAATTTAAAATGACGGTTGAACCATCAAGAGGTTGTCCATACGCGTGTACATTTTGTGAAATTGGGGATACACTTTATACTAAGATAGAAAGACATTCTATTGAAAAAATATGTGCAGAATTAGATTGGGCATCAAAGAAGGAAATAGAGTTTATAGATTGTGCAGATTCTAATTTTGGTTTATTTCCAGAACATAAAGATATGGTTGAGTATATGGGTAAGAAAAAAAGAGAAACTGGTTACCCTATTAGATTTTCAGTATCTTGGTCTAAAGGACATGCCGATAGGGTAATGAATATAGCTAAAATAATGAAGGAAGAAGAACTTGATAAAACAGGTGTAACCATAGCATTACAATCGATGAATCCAGACACACTCAAGGCAATAAAAAGAAAAAATATCGATAATGGTAAATTGGCAGAATTTTTGAAAAAGTATGAATTAGACCATCTTGATACTTATGTAGAATTGGTAATGGGATTACCATTGGAAACATTCGATTCGTGGGTTGATGGATTGTGTTATTTGATGGAGATAGGTTTACACACTTCAGCAAAAATGTTTCCTTGTGCAGCACTACCAAATACACCAATAGCAGAAAAAGAATATGGAGAATTGTATGGTATTCAGTATGCACCCATCTATGAATCAAATCATACACCATATAATCCAGAGGCACAATCTGGTGGTTGGGATATTGTTATTGGAACTAAGGCCATGCCACATACGGATTGGAAACGTGCATATATGTTTAAATGGTTGTCAGGATGTTTTCATTGGTTGGGATATACACAATTCATAAGTAGATATTTGAGAAATATGAATGGTGTTTCATATAGGGATTTTTATTGTAATCTATTAGAATTTGCAGAAAATAATGAAGATACATTCATTGGTTCAGAATTAAAAATAACAATGGATAATTTAGAATACGCAATTGCAAACCAATCTTCGTTGGGCAGAGTAATTGAAGAAGTAGATGATGATAGTGATAAAAATCAACTTATTTGGGATTATGACGAGGCGACGGCAATATACTTAAATTTAGGAAATAAGGATAGATTTTATAGAGAATTGAGAGATTTTTTAAAGACAAATTTGAGTTTATCTTTTGATGATGACTTGTGGGATGATATTGTAAAATACCAATCTAATGCCATCATAAATCCGTATGATGAATACCCATATATAGATGATTTTAATTATAATATTCATAATTGTACTATGGGAACTTCTGATACATTAAAAAATGGTGGGTATAAACTTGAATTTAATCAAAGTTGGGCAGACAATCCTAAAAACAAAAAGGGATATTTTGGTGATAAGTTTCAATTTGCATGTGAGAAGTTATGGTGGTTGAGAAATCGTGGTGAATATAAGGCAAAGGTACGGGAGTTATAGTTTTATGGATATAATGAAGATACCATCTAAATGGAATCGGGTTTTTAGAAAAGAAGTAATACGGTTATTATCAGAAAGAAATATAATTGATAAACAATTTTTTGATTTAGAAAAGTTACATTTATGTGTTAATAAAGAATTATTTGATTATGGACCTGATATTGGTAATTATGCTGGATTAGAAAATAGATTAACTATTCAGATGTATGAAACAGATGATATTTTTTTAGAGACTTATTATAAGTTTTTACATGATTTAAAAATAGAGTTAGGATTTGATTTTTATTTTCAATTAACACCTACTTTTAGATTTCACGCACCAAAATCAGAAAATGAGGATAGATTTCCAGAATTTCATTCAGATAGACAAAAAGGACATCCACCAGAGGAAATTAATATTTGGTTTTCATTAACTGAAAATAATCATTCCAATTTTTACATTATTGACAAAGAAAAAAGTAATAAATGGGTAGAGGATTATGATTCCGATTATAAAAAGTTTGGAGAAGTTTCTTATAATTCAAAACATGGAGTAGATGATAGTTTTAGTGAAATGGGATTTAGTTTGGCAGAAGAAGTTGAATCAACAATTAATGATATATATGTTTTTGATTCTGATTGTATACATACAGCAGTTCCAAGAAAAGAAGAAACCAGAGTTTCAATGGATATAAGAATTAATCCAGTTGAAAAATTTGTTGATGGTTATGTGGGGAGTGGAAATATGCAGGCAGAGTTTAGACCTGGTGGAAGATTTGGTTACTATGAAAAATCAATAGGAAAGATAATATGAAAAATATAAAACCTTTTTGGGATGAAGAATATAAAAAATTAGATTATCGAAAAGAAATTTTCAATGATGAGTATGTCATAGAAGAATTTAACAATAAATTAGTATCAATATTTAAAATATGAGAATATTAATAACAGGTGGAGCAGGTTATCTTGGTTCTAAATTAACAGAAACACTTTTAAGTCAAGAACATAATGTAATTGTATATGATAATTTATTTTTTGGTTCAGTAGGAATAATTCCATTTTTAGATAATCCAAAATATAAATTAATTAAAAATACAATAAATAATCTTGAATTAATAGAGGCCGTTGTAAAGGATGTAGATTATGTTATTCATTTGGCAGCAATAGTAGGAGAACCAAGTTGTAAACAATATGAAAGTTCGGTATATGGTGTAAATTCAGGAGCCACATCATGGATTAGTAAATGTGCATATAACTATGATATACCATTATTATTTTTAAGCACTTGTAGTAATTATGGGAAAACTGATGAAGTAGTAACAGAAGATTCACTATTAGAACCACTTGGGTTATATGCAGACTCAAAAATACAGGCAGAAGAAATTGTATTAGATAACAAACAGTTGGTATTGAGAATGTCTACATTATTTGGAGTGAGTTATAGAGTTAGATATGATATAACAATAAATGAGTTTGTATATCAGTATTATAGGGATAAATTGTTAAAAGTTTATGGTGAAGATACTTGGCGACCATATCTTCATGTTCAAGATGCATGTAATATGATTATTAAATGTATGGAAAAAGATTTACGGGGTGTTTATAATGTGGGATTTAATAATTTAAACTATCAAAAGAAAGAAATTGTGAATGCAATAGTAGAATATCTTGGAGACGGTAAAATTGAATATGTTGATTTTGATGATCCAAGAGACTACCAAGTCAATTTTGATAAAATACAAAATGAATTGAATTGTCAATATAAGTTTTCACTTGAAGATGGTATCCGTGAGTTATATGAAACTATTCAACGTGGAATGGTGTAATGAAAGTAGAATATTATTACGAGAGAACACAAAGGGCATTAGATGAAAATAAAATGATTGCTCCTATTAGTGTGGAAATTGATTTGACTAATGTATGTTATCAAAAGTGTTATTATTGTAATGTAGAACAATTTAGAGCTGAAAATCCAGATAAAGGAACTACTGAAGATTATTTGAAATTAATATCTTCATTACCAAAGGAAACAAAAGATATTACTTTTGCCGGTGGTGGAGAACCACTTGATA